>ERZ1694977.269-NODE-269-length-23050-cov-14.713590_pt1 | contig 23050 bp, 43 predicted proteins | sample MGYA00581609_ERZ1694977 | MGnify/ENA primary metagenome ERZ1694977 (study PRJEB42213, sample SAMN07424467) | human gut metagenome | biome: ENVO:00009003; feature: ENVO:2100002; material: ENVO:00002003 | host: Homo sapiens | place: USA | collected 2014 ... | reverse complement strand
GATGTCTTAGGGTCTCGTGGGCTCGGAGATGTGTATAAGAGACAGTATCTAAACCGTCGTGGAAAATCTTCTGTGTCAGAAAAACAGAAGAAAGTACTATTTGATATTGGACAAGATCAGCTTCTCAGATGCATCAATAGATACAAAATGTATCTTAAGCAGAATGAGTCATGGTTGAAAGAGAAAAATTGCTCTACATTTTTTAATAACGGCTATAAGGACTATTTGGATAACGTCTATGAAGGAGGTGAAAACGGTGGCAACACTGGAGGCAACGCTAAACAGAATGAAGGCGGACTTAGCGGAGAAGCGCTCAAAGCCGGGATACGTACCGACGATTTTACCGGATTCTGAGGGAGTTTGTCCACTTTGCAAGGGAAAATTGTGGATATTCTATCAGGAAAATGGTTATGAGATGGCAAAACCATGCGAGTGCCAAGACAAGGCTATTCTTTCAAAGCGACTTAGCTTTGCGGATATCCCAATAGCGTATAAGGATCTGAAATTAAATACATTCCGATTGAAAGCATATCAAACAATAGACGGCCGTAATTTAGCAGCCATAGCGGCCAAAACAGTTAAGTACTATCTGGACAACTTTCCAGACATGCAGAGCCGTGGTATGGGCCTGTACTTCTTTTCAAACGTTAAGGGATCAGGAAAAACTAGAATGGCGGCCGGTATTGCAAACGAGTTGTTGAAATCTCATCAGGTCAAATTTGCGGTATCCACAACCATAATTCGTGAGATAAAGCGGACATGGGAGAGATCTGGAGCCGGAGCACGCGAGGAAGGGCGGCAGAATGAAAGTCAGCTTCTTGATGCGTTGGGTATGACAGAAATCCTCATTATCGATGATTTCGGGACGGAGCAGGTGGCGTCATGGATCAATGATAGGTTCTACCAGATAATCAATGATCGATACGTAAATAAAAAGGTTACGATCTTTACGAGCAATATTGAACTTGAAAAATTACAATATGATGATCGAATAACAAACCGGATCAAAGAAACAACGTATCAGATTCATTTCCCGGAAGAGTCCATTCGCGGATACATAGCAGAAAAAAATGATCGGGATATGATTGAAAAACTTAAAGGTGATTCAGATGGAAAAACGTGAATGGGTCGAACACAACGCCTGTCGGTTTTGCAAGGGAAGCCATATGCATTCATGCGGCCATATAAGTTGTCTTCCGGCAGTTTATGAGGCTGGAGAGTATTACGAAAAATTTAAGGACGTGATCGAAAATGAAAATGGGATTGAGAAGTATCAATGAGAGTCTTCGAGAGGCGGTGGATATTCCAGGAAGCATATGTATTCCACTAGAAGAATTTGATACGGAAGATTTGAATCGGCTGGCTTTAATGGCTCTTGATAATGGAGTAGAAATCAGGATACATAAGGAAGAATCGAATTTTTCGCAGAAAGTACTTGTTTCACTCCAGCGATTCGAAGACAGATATATTGATCCACAATCAAAAAAGATTAGATATCTGGAATAGGAGGAGAAGATGGGAGAGGAATTTATAAAACTTATCTCTGATGCTTTTAGTAATACAGAAGAGTTTACAGCAATAGAAGAATCGGAATTCATGACCGAGCGGGAAAAAGAAGTTATTTTGATGTATTACAGAGATAAAAAAAGCCCGACAGAAATTGCGAAAGAATTAGAGTTAAGCAGACAAAGAATACATCAGATTAGAAATTCGGCGTTAGCTGGTGTAAGAACGACGTTATCAATGGTCTGTATGCCGGACGTGATGCAACGGGAATATGTTACCAACGTTACAGAGTTTGATGATCTATCGATAAGAAGTAGAAATGCACTTATGAGAAATAAATTAACAACGCCTTACGAGATTGGTGACTATATAAAAAAACAAAAAGGTATGTCTCCTGAAGAAGCAGTTATGAAATTGCGTAACGTAGGAAGAAAATCCGCAGAAGAAATATGTGGCTTTTTAAAAGTAAAAAGGTTACTGGTATAGGGAGAAAAACAATGAAAGAGCGTCATAAGCAGATCAGGGATTACATTGTCCGGTACACTACAGCTCACGGCTGGCCGCCATCAGTGCGGGAGATCGGGGAAGGCGTAGGGCTGGAGAGTACGAGCAGTGTACAATTACATCTTAAGCAGATGGCAGATGCCGGGATAATAACAATGGTGCCAGGGCAGCCACGGTGTATCACGGTACCAGGGCTGGAAATCATTTGGCAGGAGAGGGGAGCGGAACATGACTTTATATGTTTACAAGGTGATCCGTGAATATCCAGACGGAACACAGGGGAAAAGAGCAAGGACGCTTCGCTGTTTCGAACCTGACCTACAGGTGGGGCACTTATATGTCCACCTGGGGGATGGATATCCTGGATTGCAACGGGTATTAAGTATGACCACGGAGGGGTTTCCAGATTAAGGTTTCTGTGAGGCGACACAGAGACCACAGCTGCTCTACGTTGGGCAATTTCTAAACTTGAGAACTATCCAAAAATTTAAAATTTTGAAGAGTACGGCAGGACAATAAAGTTTCCGGTTACACCGGGAAAATTGCGTTGCCTGATGTCGTGGGAAAGTGGCGGGAAAAATTAATATTTACCGAACTAAGACTTTACAGAAAGGAGCGTTTTTGTAATGGCTGATTTGAAGAGCGTGGCCGGCCTGTTTGGTATGACTGTATCGGAGCTGGAGCAGTTTACCGGATACAGTCGCCAGGAATTGCACCGAGTGATGGACAACGGCAAGGCTGTAGGCACTGCCAGAATGTCAAGCGTGATCCGTAAGCTGGACGCGGCAAGCTACGATATCTATTCCGCTGTAGTCTCCCAGGCCGAGGCCGAGAAGAAGGCCAGAGAGAAGCTACTTAAATCATTGTCTAATACTTGTGGTCTGTGTTATTAGACGGGGCCTTGCCTATACATAAGGCAGTATGGTCACCCCGGCTGGGAAGGGAGCAAGTGCCGCGGGTTCTGTGAAACGATCGGAGAAGAACCGGCGGAGAAGTGCAAGGACTGTGAACAGTGGTGCTATTTTGAAATGGAGGAAAAAGATGCGAAAAAGTAAGTGTTTAAAAACGCATTACCCAGAATCCATTTGTATGGCGGAAAGAATCGTATTATTTCATGGAACCAGATTTCGTATTGCTTTGAGTGTTCATGAATTTTACTGCGAAAAGTGTAAGAAGGCTCGGCATTTATGGTTTATTAATAGATAATTTAATCTTTTCCGGAAGGAGGAACACATGAAAAACGCGGATCGTATTAGAAAGATGACTGATAAAGAACTGGCGTGCTTTCTGGCACGTGTAGAAGCAGCTTTGTACCGGGATGACTTTGACATTGTAGCGTATAGAGCGGATAAGGTAGCGGACGCCTTGGAATGGCTTGAAAGGCAGCATATTAACATTTTACAAAGAAAGAGGTCGGAAATGACAGATAGAATAGTTAAACTCAGGCAGTATGTCCAGTTTGATTTTTATACAGTTGATGAAATGTTTGTACTTCAGCTTTTTGACAAGAACAATGCAGCCAATGATGGATCAGACTGTATTTGGGAAGATGACCACTTTGATTTTGAGGCATTGTTCGAACAGGCAATTGCTTGGTGTGAGGAGAATCTATGAAGAATGAAACTATTAGTGTAGATGACATTGAGTGCCCTTGGTGTGGAAAGAAATTCGACGGAGAAAATGCTACTAACTATGATACCTCTTGTAATTATGTAAAATGCCCAGAATGTGGAAAAGGTATCTGTGTTATGCAATCCATTGAATACACATGTTATAGACAGGCAGATTAAGATTTACCGAACTAAGACTTTACAGAAAGGAGCGTTTTTGTAATGGCTGATTTGAAGAGCGTGGCCGGCCTGTTTGGTATGACTGTATCGGAGCTGGAGCAGTTTACCGGATACAGTCGCCAGGAATTGCACCGAGTGATGGACAACGGCAAGGCTGTAGGCACTGCCAGAATGATGGAGGCGATCCGCAAGCTGGACACAGCAAGCTACAATATCTATTCCGCCGCAGTATCCCAGGCAGAGGTAGAGAAGAAGGCCAGAGAGAAGCTGCTTAAATCACTGGCAAATATCTGCGGCCTGTGCTACCAAACGGGACCTTGCCTATACATAAGGCAGTATGGTCACCCCGGCTGGGAAGGGAGCAAGTGCCGCGGGTTTTCCACAACGATTGGAGAGGAACCGGCGGAGCAGTGCAAGGATTGTGAACAGTGGTGTTATTTTGAGGAAGACCGACAGGAGCCTATTGAACCGAGATATCAATTAGATCGCGATAGTGTCTGCTATGGCTGCCAGCATTTCAAGGCTGTGGGGGATTGCGATGAGGAGCCATATTCTGACAATATACAGTGCGGCGGGGCTTGTGATTGTATGGAGATGTGCATTGCTGGAAGTCAGAATATGTATAAGGAGGGGAGCCATAAATGATTACATGGCAGTTTTTGGTATTGATGATTGTTATATATTCATGCGCTGATAGAATCGGCGACGCAATTGAAAAGCGGAAAAATTAGTAGTTTAACGGATTTGGAGGTGAAAACAAGATGGAGGATAGATTGGTGATTGGATATGACAACGGGGCAAAGCGTGGAGACATATCCTGCTTGCAAGTCTTGAGAAAAAAAGGAAGAGGATATGAGGTTGTAAAAACCTTTTGCGATGAAGATGCAGAGGAGCTATATAAAAAGCTTATTGAGCACAACTAGTATTTAAAAAGAATACCGGGAACCTATCGGCGAGGTATCGGCGGGTAGACGGAAAATTAGTATTTCCGGTAGAACCGGAGGAAGGAACAGGTATGACTGTAAGAGAAGCAATTGAAGGATTTAAAATAGACAATGGTCTTCTGGCTGGAAAAGAAGATGGAGTTGTGGAGCGAAATAATATGGCAATTGAAGCGCTTGAAGTAATGGAGAATCATAGGTGGATTCCGATTGAGGAGAGGCTACCAGAAACCAGTGGAGTAATGCGAGAGGACGAAAAATTACTGATTTTATTACCTGATGGTATGAGGACGGTTTCTTTTTATATTAATACCGCATCAGGTAGAAAAATATTTTTTGATGGATGGGATTCATATAAGCCAGTTGCCTGGATGCCATTACTCAATTATATGCAAAACTGATAATCGGAAGTTTTAATATTTCCGGTGCTGCCGGAGGAAAGGGAAAAGAGATGGAGTGTGCAAGGTGTGATTATTACAAGGTGCATAACTGTAAACATCAATGTATGCAGCTCCCAAAGGGAAAGACCTGTGCGGGTGGGAGCCGATTAGATTTAAGGAAATCCCGTGTTCTTGGAACGATAGGCAGAAAAAAGGATGCGAAGAATGGTGTGGATTGCCATTCTGTTAATTTAAGAATTTCCGGAAGGACCGGAGAAAGGGATTATGATGAAAAAGATATTAGAATTACCAGTAGAGATAGGAACCATTGTGTATGAGGCAGACCTTCCACGATATCCGCAACGGGTGATTGGATACCGCATAGGGCGGATGATGGGAGAAGACGAAGAAGAATTTGAGGAAGATTATGAGGCAGGCGAATTGTATATGGAGCTTGAAGGCTGCGGAATATCTGGATCGACGCGCGCATCGGAGTTTGGAAAAAGTGTATTCCTTACACGAGGAGAAGCGGTGTTGGTTTCTCCAGTAAACTGATATTTGAACGATAACGAAAGGAGGCCGGAGCGGTGGCCACCGTAACGAGAATTCTCGGCTCCTTTCATAAAAATGAAAAGGAAATTAGAAGAAAAAAAGGAAGAAAAAATTCTTTGCAGTTTTTGCGGTAAAGAAATTAAGTACGAAGAACCGATCAAGATAAAAACGAAGCGCGGAAGCAAAATTTGCCTTCACTTGGATTGCTTTAAACATGGACTCTAATACAACAAACGATCATAAAAGATTATCCAGAGGTGATGCCATGATTATGATAAACGGGCAATGGGAAGAAGCGGAAACTATAGATGATTGCTTAAAACTGATTCGAGAAAACATGGGTGAAGAATTCACGGAGAAGGTCAAGGAAATATTTGCTCTCGATAGTGATAATGAAAAGCAGATCAGAGATGCAATTTATGAAGTGGAAAGTGCCATAGGAGATATGGAAGATGCTCTAAGATATCTGGAAGCATTGGTTTAGTAAACGATCATTTAGCAAAGGAGCAATAATGAAAATCGAAAAAATAAATCCGAGGGTGATTACATATAAGCTTGTGCCGGATAAAACCGATAAAGAGTATTTTTCCTGTATGTGGGCGAGATATATCTTTGATTGCGACAACGGACGTTTGAATATCAATAGTGATGCTGGAGACTATTCATACGGTTGGGGACACAATGAGCATGAAGATTTTATGCATCTTATGGCTCGAATAAATGGGTCATACCTTTTAGATAAAATATCGTCTCAGTCCATTTTTAGCATCAGAAAAAGCAAGATTGAAACAATAAAAAATATAGAGTCGTACGAAACTGACTACTTAGAAATAGAGGATCAGTTGGATTCTATATGTGAAAAAATAATGGATATTGACGATTGCGCGAGTGAAGAGATGTTCTTCAGAGAGGTGGAAAGAATTGTTCCAGGAATTAATTTTGAGAGCGTGGAGTTAGTAAAAGAATACCCTTCCGGTGCTGAAACCGCAGTGAAATTGTTTGAGAAGTACGTGCAACCTCAAATTAGAAGGGAGGGAAAAGGAATATGGAACAACTCATAATAGGAGAAACAGACAGGGGTACATATTATGTCAGGCCCATAAGCTGGGCTGGAGTATGGGACAAAGACGAGAAATTAAGCGGATGTAATACGCTGTATGAATCCAAAAGTGAAGATGATTGTAAATCATATGTTAATCGACGGAAGCTGCTTGAATTGGTAGCGGATAATCCAGAACTGCCAGTAATCCCGATGGTATCATATGATTGCGTAGCCGATGACTACGGCTATTGGATGTCTCGATTCGGGAATGCGGAAATCGGCGAAATCTATGTAGGTGAAGAAAAAGTATACATTCGAGATAAGGACGATTGGAATGATATTTTCGAGGACATATCTACCGGTTGGGAAGTGGCTAATCTAAGCGACGAGGAAGCGGAGAAAAAGGTGGATTCCCTCGAGTGGAAAAAAGGAATTATTGTCTATATCGAAGCTGATGTGGGTTGATTGGTTAAATCGAAATAAAGAAAATCTTATGGAGTAATACACAGAGAAAGGAGCGGCCGGCATGGCAAGACCGAAAAAAGCAGAAGGAGAGAAATACATACGGCAGGATATAAGCATAGAGCCGGGACAGTTTAGGCGACTGATGGCCTATTGCCAGCGAGAGGACCGCTCCATCTCCTGGGTGATCCGAAAGGCGCTGGAAATGTTTTTTATGTGTAACGATACGTAACATTACATAACTAAATCGTAATTTGAAGGAAGGAGCAAGATATGAATGAACAGATAGTTTTATGCGAGATTATTTGTGTAACAGTTATAATTTTGTATATATTAAGTATTGTGAAGTCGATAGCTGAAAAGAAACGTTTGGAAAAGGAACTTGAATTATTAAGAGAAGAACGGAAAATTCGGCCACCACACAAACCGATTAGGTGAAATATGTTTATAAAAAGGTGAGATGATCCAGATGAAAGACTGCACGAGGTACATGAAAGAGGTGGAGGCGCTAAGAACAGAAAATGAGTATCTGAGAATGCGTCTGGCTGAAATACGAGATAAGGTAGATGAGTTGGAACCGCCGGAGGGATTTACGGCAGTATATAACCATGCGTATTATGCCGCAAAAGAAGAAGTAAGAAGAATAATAAAATAAGCCGGGATTTATTTCCCGGCAATAAAAAACGAAAGTAAAGAACATATGTGCGAGAAAAGAAAAAAGCGGTGGATATTCGGGAAGATATGCGCCACCGCTTAGTTATTGCCTGAGTATATTATAACCGACTCAGGCAGGTAAAAGCAATGGAAACTTATACCAGTTTGAGGAGGATTAATAATATGACAGAGCAGATCAGAGTAGATGAGGTTGTAACAAATATTATGTATGGATTAACCAATGTAATCGCGGAGCAGGAGCGGTTAAACGAGGCAAAGGCCGTGTTATATATGGCGCTGCACAATGTACAGATGTATCGCGAAGAAACGGCATTATCAACGGCGGTCGACAATACTGCGGAGTGGGTGCGGCTGTTTCTGACTTCTATGGCTGTAAGAGGCTGCACGCCGAAATCGATCACTACTTATGGCGACTGTTACAAGCTGTTTTTCGAAACGGTTAATAAAGCGATTCCCGATATCACGAATGGTGATCTCCAGAACTATTTCGCATATTGCAAAGTAAAACGCCACAACAAAGATGTTACGATCAACAACAAAAAAAGATATCTCCGCGCGCTGTTTGTTTGGTTGACGGAAGAAGAATACATAGAAAAGAATCCGATGTTAAGGATCAGAGACAGCAAAGTTGAGCACAAAGTGAAGGAAGTCTTTGAGGAGGAGCAGATCACTATTGTTAAAGACGTAGCCAAACAGCACAGCAAGCGTGATATCGCAATTGTAGATTTCCTGCACCGTACCGGTGTGCGTATATCCGAGATGGTGGCACTTAACCGGGAGGACATCGATTTCTATGACCGAGAGTGCATCGTATACGGAAAGGGTCGTAAGGAGCGGCCGGTATACTTCTCGTGGGACGCATGTGTGCATCTGAGGGAGTATTTGGAGAGCCGCACTGACGATAATCCGGCATTGTTCGTCGGCAGCCGTAAGCCTCATAACCGGCTGTCTGATGATGGTGTAAGGGCTATGCTTAAGAGCCTCAGTGAGAGGGACCCGCGGCTTGAAGGAGTGGCGATTAATCCCCATAAGTGGCGCCGACAGTTCGTCACGGAGTTACTGGAGAAGGATGTGCCGCTGACACTGGTCGCTGATCTGGCAGGGCACAAAAACATCAATACGACAAAAGATAATTATGGGAATTACAATCGCAACAAAGCAAAGGAAGCACACCGGAAATATGTGAGATAAGGAGAGAAGAATGCGCGGAAGAATGTATGAAATTTATGATGGGGAAAAGCTTATTGGAAAATTAAGCGCTGAAGAAGCTGCAAAAATTATTGGAACTACAATTAAATGCGTTTACACTGCGGCATCTGGAGGGTATAGGTTAAAGCGCAGATACAGTATTGTTCCGGCAGATGATGAGTGTATGACTAAAAATGCAACAAAAGAATTCTGCAAAGAGTGGGACAAAACGAGATTAAAAATTTTACATAAAGGAAGGGTGAAAGCATGATAACAACGAATGGTGAGGGGTATCCAGACCCAACGGCGTACCGGGCAATCAAAGCAGCTGATCGGCCACCAAAGCCAGTAAAAGATGTAATGATTGTATTACGGACAGTGGCGAGCCTTGCTGGGTTTGATATTATTGGAAAGATACATCTTAAAGACAGAGAGACGGGGAGGGAATGGTAATGGGATATAGAATACCAGCGGAAGCGTGGAGGATCATTGAAGCGAAGGTCAGAAGGTATCCAGAGAATAAGGCAGAGTATGAAGAAACTGTTGAAGAGATAATGAACCAGAAGGGCGAGAATGACGGGCAACCAAAGGGAAATAATATTGGTAATCCAACAGAACGCCTTGCAATAAAAATAGCTGATGATCCGAGACTACAGAGAATAAAATGTGAAATGGATGCGGTGGAAAGCGTTTACAATACTATGAGGCCAGAACATCAAAAAGTAATTCGGGTGAGGTTTTGGTCATATCGGTATCACAATATGAAATATTTTGATATGGAACGGTGTACCAGTTATGCAGACCGGCAAATGAAAAAAATTGTTTCTGTCTTTATACGAGAAGTTGGTAAAAAACTTGGTGAGATATAAAAGAGTGCCCCATTTAGCTTGTAAAGTGTGATATTATGCTATCATGGGATACAAAGTAAAGAGGGCTTCTGCTATGGAGGCCCTTTTCTTATGCCGAAAAGGAGAAGCGGGTGAGTGAATGAATACGGTTGAACCTATACGAGACAAGGAAACAGTCATTGATATAGCTGAGTACTTAAGAAAAGACAGTGAGCGTAATTATGTCATGTTTCTTTTCGGTATTTATTCTGGCCTGCGGATATCGGATATTCTTAAGTTTCGGGTGCGCGACGTAAAGAATAAAAGTGATATTGTTCTCAGGGAAAAGAAAACCGGGAAGGAAAAACGTTTTCCGATTAACCGGGATTTAAGAAAGGCCCTGGATAGTTACATAATCGGGAAAGATGATTTCGAATTCCTTTTCAAGAATCCATATGAAAATAAACCTATAACGAGACAGCAGGCATATAGCATTTTGTCGGAGGCCGGAAAGAAATTCGGAATTGAGAAGATCGGAACGCATACGCTGCGTAAGACATTCGGATATCATGTATATCAGTCAACGAAAGATGCGGCTATGCTGATGGATATTTTTAACCATGCGGACATTCATATCACATTGCGATATATAGGAGTCAATCAGGATCAAAAAGATAAAGTTTACAATAAGCTATCGTATTTTCGATAGTTCTTTTTATTTTGTCTACCACTTGTCATAAAATGACACTGTAAAGTCGGCACTATAAAAAACAACCGCATTAATTAGTAGAAACAGGATCGCGGCACACTTTACAAAATACTAGATATGTCAAGTGAAAGAGTACGGAACATAGCTCAGCGGGAGAGCGGCGGTCTTATAAGCCGTGTGTCTTGGGTCCGATTCCCAATGTTCCGATGATGTTCTCATAATTCACCTGCCGCATGAAACCCAGGGCGGCGGGCCTCCTGAAAGAAGGTGAGTTAATGAAATTTATTATTGAAGATGATGATGGAAAGAGAATTGAATGTCAGGAAGTAAAGGTGCTTAATGTACCTGATAGTATTCTTGTATTCCGAACTATGAAATATTTGATGAAAAAAGACATCAATGAATTCTGTGAAGATATGAAGAAGAGAACAGGGCACAACTGCATTTTGTTACAAGGAAGCATAGACCTTGTAGCGCAGATAGCGCCGGCAGTAGAGGAAAAGGAGAGGTAACCTTATGGCAAAGGAATACGCACAGGCATTCTATCATTCAAAGAAATGGAAAGACTGCCGCAGGTCATACATAAACAATCGGATCATGATTGATGGTGGAATGTGCGAGAAGTGTCACAGGCGACTGGGGTACATTGTACATCATAAGGTTAGAATAACTCCTGATAACATCAATGATCCGGACATAACGTTGAACTGGGATAACTTAAGGTGGGAGTGCAAGGCGTGTCACGATGAAGAGGAAGGCCATGGCCTGAATAAGAAGGCGGCGCTTCTGGTTGCGTTCGATGAGTTCGGACAGCCGGTGCCGTTACCTCCCCCCTTAAATAAAGAGGTGGATGGGTTTTGATTTCACCGTGTCCCCAGATTTATTTAATACACAGGTCGCACGTAAAGGGGGTGTGGTATAAACGTGTACACAGACAAGGAATTTGAAGCGGAAGCAAGGAAAAGAGAGGCGGAAGTTGACAGCATTGGCAATTATTTAGAGAAAGTAAAGCGGATTAAGAGGGAGACAGGCAGACTTAAAAAACTCTTTGCGAACATAGATGAGAATAAAAAGAAGCTTGTATTTACGACCATAGAAGACGTTGCTTTCATGACGATTACCATGCAGGATCTCAGGGAAACCATCAACCGGGAAGGAACAACCGTGGAGTATAAGAACGGAGAGAACCAGTACGGAACCAAACAGAGTCCGGAAGCCCAGTATTATTTACAGCTTTCCCAGAAACAGACCCAGGCTATGAAGATACTGGTTGATTGTCTTCCAAAAACCGAAAAAACAGTGGTAGTGGAAGATGATGGCTTTGAGGACTTCGTGAATGGGAGGGAGGATGTTTGATGGGAGGGAGAAAGAAAGTAGTCTATCCATTAAGCTATAATCCGATCCTGGAATACTGGAACCTGATAGAATCAGGAGAAGAAACCGTATCAAAAAAAATATATGAGTGGTATAAGTATCTCGCCTGGGAAGTTAATAACCCGGGCGAGTATTTTTATAGTCCTCCACGGGCGAACCATATTTTGGAGTTTGCGGAAAATTACTGTAAGCTTTCCAAAGGAGCCGGCGCCGGTAGCCCGGTGCGTCTGGAGCTGTGGGAAAAGGCGCACCTGACGGCGGTGTTTGGTTTTGTAGACATCAATGGTTTTCGTCAGTGCCGGGAGTCGGTGTTGATCGTTGGAAAGAAAAACGGTAAATCCCTTCTGGCCTCCATTGTGGGTCTGTATATGCAGATCGGAGACGGAGAGCCGGGGCCAGAGGTCTATGCAGTTGCCACAAAACGAGATCAGGCGAAGATCATCTGGACAGAATCGAAACGAATGGTAAGGAAGTCGCCGGCGTTGTTAAAACGAATTAAGCCGCTGGTCGCAGAGCTGTCTTCTGAGTATTTCAACGATGGGATTTTCAAACCGTTGGCTTCTGACAGTGATACACTGGACGGTCTTAACGTACATTGCGTTCTGATGGACGAAATCCACCAATGGAAGAATGGAAAAGCGCTCTACGATATCATGGCGGATGGCTGTTCGGCCAGAGATCAGCCGCTCGTTTATATCACGTCCACAGCCGGAGTAATCCGTGAAGACATTTACGACGCGAAGTACGAAGAGGCTGAAAAAGTTATCAATGGCCTGTTTGACAGTGTGGGGTATAAGGATCCGCATTTCTTCCCGTTTATTTATGAACTGGATAACCGGAAAGAATGGACAGATCCGGAATGCTGGAAGAAAGCGAATCCGGGCCTTGGAACCATAAAGAAACAGTCAACCCTGGCGGCTAAGGTTGAGAAGGCAAAGGATAATCCAAAGCTTGTTAAGAATCTGGTTTGTAAGGAATTCAATATCCGTGAAACATCTTCTGAGGCATGGCTGACATTCGAGCAGCTGAACAACACGGAATTATTTGATATTCAAACTCTAAAACCACGCTATGGAATCGGCGGTACTGATCTATCCAGTACAACGGACTTAACCAATGCCACTGTGATATTCATGATTCCCGGAGATGATAAAATCTATGTGCTGCAAATGTACTGGCTTCCAGAGGACTTGCTGGAGCAGAGAGTAAGGGAAGATAAGATCCCATACGATTTATGGGCCGAACAGGGATTATTAAGATTAAGCCCAGGAAACAAAGTTCATTACAAATATGTCAAAGAATGGTTCGAAGAGGTACAGAATGAACTTGACATCTATCTGTTTAAATGCGGATATGATGCATGGTCAGCGTCATATTTTGTGGAAGACATGAAAAACACGTTCGGCGCTTCCGTGATTGAGCCGGTTATCCAGGGAAAAAAGACACTGAGCAGTCCTATGAAATCTCTGGGGGCTGATCTGGAAAAGAAAAAAGTGGTCTATAACAATAATCCGATTTTAAAGTGGTGTCTGGCTAATACCTCCATTGATGTAGACAAGAATGATAATATTCAGCCATGCAAGGGAAATCAGGGGACACGAAGGATTGACGGAACCGCTGGTTTGCTCGATGCTTACGTAACGCTGGAAAATCATTTGGAAGAGTACTTAAGTGTAATTTAAGAGAGAGGAGGAAGAAGATGTGGATACCTAAATTTTTTCAAAATGCCGGAAGAAGTGCCGTTTATAAAATGATTACGGAGCAGGGAAACGGTTTTTTCGCCTGGAACGGAAAACTCTATGAATCCGATATTGTAAGGTCATGTATACGGCCATATGCGAAAGCTGTCGGAAAACTGATTGCGAAGCATGTCAGGAATGATGGTAAGAATTTTGCAGTAAATCCGGATCCATATATGCGCTTTCTCCTGGAAGAGCCAAACCCTTATATGTGCGGCCAGGTGATGCAGGAAAAGGTTGCAACACAGCTCGCGTTAAACAATAATGCTTTCATTCTGATCGTCCGTGATCCTAACGGGATACCGGAACAATTATACCCGATTCCGGCGGCAGGAGTGGAAGCGAAATATGAAGGTCAGGAATTGTATCTGAAATTTTATTACCTGAATGGAAAGACTTCCATGTTTCCGTATACAGAAATCATTCATCTGAGAAATGATTTTAATGACAATGATTTATTCGGAGATTCTCCGAAAGAAGCACTAACACAACTCATGGATATAGTGGCAACCACAGATCAGGGGATCATTAAGGCGATCAAAAACAGCGGAGTTATCCGGTGGCTGTTAAAGTTCAGCTCTTCCATGAGGCCGGAAGATTTGAAAAGTGCCGTTCAGGAATTTGTTGATAATTACTTAAGTGTATCCAGTTCCACATTTGGGGCTGCCGGTGTCGATTCGAAAGCGACAGCGGAGCGGATCGAGCCGAAGGACTATGTACCGAACGCCCTTCAGATGGACAACACGAAAAAAAGAATCTATGCATTTTTCAATACGAACGAAAAAATAGTACATGCAAACTATACAGAAGACGAATGGAACAGCTATTTTGAACTGGTAATCGAACCGATGGCCGGGCAGATGGCCGGAGAGTATACAAGAAAGCTGTTCAGCCGGAGGGAACGCGGGCATGGGAATAAAATCTATTTTGATGCCGGGAACTTACATTGTGCAAGCTTGTCAACAAAACTTGCTTTACAGGCCATGGTAGACAGAGGCGCCTTAACACCGAACGAATGGAGAGCGACACTGAACTTAAGTCCGGTACCAGATGGAGATAAGCCGTTGCGAAGACTTGACACGCAGACGGTTAACCAGATCAAGGGCCTTTTGGCTGATATGAATCTGAATAACATAAGTGAAACAAGAGCCGGAATCACAGCACTATTAGAAGGAGGTGAGAAGAATGGCAAAGAGAATTGATGTGAAAGGGCAGATTATTGAATCGGGAAACGAATGGGTATATGACTGGCTTGGGTTAGAGAACACGTCTCCAAAAAAAATCATTAAGGCTTTGCAGGATGCTGGAGGTGAAGACGTTGAAATCTATATCAACTCCCCTGGTGGGAGCATATTTGCCGGTTCAGAAATCTACACAGAGCTCAGGAATTATTCCGGGAAGAAAATAATTAAGATTACCGGAATAGCCGCAAGCGCCGCGTCAGTAATTGCGCAGGCCGGGGAGTGCGAGATCAGTCCTACCGGAATGTTTATGATCCATAATGTCAAAACGTCGGCGTCAGGTGATTACAGAGACATGGATAACACCAGAGATGCCCTGCGGGCCGCCAACCAGTCAATCATGAATGCGTACATCGACAAGACCGGAATGGATGCGGAGATATTACAGGATTTAATGGACCGCGAAACCTATTTGTCAGCCCAACAGGCTGTAGATCATGGATTTGTCGATAAAATTATGTTTTCCGACAACGCCATCCCAATGCAGAATGCATTCGGAGGAATCCCGCCGGAAACCATCGCAAAATTAAGAAACATGATTAAGGATCCGGGACAGAAAACCCCGGATTTTTTAATACACAAAGCACAGGCTGAGTTAAGGCTGAAATTGTTAAATCTGAAAGGAGACAGAGGTAATGAATAGAAAAGAGTATGAGACAAAAAGACAGGCACTTATCAACGAAGCGGAGACGCTTATCAACGAAGGAAAGCTGGAGGAGGCCAACAAGAAAATGGAGGCCGTGACGGAGCTGGATAAGAACTTTGAAGCAGCAGCCAAAGCAGAAGCGAACTTAAGGGCGCTGTCTACGCCTCCGCTTCCGTTATCCGGAGTTGGTGACGGGGCTTCTTTTGGAAGAGGAGACGACGAAAACGCAGAAGATATGTACGATTCCGTGGAGTATCGTAAAGTGTTCATGAATTACGTCTTGAAAGGGACGGCAATTCCTGAGAAATTCAGGAATGTATCTGCGACAACAAAGACCACGGATGTAGGATCCGTGATTTCTCCGACCATAGTCAACCGTATTGTGGAAAAAATGGAATCAATGGGAATGATTCTGCCGCTTGTCACTAAGACGTCTTATGCGGCTGGAGCCACAGTTCCCACGTCCAGTGTTAAGCCGGAGGCAACATGGGTAGCAGAAGGCGGTACCAGTGATAAGCAGAAGAAGGCAACCGGGCAGATTGACATTAAAGGATACAAATTGAGATGTGCTATTTCCATGACACTGGAAACATCTGTGATGTCTTTACAGATTTTTGAAACTGTGTTTGTTAACAGTGTGTCAGAGGCAATGGTAAAGGCTCAGGAAAAGGCGTTTATCTTCGGAACCGGGTCAGGGCAGCCGAAAGGTGTATTAACAGAAACGGCGGAATCTGGTTGTAATATTGATATTGCGGCGAATTCCGATCCGACTTACCAGACTCTCGTAGAAGCGGAAGCGGCGCTTCCACTAGCATATGAGAACGGCGCAGTATGGAATATGACTAAGAAGACATTTATGAAATTTGTAGGCATGGTGGATACAAATAAACAGCCAATTGCCAGAGTAAATTATGGAATTGACGGAAAGCCTGAGAGAACGCTCCTCGGACGCCGGGTAGTCTTAAACGATTATATGACAAGCCTGGGGGCAACGATTAGTAAAGATACCGTAGTAGCTTTCCTGTTCGATTGGTCTGATTATATGTTCAATACCAACTACAATATGGTGGTTAAGAGTTATGAGGATAATGATACCGAGGATCAGATTACAAAAGCGGTTATGATCTGCGACGGAAAAGTAATTGACAAAAATTCCCTTGTGACTGTGACCAAGAAGAATGCATAAAAAGAGGTTATGGAATATGATAGAGCAAATAAAACTTTCTATGCGAATATCACATGACAAACTGGATAATGATATCGACGCAAATATAAACGCCTGCCTGCGTGATCTATCACGGGTGGGCGTTGCTACTGCCGGGAAAGAAAATGATCCCCTTATTGTTAAGTCAGCGGAGCTCTATTGCAAATGGCAGTATAACTATGATGGCAGTGCCGACCGTTATGAACGGGCTTATGTGGCGCTGAGAGATTCCCTGAGTCTGTGTGGTGATTATAATGCGTAATGATGTCTGTGTGCTGATTACATCGGTACCGTCAGGCGCGGATGTAGTACCTCATAGAAAAGACGTGTTTTGCGAAGTGAAAAGCGTAGTACGAAGCGAATATTTTGCGGCTTATGGAGTCGGACTTATACCAAAATTAACGTTTGGAATGAATCCGGATGATTACAGTGCCTGCACGGAAATACACGAAGGTAAGAAATACCGGCCGACCCAAATAAACTATGATGGAGAGTTATATACCATTATTCGTACCTATCAGAAAAATGTCGGAGAAATGGAAATAACAGCGGGGTGATGGAATGGATGTAAAATTTGATTATGAGCATGGAATATTTGAGATTGACCAGATGCTTGCACAGATGCCAAAAGAACTTGAAAGCCAGGAACGCCCGCTGCTTCGAAAGCTCGGCACTATCGTCAAAGGAAAAATAAAAAAATATCTCCATAACAGCGATATTGAAGCGCGTGCAAAAGAAATACCGCCCTCCAACTATGATGGCAGCCGGCCGTATCAACATGCTAGGGATGATGTAACCGCAGATGTACGGAAAGATAAAAATGGGATGCTGTATGCAAGTATCCGCGGTGGAAAAATGACCGGCTATAAGTGGAATAAGATAAATGACGGCCATTTTGCTCGTGATGGCCATACCTGGGTGCAGGGGAATCAATTTATGGATAAGGCCATGAGAGACGCACAGGGAGAAGTAGAAAAGGCGATTGATGATATGGTAAAGAAGGTGACGGAATGACGGTGAAAGAAATCATCGAAACGGAATTGAATATTCCTGTTCTTGACGAACCGGTGCCTTTGATGCCGGCATGTGCCACCTGCATAGATTATTATACTGCTTCTGAGCTAAACGGAGATGGCGCCGGCCAGGAATGGGTAAGTAGTTATGAGGTGGATCTATGGTATCTGGAAAGAATGGCGCTTAATGAGGCGGTGAAAAAATTCATGAATGCAATCGGGAAGCCAGAATACTCCATACCGGAAGTAGAGAAAAGCTGCGATCCGGCAACGAAATTATGGCGAGCGATTATAAAATTCGAGAAAATGGAAGGTGGTATTTATGGGTAGCAAAAGTGCAAAATCAAACAGAATCAATGTAAAAAATCTGAAATACTGTCTGCTGACTACAGATAATAACTCTGGCACAACGTATGGAGAAGTAAAAGACTTCGGGAAAGCAATGCAGATCCAGCTTACTCCTAGTGTGTCGAAAGGGGAACTGTATGGAGAAGGAGTAAAGCAGGAGGATGTCTCCATTCTTAACGGTATTGCCGTGGTGGTAGACGTGAACAAGGTCTTTGTAGAGGTGAGGACGGAAATATGCGGAAATCAGTTTAAAGACGGTATAGTAATAGAGTCCGCAGGAGATGAGCCGCCATATATTGCACTTGGGTATGAGGTAGAACAGACTGGAGGAAAAAGCGAGTATGTATGGCTTTTAAAAGGACAGGTACAGCCGATTAATTCCACAAATAAACAGTCTGAAGGTAATATTACTTTTTCAACAGACAGTGTTACCATAAATTTTATTCCACGAGAAAGTGATAAATGGTTGCGTTTTTTTGGTGATGCGGCGAATTCGGATTTTACAGATGCGCAGGCATCTAAATGGTTTACAACGGGGCCGAGTACATACCCGACGAAAGGGGAATAAGAATGAAAACAATAATGGTTGAGCCGGCGCAGGAGATAGAATTGATTGATCCTGTGGAAAATAAGAAATACCATGGTTTCTGCAATATGCGAAGCCTTCTTGAATTCCAGAAAATCATGAATAAACTGGAAATTAATCTGGATTCCCTGGAAGATACCAATATTCTTCCGTGTTGTGTCTATGCCATCTTCATGCCGGAATCAGGAATTTCTTATGAAGAGGCTGTGCTTCTTTCAGACCGAATGGGTATGATGTCCGGACGGGAAGTCGTGGAAACATTTATGGAATCACTCTATACCATGATGGATGAAAGGCAGAAAGAACTTGCAAAAAAAGTAATGGCTCGGTATGTAACCATGAAGCAGATGAAGAGATAGATTTCCATATAGATTATCTCTATTATACATACTGCATAAAAATGGAGCGTACCGAGCCTGAATTCTGGAGTTCTACACACAGAAAAATAATTGCAATGGTCGATATGTATACAGATGAGTTAGAGACACGGGCCGCAGCGGCGGAGGGGACAGAATACGAATCAAAATATTTCCGATGCAGTAGCGAAATAAACAGTATGACAGAGATTGAGGGGTTTGGAAATGGCGGGTACTTATAAAAAAACAATTGTTCTTGGACTTGATTACTCGCAGTTTACCGGTGGGACTGCCGAGGTATCTCGACATATGGGGTTGCTTAATTCGGAATTTAAAAGAGCTTATGAAGAAGCAAAAGTATATGGTACGGAAACCGATCAGCTTAGAATTAAGCATGATTATCTGTCTCAGAAAATCGAACTCCAGAAACGTAAGGTTGAGGAGGCACAGAAAGCCCACGACAAAGCAATCTTAACGGAGAAAGAAGGCAGTAAGGCGGTTGTGGCATTGAGTAAATCCCTGGCAGACCAGGAGACAGCACTTTACAAGCTGGAAGGGCAGTTAAAAGAGACGGATAAAAAGTGCGAAGATTTGAAAGGTACAAATGAAACATTTGGGGATTCGATCAGGAGTGTTGCGGACGCAATTGGACTACAGGCGAATCCTATGTTGGAAAGTCTTGCTTCCCGCTTTGATGATACAAAAAAAGAAGTCGGAGAGGCCATTGTTATAGTCGGAGCACTGGTAACCGCATACGGAGATCTTGCAATTGAACTGTCTAAGACGGCGGATAATCTTCTTACCATGTCTTCGACAACGGGATTATCCACGGATACCTTACAGGAGCTCCAGTATGCTTCTGAATTTGTTGATGTATCAGTTGAAACCGTAAATAGCTCTATGACAAAAATGATCCGGACTATGGGACAGGCAAGAGACGGAAATAAGGATCTGCAAAAAGAATTTGCACGTCTTGGAGTTAGGTATAAAGAACATGACGGGGAGCTTAGGGATTCAGAAGCCGTTTTTTATGATGTTATTGATGCGCTTGGGAAAATACAGAATGAGACAGAACGTGATGCAAAGGCCATGGAGATTTTCGGAAAATCGGCGAGGGATTTAAATCCACTGATCGAGGCGGGGAGCAAAAGAGTGAAGGAACTTGCCGCAGAGGCTCATAAAATGGGGTATGTCCTGAGTAATGAAACCCTTCAGGAGGCCGGGGAACTCGATGATGCCATGCAGCGTATGAATCGTAAAATGGAGACACTAAAACTTCATCTGGGGGAATTCCTTGTTCCGCTACTGACCGATTTTGTGGATCTGTTATCCTCCATTCCCACACCGGTATTAATTGGTATTGCCGTATTTGGAACCCTTGTACTTGTTATAGGAACGGTAAGCAAGGCTATTATGGCTTATACTACAGTAAGCCAGATTGCTTCTATTGCGAATACAATGATGGGGGCAACTGGAACAGCAGCATCAGTCGGTATGTTGCCGTTACTGCTTATTCTTCTTGCGATCGCGGCGGCAATCGCCTTGATTGTGGGAGGCGCATCAGCAGTCGGTGATGCTATGCGGGAGGTTAAGACATCGACAGAGGACTTGATCGACACATCAAAGTCAACTATAAATGGTACAAAACACTATGCAGCTGGAACCGATTATGCCACTGGTGAAGATGCATGGGTGGGTGAACACGGGCCGGAGTTAGTGCGTCTTCCGCGAGGATCTCGTGTTGTGCCGAATAATGTTGTTAAGAACGGAACAGGAACAGTCAACGTATTTTACTGTACCATTGACGCCAGAGAAGTTGATGATTTTAACAAAGTTGTAAAGCTGGCCCAACAGGAAAGCCAGGCATACCGGACGGGAAGGAGTAGGATATAATGGCAGAACAGACAATCCTATGTACCGGAGATACCTTTATCAGCCGGTATTCCGGGAATGATAATAATTACAGCAGTGCAGAACTTGCAATGTGGAGAGAAATTAATTCTTCAAGCTTTATGGGAACATTTGTTCAATTTAATCTCCCTGCATTTGATAACAAAGAAATTGTGTCAGCGGTTATAAGGCTGCATAACAAAATAAAAGTGAAAAACAGTATCATAGGCTGCGCACAATATAATATCCCGGATATCTCTAATCTTACAGGTAATTTGTTTTACAGCAAGTATCTGGACAGTGATATCGCATGGTCCCCAACAGAATATGAAACTAAAGCCACGGTGGAGGATAACAACGAATGGATTGAATGGGATGTAACCAGTATCGTAAAAAATAATGCTGGAAAGAATAACGTGGTTCTGGCAGTTTACAGCATTGATGATAAAGTGGTACCAAACTTATCTTGGAAGTTTACAAGCAAGGAGGGCGGAAAGGCCCCATATATCAATGTAGTATACAACAACGCGGTTCCGAGCCTTCCAACAATTCTATATCCCAATGGTGACATAATTGAGAAAAGCGGAAGTATTACGTTTCAGTGGAAATATAATTCGCTTTACGATACAGGACAGGCGAAGTTTGAATTTGGCTGGCGTAAACAAGGAGAAGCTGCATGGACCACAGTCACACAGAATACTTCAGAGCAGTCCTATACGATGGAAACGGCTGCAATATCTATCGGTATCGTAGAATGGAGGGTACAGACATATAACGCCATCAATGCGGCTTCAGGGTATGCATATGGCACTTTTGAACTTACGGGGCGGCCGGCTAGCCCAATTATTACAGGAATGAAGAATGATGCCATTACGGAAATAACCTGGAAATGCAATGAATCAGAAAATGCGGTTTATGTGCTCCAGATATTAAAAGATGGCAAGATCATTCATGACAGTGGAGAACGTGCTGGAGGACTGTCAGATTCCTATGTACCGAATATGATGCTTGAAAACGGCCAATATGTCGTTAAAATGCGGATAGGAAGCGCCTACGGGATCTGGTCAGATGAGAGTGCTCAGGTATTCAGTATTGCGGCCACCGTGCCGGCCATTCCATCTATAACGGTATCTGCGATTGATGCAGGAGTAAAAATCTTTACGGATTCTGCTGCAAGTATGAAATATGTATATCGTGCAGAAGTAGGTGATGCATACAGTCCGATAGGAAGCTTTTCTGGAAATGAATATGAGGATTTTACAGTTAAGTCAGGGAGGCTGTACCACTATAAGATACGGGCGTATACCGGAGGATATTCTGACAGCGCCCAGGCAGATATATGTGTTAAATACAAAGGCGCGCGTCTGGCTGAGGTAAAGAACCTGGCTGAGAGTATCCGGATTGTAAAATCAACCAGTGACTGGCATATTGAAACACAACAGAAAAGAAGTAACGAAGCTGAGCTTATCAGTTATGAAGGTCGGCCGTATAAAATAAAAGAATCCGGTATCCATAAGGAGACAACGTTAAGTACCTCTTTCTACCTTCCGAATAAGGAGGCAGAATCGCTAGAACGAATCCATGGCATGAATGGAATCTATCTGTTCCGTAACTCGGAAATCTGTATCTGCTGCGAGATCACAGATTTTAGCTTTAAAAATGATCTTTTTGACAGAGGGAAGACTTTCGATTTATCATTAAGCCGTATTAACTATGATCTGGGGGTGAGGTTCGGTGATTAATCTGGCGCAGGGTGGATATACCCATGAAGAAATTTTAAAACGGCTGGAAGGTGACAGAACGATTGATTTTCGTTTCGAACTCCTGGACCGGAATGAACGAAAACTGAAAGATCTCGAAAATGTAACGGGAAGTATTCGGTTTGACAGCTCTCAGGAGATCATGGGGACCGGAACCTTTCTTGTAAGAGAAACAACCGGGGTGGATTTTAAAGAGATAGACCTTAGAATCCGCCCTGTCTTTATGCTGTCAACTGAAAGCGGCTGGCTGAAATACCCACTCGGTATCTATATCATGAGCAGCCCGGAGCGCCAGGCACAGAACTGTGGAGTATATC
>ERZ1694977.258-NODE-258-length-23405-cov-25.832248_pt1 | contig 23405 bp, 21 predicted proteins | sample MGYA00581609_ERZ1694977 | MGnify/ENA primary metagenome ERZ1694977 (study PRJEB42213, sample SAMN07424467) | human gut metagenome | biome: ENVO:00009003; feature: ENVO:2100002; material: ENVO:00002003 | host: Homo sapiens | place: USA | collected 2014 ... | reverse complement strand
ACGAGATGTCTTAGGGTCTCGTGGGCTCGGAGATGTGTATAAGAGACAGCCCTCCTCCGGCTCCGGCTCAGGGGCCGGGGCGGGAGGCGTGGGGGGAACCGGCTGGTCTGGTTCGGCGGGGATGTGTCCCAGGATTTCTTCCAGCTCCTCATGGGGTCTGGGGATCACGTGGACGGAAATCAGGGTTCCCACCCGTTCCGCCGCTGCGGCACCGGCGTCTGTGGCCGCCTTGACGGCGCCCACATCCCCTCGGACCATGATGGTCACCAGGCCGCCGCCCACATGCTCCTTGCACTGGAGGGTGACGTTGGCAGCCTTGACCATGGCATCGGCCGCCTCAATGGAGGCGACCAGGCCGCGGGTTTCAATCATACCCAATGCCTTCATATGTACCTCCGTTCATGGGCCCGTGCGGGCCCGGTCGCTCTGCCGGTCAGACCTTGGGCTGGTCGGCGACGGACTCGACGGCGGCGGCGAAGGCGTCACAGGCGGACTTGCAGGCGGACTGGCTGCCGGTCAGCAGGGCGCCGCCAAAGTTGGTCTCAGACGGGGGGGCGTACAGCACGCACATCCGCACGTCGGCGGCCTTCAGCGCGGCATCCACGCCGTACATGGCCTCCAGGGGAGGCGCAATCAGGTAGGCAATGGCCTCGCCCTCGGCAATGCCGCAGCCCTCGGACAGGTAGGAGCCGGTGCGGGAGATGCAGTGGGCGTAATAGCAGATGCTGTCGTCGTCGTTGGCGGAGACAAAGTGGCAGACATTCTCAATCATGTCCACGCAGGCCTCCAGGCCGGCCTTGGCCTCAGCGGGGTTGGGAGCGGCCAGGATGCCGATGATCTCGCCGGCCAGCTTGGTGTTGGCGTTGGCGGCGCCGGCGTAGAAGCTCTTGGCGTAGACAACCTTGCAGTCGGCCTTCTTGGTGGCCTCGTCCAGGGCGGTGTAGGTCACATCGTCGCTGTCTGCAGTGACGATGGCCAGGGACTTCTGGTCAGGGGTCAGGCCCAGCTCCTTCGCCATGTCGGGAGCCACGTTGGGGATAATGCGAGTCGCCAGTACATGTGCGGGCAACGGATCGCGTTTCATATTGATTTTCCTCCCTGCTCTTACAGTTTCAGATCGGTACCGCTGGCCTTCTTGTCCAGCATGATCTTGATGATTTCCGCGATGTGGGCGCCGGCCTCGGCGGGGATGGTGCCGGCCCGGTGGATGTTGGACACCACGGTGCGGCGGGCCTCGGGCATGCCCACGGTGGCCTTGTAGGCGATGTAAGCGGACATGGACTCGGCGGTGATCAGGCCGGGACGCTCGCCGATCAGGGTGCAGGTGACGGTGGCGCCGGTCAGCTCGGAGATCTCATCCATGACGCCCACGCGGCCATACTTCACGAAGAAGGGGGTGCCCACATCGATCTTGTAGCTCTCCAGGCCCTGCATGATGGCGGGCAGCAGATCGCCGATGTTGGCGGCCACGGCGGCGGAGGACAGGCCGTCCGCCACGTAGATCTGAACGGTGGGGTTCTTCTTGCACTTGGCCTTGATGGTTTCCACGGCCTCGGGGCTGAGCTTGCGGCCCAGATCGGGGCGGGTCAGATAGGTGTCCTTGCTGTCGCACTGGGTCTGCACCGTCCACAGGCCCATCTTCTCCACGAACTCGGCGTCCACGTCGTTAAACACGGCGTCCTGGGCGGCGGAGTGGGCGGCGCGGAACTCCAGCTGGGGCAGGGTGTTGTAGCGGGCGCCGGCCTTGCCGATGCCCAGACGGCAGGGAGCGTTCATCTTCAGCTCGGCATACTCCTCGCCGTTCTCAGGGTTCTTTACCAGATACTGCTTGCGGATGTCGATCTCCGTGATGTCGGGGATGCAGCCGTCCTCAACCTCCGGCGCAGACTCACACGCACAAGCGGCAGCGGCCTTCTCGGCGGGCTTGGCACCGGACACATTCATTTCCGTCAGCACCTGCTCAATGATGCTTCTCAGATCTTTCTCGTCCATTCTTCGCTCCTCCTTACTTCTTCAGGAACACGGAAGCGTCGCCGGCCTTGGGCGTCAGCTTGCCATTCTCAGAGAAGCCCATCTTCTCCAGCCACATGTCGAACTCGTGGATGGGGCGCAGGCCAAAGACCTCGCGCAGGGCAGCAGCCTCATGGTAGCCGGTGCACTGGTACATCAGCATGCAGTCGTCGCCCTCGGGCACGCCCATGATGTAGTTGCAGCCGGCGGCCACCAGCAGGGTCGCCAGGTTCTCGATGTCGTTCTGGTCGGCCTTCATGTGGTTGGTGTAGCAGGCGTCGCAGCCCATGGGGATGCCGGTCAGCTTGCCCATGAAGTGATCCTCCAGGCCGGCGCGGGTGACCTGCTTGGAATCGTACAGGTACTCGGGCCCGATGAAGCCGACGACGGTGTTGACCAGGAAGGGGTTGTAGCGCTTGGCAAAGCCATAGCAGCGGGCCTCCATGGTGACCTGGTCCCAGCCGTTGTGGGCCTCGGAGGAAAGCTCAGAGCCCTGGCCGGTCTCAAAGTACATGACGTTGGGGCCGGTGCAGGTGCCGCGGGACAGCATGGTGGCGCGGCCCTCGTCCAGCATGGCGGCGTTCAGGCCGAAGGCCTCGTTGCCCTTCTGGGAGCCGGCGATGGACTGGAACATCAGGTCGAGGGGAGCGCCGAACTTGTTGGCGGCCTCGGTCTGGGTGGTCACGTGGGCCAGCACGCAGATCTGGGTGGGAACCTCCCACTTGCGCTTGAACTCGTCGAACATCTTCAGGATGCGGGCCACGCTCTCCACGGAGTCGTCCACGGGGTTCAGGCCGATGACGGCGTCGCCGCAGCCCAGGGACAGGCCCTCCATCACGGACGCGATGATGCCATTGGGATCATCGGTGGTGTGGTTGGGCTGCAGACGGGAGGAGAAGGTGCCGGGCAGACCGATGGTGGTGTTGCAGTGGGCGGTCACGCGCATCTTCTTGGCGGCGTAGATGAGGTCCAGGTTGCTCATCAGCTTACACACGCCGGCAACGATCTCAGAGGTCAGGCCGCGTGAGGCCCGGCGGATCATGTCGGGGGTGGTCTGGGTATCCAGCAGCCACTCGCGGAACTCGGCCACCGTCATATTCTTATACTCGTTAAAGATGGTCTCGTTGACAGAATCCTGGATGATCCGGGTCACCTCGTCCTCCTCATAGGGGACGGCGGGGCAGTTGCGCAGATCGTTCAGGGTCAGATTGGAGAGCACCACCTTGGCGGCCACTCTCTCCTCTGCGGTTTCGGCGGCAATGCCTGCCAGCTTGTCGCCGGATTTTTCCTCGTTTGCCTTCGCCATGACTTCCCGAATCGATTTGAACTCGTACACATGGCCGAACAGCTTTGTCTTCAGGATCATGCTAGTTCACCTCTCATAAGTCCTAACATTAAGAATTGAAAATCAAGGTCTTGATCACTACGGGCAGCACCTGCCCGCCTGCAATGGGCTCGCCGATATCGATGTAGTCGCCGCTCAGGGTGCGGATACCGTCAATGCAGATGACGTCCTTCTCCCGCTTGAGCAGTACGTTCAGCGCGTTTCCGAGCACCTTTCCGATATCGTTCTCCACCACCACGACCAAGGGATACCTGCTGCTGATCACCTCCTTCGTGCTCTCAATGATAGCTGCCGCCAATGCCTGAATGTCCGCAAAGCTGGTGCGCTTTTCTCCGGTAAAAGCGATCGCAAGCTGCTCCGCTTTTCCCTCAGGCATATACAGCGGCATCTGATTCAAAATGGAAGCCTTCAGCGTTTCCAGCGACGCCTCGTCTTCCTCGGACACCTTAAGAATGGGGACATTTTTCAGGGGGAGCGTGCCCTGCTCATAGTGGATGGTGCTCCCGCTGACCTCGGTGGTATGGGTTCCCGCCCCTACCACGGTGGCCCGGATGGTCTCGATGGAGGTAAAGCGCTCCACCCGGCTCAGATCCGGGTCGGCCCGAATGGCCTTTCCCAGGAGGACGCCGATGTCGCCGAAGCGAAACACGTCGCCCTCCATCTCCTGATAGATGCAGTCCGCCACGCCGCCGGAGTAGGTCACCGCGGCGATGGCCGGCTGCTCCGGCAGAGGCTTGCCGTTGTTGGTATAAAGGCCGGCGTGGTGGCTGTCCGCCCCCGCCAGGCGGAGGGCCTGGGCCAGTTGGGCCGCCATGAGGCGGCACACGCCGTAGAGCTGCTCGGGATAGGCCCGGTCGCCCACCGCCAGCGAGATTCCGTTGGCGGCGGCCAGGGCCTGGATCTTGGGGAAAATGTAGCTGATGCGGCCGTTTTCCACCTTGATGAGCCGCCCGCCGATGTCGAGGCAGCAGGTCCCCCGCAGCACGCCCTTCTCATAGACGGCGATGTTGCTGGTCCCGCCGCCGATGTCCACATTGGCGATGGCCGTGCGCTTTTCCTTGGACAGGGCGTCGGTGCCCGCCCCCCGGGCGGAGAGTACCGACTCCAGATCCGGTCCGGCGGTGGCCACCACGAAGTCTCCGGCCAGGTCGGACAGAGCCTCCAGCACCTCGTTGGCGTTCTCCTTCCGGGCGGTTTCGCCGGTGATGATCACCGCACCCGTGCGGAGCATCTCCGGCGTCATGCCGGCCGCCTGGTACTCCTCCCGCACAATCCGTTTGACCGCCTCCGCGTCGATCTCCGTGGCCGAACGCAGGGGCGTAAAGTAGATCTTGCTGCGGTAGATCACCTCTTTATCCACAATGTCGATGCGCGGCACGGTGTAGCTGCTGGCCCGGTTTTCGATGGTCAGCCGGCTGAAAATGAGCTGGGTCGTCGAGGTGCCGATATCGATGCCCACGCTGAGGATCACTTCATGCAACTTGCTTCACCCGCTTCCTGAGAGTTCAATGCAAAACGGAGCCCGGGTACAGAGAATCCCTCTGTATCCGAGCTCCGTCGCTCGTCTGTTCCAGCCGTCGTTACGTCACGTCGGCCGTTCCGATGATCTGATTTTTAAAGTCGAATCTGGCGCAGGTTCCCTCGGGGCCCGACTCGATCTCCAGGTTGCCCCGCAGCTTGTCCTTCACCAACGTCTGCACGATGGACAGCCCCAGGCGGTTGCCCTCCGTGTTGGCCACATCGAATCCGCCTCCGTTGTCGCTGACCTGGATGCTGGAGTACAGCTTCCCCTGCTCCACGACGATCCGAATCTCTCCGGAAGAGCGGTCCTGGAAGGCGTACTTCAGGGAGTTCTGAAGCAGTTCGTTGATGATGATGGCCACCGACGTGGCGATGTCGGAGTCCACCTGAAAGTCCCCGCCCTCCATGGTAATGGTGACATAGCATTTGGGGTTGGAAAAATACCGCATGGTATTGTTCTTTATGTTCAGGATGACCTCCCCCAGCATGACCTCGTCCACACCGCTCTGGGCCAGCAGCTCGTGGGTGCTGGCAATGGAGAGGATCCGGTTCATGCTCTCCCCCAGCACCTGCCGCGTCTCCTCGCTGTCGGTGCGGCGCGTCTGCAGGCGCAGGAGGCTGGCAATGGTCTGGAGGTTGTTCTTCACCCGGTGGTGGATCTCCTTGATGGCCACAGACTTGAGAATCAGCGCCTGCTCCTGCTCCCGCCGCCAGGTTACGTCCTGAATGATCACGGCGAAGGCCGCCCCCGCCGAGTTGAGCTGGATGTGCTTGATGTCCAGCACCAGATTGCTCACCGTAGTCTCCACATAGGAGTAGCCGCTGCACTCCTCGCTGTTGCCGTCCTGTTCCACCAGGCGGACGTTCTCATAGGGCTGTCCTAGAATGTCCTCAATGTAGCCCAGCCTCCGGTACAGATCCTGGGCCAGGGAGTTGCGGAAGGTCACGATGCCGCTGCGGTCCACCATGAGGAGCGCCTCGTCGATACACTCGGTGAGCCAGTTGTTCTCCGGCACCATCTGAGCCAGGGCGTGGGCGATGGTCTCAAAGCTCTGCTGCGAGAAATGAATCCGCTCACTGACCTGCCTCTGCTCGTCCACCCGCTTCTCCAGGATCAGCACGCCGATGATATGGGAGCCGTTGCGGATGGGCTCTACCGACTGGATCGTGCTCCCATTCTCCTGGGTCACGGCCTTCATCTGCTTGGTTCCCACCCCCAGGCGGAAGGTGCGGGCCACCGCCGGCTCGTTCTCCGGCTTGGCCAGCAGTCCCACAACCGTGTTCTTGTAGGACGACGGCACACATTCCGGCTTGGCCTCCGCCACCACGATGGCGTTCCCGTCCCGTCCGGGGCAGTCGATGAAGATGTCCGCGCCCTCCAGATTGGCCAGAGGCTGCAGCGTCTCTGACATGTGCTCGATGATGCGGATCTCTTCATCGGACAGATCGGTATACTTTCTGCAGAGGGACCAAATCACATTCACCTGTCAACCCCCGCCTTTCACGAGGATCATCTCCGCCACCCGGCGCATGGAAAGGCCCTTGAGCTGACTGAGCTTGCGTATATAGTGGTACGCCTCCTGCTCCGACAGGTTCTGCTCCTGCATCACCTGTCCCTTGGCTTTTTCAATGATGCTGCGGTTGGCCAGCCGCTCGGAAACCTTGGCCATGTCCTTGCGCAGCCGTTTCATCTCCTTGCTCTGGGCCACAACCAGCTCGATGTTGGGAATCAGCGACTTCTCGTCGATGGGCTTGACCAGATAGCCGCTGACGCCGTAATCCTTGGCCTGCTCCACGAACTCCCGCTCACTATACGCCGTGAGCATAATGATCGTGTCCGCCAGCTCCTCCTCATAGATGATCTTGGCCGCGGCCAGTCCGTCCAGAAACGGCATCTTGATGTCGAGCAGAACGAGATCCGGATGGTAGAGCTTGCAGTTCTCCACGGCATCAAACCCGTCGGAGACCTCTGCAACAACCGTATACCCGCCTTCCGTAAGCAGTTCTTTCAAATCCATTCTGCTGATCGGCTCATCGTCTGCAATGACGACACGGATCGCATCCTTTTCCATGCGGCTCCTCCTGACTTCAAAGGAAATCCAGATGCCTTACCAAGGCTTCCACGCCCTCGCCCGTCACGCTGCTGACGACAAAGATCTCACCCGCGCCGGCTGCCTTCAAATACTGCCTCGCATTTGAAATCTCATGCTCAGACGCCAGATCCGACTTTGTCACAACCCCCACGCAGGGCTTTGCAAACATGCTGCTGTAGGCGGGCGGGAACATGCTCCCCTTCTCGGTGGCGTCCTGGACCAGCACAATCGTGTCCGCGTCGGCGGCCGTCACCATGAGGGCCCCGCGAAAATAGCGCCGCTCCAGATACTCGCCCGGTGTGTCAATCATACTCTGGTTGACAATCTGTACGGTCTGGGTCTTGTGGTACTGCAGTTCCTCGTGGTTGATCCGCTGGCAAAGCGTTGTTTTGCCGGCCGTGGAGCGGCCGATCAGGATAATGCGTCTTTTTCTCTCCATTGCATCACGTCTTGGTGATGGGGGCCGATGCAAAGCCCATCATACCGCACAGGGTATTCATAACCTCCGTCAGCGCCGACTGTACCGCCGCCACATCGCCGGTGATGACCAACGAGCCGTTGAAGCGGTCCACAAAGCCGATGGACACGTTGGCCGACTTGGTGGCCACATCGGCGGCGATCATGGCCGCCTCACTGGGGGTGATGGTAAAGATCCCAATGGCGCCGGAGGCGTCGATCAGTCCCAGCTTCAGGTACAGATCCTCGGTGGGGTTTGCGATCACATGGGCCAGGGTGACCTGCTTGCCGGGTACAAATTCCTGTATAATCCGCTTTTTCTCATCAAGCTCAATCAAATCGGCACGCTCCTCCTAAAAACCGCTGGAAACAGCGGGCTGTCCCCCCCTATCATGCCACAGGGCCGGGCAGCCTATCCTGCGTAAACGCGCTGCGGTGTTTTCCGCAACACCGGCAGGGGGTTCACAGGCGTACGGGGCGAAAAAACAAAAAAAGCCCCCAGAATTTCAAGTCAAAATTCTTGGGAGCTACATCGCTCTTGATCGTTTACCAGGCGAGCCGTACTAACGCCGCACGAATCCGCCCTTCCACTATACGCATCTCTATCATTTTTTCTGGCTCATTTTAACAGAAATTTGCGGAGTTGTCAATCCGAAATATCATTTTACGCCAAATTCCTCCGCCGCGCAATTGCGCGGCGGAGGAGCTCTGTCAGGGCAATTTCCCGCTGTAGGCCTTGCGGAAGATCTGTTCAATTTCCTCCGCCGTGCAGCTTCTGGGGTTCGTGGCGGTGCAGCGGTCGGCCAGGGCCGCCTCCGCCATGTCGTGCACCGCCTCCTCGAACTCCGCCGCGTTCACGCCCGCGGCCTGGAGGGTGGAGGGCATGTTCAGCTTTTCGATGTACCGCCGGGCGGTGCGAATGAGGTTGAGGGCGCTCTGGCGGACACTGCTGCTCTCCAGCTCCAGCAGGCGGGAAATACGGGCATAACGCTTGGCAGTGGAGGTGAGCTGTTCGGCGCAGCCGGCGTTGAAGCTCATCACATAGGGCAGCAGGATGCCGTTGGCCCGGCCATGGGGGATGTGGAACCGGGCGCCCAGGGCGTGGGCCATGCCGTGGTTGAGGCCCAGGCCGGAGTTGGAGAAGGCGATGCCCGCCAGGCAGGAGGCGTTGTGCATCCCCTGCCGGGCCTTGCGGTCCTCGGGGTTCTGATAGGCGGGCAGCAGGTGGCGCTTGACCAGCTTGATGGCCTTTTCCGCCGCCGCGTCGGAGAAGTCGGAGGCCTCGGTGGACACAAAGGCCTCCACCGCATGGGTGAACACGTCGATGCCGGTGTCCGCCGTCACGGTAGGGGGCACGCTGGTGGTCAGCTCCGCGTCCAAAATGGCGATGTCGGGCAGCAGGCTGTCCTCCACCAAGGGATATTTGACCCCCTTCTCCTGGTCGGTGATCACCGCAAAGCGGCTCACCTCCGAGCCGGTGCCGCTGGTGGTGGGGATGGCGATGAACTTGCAGTCCCGCATGTCCCGCTCCCGGGCGGCGAAGAACACGATTGCCTTGGCCGCGTCGATGGCGGAGCCGCCGCCGAAGGCCACCACCGCATCGGGTTGGAACTCCAGAATCTGCTCCACGCCTCTGGTGACGGTGGCGATGTCCGGGTCGGCCTGCACATCGGAGAAGATCTTGAACTCGCCGCTGTTGCGCAGCAGTCGGTCGGTGACATAATTCGTTTTGCCGCTCTCGTCCATGAACTTGTCCGTCACCAGAAAGACCCGGTGCAGCCGCTGGGCCAGCGCGTCCATGCCACCTCCGATCATAATTTTTGTACGAACACTGAAGGCGTCCATATGCTGCTCCTTTCTGCCGGTAGAAATACAAAAAGCGTCCTGAACCGCTGTTCAGGACGCTGCATCGCTTCCAAAAGCCCTGCCGCTTCCTCGCAGCATGGCCAGTCTCACTTTACCCCATGGCGCAGCCCTCTGTCAAGCCTTTTCTTCCGCCAGGGCTCAATTTTTTTCGTTCGGCAAACTGCGGGTTGACTTTCGCGGCAAATGCTGACATAATGGGGCTCGTCAAAGCAGGTGCGCATGGAACCGTCTGGTTCCGCCCGGCACGGGCTCCCCCGTGCCCCCGCGGGCGCTGTCCAGCCAGCCCCGCCCCCGGCGCCGGCGCCCCCGGCGCGGCAAGTAAATAGACTCTCTGTTTCACAGAAAGGAATCGGTTTTGATGGATATCAGATTCGTTCTCCCTTCTGAGGTGGAGCAGCTGGCCCGGAATGTGGTGACCTCATTCCCCTCCAAGACGCCGGCCGCCCTGCTCCAGAACATGGAAGGCGAACTGCACCGTCCGGACGAGGGCCGTTACCTCGGCTGTTTTGACGACGATGGAACCCTGCTGGGTTCCATCCTGATGATGGATTTCACCCTCAACGTCAGAGGTGTGATGATGCCTATGGGGGCCGCAGCCTATGTCTCCGCAAACTTTCTCCACAAGAAAGAGCGGGTGGCCTGCACGCTCCTGAAGGTGTTGATGCGGTATTACGCCAAACAGGGGACGCCGATCGGCTGTCTCCACCCCTTCAATCCCGCGTTCTATGCCAACATGGGATACGGTTACTGCAACGAAAACTATCTCTACCAGCCCAAGCCCTCCGCGATCCGCTCCTACGGCGACAAGTCCGGGCTGTCCTATGCCCGGCCGGAGGACCGGCAGGAGATTCTGGACTTCTACCGCGCCTATGCGGCGCGTACCCACGGTGCAACGGTCCACCACTATATGGACCCCCACCGGATCTTCGACATGCCCTACGTGGTGGTCTGCCGCCGGGACGGCCGGCTCACCGGCTACTTCACCTTCGATTTCGTGGCGGTGGATCACTACACCGACATGTACCACGATCTGCTCGTGCCCGAGATGGTGTATGAGGATCTGGATACGCTGCGGCAGTTCATGACCTTTTTCGCCTCCCAGGTGGATCAGATCGAGCGGGTGCGTATCCTCTCCCCCGACCCCAGCCTGACTATGCTGTTCCACAACCCGGACACAGGCGAGAACCGCGCGCACGACGGCTGCATCCATGAGGTGGCCCGCCGCACAATGGGCTACATGGCCCGTATCTTCGATGTGCCGGCCTACTTCCGCATGCAGAGCCGCTGTGAGTCCCCGGTCAGCCGTCCCTTTGTGCTGGCCCTCCAGGTGGATGACAACTTTATCGAGGGCAACAACGGCACCTTCCTGCTGAATATATCCGGAAGCACGGTGGAGGTGGTTGAGCATGCTCAGCCCGACGTCACCCTTTCCGCCGATATCTCCACCCTCTCTTCCCTGGTGATGGGCGCTTTCTCTCTGGACGAGGCCCTTCGCCTGGGCCGCCTGACCCTCTCCGACCACGGCTACGCTGCCGACGTGCAGCGCGCCATCGGCTGGAGCAGGAAGCCCGTGAACTTCACCTATTTCTGATCCTGTCCGTGCAAGCACAGCAAGGCCGGGGCGGCTTCTGCCGCCCCGGCCTGTTTTTGTCCCTCACCGCTCCAGAAAGGCGGCCAGCGCCACATCGTACTCCGGCAGCCCATTGGCCGCCCACAGCAGCTCGATGCCCAGCTCCTGCCGGGCCAGCGCCGCCAGATCAAAGCCGAACGCGGAAAAGGAGTAGCGCATCCGCCCCGGATTCCGGCAGGGCAGCCCGTCCCGCCGGGCGCAGCGGGTGCATAGCTCGCACCGCCCCGCCGCGATGGTCCACGCCCCGCTCCGGGTCTGCTCCAGCGCCAGAAGGGTTTCCAGCAGTACCCGCTTGGCTGGTCCATAGGACGCCCGGCGCACCGCCTCAGCCCCCTCCGCCGTGGACACCTCCCGGCGCGTCTGTGCATCATAAAATACCTGCATGCCCAGCACATGGGCCGTCCGAAAAGGCCGCAGGGCCTCCGCCGCCGACGGTACCCCCGGCGGGCAGGACCAATCGTTTCCGTAGTCCGGGCAGGCCCGGCAGGCCTCCCGGAATCGCTCCGGGAAGCAGTATTCCCCCAGCAGGCGCTCCACCGGGAGCTCCGCCGCCGTTATCCTGGTCTGATACATTTAACCGCCCCCATCGGCGTTTTCTCTGCGTCCTATTATAGCGCATTTTCCGGCAAATGGGAACTCCCGTTTTCCGCCCGGCCGGATATTCTGTAGGGGCGGGGCTTGTCCCCGCCCGCGGGCGGCCATAAAGGCCGCCCCTACATTTCCGGGGTTCCGTTTCCGGCAGGCTATCTCACGGCGCTTGTATGTAGGGGCGGGTACCCACACCCGCCCGGGGCTGGCCGGTGGCCCGGAAAGACGTGCCGATGTGGGCATCGGCCCCTACAAAGCAGGACTTACCCCCGCCTGTCCCCGTACGTCTCCACCCGTAGGGGCGGCCCTTGTGGCCGCCCGCGGCAGGGACAAGCCCGCCCCTACAAGCCGTCCAGCAGACAAGATCCCCGCGTCCGGCGGTATGCCGGGCGCGGGGGTGCCCCTATCTCCAGAGGGGGTAATAAGAATGGCAAATTATACGGCGCATTATCAATTACATCAATGGGAACCGGAGGACAGCTTTCTCCGCACCGACTTCAACGAGGACTTCGCCAAAATTGACGGTGCGCTGGGCGGGAAGGCAGAACAGTCTGCGGTGGATACGCTTGCCGAGCAGGTTGCCGGGAAATCCGAGCTGGTAACGGGGAGCTATACCGGAGACGGGGAGGCCAGCCGCACCATTGAGCTGGGTTTTTCCCCTAAGGCGGTACTGCTGGCCTCCGGTTCCGGGCCGATCAATTACACCAGCTCGCGTTATGGCGGTCTGGCCCTGGAGGGGGCAGAGGTAAACACGGACTGGGAATCCACCTCCGGCGAGCCGGTTCTCCGCGTCGTTACAGGGGGATTCCAGGTATTCTACGATTATGACGAGGAGGTTTTCTCCAACTCCGACCGTGACCGCTATCACTACCTGGCTTTGCGCTGAGAAAAAGAAAAACCCCCGTGCTTTAGCGCACGGGGGTTTTCCGCCCACAGGGTAAATTCTGATTGGATTACTCGGACACGCTAAAAGTGATAGTGATGTCCACGCCGTCCACAGTCAGAGTAGCAGTCGCAGTCTCGTCACCGTCAAAGACGCCGGCATCGGCCAGAGCCTTGACCAGAGTGTTAGCGTTGTCGCCAGTGGTCAGACCTTTGTCGCTGGAATCATACCAGTTGCTGCCCTGGAGGCCGCCGTCCTTATCCCACACATAGGTCACACCGTCATACACGATGGTGGTAGCACCGTTCTTGTGCAGGGAGCCCAGGAAGCGGGCAGTATCCCAAGTAATGGCATTGGACTCGGTACTAATGGCGGACTGCTCAAAGGAGGCAGTCACCTTGGTGCCGTCGGAGTTCCAGGTGCCGTGGGCAACATAGTTACCCAGGTCGCCGTTCTGTCCCCAAGCGCCATCCGCATTCACCACGGCATCAGAGACGGCCTCCTCAACCTCAGCCACGGTCTCGTCGGTGATAACGCTGTTGTCCTCGTCCACATAGACCTCAATCACAGCGTCGCCATCGTAAACAGCGGAGATCACACCCTTGAAGTTGTCGTCCTCATAGTCGCGGGCCAGACGGCTGGGAGTGGTGGTCTTGCCGGTGCCGCCATCGTTTAGGAAGATGGTGTACTCGTCGGCCAGAACCAAATCCACACCGTCGAAGGACAGCACGCCGGAGGAGTAGGCGATCGTGGAGTCGACGTTCCAGACGCGCAGGTCGTTGCCGGAGACGGCGTTGTTGATGCGGTTCAGATCGCTGGTGTTGACATAGCCGTCAGCGTCGTAGGTCACATTACCGTACAGGCCAACCTCCACATCACTGGTGCTGTTCAGGTTGACAGTGCCGATCTCGCCGTTGACAATAGCGTCAAAGACATAGTACTTGTTATCGTCGGCATCCTGGCTGGACTCGTAATCGGTGTCCAGGATGTAGATGCGGTCACCCGCCACGCTGCCGGACACGCCCAGCTCGCCAGTCTCACCGTTGATGAACAGGTAGTCGGCATAGCCGTTGTCGTCCAAGATCGCAACGACCTCAACCTCGGCATCGGCCTCCAGGTGGGTGACGTTCACGTCGGGCACGTTGCGGATGCCAGTGTAGACATTCACGTTGTCGCCGCGGCGGATCACGAACACGGTGTCGTTATTCAGGCGGACGCTCTTGTCCAGAGAAATACGGGCATCGCCGGTTTCAATGATCTTGCCGGTAGTATTAAAGTCCTTGCTAGCGGAATCATTGCTGTTCAGCTTGCCCAGCTCATAGGTGCCGTCGTTCTTCTCGTCATAGGAGAACCAGGTGTTCTTGGTCTTGTCGGTGCTCTCCCACTCAAGGTCATCGGCGTTAGAAACCTCGATGACAGCGGTGGTGCCGTCCACGAAGTAGGCCTTAGCCTCAAAGCTCTTGTTAACGCCGCCGATCTGAGCGACATTGGTGATGAACACGTAGTCGTTGGAAGCCTCCACGCCGTCAGCGTAGATGACATAGCCGTAAGTATCCAGGACCAGATCGTAGTCATCCTTCAGGTTGTAGGTGCTGCTGTAGCCCTGGCTGTACTCGTACTTGGTGCCGTCAAGCGTGACGTTCTTATTGGAGGTGTAGGAGGTCACAGTGCCGGAGACGACTTCGGCAGCCTGAATGGTCTTGACCTCGTCGCCCACAGCGGTGATCAGGACATAATCGCCGTCCTCAAATGCGGACAGGTTTTCAAAGTCGTCGGCGGACAGGGTGGTATTGACAGCGGGGAAGGTATCCAGGCCCAGATCATCCAGCTCCAGCTCCTCGTTCTCCTCGTCGTAGCCGCCGTCCACCTGAGCCACATAGGTGTGAATCTGAGACAGGATGACGTTGTTGTCGTCGTCCACAAACACCTGGGTCAGGACGCCCTTGGCAGTGCCCTTGGCGTCGTCGGTTTCGTTGTTCACAAAGTAGTCGGCCACGTCAGGGCTGCTGACCGGATCGCCATCCACGTAAACAGAAAAATCAGTGGGCTTAGAAGCGGTGATATCGTTGTAGACGGTGCGGCCAATCACGTCATACAGATCGCCCTTGTCCACAGCGGTAGTAAAGGTTCCGTCAGCCTCAGCAGGATAAGTGCCGATGATGTCGTTCTTCAGCTTCCACTGGCTGGCGGGGCGGGCAAAGTCGTCCTCACCGTTGACCTTTTTCAGATCTGCGAAGTAACGCTCACAGAACTGCTGGGTATCGTCGTTGCTGTCGCCGGCATAGTCGCTGTCGGTCTTGGAGACAGGTTCAGCGGCAGTGTTGCCCACGATGATGGTGGAGCCGTCGGGCTGCTGGATAGTGGTGCCGCGGCTGGCGTAGCGCACCATGTCGGCCTCCAGGGTCTGGTAGGCCATCTGGGCAGCCTGCTCACGGGTCACGGCATCGGCCATGATTACACCGGACACGGCGATACCGGCATCCACGGCATCGGCGGCCACATTGACGGCCCAATCGTTGCCCACATACTGCTCGATAGCGGGATCATAGCCCAGGGCCACCAGCAGCATCTTGGCAAACGCCAGTCCGGTCAGCTCACCCTCAGGATTGAAGGTGCCGTTGCCTGTGCCCGCCAGAATGTTCTGCTGGGCGCAGTAGCCGATGTAGCCGGCAGACCAGCGGTCGGCAGCCACGTCGCTGAACACAGTGGAGTTAGTGGTCAGGTTCTCGGCATCGTCGCCCAGCAACATGCGGCAGATGATGGCCGCAGCCTGCTCACGGGTCAGAATGCCGGTAGGATCAAAGGCGCCCTTGTCGGTGCCCTCGAACACGCCGAGCGCGGTCATGACTTCCGCGGCCTCGGCGTAAGTGATCTCGTTGCCGTCGACGAAATCACTGCTCGCAGCGGAGGCGCCGACGACCATCATACCGACGAGCATGACAGCGGCCAGAACCAGGCTGAGAGTCCGCTTGAGGTTTCTCATTTGGATTTCCTCCTTCTGAATTTTGAGCCAGAGGGGCGTATGACACCCCTTGCATCCGGAAGCCTATCGGCTATGTCCTGGTTGGTCAAGTTAACTGGGAAACCTGTGCTTACGTTGCCCGCTATGTGATGAAAAAGGCTTGTGGCCCTGAAGCTGATGTCTACCAGACGTTTAATATCCAACCCGAGTATGTCGACATGTCCCGCCGTCCTGGTATTGGCCGTCAATGGTACGAAGACCATCCCGAGTGTATGGAGTATGACACAATCTCCATTTCCACTCCCGATGGTGGCCGTAAGATTCGTCCTCCCAAGTACTTTGACAAGCTGTTTGATATAGACCAGCCTGATGTCATGGCCGAGATTAAGGCTAGGCGCAAGCACTTTGCCGAGGAAGGTAAGAAGGCCAAGCTGGCCCAGTCCACCATGACCTACGAAGAAATCCTTGAGACCCAGGAGCGTGTGCTCCATAACCGTATAAAAAACTTGAGAAGGGAGTTGTAATCATGGTTAAAAGAATGAGGCGTTCTCAAGACAGACAGGTATTCCGTCATACTGCTGTCAATTCCAAGCGTATCAACGTGAACCCTAAAATCTATCGTGGAGGTATCAGGATGTGAATGACGAACGTGCTACCGTCTGTGTCCGGCTGAATCTCGATGCCGACTGTTACGAGCTGGCCGCCAAAGTTTGGCGCTCTCTCGATATGGAGCTCGATTTTTATGAGTTCCTTGCCCTGGAACTGCAAATCCGGCTCATTGAGCTTTCTGGTTTTTTGGAGGATGATAAAAATGATGCTTAACGTTTATGCTATCCGTGACCTGCGTTCCGGTTTCTTCGGCCTCAACACTGAGCAGAATGACTATATCGCTGCTCGCAATTTCGCTAACGCCATTATGGAATCTAAGGGCGTGCTCTTTACCCATGCTTCCGATTTTCAGCTTTTCCGCATCGGCGAGTTCGATTCCGATAAGGGCGTTCTCATTCCGGCGCAGCTTCATGAGCTCATTTCTGACGGCGCGGAGGTTCTTCGCTCTATGCAGCAGAAGGAGGATGTCTGATGTTCCAGACTTGGCACCGCGATCAGGAGCATTTCTGCTCTGAGCCCGGCTGTGGCGAGAAGATTCTTTACTCCCCTGAGTTCGACCGCTTCGGCGTTATGACCCTCAAGGAGAGTGGTAAAGAGGATCTCTACGCCTTCATCCAGTCTCACAAGGATTCCGTCGACCTTCATAAAATCATGGACAGGTTCAATGCTGGTGATACTGCCGCCCTGCAAAAGGTGCAAGGCATGTTTGGTGATTTTTCTGAAATGCCCCAGACCTATGCCGGGTTGCTTAATCACATGATAGAGGCCGAGCAGACGTTTATGAGCTTACCTCTCGAAACTCGTGAGAAGTTCGGCCAATCTTTCCACGCCTGGCTCGCTCAGGCAGGCTCTGAGAGCTGGTTAGAGGCTATGGGTATGGTTACACCACCCACCTCTCAAAATCCCGTTGGTGAGCCGCCAGCGGCCTCACAGGGCCCGAAAGGAGGTGAGACAGACCCCGCGCCAGCCTCACCCGCTGGTTAAATTTCATATTCCTGACATTGGCTTGAGCCGTTGAGGTTCTGGTCAAGGCATACACGGCCGCCCTGGCCGTGTGAACAACAGAGAGCGAGGGGCCCCATGGGCCCCTCCTTTTGAACAACCGTTATAGACTGGAGGTATTAAGTTGTCTCGTAATGAAAATACAAGATTTGCTCTTAATCCTACTAACCTTGATATTGCTCGTAGCACTTTTCGGCGTGACCATAGTGTTAAACTCAGTTTCAACGTTGGAGACGTTATCCCTTTCTATGTGGATGAGGTTCTTCCCGGTGACACTTTCCAGGTGAAGACTTCTATGGTTGCTCGTCTTCAAACCTTGCTTACTCCCATGATGGATAATCTTTACCTGGACACCTATTTTTACTTTGTCCCCAACCGCATTGTCTGGCAGCATTGGCGTGAGCTTATGGGTGAGAATACCCAGTCCGCTTGGATTCCTACGACCGAGTATTCTGTTCCCCAGGTGACTGCCCCTTCCGGCGGTTGGTCTATTGGTTCGATTGCCGATTACATGGGTATCCCTACTGGTGTTGCCAACCTTTCTGTTAACGCCCTCCCCTTCCGTGCCTACGCCCTCATTATGAATGAGTGGTTTCGCGATGAGAACCTCTCTGACCCCCTCAATATCCCTGTGGATGATGCTACCCTTGCAGGTTCCAATGGCACCAACTATATCACCGATGTTGTCAAAGGCGGTATGCCCTTCAAGGCCGCCAAGTTCCATGACTACTTCACTTCCGCTCTGCCTGCTCCGCAGAAAGGCCCTGATGTAACCATTCCTGTCGGCCAGGGTGGTAACCTTCCCGTTGTTTCTCTTGCCGATCGTGTTGACCATTCTCTCTTTAAGTCCCCTATGTCTGCTTGGGCTTCTGGTGTTAAGAGCAATACCGATTATTCTGGTATTGCGCAGACTTTCAACTTTGGCCGTACTGATGCCTCTGCTACTGAGGTTAATTCTACCTCTACCGGTATGGATTTTTCCTCCGGTTCTTCCCGTGATGGTACGTTGTACTTTGACAACCTGTGGGCTCTTCAGTCTGGTTCTGTGACGGCGGCCACTATCAACCAGTTGCGCATGGCCTTTCAGGTCCAGAAACTTTATGAGAAAGACGCTAGAGGAGGTACCCGGTATATTGAAATCCTTAAGTCTCATTTTGGCGTTACTTCTCCCGATGCTCGCCTCCAGCGTCCTGAGTATCTTGGCGGCAACCGTATACCTGTTAATATCAATCAGGTTGTCCAGAATTCCGCGACCCAGGCTGATGGCACTCCTCTCGGCGATACTGCCGCTTTCTCTGTTACTACTGACGTTCATGGTGATTTTATTAAGTCCTTTGTTGAGCATGGCTTTGTGATCGGCGTTATGGTCGCCCGCTATGACCATACCTATCAGCAGGGCCTTGAGCGTTTCTGGTCCCGCCGTGACCGCCTGGATTACTATTTCCCCGTCTTCGCCAATATTGGTGAGCAGCCTATTCTGAACAAGGAAATTTACGCCCAGGGCACCGACCAGGATGATGAGGTTTTTGGTTATCAGGAAGCCTGGGCCGATTACCGTTACAAGCCGTCCCGTGTTGCTGCTGAAATGCGTTCCAAGGCTCCGACCTCCCTTGATGTTTGGCATCTTGCCGACGAGTATACCCAGCTCCCCAAGTTGTCTGATGCGTGGATTCGCGAGGATAAGACCAATGTTGACCGTGTACTTGCTGTTACAAGTTCTGTGTCTAACCAAATGTTTGCCGACCTCTACGTCCAGTGTAAGGCTACTCGGCCTATGCCTATGTATAGTATCCCTGGCCTTATCGACCATCACTAAGAGGTGAGATTATGGCTATGAATTCGGCTAAGTCGGCCTTGACTACTGCCTCTCCTGGTGCTATTGTAAGACCAGGGTCTCTTGATAAATACCGACTTAATACTACCGGATCTATAACTGGCGCCCTTCAAGGTATTGCGGGCAGCAATACTGCCGCCAGCGCTCAACAGGCAGAACAACTCCGGAAGTGGCAGGAAGCGCAGTACGAAACCATGCGTCGGTACAACAGTCAAGAGGCCCAAAAAAATAGAGATTGGCAGGAGCGTATGAGCTCTACTGCCCATCAACGAGAGGTGCGTGATTTAATTGCTGCTGGCCTTAATCCCGTTCTTTCTGTCACTGGTGGTAGCGGTGCCGCTGTTACTTCTGGCGCAACGGCTAGCTCCGGCGCCCCGTCCGGTGCTATGGGCAGCGTTGATAATAGTGCCACTGGTGCTATTGCTGGCTTGTTTGGGAGCTTGCTTAGTTCTTTCTTAAGCCTTGAGGGTACCCGTGTTTCCGCTCAGTCTAATCAGGCTATCGCGGATATATATACGGCCATGTCCAAATATACTTCCGAGCTCCAGGCACAAACTCAGCTTAATATAGCTACTATTTCTGCTGCTGCTCAACGTTATACTGCTGATGCTCATTTAGCTGGTACAAAGTATGCCGCAGACCAGTCTGCCGCCGCTCAGAAGGTTGCTGCTTCTATCCATGCTGCTGCGCAAAAGTATGGTTATGACGTGCAGTCTATGACGCAAAAGGAGATTGCTGCTTTCAATGCTCAAGTGAATAAAGATTTACAGCAAGCCGGCTTCAAACAGGAGTTTGATATCAAAGAAGCTTTCCCGAATAATGCTTGGAATGCTTTTGGTGGTCTTGGCACTCAGGCTGTTGAGGATATTCAAAATGCTAATTTACCCTGGGGTAAGAGCATCTTTGATTATTTTGCCAACGTGCTGCCCGGTGCTGCTTCTGGCAAGGATGCTTCAAGGCGTAAAAAGCGCTGACGACTGAGGCTGTCAGGTGGAGGGAGTGGGAACCAATACTATCTTGATATATTGGTTCCCACTGACACCTCCCTGGCCCCGAGTCCGGAAAAGCTTGCGGCTCTAAGAGTGTAGCGATTGGAGGTAGTTGTTTGTCATGTTTTCACCCCCTTAAGGGTTTTCAAGTCGGTTTTACCAAGAATGGCAAGGCCGAAATGAAGATAGTTCCCTATGGCGTTCATCACCTGGAATTGCGAAAAGGTCGCATTTGTACGTCAGATGTTCCCGAGATTTCCGCTTACGCTGAAAAGACTTGGCTTGACTGGGTTGAGATTCCCTGCGGCAAGTGTGAAGGCTGCCGTATAGCCCGTTCCCGTGATTGGGCTAATCGCTGTATGATGGAACTTGAGTATCATGATTCCGCCTACTTCTTGACCTTGACCTACGACGAAGAACATGTACCCCGCCATTGGTATGCTGACCCTGAGACCGGAGAGGCGATGCAGTCTCTCAGTTTGGAGAAGCGTCACATGCAGCTTTTCTGGAAGCGCCTTCGGAAAGCCTTCCCGGATGACCATATCCGGTATTTTATGTGTGGTGAGTATGGCTCGGCCACTTTTCGGCCCCACTATCATGCAATAGTTTTTGGACTCCACTTGCATGACCTTGTTCCTGTTCAAGATATCCAGCGCGGTGACGTTGGATATCGATATTATTACTCGGAGGCTTTACAAAAGGCCTGGAGTGTGGTAGAACAGAAAGGGGAGTATAACGCCCCTTGCAAGCCATGAAAAAGGAGGGATTCCCCCCACATGCAGTTCTAAATGGCACAAAAGAGCGGCAAAAAGTGGCGTTGGTAGACATCTGGTAGACACGCCGGGCATGCCAAGCACAAAAAGAGCCCGGAACCGCAACGGTTCCGGGCCACTTTTGGTAGACATTTGGTAGACTTAACCTTAAAGCACAGTACAGGTCACTTGAGCCAATCACACACCTCAGCCAGGCTGATGCCCTGGCCGCGGGCGATACGGGCCACATCCTCGTACTCCGGCTTGGAGCGGACGACGCCCCAGCCGGAGGCGGTCTTGAGCCGCACGGGGCCGTGGGGGGTATCCACGGTGCGCTCACCCCGCTCCAGGGTATACCGGCGGCACACATTCTCCCGCACGCCCAGAGTGGTGGTGTGCCGGAAAAGCAGGCCAAGCAGCCTCTCCCGATCCTCCATACGGCACATACAGGAGAGCAGCACGGCGGGGCGGCCCTTCTTCATGCCGATGGGCGTGGTATACACGTCCAGTGCTCCGGCGGCAAGCAGCTCCTCCTGGGCAAAGCCGATGGCCTCGGCGGTCATGTCGTCCAGATTGCAGCACAGCTCAGCCACTTCATCTCTGCCGCCTGCTGTCTCTCCCAGCAGGGCACGCACGCAGTTGGCCGCCTCAAATTCCTTGTTCCCCATGCCGTAGCCGATTTTTTCCACCTTCATCACCGGCATGGAGCCGAACTCGGTGACAAAGTGCTTGAGCAACGCCGCGCCGGTGGGGGTGCACAGCTCTCCCCGGATGGCTCCGCCGTAAATGGGCACGTCCCGGAGAATGTGGGCTGTGGCGGGGGCGGGCACGGGCAGGATGCCATGGGCGCAGCGCACCTGGCCGCTTCCAACGTGTACCGGGGAGGCCACGATACGCTCCACACCCAGCATGTGCACCAGCAGGCAGACCCCCGCCACGTCGGCCACCGCGTCCAGGCTGCCCACCTCGTGGAAGTGGATCTCCTCCACCGGCGCGCCGTGGGCGTGGCTCTCAGCCTCCGCAATCAGGCCGTAGACCGCCTCCGCATCGGCCCGTACCGCCTCGGGCAGCTCCAGATGGCCCAGCAGATGGCGGATCTCCCCCATTCCGGTGTGGTGGTGATGTCCATGGTCGTGGTCGTGATGGTGGTGCTCGTGTTCATGGCCATGTTCGTGCTCGTGGCTGTGCTCGTGACCATGCTCATGGCTGCGGTCGTGATGGTGGATGTGCCCCTCCGGGGATACGTCGCAGCTGACCTCCTCCTCCCCGTGTACCGTCACCGCCACATGGGTGCCGGTGATGCCGCATTTGACGGCCGGTACGGCGGACACCGCCACGCCGGGCAGGCCCAGGCCGTTCATCTTCTCCAGAAAGGCTGCCTTGTCGTCCACAAGCTCCAGCAGGGCCGCCATGAGCATATCGCCGGCGGCCCCCATGCCGCAGTCCAGATAGAGTGTTCTCATTTCTGTTTCCCTCCCATGTGGTTGATCATGCTGGCCAGATAGCCCGCGCCGAAGCCGTTGTCGATGTTGACCACGCTCACCCCGCTGGCGCAGGAATTGAGCATGGACAGCAGGGAGGACAGGCCGTGGAAGCAGGCCCCGTAGCCGATGCTGGTGGGGACGGCGATCACCGGGCAGTCGGCCAGCCCGCCGATGACGCTGGCCAGGGCGCCCTCCATCCCCGCGATGGCGATGATGACGTTGGCGCTCATGAGCTCCTCCAGATGGGAGAGCAGCCGGTGCAGCCCCGCCACCCCCACGTCGTACAGGCGCACCACTTCGTTGCCCAGGGCCTCGGCGGTGAGGGCGGCCTCCTCGGCTACCGGCATGTCGCTGGTGCCGCCGGTGGCCACCACCACCTTCCCGCTGCCGTCGGGGGCGGGCAGGCTGCCCACGATGCCGATGCGGCCCATCTCGTAATAGGTGAAGGGGTGGGCCGGGTCAATGGCCGCCGCCGCCTCGGCCGACATCCGGGTGATGAGGATGGTGTCCTGCCCGCCGGAGCGCATGGCGTCCACGATGCGGGCGATCTGCTCCGGGGTCTTGCCCGCGCCGTAGATCACCTCGGCCACCCCCTGGCGGAGGCCCCGGTGGCTGTCCAGCTTGGCAAAGCCCAGCTCCTCGAACGGCTCCATTTTCAGCCTGAGCAGGGCGTCGTTTACATCCATCTGTCCGGCGGCCACCTGCTCCAGCAGGGCCTTGATCGCTCTCTGTTCCATTCAGCGCTCCTCCAAATCCAGCAGAATCGGCTTGAAATAGGGGGCCAAGGCCGCCCGCAGGGCGGCCCGCTCCCGGACGGCCCGCTCCAGCTGTCCGGCCGGAAGCTGAAGCCGCGCCGCCCCGTGGAACACCCGCACCCGGAAGTCGGTGTACCCCAGGCGGAACAGGGCGTCCTCCGCCCCCTCCACCCGGGCCAGGGCCTCCCCGGTAAGGGCTTCACCGGTGGGAATCCGGGTGGCCAGGCAGGCATAGGCCGGCTTATCCCAGGTGAAGAGGCCCGCCTCCCTGGACAGGCGGCGTATGTCCGCCTTGGTCAGGCCGCACTCCCGCAGGGGGGAGCGCACCTCCAGCTCCCGCAGGGCCCTCATGCCCGGCCGGTCGCCGGCCTCGTCGGAGGCGTTGGTGCCGTCCAGCAGGACGGCGTATCCGTCGGCCGCGGCCCGCGCCTTCAGCGCGCGGAACAGGTTCTGCTTGCAGTAGTAGCAGCGCTCCGCCGGGTTGGCTGCCACCTGGGGATCGGCCAGGGCGTCCAGCTCCAGCACCGTCACCTCCACCCCCAGCTCCCCGGCCAGCCGGAGGGCGTCGTCCCGCTCAAACCGGGGCTGGAAAGCGGTTTTGATGTAGTAAGGGCGGATATCCGCCC
>ERZ1694977.189-NODE-189-length-30028-cov-12.241851_pt1 | contig 30028 bp, 33 predicted proteins | sample MGYA00581609_ERZ1694977 | MGnify/ENA primary metagenome ERZ1694977 (study PRJEB42213, sample SAMN07424467) | human gut metagenome | biome: ENVO:00009003; feature: ENVO:2100002; material: ENVO:00002003 | host: Homo sapiens | place: USA | collected 2014 ... | reverse complement strand
ACAGATGTGTTACAAAGCATGTTTTTATAACGGAGGACACGGGAGGAAAAAGACACACACATTATAATATTCGCACGCGCGTATAGGGACGGAAAAAGGAAGGGACCCATACGAAAACAGCAGACGGAAAACAAGAAAAGACGGAAAAGAAGCAAGCCCGAAGGACAACCGGACAAGTTACGAAACACAAACTACAGAGCTCTCAAAAGTGCTGACTCTGCAAACACTTGGGAAAAACTTTAGAAAAAAAAATGCAGAGAAGAAAAAAAATCATTTTCTTACATCTCGACGGTTGTTCGGAAACACCATCAACTTCAAGAACCAATACTTACACCCAGACAAAAGCAAAAAACATCTACTTTATCCATCAAGCTACACATATTCCAATCCACAAATAAAAGACAACCTGTTCTATTTAAAGAAGAAAAGTTTTCAGTAGATTTGCACTATATAAAGATATACAATGAAGAAAATAATTATCGCCATCGATTCATTCAAAGGCTGTCTAACTTCAGCAGAAGCAGGAAAAGCTGCCGAAAAAGGTATCAAAAGCATAAATCCTTCCTGCCACACTTCAGTTATTCCCATCGCTGATGGCGGTGAAGGTTTACTGGACGTACTCATCACAGCCACTAAAGGGAAATATATAACCTTATCGGCACATGGACCGCTAATGAAAATGGCAAAAACACATTACGGTCTGTCCGGCAATGGCAGAACAGCTATTATAGAAATGGCTGCCATCAGCGGACTACCTCTCGTACCTATTGAACAAAGAAATCCTATGCTGACAACAACCTTTGGTACAGGAGAATTGATAAAAGACGCATTAAACAAAGGATGCAGAAATTTTATAATCGGTATTGGCGGAAGCGCGACTAATGACGCAGGATTAGGAATGCTACAGGCACTAGGTTTCCGCTTTCTAGACAAATCAGGGCATACCTTAGGTACAGGAGGCCAAATAATGGAAGCCGTGGCAAACATAGACACATCCGGTATTCACCCCGCACTAAGAGAAACACACTTCATGGTAGCATGTGATGTAGCCAACCCTTTCTACGGCCCTGACGGAGCGGCATATATCTTTGCACAACAAAAAGGAGCCGATTCAAATATGGTGCAAAGACTGGATGAAGGCATGCAATCATTAGCCGAAGTTATAAAGAAAACGACAGGAAAAGATATCACGAACTACCCCGGTGCAGGTGCAGCCGGAGGCATGGGTGGTGGACTACTGGCTTTTTTTAACGCAGAGCTAAAACCGGGAACAGAATTATTATTGAAAGCCATCGACTTCTCCGAAAAAATAAAAGGAGCAGACCTCATTATTACGGGCGAGGGAAAAGCAGACCGGCAGACAGCTATGGGAAAAGTACCATACGGAATACTAAAGGAAGCACAAAAAGAACATATTCCCGTTATTGTACTGGCAGGCAATATAGAAAACCTGCCGGAATTAAACAAAGCGGGATTCAAAGGTATATTCTCTATAGCCCCCGGCCCCATCACCCTGGAGAAAGCAATGGAACCGGAGTTTGCTAAAGAAAATATCACCCGGCTGGTTTCCCAACTCTATTCAGTTATAACTAGCTTCGGCTAATTTGCAAGCCTTTGTCGGACAAAGCCATATCAACGAAACGGGCACAACTGTTGGGTGGGTTCTGAGTAAGAATACTTCGAATACGTATAGCAGCCTCAGGATCTTTAGCCACCATATAAAGATAGCCGCCTCCCCCCGCACCTGGCAATTTATATCCCAGGCAATAATCATCAATCCGGCGAATGATAGTCTCAACAGCCTCGGGATTAGTGCCGGGATCCAACGCTTGGTTCAGCTTCCAGCTTTTACCAACCAAACGCCCCATTTCATCGAAATTCCCACGCTGAATGGCTTCGTACAAGTCAAGAGCATGCCCCTTCATACCGCCAAGTATAGACAAATGCTCTGTGAAGTTGAGGAACATGCTACGCACGATTTCAGCTAAAATTCCTTTGGCTGTACGGGTAATTCCCGTGTAATAAAGCAAATGGCACTTCTGATATTCGCCACCTGTAAACAAATAATCGGGCAACCAGCGCACTAACGGACTCTGATCCATACCTGCATGAGTCTGCAATAATTTCACTCCACGAAGCACACCTCCGTATTGATCTTGCCACCCCCCTCCGGTAGTCAGCAACTGTTCCAAAATAAGCGTACGGTTACATATCTCGTTCTTATCCCAGTTCAGTCCGCAAAAATCAGAGATTGCCCCCAGCACAGTTGATGCAAGAATAGAACTTGTACCCAGACCGGAGCCCGCAGGAATCGCAGAAAGCAGAGTGATTTCCATTCCGGAGCCAAACGCCTTCAACTGCTCTTCCAATGAAACATACGATTCAGTGGAAAATCCCGGCTGGAAACCTGCCAGCACCAATGCCGCTTTAGGTATAGAGAATGGAGATCCCACTTGCATGAAATCCCTTACCTCCCCGTAAGTTGTAACCACTTCCATAGCGCCTAAGTCTATAGAACGAAGAATTATCTTATACTCCCGACAGGGTTTCACGTAAACTTGTAGAGGAGGCTGCCCGTTCAACTCAATAGCAATATTCACCACATTCCCCCCTTCATTCAAGCAATAAGGTGGAGTATCCGTCCATCCGCCGGCCAGATCAATACGGACCGGACTACGCCCCCAGACAATCTGATCGGAGTACACTGACAAATGCGGTTGCTGCCTCTTGGCTAAAGCCGAAGCAGTAAGTCCGTCGCGCATCAAACGAAAAGCCTCATTCTCATATTCCCGATAAGCCAGCCCCTTAAGCTGCTGCACCCGGGCACGGAACATATTATCACTGATACGTGTCATCAGCGGAGCCGATTCTGATAAAGGCTCAGGCAACGACAGATCATACCGAGCAAATTCTCCAGCAGCATTCTCCAAATTTAGCTGATAAAAGACACTTCGTTCATAATTATGCGCCAATGCCGGCCAATTCTTTATCCGGAAAGCTTCACGCTGTTCTGCCAGACGATAAAGATTAGAATAAGCAGATATATCATCGGCAGATAACTTACGACAGCGTTGCCATATTTCTTTTCCTTGCTGTAATGCCGGTTCAGAGACCATCCAGCGCATAACTGCTCCCAATTCCTCTACAGATGAGCAAACCGGAAACAAACGCGCGGCCTGCAAGTCGTGACCGTTTTCTATTTCTTCCACCGAAATGCCGCGTACAGCACACCACTCACCTACAGACATTCCTTGATAATATGTTTCTTCCTTAGCCAAAGCTCCCTTGAAAGTATCATTGAAGCCGTATGGACGCGCTACATAGCCAGATTCTCCAAAAGGAACCACATCAATACACACACCGGACGGAACCTCTAGGTTCCAATTATTAGCGGGAACCCCTGTTATGATGGTCTGGTGATGGATATTCCATCCTGCTCCTACATAACTGTTCTCTATCCATATTTCCGAATTTTGTGAGGTAAGTTGATAACCTACCTCAGCATTTTGAACAAACATGGCCGGATGCGGTTTTACCTTCTTGTGCATAATCTCCCGCTGGTCGTTTACCAGATTTTGTACTGCCAATGTAGAAGAAATAAGTTCACGACTGGTTCCGTAATGATAAAACTCCCCTCCGGGCAACGGCAGAATAGCCACACTCAGCTTGTTAAGTTCATCGTCCATCATACGCGGGTGCTCTCCCAATGTAAGTCCGAAATCAGAATACATGTCATAATAAGAGAGTTTTCCTTCCTTATAAGATCGTTTTACCAACAGACTAACCGCACGGTCACTTAACAGCCAAATTCCGATATCCATCAGAAAAAGATGGGTTTGCATTAATTTCCCCAATTCCTCCACCGAAGGTTTTTGAAGCATGAAATCAAGCTTATCGGGAGTAGCCCGTGAAGAAATAAAAACACCATGGTTCTTTGCCAGATTAGGATCTACCCATAAACCGTAACACACCACATCCGCATCAGGAATAGTCTGAAGCGGTTGGCCCGTACGGATATAAACATCCCCACTTGCAATCAATGTATGAAGAGAAGACGGAGCTTTCTCCATGATTTGTTCATATAAAGGGAGCTGGAGGGAAAGCAGATTTTGTGACAGCCGTTGTCCTCTGGCCCACCGGAATACAGGAATGGGAGTAAGAATTTTGCCGGATGGCGCATATCCGGGCAAACGACGACTCTGCCCGCCTGCATGAAGTAAAATACGTTTTTCTTTTCCCAGCCAAGTAAGAAAATCGCTGTCAGGAGCTACTTTCTGACAACAAGCCTCCAACAGCCATGCAGTCCCCCCGCCTGATCCTAGCTTACTACCTATAGGATCGGAAGTACAAAACCACTCTGTCTGGTCCGCTTTCTCTATATCATGAAAACATTCCACCAAATTAGGGGGAAGGGATAATAATTTTTTCATAGCACATCTTTGTTTTTATTGCACACAAAGATGCTTATTTTCCCCTAATAAGCCAAAAGATAAGACATGAATTTTAATCAGTAAATTCAAAAACACGCTCATCCAATGACTTCACTTCCTTAAAGCCCGGTTGTGCAACAGGCACACCGAATGGCATCTGCGCTATCAATTTCCAGTCATCAGACAAATTCCAAACTTTACGTACTTCATCATCAATCAGCGGATTATAATGTTGCAAAGACGCCCCCATTCCTGCATCTTCCAGCATGGTCCAGACTGCCAACTGATGCATAGCATCGGTCTGCTCTGCCCAGATAGGGAAATTATCTTTATAAGTGGGGAAACTTTCCTGCAAAGAGCGAACGATAGCCATATCTTCAAAATAGAGAATAGTACCATATCCACAAGCGAAACAGCCATCAATCTTTTCTTCGGTCTTGCCAAATACCTCAGCCGGAACTCGCTTACGCAAGACATTTTTTACAATGTTCCACAACTTTTCATGCGCCTTACCTGTTAATAACACAACACGAGTGGTTTGAGAATTGAAAGCTGAGGGAACAAATTCTACAGCAAAACAAATTAAATCTCTTATTTCTTTATCAGACAATGTCGATTTGTTTTGGATCCGATAAAATGTACGACGGGCTTTCAGAGCCTCCTTAAAACTTTTTGTCATATAAAACAACGTATTTATGGGTTATTATAAATGAAGAACAAACAGGTAACAAAAGAAGTTCACTTTTTTTGCTTTTTTCAATGCAATAACCTATTTTTGTTAGCTAATTATTAACATTAAAAACAACACATTCAATGAAAGATTTTCTAAAATTTACGTTTGCCAGCGTCATCGGCGTCATTCTGGCAGGCGTAGTGTTCACTATACTAGGGGTTATCACTCTGGTTGGCATAGTCGCCTCATCGGATACTGAAACGGTGGTGAAAGACAACTCTATCTTCGTACTCGACTTTAAAGGCAGTTTGTCCGAACGTGTACAGGAAAACCCACTCCAACAACTTTTGGGAGAAGAATTTGAAGCATACGGTTTGGATGACATTCTAGCTTCTATCAAGAAGGCAAAAGACAATGACAAAATCAAGGGTATTTATATCCAACCTTCTTATCTGGAAGCATCATACGCTTCCTTAGAGGAAATACGCAATGCATTACTGGATTTCAAAGAAAGCGGCAAATTCATCGTTGCTTATGCAGACCAATATGCACAGGGGATGTATTATCTTTCCAGCGTGGCCGATAAAATAATTATCAATCCGCAAGGAAGTATTGGATGGCACGGAGCAGGCATGCAACCTGTTTTCTTCAAAAATCTGGTTTCCAAACTAGGACTGGAAGTACAGGTATTCAGAGTGGGTACTTACAAATCAGCCGTGGAACCGTTTATTGCTACAGAAATGAGTCCGGCCAACCGCGAACAGATGACCGAATGTCTGGAATCTGTCTGGCATCGTATTCTTGCAGATGTATCCGACTCACGACGCATCCCGACAGATACTCTGAATGCTTATGCTGACCGATATATGGATTTTTGTCAGGCAGAAGAATATATTCAATGCAAACTGGCAGATACCCTGATGTATAAAGATGAGGTTATTTCCTATCTGAAACAATTAAGCGGTCGTGACGAAGACGACAAACTAAACAGTCTTTTCATAGAAGACATGATAAACGTCAAGAAAAATGTGCCCAAAGACAAAAGTGGAAATATAATAGCCGTATATTATGCATACGGCGAGATCCTGGATGCTCCCGGCAGTTCCACAGAAGATTGTATTGATGTACAAAAGATGTGTAAAGACCTGCGCAAATTACGTGACAACGATGACGTAAAAGCTGTTGTATTACGCGTCAACTCACCGGGTGGCAGCGCATACGGTTCAGATCAAATATGGCGTGAAGTAGTAAGACTGAAAGAGAAAAAACCGGTAATCGTTTCTATGGGAGATTATGCTGCATCAGGAGGCTATTACATTTCCTGCGCTGCAAACCGCATTTTCGCTGACCCGACTACGCTGACTGGTTCTATCGGCATATTCGGCATGATGTATTCAGGTGAGAAACTGTTTACTGAAACTTTAGGACTAAATTTTGATGTAGTGAAAACTAATAAAATGGCTGATCTGGGTGCTAGCCTAGGTCCGGTTCTCACCCGCCCGCTAAATGCATCAGAACAAGAATTAATGCAGAACTATGTCAACCGAGGATACAAGCTGTTCGTAAACCGTTGCGCTGAAGGTAGAAAAATGTCTACAGAGGCTATTGAAAAAGTTGCTGAAGGCCGTGTATGGACCGGTGCCATGGCAAAAGACCTTGGTCTGGTAGACGAGCTGGGAGGTATAGACAAAGCATTGAATGCCGCCGCCACCCAAGCCGGTATCGAAAATTACAGTATTATCGGCTATCCTGAAAAAGAAAATATTTTCGCAAGCCTGCTGGGCAATCAGAAAAAACATTATATAAACAGCGAAATTAAAGAATATTTGGGAAGCTATTATAACAGCTTCAAGGCGCTGGAGAACATAAAAGACGCCAACTGTATACAGGCACGTATGCCGTTTGACCCTAATATCCAATAAATTGCACATGGAAGGTAATCTTATCAAGATAAACAAGTGGCTATATCCGGTTTCATGGATTTATGGGACCGGTGTATGGCTGCGTAATAAATTGTTTGACTGGGGAATATACAAAGAACGTAAGTTTGATATCCCGATCATCTCGGTAGGCAACATCACCGTAGGCGGAACCGGAAAGACCCCCCATACAGAATACCTGATAAGATTATTGCAGAAAGATTACAAAGTAGCCGTACTAAGCCGCGGCTACAAACGCAAATCCAAAGGCTTTGTACTTGCCAGACCGGATACGTCCGTACAGATGATAGGTGACGAACCTTTCCAAATGAAACAGAAGTTTCCGGATATCCATATGGCAGTAGACCGGGACCGTTGTCATGGCATAGAGCAGTTATGCAATAGTCACATCGCCCCTGGAACAGAAGTGATTATTTTGGATGATGCTTTCCAGCACCGATATGTAAAGCCCGGAATAAACATCTTATTAGTAGATTACCACCGACTGATTTGCGAAGACACCTTGCTGCCTGCCGGACGAATGCGCGAACCTGAAAACGGAAAAAGCCGGGCACATATTGTCATTGTCACTAAATGTCCTAAGGACATCACCCCTATGAATTTAAGAGTCTTAAGCAAGCAAATGGAACTTTACCCCTATCAGCAGCTCTACTTCACAACATTAGCATACGGCAAGCTGCATCCGTTGTTTACAGCAGGGAATGCAGTTTCATTAAAAGAGATAGAAAAAGACAAGCATATCCTATTGGTGACAGGCATAGCCTCCCCAGCAAAACTCATTCAAGATTTATCACCATACAATGAGCACATTGAGTCACTGGCTTTCAGTGACCACCATGACTTTACAGCAAGAGATATGGAACTGATAAAGAAGCGTTTCATGAAACTTCCGGAAGGTAAACGCATGATTATCACCACTGAAAAAGACTCTGTACGACTAGCAGCCCATCCACTGATGGACGAAACGCTGAAACCTTATATATATATGCTGCCCATTGAGGTAGCCTTTTTACAAGACCAACAAGAACTGTTTAACTCAAATATAACCGACTATGTTAGAAAAAATTCAAGAAACAGCAACTTTTCTTAGAGAAAAGATGCATACCAGTCCCGAAACTGCTATTATATTAGGTACCGGCTTAGGAAGCCTAGTACACGAAATTACCGATAAATACGAGATCAGTTACAAAGATATCCCTAATTTCCCTGTTTCAACCGTAGAGGGACATAGCGGTAAATTGATTTTCGGCAAATTAGGTAATAAAGACATCATGGCTATGCAAGGACGTTTCCACTTCTATGAAGGATACTCCATGAAAGAAGTTACTTTCCCCGTACGGGTGATGCGTGAATTAGGCATCAAAACATTGTTCGTATCCAATGCAGCTGGAGGTACGAATGCAGACTTTGAAATTGGTGATCTGATGATTATCAGAGATCATATCAACTTTTTTCCCGAACATCCGTTGCACGGCAAGAACATTGAATACGGCCCCCGTTTCCCGGATATGAGTGAAGCCTACTCCAAAGAACTGATAGACAAAGCACTGGAGATCGCTAAAGAAAAAGGTATCAAAGTACAACAAGGAGTATATATCGGTACACAGGGACCTACCTTCGAAACTCCGGCAGAATACAAGATGTTCCACATTCTTGGAGCTGACGCCGTAGGTATGTCTACCGTTCCTGAAGTTATTGTAGCAAACCATTGTGGCATCAAAGTGTTTGGAGTATCGGTTATCACCGACCTAGGCGTGGAGGGAAAAATTGTGGAAGTTTCACACGAAGAGGTTCAGAAAGCGGCAGATGAAGCGCAACCGCGCATGACTACCATTATGCGTGAAATGATTAATCGAATTTAAGGACATGCAGGAAATAAACAGAACAGAAATAGCGACCTTAGGTGAGTTCGGTCTCATTAAACATCTAACGAAGGATATCGAGTTAAAAAATCCGGAAACCCAATATGGTGTGGGAGACGATGCAGCCGTATTGGAATTTAAAGATAAAGAGGTATTGGTGACCACAGACTTACTGATGGAAGGGGTACATTTTGATTTGGTTTATACCCCATTGAAACATTTGGGATATAAATCGGCCATCGTAAACTTCTCGGACATTTATGCTATGAATGGTACTCCAAAACAAATCACAGTTTCTATCGCACTGTCCAAACGCTTTTGTATTGAAGATTTAGAACAGTTCTATGATGGGCTAAAACTGGCTTGTGAACTACACCATGTAGATATTGTGGGTGGAGATACAACTTCATCCGTAACCGGGCTCGCCATCAGTATTACTTGCATAGGTGAAGCGGACAAGGACAAAGTAGTTTATCGCAACGGCGCACAAGATACAGACTTGATTTGTGTCAGCGGTGACTTGGGAGGAGCTTATATGGGACTTCAACTTCTAGAGCGTGAAAAGGCTGTTTTCCAAGGAGCAAAAGAAGCAAATCCGGATTTTTCCGGAAAAGAATATATTTTGGAACGTCAGTTAAAGCCTGAAGCACGTAAGGATATCATTGAGAAACTGGCAAAAGCGGGAATCAAGCCCACCGCTATGATGGATATTTCCGACGGCCTTTCTTCGGAACTGCTACATATATGCTCACAAAGCGATACCGGCTGTCGCGTTTACGAGGAAAGAATTCCCATTGATTACCAAACGGCTGTAATGGCGGAAGAGCTGAATATGAATGTGACAACATGTGCTTTAAATGGTGGTGAGGACTATGAGCTATTATTTACTGTACCTTTAACAGAGCATGAACGAGTTTCGGCTATAGAGGGTATAAAAGTGATTGGTCACATCACCAAACCGGAGCTGGGATGTGCCCTGATTACCCGTGACGGACAAGAGTTTGAGCTGAAAGCGCAAGGTTGGAATCCACTAAAAGAAAAATAATTTTAATTAAACAACACTGATAATAAGCATCTTATGCTTTTGTCAGTGTTTTTTTTTAGAAATAGTTTGCAGTTTAAAAAAGTTTCACTACCTTTGCAACCGCAAACAAGAAACAATGGTGCCATAGCTCAGTTGGTAGAGCAAAGGACTGAAAATCCTTGTGTCCCCGGTTCGATTCCTGGTGGCACCACCAAAACAAACGGTTTTTTCTTGAAATCCCCTGAAATACAGCTATTTCAGGGGATTTTTTTATTCCCGCGACACACAAAAACTTGCAGATTTAGGAATTTAAAAATGTCCCATTCGGTGGTTTTTTTTCAAGGCCACAAAAAAACCACCGAATTCATCATACTTCACTTATTTTCAATTATTTGTATTGACCATTCTCAGGTGCAAAAATCTATTTTTGCATACCTGCTTGAATAGAGGACACAGATTACCGACGGATCAGATAATTTTCGTATTGGATTCTTCCATTCAAAATTACCAAATCCCAATTATGGTATACAAAAATCGGTGGTTATTTTACTGCCGGCGCAAAAAAACCACCGATTTCTATACACCCTACTCTTTTCAAGTTTGACGAACTAACTGAATGTGTCACACTAAAAATGAGAAGCGATGAAACAAGGTACAATGAACATTCTATTCTTCGTTTTAAAAACAAAATTGCTGAAAAATGGAGAAGCTCCCATTTTAATGAGGATTACCATTAATGGACATTATGAAGAAGTAAGAATACAAAGGAGCATCCAATTGAAATATTGGAACGCTTCAAAAGGTTGCAGCAAGGGGAAAGACAGGGCATCCATAGAACTGAATGACTATATAGCCATGCTCAATACACGTGCTTATGAAAAATACAAGGAACTGATTTTTGAGCAAGCCTTGATTACACCGAAAGTCATATTAAAACGGGTGTTCGGAAAAGACGAGAATATCCATACAGTACTAAAGACAATAAATAGTGAAATAGAGGCAATGGAAAAAGTTGTCAATATAGACTATTCACCAGTTACAATCAACCGATACAAAAATGTGTTGAAAAAACTGGAAAACTTCATTCCCAATTACTATAGTAAGGAAGATATTACATTCCATGAATTAAGTCCTGATTTTATCAGAGCGTTTGACACCTATCTGAAAACCAATGGAGGACTATGCCGAAACACCATCGTCCGTTACATGAAATGCCTGAAGAAGATTACCAATATGGCACTGGCAAAAGAATGGATGCGTAAAAACCCTTTCTTCGGATATAAAATGGAACAAGATGAAACCGACCCTGTGTTTCTCACGTACAACGAACTGCAAGCAATCGAGAACAAGAACTTCGAGATTCCAAGATTGGAGCTGGTGAAAGATATTTTCATCTTTGCATGCTATACAGGTTTGGCGTTCGCTGATGTTTCCACTTTAAGACCGGAAAACTTGGAACAGGACAATAACGGCGACTGGTGGATTAGGAAAGGACGTGTCAAACTGGAAAGACGAAGAAAAGCCTCTTCCATTGCCAATATCCCCATTCTTCCAGTTCCTTTGGCAATCCTTAAAAAATATGAATCACATCCGCTGTCGCTCAAAAAAGGTACTTGTCTACCTGTTTTCTGTAATCAAAGGCTAAATAGTTATTTGAAAGAAATCGCTGACGTTTGCAAAATCAACAAGAATCTGACCACCCACGCTGCAAGGCATACATTTGCAACAACAGTCACACTCGCCAATGACGTACCGTTACAAGAAGTGTCAGCCATGCTCGGTCATTCCTCTACAAAGATGACACAACATTATGCAAGAGTCATGGACAAGAACATTAAAGATAATATGAATACGGTAAAAGAAAAGATGAAACAGCAACAAGCTCAGACAACCTGATTGCTAGTAACATAACCACCATTATTTCATTTCTTACCGCAAAATTAGTCCTTTGCCCCTGACTGTACAAGGCAGCCCTTCGGGCTGGTTGGCTGGAAAAAAATCATCCTCGCTTCGCTCCGGTATTTTTTTCCGCCAAGCCTTGTACTGTCAGGGGCAAAGAACAGCCAGGCAGGTAAGAAATAGAAATACTGGCTCCAGGGAGCCGGTCATGTTTAATTAATATATAAAAAAAGTATGACTGAAAAGGCTGAAATGAAGGTATGTGAAGGAACAGTAGCAGACCTTATCGAGAACACCATCATGCTGACGAAAAAGAACGCACACAGAGTCAAGCGCATCAAAAAGCATGGAACGGAAGAAGAAACCGTCCTTTTCCATTTCCGGAAACGAAGCACCGGAATGGGATATTACGTGCATACCATTGAATCAACCGAAGGAGAAACAGAACTCCATCCGGCTGATTTTGAAAAATGGGAAGTTGTCGAATTTTCCTATCCGGGTTATCTGGAAGACTTATGGGAAGCAGCCAACAGTGCTTACAGGTGGAGCTCGTTTGAACCGGAAGCACGGGCAGAAACGGACATTACGCTTTATGAGAAACAACTGGTGGAAGACCTCAAATACATTCCCGAAGAAAAACATGCGGAATATGTCAACGCATACCACAACAAATTCTCTGCCATGTTGAGTAGTCTTTCACGGTGTGCCAGCCCAATGGTGACCGGACCGGCAAAATTCAACCACCAGCGCAATAACAAGTCATTGGACACATATCAGAAGAAATACGATGAATTCCACGAATGGCGGAAACGGTTCAAGGATGCAATGGAAAAAATGAAGGAAGCTGCCAAACCGGAAGAACAAAAACAGGATGAAGCATGGAAACGGTTGAAACGTGACATTGAGAGCAGTGCACAGACCATCAATGAGATTGATACAGGACAGGCTAAAGGATACCACCGTGCATTGTTTGTCAGCAGCATCCTGAACAAGGTCAGCACCTATGCCAACAAGGGAGAAGTTGAAATCGTCCAGAAAGCGGTGGACTTCATCACCGAATTCAACTGCAATTGCAGAAAACCGGTCATTACACCCCGTAACCGCTTTTTCAACTTACCGGAAGAGGCACGCATGGCAAGGGAAAAGCTACAGGAGTTCCGAGAAAGGGAACAGCGGGAAGAAAGTTTTGAAGGAGGCAGGCTGGTCTGGAACTACGAGGCGGACCGGTTACAGATCCTTTTCGAGAACATCCCCAATGATGAGAAACGTAGGGAGTTGAAAAGCAACGGCTTCAAGTGGTCTCCCAAATACCGGGCATGGCAACGCCAGCTTACACGGAATGCCGTAAGCGCAGCCAAAAGAGTGTTGAACCTTCAAAACATATAATTATGAACAAACAAGAGAAATATGTCATAGATTCCCGATACTTCAGCGGATATTGTATTACCTATTATGAAGGACGGAATACGAAGTGATTTCGGAGAGGAAACACTCGAAGAACTACGCATACGGGAAAATAATCCGTTCCTGATTGCCGTCAGCCGATCCAGAATAGAAAAAATGTTACAGATCTATCAGCAGGGACTGGCCGGACCGTTCAAAGAAATCACGGAAAATGAATATTACGATTTGATGGATATTCTGCCTCCCCTACGCCTGCAAACGGACTCGTTCTTTGTCGGAGAACCATACAGCGGAAGCTTATATTCCTTCTGCTTTACACGGAACAACCGCTATTTCCAAGGTCTGCGTTCCATTAAAACCGAAAGAAACGAACTGGACAGACAGATTAGCCGACATATGGAGATCATATGCAGAAACGCCACACTTCTGAAATCCGATTGCATACATCCAACAGAAAAAAATCAAGGCGGTATAGAACTGATACCCTATTCCTTTTCATTGGACGGAAAACATCCACTGTTCATCTGTAACCTTGTCATAGGAAAAGACTATAGTCAGGCAAGAGCGGACATGGCCCGGACACTGAGGAGCCTGCGCAGCAATAATTACCTGTTTTACAAGGGAAAAGGAGGATATGATACTCCGGATGAACTGATAGATTACGTCTCACACAAGAAATTTACCCTGGCATCCAACGGCAGGTTCTTCCAATATCCTCCAAACAGGGAATCAGTAACATTTGTCGGACAAGTCAAGGAAACGGATGAAGAATTCCTCTACCGAATTTATGACCGTGAATATTTCCTGCATCTTCTGAAAAGATTGAGGTCAGTGAAGAAAGACTCCGGACATAAAACCGAGAACATCAAGGCATAAAAATAACCTGGGAATATGGTGGCACTTCCATCGTATTCCCAATAAAAACAAACTGATATGGACACAAGTAACAAATTATACTGGAAAACCGCCACGGAGCCTGCGGATAATATTGAAGTAAGGCTTATACTGGACAACTACGCCAACAATGACAATCTGTACATCGGTCTGGAAACACCTGCGGATGGAAACCGGGAACAATGGGAATCCTACACGGACCTTACCATCAACTGCAATTCACTTCCACCGTTCCATGCGTATGTGGACAGCCGTGACTGCAACAGGCACGCTCATGAATTCCTTATCCGCAACAGGATTGCCGAACCGACAGATCTGGAATATAACGGATTCAGAATATTCAGGTTCAACCCGGAACGTCTCAAGGAACTGGCTCCTGAAAAATTCAAGACAATCAGTGCCAAACTGCCGCCACAGGATGACATCATAGAATACATTGTTTATAGAGAAAGACGTTTCCCCATACGTACGGTTTACGGCAATCACGATACATATAATGTTTCAATTAAAGAACTGGAGGACACATTGATTGAAGGAGCCAAAAACCAGGACGGCACTGCAATCGAACTGCTGGATAACATCTGCCTGTTCTGTTCAGAGCAGGAACTCCGGTACCTGACGGACGAGGAACTGATAGAAACAATTTACGAACAATAAAACTGAACATATTATGAGATCCGGAGACATCGTATTTCTGAAAGTGCCCTACAAAGGCTACAGGGTTGTGGAACTGATTGAAAAGCTGGAATACCGCTGGCTGGTACGGATAGTTGACAGCGGACTTGAACTTGAAGTGTACGAGGACGAACTGGTTGCGGAAGATTAAACGAAAAAAGTCATGGAACAATATCAATTTACATTCCATTCCGAAATCATCGGATTCACATCCCCGGACATAAATAAGGTATGCAGGGAGATAGACAAAAGAGTGGAAAAGGAAAAGACGAATGCCATAAAAAAGGACATCGAACTCCATATGTACGAAAACATTGAAGGCATTCCGCACCTTGTCAGCACCTGTTACCTTTATGACGGACATGGCAACCTCATACACGGGAGCATAAATGAGACGAAAAAGTATCTGACAGAGACATGGAGATACCATAAAAACAGGATACATGGAAACATAAGACCTTGTACAAGCTGTGTTTAAGAATATTGTCAAACCTAAAAAACGACCGACATGGACATAAATGAATATACCCAAAAAGAGACTTCAGACCTGCGTATGCATGAAGCAGAACAGTATCTGAGAAATCCGAAAAATCCGTCTTTCCTTCAAGTCATCATCGAAAAGAAAAAACGCACACTGTTCATTAACAGGGACAACGGTATTATCGGAATAAAAATACCACAAAAACGTAATAAAGGACTTGTTTTCTCCTCATGGAATACCATAAGTAAAATCTGTTATCCGCAACCGGAAGAAGAAAGGAACGAAAAGCTGGTCAGGAAATACCAGTCTCTGGCCGCAAAAGCGACTTTCACCAATCCATACCTGAGAAAAGTGAAAGCTGCCGTTCCGGGAAAGAGCCTGTATGAAAACGGTCTGACAACGGGAGTTCCCATAGAAGGGGAAGTCATTACATTGGAGGCAGTAAGAAAATGGTGCGGGGATTATACGTATAACCAGTTCCAAGAAGCACTGAAGGAAAAAAAGCAATACAGGTCCGGGCGTTTCAACTTTCGAGGGTATGACGGAACCCTATGGCTGGAAACATATCAGGAAGGAGACAGCTATATGAAACAGGGAGACATACACGGAGGTTTCTCAAAAGAGAGAAGGAACTGCCTGAACGGGTTCTACTATCTGCTGATAAACGACAGCAATTTTATAGGTTACGATATAGACTGATAAAGAAACTGGTATAAAGACATACGGATATGAGAACAAAAGCCAATATAGTCAGCAGCTTCATGTTCTACATGTGGAACAAGTGGAGCCTGGAGGAATGCATGTACGTTTTCAACAACGACCCGCATTTCTGGAACAAATGGGAATATGCCTGCGAAAGCGGGACAATGGGGGCGGCCGAAAGGTTCTATGCGGAACTGTCAGACCATAACCGCGAACTCCTGGTAAACAGGGCGTGTGAATTATATTACGGCAACAGGAATATATCTGACAACAAAAAAACAGAATAACATGGAAACGAATAAGAAAAATCCCCGATGGGATACAAAAATCAAACAATGGCTAAGGAGACAGATTCAGAAAAAAACAGTTAAAAATCACTCCACATGCGACTCCCCCCAACACTCATATGGAAGATGGGTATGCAGAAAATGCGGTTCTCCCAATGTACGGACTAAAGCATGGATATACCCCAACAGGAACAACAGACTGATTTCATACATGGATACCGGAGCGTATGTGAATAATTTTTGTGAAGATTGTCTGGAATACAGTGTCCTTATAGAAGAGGAAAAACTGAAAGACGCTTTGAGCAGCTTTTGGAAACGACTTACCATTAATGAAAAAAAGTATCTGAGCGGATACAATGAGTACGGCCTTCCTTCGGAAAATGCTATGACGGAAGATGAATATGCTTCTTCCTGTGAACGTTTTTGGGAAAAACTCTCTATGAAAGAAAAAATACGCTGTATGGATGGTTCCAACTCCCATGAATTGAAAATCAAAATACATCACGAGCCCGACTGGAGCAGCACCGCATATCAAATGGTTTTAGAAAACATCAAATCACTATGCAATAACGGTTTAAAGATGGATGAAATACTGGCAGCTACCACTGCTAAGGAACTAACATTAGAACAGGCCCATATGGCTTATATCCATCTGATGGAGTGGGCATATGGAAATTACATTTCAATAAAAACTCAAGAGCCATGAATGAAATGCTACAATCTTTAGAACAATATCTTCCTGAATATACAGACCTGTTCTATGTGGACTACAGAGAAGATCTGGACGAACACGAGGACATCCAGGAGAAATGTATCCGTTCCAACAGCCTTGAAAGTCTCTATGAGAAAACTTATGAATGGTATCAAGAACAGGAAATAGAAAACCTACAGGAATATATGGAACAGGTAAGAAAAGAGATGAAATCCTGCGGCCTTCAGGACGTATTCCATGAATGCGAGGACAATATCAGGGACCTGATATATGAACGTAACCAGTCCGATCCGGTCAAGGACCTGATACGGAACTCTTCCGTAACCAACATGTTCTATTCCCTCGGCATTGAGATTGACGGCTATCATACCGGTTGTCCGGAACGGGGGGAATCGGTTGCTATGGCCTGTTACAGGATACGCCGTGCATTGCGCCTGAAAAAAGGCGAGTTTGACGAGCTGATTGGGGAACTGGTGGAAAACGCCACAGGAGGCGGCGAACTCCGTATCTATTTCAATGCCATGTTTGACAGCCTTCTCAGCCGTGACAGGGAACATGATTTCAAAAGCATACGTTTTTACGGCAATGTGATTGTAGCTATCACTGACAGCCGTGAAGGTTCAGGCTACCACGTGAAAATCCCGCTTGACCTTACATTCCCATTCAAAAGGGACAACCTGTTTGTCGACTCACAGGTACATTACTCCTATGCGAACGAAATATGCGGCATGAGCAACGACTGGTGCGATTCAACCCGATGGGAAACCGGTTTCTTCCCTATCAACGGCAAAGTCCACAAAAGCAGGATGGCAGAACACCAAAAGCAGGAAGCGGAATATGAAATGACATTCCGGAACGGGCAATGTACCTTCGGTGACATGAACTACAAACGGCACCGGAATGTCCGCTATTCCAACTCGTATCCTGCGGGATGCAGATGTACGGATTGCGGAACTTTCTGGATTGACTGAAAAACAAAGCAAAAAAATGAGAAATATAGATATACAAGAACTATCAATAGGAACAAAAGTCTACTGGCACGATCCTGCCGGAGAGACTTCAGGCATTTATGAAATTCTGATAATGCCTGATATAAACGAACTGACGAAAGAAGAACTTGAATACGATGATCTAATTCTTCTTATAGGTGACGGATTCAGTGAAGCTGAAGTATTCATTCGCGAACTTGATATTTTGTATTAATCAGACAATAAACATTTCAACCACTAAAAACTATAATAATATGAAAATCATGTGTACACAGGAGCATTACGACAAGGTCGTACAGTATGCCAAATCAATCAATGACAAGACACTGGAAAACTGTCTTGAACGTCTCAAACAATGGGAAAAGAACAAGAACTGTCCCTGCGAGATCGAACTCTATTTCGACCATGCCCCCTATTCCTTCGGGTTCTGTGAACGTTATCCTGACGGAAGGACCGGTATCGTCGGAGGACTTCTGTATCACGGAAATCCGGACGAATCGTTTGCGGTCACTTTAGAACGTATCCATGGATGGAGCATCCATACATGACCAAATATGATTGAATATACATAAAAGCCTCATTCACACCCGAATGGGGCTTTTTATATTCATACAATTAATCCAATAAAAATAATATCAATATGCTATACTATCAATTCAACGGCTACGAAGGATTCAAGCTATGTTTCGGACTTGAACAGAGAAACAACGGCACTATGGTAAGAAAAAACAAAATACTGCTTGACCATCTCAAACATCGTCCGCTCCTAAAATATTGCAGGGAGAACAATGACTATACCCTGCTGAATATCCACAATATGGCAGATCTTCAGGAAAAGATACAGGGTGCTGTAAAAGCATCAGGAAAAGAAGACGAAAGCCTTCCTTATAAAATAGAACTGATCGGAGAAACCTACTGGTCTGCCAAATACAGGACAGATGAACACAAGGGACTATGCGGGGATATGGACAAAGCCTCCATATGGTATGTGAACATTAAGCGGGACCGTCCATTCAAAATGAAATCAGGTAAATTCATGAGGTCTGTCATGGCTGAAACAAAAATCGGACAAATCATATCTCCAGCTGTTCTTAACTGGCTTTCAGGAGATGTGTTCACGCAAAAATGGCAGACATACATGTACGGGCAGACATCCGATGTAACGCTTCATGTGAACAGCAATTTCAAGAAGATATATACCAGAGATAAATGCAAGGGTAATTTCAACTCATGCATGGCGGATATGAACAGGGACGACTTCTACAAATATTCGGTCAAGGCTCAAGCCGCCTATATAACCGATGCTGAAGGAAGCATCCTGGCAAGGGCCATACTGTTTACCGATGTATCAGACAGCGACGGAGGAAAATGGAGACTGCTCGAAAGGCAATACTCATCTGATGACAATGCCATCTTCAAGCATCTGCTGATAGAGAAACTGATTCATGGGAAGCATATTGACGGTTACAAGATTGTAGGAGCCTCATGCAATGACGCAAGTGCTTTTGTCAAGATTGACGGAACCTCACTACATGACAAGAAATTTGAAATAGAGTGCGATTTGGAGGAAGACGGCACCTTGTCCTATCAGGACTCCTTCAAATGGTATGACTACACGAACAGAAAGGCTTACAATTATCCTCACGCCAACTGGTCTCACGAACTGGACACAACAGATGAAACTCTCTCGTATGAAGAGGAGTGCAATGAGGAATGGGATGAGTACCACCAGTATTATTGTGAGGAAACAAGAACCTGCTATTGGAACGGGAGAGAAATAAGTGTGGATGCCAATAACCTGGATGATTTCGAATGGATATGTTCAAGAAATGAATACCATCACTATTCCGATATAACCGTTTGTGAGGAATGTGAGGAAGCCATGTTGGTTGAGGACACGAAACATTCGGATCTAACCGGAGGACAGTATTGCTGCCAAACATGCAAGGAAGAGGCTGAAAAGAGATTTAAATCCAAAAACTGGCATTATTCCGAATATGACGATGAATGGTTCGAGAATGAATATGATATAACAAACATCAATATCTACAACGATCAGACACTGTTATACGAGAAAAAGACCATCAGCATAAGCACATTACAGGATCTGATCATGGATGAAAAAATATGGTTTTTCGATGACGAAGCCTTTAATGCCGTCAATCCGGCTACCCGTTTCCCATATAATTACAAACATCAAAACAACCCGAGCCATGAATACACAACTTCTGAAGCATCTGTATAGCATCTACAGTCCAAGTGGCAAGGAAACCGGGATGGTCCGTTTCCTGTGCTCTTACATAAATACACTTCCTGGAAATATCAGTATTTCAGAGGACCGCTACGGAAACCTTTATGTGATAAAAGGAAAGAGCGATACCTATCCCTGCCTCATAAGCCATATCGACCAGGTATCATACTGCAATCATTCCGTTGATTTTAAAGTCATTGAAACAAAAGATATAATTTTCGGATATGCCCATTCACGAAAACGTTTTGAGAATTTGGGAGCAGATGACAAGAACGGCATATTCGTATGTCTGGAATGCCTGAGAAAATTCGATACCGTCAAACTGGCATTTTTCAGGGAGGAGGAAACCGGATGCCAGGGAAGCAGCAATGCATATATGCCGTTCTTTGATGACGTGCGTTTTGTCATACAGCCTGACAGGAAGGGCAATTCCGATCTGGTTGTAAACATAGGCTGGCAGACCTTATGCTCTGAGTGCTTTATCCAAGCCATAAACCCGCATTCATGGGGATATAATGAGACAAATGGACTAATGACCGATGTCATGGCACTGAAAGAAAACGGGTTGGCCGTCAGTTGCATCAATGTAAGCTGCGGATATTACAATCCGCATACCGATGAAGAAATCACGGTAAAAGCCGACCTTCAGAAATGCATCGGTTTCGTGGAACATGTGATAACCGATTGTACAGATATCTATACATATCTTCCTGACAGCGATTTTTACAATCCGTATGAATGTGAGGAGCAAATTTATGAGATACTATGGCACAATCCCTCCCTTACCCCCGAAGACCTGCTGGACATGTACTCTACCAATTTTCCGCATCTCAAACTGGAAGATTTTAGGAGAATCCACGAAGCCATATGCTCTGAGTTTGGGACAGAATATTTCAAAAGAATCCATCAATACTTAAAATGACCGATTATGACAGATTTATGTATTGACATGCAGGATGTGCATAATGCATCGCTTATATTATGGTACGTCGCAACCGGACTGGACCTCATGGAACTTTCCATATATGCATTATGCGTATACAGAAAAAACAAAATCAAAACACTCCTGAAAGTAGAGGAGGAATTTCTTGATGTATGGCATCCGTTTCTGGCTCCAAGAATCATCTCATTGCGGGATGACGCATTTACTTTCCTGTCTTTAAACCTGTTGTACCAATGGATATTCCACTGATATATAAAAATGGCATTCTCATTTCTTGCCGCAAATATAGCCGTTTGCCGCGCAACCCCAGCAAGGCGGCCCTACGGGCTGGTTGGCTGGAAAAAAATCATCCTCGCTTCGCTCCGGTATTTTTTTCCGCCAAGCCTTGCATGGGTGCGGGCAAACGGACAACAAGGCAATCAAGAAATAAAAATGCCTGTACCACAGGCCGGTATGTACGAACAATAAAAAATTCAAAGTCATGATTACAGATTCAAGGACACAGAACAGGCTGTATGCGGATACGGATACAGTCCTCTTTTCATTGGAAAACAGGAAAGAAGCGACAGACAGGATGATGGAAATACTGAAAGACACACCGGAATACCTGCAAGTGATGAACCATGTTTCCTCACATGCCATGGAAAACAGCGATGACGGATGGTGGAACAGCGAACATGCCGATTCTGTCATTTCATCTCTCATGGAAACATTGGACAGTTACACACCTGAAGGTTACCGTTTCGGACCGCAATCCGGAACCATGGACTTTTACGGCTACTGGAAAAGCGGAATCGGAAAGAATGTCCTCTACCATGTCCACTATACGCTCCAGACCGGTTACGAATGGGGAAAAGGACTCCCGCATGACAGGACAGAAGCCTTTTACCGGGAAATATCCGGATTATTCCGTAAATATGGGTTCACCGTCAGAAAAGAAGGGAAGTATACTCCGGCAACCTATATCGTCAAAGGGAAGACAAGGTTGCACGTACATCCCATGGAAATCAGCGGATATTGTGAAGCCCTGCACATTCCGGAAATCACACGGATACTTGCAGGAAACGGAGACAGCTTCCGGCTTGTACGGGACAGCATCCTGGAAGAGGTCTATACCTTTACCGAAGAAGAGGAACTGGAATATTACCGCAACAGATACGGGAAACACATACTGGATGACATCAGGAACGCCTTCAGATGCCGGAAAAAAGGAAAAGAGGAGATTCTATCGCTGATGGCTTCAAGGATAAACTCAGCGACGACCTCCCACCTGTACGGAACATGGCACGGTTCTCCGGCATACCGGTTCATACAAGAAGCATATGAGAAACTCGTGCAGAAAGGTGAGCTTATAGAAACCACCCGGCGTATCGGATACTGCAACATCATATTCACCACACTCAAAACCAATGCCATATGAACAGACAGACAACAGACCCTCAAAAGAAAGGGATTACAGGTCTGACATCCGACGGTTTTTACAACATATCAGATCTGGAGGATATCAACAGGAACTATGCCTATCCCATAACCCCACGCGAAGTCAGAAAGGTGAACAGCCTGATTGGCCTCATCAGAAAGGCAAGAGAGCAGGACGGACCGGTCGAAGGCGACTCGGTAGAGTTCATCTCGCGTACAGGGGACTATTTCGGGGAGGCGCATATCGAGAAAATTATCGGAAAACATTCGCATATATGCCTTGCACCTGAAATGCAGTTCTGCTTCATGGACAGAAAAAGAGCGGCATTTGAAATCGAAGGCAGTCCTTGGACACAGATCAGCACATCCCTTCTGGTCCCGGCAGGAACCGCGGTTAAAAAGTTCCATACATGGGGCTACGGCAGACGCCACCATAAGGGATACCTTCAGTTCCGGACATCCGTACGCAAATGGAAATTCCGGGAAGCCGACCCACTTTACGACGGATATACCACACGGAACTGGCAGAAATACCATATCATGAAACACCGTGATCCCGAAAGAAGGAACGAATACACCTACCGCAGTGACGGTTTCACTGTATACAGCCGGAACGAGCTGGACAGACTGACCGAAATCCTGCACGGGAAACTGTACAAGGGTATCTTCCCGAATTCACTGGTTCTATGGGGATACCGGATGGAACAGAAGGATATGTCCCGCAAGGAGTGGAACGAAATGAAAGGCCGTGGACAGCTCCTCATGGATTTTCTGGATTACGGTCCCGTACGAATCCTTGCGGATGACAAGCATCACACCGTAACAATATATAGAATAAATGACCACACATGACAAAGAACAACGAAACGATATGGCACGATACGAAATTTCCAACGAAGTAAAGCCGCTTGACAAGCTCATTACCGGATTTGCCGGTTCATGCGGATACGACATACAGACAGTTTTCAACGACTTTCTGCACTTCATCATACATGGTTTCTCTCCAGGCGCACCTCCAATGAGAGACTGGAAGTACAAACGCCGGCAGAACATCGCATTTATGGAAATGACAACCCAGTGGACACTCATCATGCAGAAACAGATTGGAAGATCCGGATGGTTCGACGCATTCGGGGAACTCCATATGGCATATTGTTCCAAACCAGGACAACAGGCAAGCGGACAGTTCTTCACCCCGGCACACATCTGCGAACTCATGGTCATGTGTGCGACAGACAAAAAAGAGAGCGGACAGAGAATGGGAGACCCCACATGCGGAAGCGGAAGGCTCCTGCTGGCATACCATGCGCACAATCCGGGAAACTATCTTGTAGGAGAAGACATCAGCCGCACCTGCTGCATGATGACCGTCTGCAACATGCTCGTGCATGGATGTGTCGGAGAGGTTATCTGCCACGACAGCCTCCGACCGGACAGTTTCACCGACGGATGGAAGGTCAATCAGGCGCTGCACCTTACCGGAATTCCCTCCATCAGACGCATGAAAGCCGAGGAATACAGAAATCCAATGCCGGAGAACATCAGCCGTTTTACTGAGGCTGCCCGGCTCATCAATATATTGGACAAATCATTATCAACCATTTAAAAATTATAATTATGGAAACTTTAGCAGTATTGAACAATCAGAAACAATTTGATTTCCAGAACAACGGAATCGAAGTGATGAATCTTGAAACGCTCCAGCGTACCTACAAGGAGAACGACATTTATGGAAATCCTGTAAGGGGAATCTACCACTATCAGGTCATAGATCGCATGACGGACATCTGCCGGCGTCATAACCTCAGTTACGAAGTGGAGGAAATCTTCGCCGCACAGAACAAGAACAGGACACAGCCGGGAGTGGTCATCCTTCCGCAGGTTGAACAGACCTACGGAGAAAAGGCAGTGGAGGCACATGTCCTGCGCCGCATCTTCACCACCATCCGAATCCTGAACGGGGACACGGACGAACTTACCACCACACTCGTGGTAGCCTACCATCAGGACGGAATTCAGGCGGCAATCGGCCCATGTGTACGCATCTGCCACAACCAATGTATTCTCTCCCCCGAACGAAGCGTTGCCAACTATGGCAAGGACAAGGTGACGACCGAGGAACTGTTCGAGAAGGTGGATGACTGGATGCGGAATTTTGAGCGTGACATGGATGCGGACAGAAGCCGAATCCAAAGGCTCAAGGAAAAGGTGTTGACACCAGGTGAATTGTATATGATAATCGGAATGCTCACCGCCATGCGTGTCTCCCACGACAGCACGGACAAACGGCTGACATCCAGAGTGGAAACCTACCCCCTCAATCAAGGACAGATTTCCGTCTTTACAGAGGAACTGCTCAAACTCTCGCTTGAAAAGTCCCAAATTACCGCATGGGACGTGTATAACGTATCCACAGAAATATACAAACCCGGAAAGACCGATTTCCCGGCCATGATCCCGCAGAACGGAGCAATGGCGGAATTCCTGCTTTCCTACAATAATTGACGAGAATTATAATGGTCCAGTCCGGTTTCGCCACAAGCGGAATCGGACTGTCCGTTTTATGAACCTAACATAGATGTATTATGGTAAAGAGCAGTGGAAAGCAGACTGAAACATATATCCTGTTCAGCTGCAACGCATGGCATGAATACAGTTCATTCGAACCCCAGGCTGTTTTCAGCTCTGCTGACAAAGCCGAAGAATTCCTGAAAAGAAACAAAAGAAGGCTGAAGCTGGAAGATGACGACATCAAATGTTTCATGCAGTACCATCAGACACAGGGAAAGGGCACAAACTACCTGATACAGCCCTGTCCGTTAGACCCTGCCACCATGCAGGAAATAGGACTGGGATAACAAACCAACCATATATAAATTACCAGAATCATGAATGAAACGACTTACATCGGCCTGTCACAGCCGGACGGAATAAGGTATATTACCGTCATGAGAGGTGGCGATTTCGATAACAACGGAATGATACTGAAAAACTTCTACTGTAAGGAAAGCAGGATAAGACAACTGCTCAAACTGGGAGACCTGTTCAGACTGGGAGGCAGCCCGTACAATCCGGCAAGTCCGGAAAATGAGAGAAACGATAATGTCCATTGCATGCCGCTCGGGAACGGACAGGCACATGAAATCAAGGACAAGGAAACCTTTTTCCTTTTAGGAGAATGGACCTACCTGTATGAGAACGGGAAATGGATGCTCGGACATGGTGGAAACATATACGACATCAGCCGGGCAAGCTTCAGCGTATTCATACCGGAAAACAACCGTATCCCCCCGGTATTTGATGACAGAATCAGGTTTGCCACAATAGACAGCCGGGGCACACTGGAGTTCCTGAACGGATTTGTCTACGGATGGGACACATGGGAAACACTTCAGGACAGGGTGGATGTCAGAGAACAGACTGTCTATGTATTCAGGGAGACGGAACTTATCAGAATAATAACCCCCAAAAACAGAAAATCATGAAAGATGTCAATGTAACAAAGGCAATATCCTGCCTGCCGGAAAAATTCATTACAATGGAAATGGCCGAAATGGCGGCAGCAGAGCATCGTGCGGAACTGGTAAATTATCTGCCGGAGCCTATGATAACCCCAAAGATTCTGGACATGATATTCGAAAACGAATATTCCGGATGGGAATCATGGAACCTGTCAAGGATACCGGAAGAAAAAAGGAACCGGGACATCTGTCTCAGAGCCGTAAAGGCAGACAGAAAGAATTTTCCATATGTTCCCGAAAAATACAGGAACGGGGACATTATCGAAACACTTTTCCGTTATGGGAGTTTTTTGGACAGCCTCCATATCATACCGGAATCTTCATGGAACATCCAGACCGTAGCAAGCGGACTGTACTCCCTGTGCAGAAGTATACAGAATTCAAGAGGCTCCTGGAAAGGGCATTACACGTCCGACCGTGAAGGTCTGGATTTCATACGCACAGCCAAAGTCATGCTCTCCTTTGTCCCTCCAAGAGCCAAAGGCTTCAGACTCTGGAAGAGACTGATTCGGGAAGAACGCATAAGCATCCATACCATTGACAAGATAATACCTAAATGTTTCAAACAGTCAGAATATTACAGGAGGTGGTGCATACAGTCCATAGGCGAAGTGGATACCCGATGGCTGGACTACGATACCGTATGGAAAGCCATATCGGAAAAGACCGGTAACATACAGGATCTGATAAAATCCCCCAGGCATTACAAATGGTTCTCGGAACATGCGGACGATGCCATGGCAGACAAGGTGGCAGAAGGGGTTCCGGAACTGTTCAGCCGGCTTCCCGAGAAGTTCAGGACAGAAGAAAGGCTCATCAGGGTACTGGACGGGAAAAAGGAAATCAACGACTACTATTTCCCCATCAGCCCTGAACTGGTGACAGACAAAGTCTGCCGGGCACTGGCAAGAAGGGATTCCTTCTATCCGGACATCCCCAAAGAAATATGGACAAAAGAACTTGCGGAATATATGACAGAACACGGCAGAAGCTTCAAATGGCTTTCAAAAATGCCGAAGGAACTCCAGGACAGGAATATTGCAGACAGAGTGATGGCCGAAAAGCCGGAATACTTCTGTTATCTCAGAAAGGAATTCATAACCAACGAAATGTCGATGAATCTATGCCGACAGAACGTACACAATGTCAGCCACTTCAAGGAAAGAAGCACAGAGTTCAGCAGATATACCGGACTGCCGGCCGAATTCTACGGTTGCGAAACGGAACTGGAGAACATAAGGGAACGGGGCGACAACCGCCGTTACTGCCGTATCGGACTTACATACATCGCACTCCAGAGATGTGAAAAAAGATATGGAGAATATGAATATTACCTGATCATGACACGCCACGCCAACCGTTATCTGCCTGCCCGTACCGTATTCCGGAAACGGATTGACACGTTCCACAGGACATGGCTGGAAAAGACCGTCTGTGACAACGACCCTGAGTTCAGGATGCCGAAGGTCGAAAAAGAGCTGAAAGACGTACAGGCCATGCGCTATTATGACGTGCAGCATATCCGTACCATACTCGGATGTGACATCTACCGCAACACCTTTATGGGACAGACGGTGGAATACTGCATCAGGAAGAACGGGCTGACCTACCACGACACAAAGCCGGAGAAACTAGTACCGGGACTCCATCTGAAAATAAGAAAACTCAAGGAACAGGCCGCACTTTCCGAGAAAACGCATGACTCCAAGGAAATCAACGCGGACATGCTGCACAGGGAAATGGGATATTGCCTGACCGGAATAGAAGCCTTCGCGGAAGACTACGGTCTGGATGTGGAACGCAGCTACACCATAGGAGAACTGAAAGAAGCCATACATTCCAGGGGGTACAAACCTTCATTAGAGAAATACAAGACAGAAATCCAACTTTTAAATCTTATTTGATATGGGTAATATACAAAAAAAGATAGAAATAATAAGAGAGGAAATCATAACCTGCATACTGACTCTCATGCGTTCCAATTCGGTTTCCGAAATCACATTGACCGAAACAGACAATCCCGTTTTTATAATATGGTTCGACAAGACCGGAGAACCGTGTGAATGTCGTGTACATAAGGTAATTGCAGCAGATGAAAGCATTTTTCTTGAGGTGTATGACAAAATAACGGGAGAAACCCATAAGATTACAAACAGACACGAAACGGCACTGGCCAATCCGGTATGTCTGAACGAGATACTGGAAGCCATAAAGAATATAGAAGCAGCAAAGTAAAACTGTTACAGCTTTCGTGTTTACGGAATAAGCGCAATGCCTTTTATGCATATTCCGTCACATTCATCTACATAAATACAAACTTAAAAATTATTTCATATGAAAACTTTTGAAAAAGACATTGAACAGCTTCGGGAAAACATCATAAATTCCATACTCTCGCTCATGAAAGCCAACCAACTTACTGAAATCACGCTTGAAAGCGACGATCATGACCCTGTGTTTGTAATCTGGTTTGACGATTTGGGAGACCCGGTTGAATGTACCGTACACAAGATAAAGGATGTCGGGAACGACATTGTCCTTGAAGTGCACAATAAGATTACGGAAGATGCGTATGACGTAACAAGTGAGTACGAACTGGCACTTGCCAACCCGATATGGCTAAACGAAATGTATGAGTTCATGCTCCGGATTCTGTCTCAAACAGAAGGAACAGGAACGGAAGTAAATGCAATATGTTGCAGGTGCGGAAGTACGGACGTAACCTGTGAGGCGATGATAAACCCCAATACAAAGGCATTTGACCACTACACTGATGAGTCTTTCCTATACGGATGGTGTGACAGTTGTAAAACAGGCACAGTCATCAGCGACACGGCTGAGGTAAAGGACGAAATACTGCAACAATACAGTAAGTTTACTGCAATTCACAATAAAGAACCGCAACTGGCCCTGTGCCGTATCATCTGGAAAGACAACATGAAAGATACGGAAGTTACCATTGCACTTGAACACATTCCTGAGGAGCTTGACAACAACATATTCTTCTATTGCAACAGCCTCTCCGATTTCATGGCAATGGCAGAATACGGATGTGAGGATTTCATCGTTATAGAATGTATTGAGTTCACAGACATACAAACATCGGAGAAAGAATGTCAAAACCCGATGGAAAACATACGTCCAAAACCATCTGCTAACCAATGCAATATGGATTTACATGAATATTATCAGAAAAGCAGGCATGAAATCAATTCGTCCATCATGGAAATGGCCGGTGAACTGGCAACCGCATGCCTTGTCAACAAGTACAACCGTCCTTTTGAAGAGTTTGTTGAACCGGATGAAGAAGGAAATCCGGAAAGTGGCACACACTACAAGGATGAATATCAGGATGAATACAACCGCTTCTACGATAAAAGCTATGCCCGGATTGCCGGTCTGATGAAATTCGATGTAACCGAAGAAAACGGCATTACCAGACAATAGACATGGAATTAAAAATGAAAACGGACCGGAATATCTTCATGGGGGTCCGGTTCGTTAAACAAACATCATAACAGACAAAGGAACAGGACATCAGAACTCTATATTCTGTTCATGGTTATACTTAAAAAACATAAACGTATGAAATCAACAACGCTTAAAATAGGAGATAAAATCCGGATTAAAGGAGAAGGTTTCTTCGAAGAATTCCCGGTTATGCCCAACCATACGATAATATGCCACGGGCTTGACGTTACTCCGGAAATGAGACAGTACTGGGAACGGGAAGCCACAGTAGTGGAAATCGACACAACAGGGAAAAATCTCATGTACGGCTTGTCGGTAGATTGTGGCAAGCATTGGTGGAGCATTGAAATGTTAGAATCAGAAAGCAATTAATCAGGAATAAAACAAATTATTTTATTGACTAAAAAAGGTAAAAATTATAGAAAAATTATTTACCGCTTTCCATAAATAC
>ERZ1694977.188-NODE-188-length-30217-cov-16.333433_pt1 | contig 30217 bp, 15 predicted proteins | sample MGYA00581609_ERZ1694977 | MGnify/ENA primary metagenome ERZ1694977 (study PRJEB42213, sample SAMN07424467) | human gut metagenome | biome: ENVO:00009003; feature: ENVO:2100002; material: ENVO:00002003 | host: Homo sapiens | place: USA | collected 2014 ... | reverse complement strand
CTACACTTATGCGATCGTCGGCAGCGTCAGATGTGTATAAGAGACAGCGGTAATTGTATATCGATAGCTTTTTTTTGTGAAAAAATAGTAATTACAAATTTATCGGATTTAAGGTTATACGTATTAGAAATACGGAAGATCAGGAGGGCTATAAATTGATTAATATTTGATAATAATGTGATACGTGGCAATTAAGCATTACTAATACGAGGAGTGGTGAAAATGATAAAAGTGAAACTAAAGAGGATTACAGCACTGTTGCTATCCGGAATTATGATTGCATCGTCTCTGGCCACGCCGGCCTACGCTATATATAGCTATTATTCTATGGATGCTTTAACTGATGCGGACAGGGCTATTAAGGACTGGACATGGTCTGCAGATGCAGAACAAGAAGCATTAGATCCTTTGGTGGGACTCACACCAACAGGATTATCCCAGCAGCAGACAGCAATCATGGGAGGATATACTACAAAATTTTGGTTTCAGGACGAAGGTGCCAAAACGGTGACAATTAATCATAATGGAAAAGATATTGAAATAGATTTTTCGAAGTTTAATCACCGCTATTATTCCTGTGCTGATAGCCATAATACGGGCTGGTTCGCACCGATCGGAAGCCAGATGGTTTTTAAACAGATGTATTTTCCAACAACCAATTTAGGAGATTATCCAGAATTTATAAAAAATGCTCCGGTTGATATGGAAGAAAAGAAATTCATTTTATTGATGATATCTATGTTAAGTGCAGCGTATGAAACGCCAAGCGCGTCTGATCTAAAAGATTCTGATTGCTCTTCCATGTATTACTATTTGTTGTGGCTTTCCATATGGGCCAACGACATATACGCCGACAGCGGTGTTTTTCACGGCGTAAGTCCAGAGGATGACTGGGATTATGTTCGTGATATGGTGAGAGTTGGTTATCCGGAGCGATTGAATCCTGATGCATGGGGAAGTACCGCTATTTATGACGCGTTTCGTGATGGCGGGCCGGCGCAAAAATACTTTTTTAATTGCTGGAGAGCTGCGAAATTCCTGTCTACATTTGATTACAGCGATATAGGTACTTCATTACCGCTGTCTGAGCCGATCATGGGTGAAGACGGAATGTATCACATGACGTTTGATTACTCTTCTCTTGATGAGTACTCAAAAGAGGTATATCGCCGTCTGGTAGCGGATAATCTGGCGGCCGGTTGGGAATATGACAATAATGGCAGTTATATCGATTTTAAGTCAGCAGATGGTAACTCTAATGGTAATGCCATTGCAGTACTTCGTTTTCAGGAGAACAGTGAAGAAGATCACTTTTATAACTGCGGATTTGGGATAGGTGGATTGGCAGGTTTTCGGGGCTGTAGCAAGGGGAAAGGAACTAGGCCCACATGGGGAAATACACAGACCTATTTTTCGGCGGTATCAGAACCACTCGAAATTTTGGTGGGTGGAATCTTAACCGGGGGTGATGGTGACTGGAATGTGTCGGTTGACCGATACGAGCATACAGAAACGTGGGAAACCCATTATAATGTACAACTCCGAAAATATGATTCCGAGACAGGCCAGCCTCTTGGCGGTTCTAAATGGGACATTTTAGAAGCCTTCGATGCCAGCCAGTTAGACAGCACAGATCTGGAATCGGCAGATAATTGGGCGAACGCGAAAGGGAGCCAATTCCTCCGGTGGGACGGTTGGGACTATGGCGATGGAAACCCGGATGGTGATGTTGCGAATGATCCCTGTACCTGGGATATCAATGTGACCAATTCAGATGGTTTGCTGATGCTGGGAGACAACGAAGAAAACGCGACAAATAAAGTGGCGCATACTGATGTGAAATCATATACCTACACGAAAGGGTATTGTGGCGGCCATCCGGATCCGGAGATAGAGGAAAGTGGAGATCCGGAAGTGGATGCTGAGATCGAAGCAGCTGCACAGGAGGCATGGGAAGCAGAAGTAAACAAATGTGAAGAATTAGCAGCCAAAGGAGGTTTTTTTCATTCTATTGATCCTGGGACTGCACAAGAAGATCTGGAGGCAGATCGAAATGATTATTATAAGCAGTTTATTTCACTGAGGTATGATTATTCAGCAGTGGAATTAAACCCGCGCCCAGGCTATACCATTCATGGGGTGCATAAAGATGATATACCGATAGAAATAAAAACAGTTACTTCTTCTGAGTATAAAGATTCTAATAATACACCTACGTCATTAAAAGAAAGTACTCAGATGCGGATGAAGATGCTGCAGCCCATTTTACCTCAAGCAGATCTGGGAGGAGAGCGGACAAATTATGTAGCAGATGGGAATACCAATGTTGCAACGCCAGCTCATGCATCGGCTTCCACGGCTGATTATGAAGTGGAAGAAATGGAGGATATCGAGCAGGAGGACAGCGAAGAGGCAACTCCATCCAATGCTACCGCCTCTAATGCGAAGAGAAAAAATAGATTATTGAGCCAGCTAAAAGACTTGTTTGAAGCCCCGAAAAAGCTGATTGAAAAAAATACAGTTTCGCTGTATGCATCTGCAGCAGATGATGATAATGATAGTCTCGATGGAAATTTTAAGCCTTCCGAAGTCCCTACTATATCGCCAATAGATGGAAGCATTGTAGACCATACATTTGTGGTATACGACCATCGAAGTGAGGGAGAAATACATATCAATAAACGAGATCTGTACCTAAAAGATGGAGAAAATGATAATTATGATGCGTATGGAGATGCCGTAGGGGATGGAACCTTAGAGGGGGCTGTATATGGGCTATTTGCGCTCCAGAACATTAATCATCCGGATGGACATACTGGGACTGTGTATCAGAAGGACGACCTTGTTGCTGTAGCAACAACAGATCGGAACGGTGATGCTTCTTTCATGGCTTACACAGAAGCTCCGGGAATGACTTGGAACTATAATTCCGGAATGATCGAAAAACGCCCAGGCGATATCCATGGCCCCGATAATCTGTACAGGGATCAGGCTGCCGCTGATGCGGTCAATGATATCGAAAACTATATCGGCCATGATTCCGATGGTAGAGTGATCCAACTAATTGACTCTGTTGCTGGAGACGGGTCAGCGTACCAGAAACACTCCTCTAATCAGGCCGGTATTGATGGAGTAATGGGTACATATGCCACCTATCCGATATCTAATAATGAGGAAGAAAATGGGAACTGCTGGATTGGACGTCCACTGATCGTTGAAGAGGGAGGAACAACCTATTATATAAAAGAACTTGCCAGATCCGAGGGATACGAGCTTTCTGTCAATGGGAAAACAAATCTCATTACAAATGGTCAGAATAACTTTGAGGGAGAATTTAAGGCAGCCGATGTAACAATAGGGCCAATCACTCTTGATTTGACGAATAATGGCAACTATTTTGATATAACAGCACAGAATGTAGAACACGATATTACTTTGCAAGGAAATGACTTTCCGGCCGGGGCGGCCTTTTCGATATCTACAATCGAAAAGGTTCCAGAAAAAATAACGGTACCTGTGTATAGCATAATTAAAAAACCAGTTATTGCAACTACAGGAGCATTTGTTTTCCGCGACGGTCAGAAGGTACCGGCGAGTATTGGAGATACTGTTTCATTTGCCAGCGGGCAGACCTACACAGTAAATGCGGTATCGGCCAAGACAGATAAAACGATTGGGGCCAAACCGCTAAATTATCACACGCTGGGGACACCAACTGTAACCGATCTTCACTCCGGGGGATCTGCAGCCGCTTTCCAGAGTTTATACAATACAGAACTTGAAAATCTGGGATATAAAGAGCCAGGAACAGATGCGCCATGGATAAGAGTGCAATTATCAGGAACAACAGATACAGAGAGAATCACGGCAATTACAACGGCCATATTGAATTATGACTTACAGTATTTTAATGCGCTGCGGATCACGGATATGGAGCAATCAGGCGGCAGCCTGTATGCAGTTATGCAATACGAATGGCAGCTGTATGGTGATAGCCGTGATAATAGCATTTATGTACCAGACAAAGACCGGCTGTATATGAAGAAAGACAGCGGTAATGGATATTTTGTCTATGCCAGATATGATGATGTGGCTTCAAATCCTGCAGTTATATCCTTCCAAATGAAAAATGGCTTTCTGGAACGGGCTACATTGAAGGATCAGGAGGTTAGCGGCCTCAATGTAACGTATCCTGAACAGCTTCCGGAAATGTATACTCTGGTAACAGCACAAACGCCTTCATATTGGGTGTATGCAGCTGGTGAGCAGCAAATCGATGATGCTGGGGAATTAAAATATACAGAAGAGACAAAAGTGGAATATGTGCAGCAAGATGGTTTTAAAGAGGTCGAAAGGACAATAGAGCTTACCTCGCTATATGACGTAGCACAGAAAACTTATACCATTACGCTTCCGATGGAAGCCTTTGATAATGCGGAGAAGATTAAACTTAAAGTCTCTGATGATGGAAGCGGAGCCTATTCTGTGAAACAGGCGTATGTAAAACAGAGTTATTTTACTTATCTTCCTCTAAGTCAGAATGATGATTCCTATGTCATGTACATAACACTTACGCGGCCAGCAGCGGATCAGCCATGGCAGGATGGAAATACGAGAGTAGATAAAGTTGGTGTATTGCAACGTCCGATCCAGCAGAAAGTAAAAATCGTAAAGGATATTTCCATAAATGAGGACGGAAAATATGAAGATAATACTTTTGCTGGTTCTGGCCATGAGGATAGTTTTACCCAGAATGGAGGAGGCACAGAAGATAATGCAGCTTACCGGCCAAACTTCCGCTTTAAAATCTATTTAAAATCTAATTTGGAGCAGCTATACAGAGACGAGGAAGGCAAAATTGACTGGCAGGATCGAAATGGAAATATTATAGATATTGCAGCGTATCGCGCGGCTTATCCGGAAAAAGTACAAAAAATATATTCGAAGGTACCACACCTGACGGATCCGTTGGTAAGGCTATCAAACGATGCAGCTATCGCAAATACTGAGTTATACAGTTATACGTCGGGCAAAATAAATGATAATCAGAATAATGGTTATACGTCAGTGTTGGAAACTATCATGCAAACTGTACAGGAGCCAGGCGGAGACGAAAGAACGATTGCACGTTACAACTACAGCAAATTCTTTCATGCAATTAATGTCGCCAATCAAGATAAATGGGACAAAGTGAATGATAGAAGCACATCATTTAAACCATTTGCTATCATAAAATCTTTACTATTTGGTAAAGATGGGGCTGAAAACGCATATCCAGCCGGGCATAATAACGCTGAGATCCGGAATGAGATTAACACCTCAGATGCCGCGAAGGAAAATGCAACACGATCTGACCATGTGAGGCAATTTGCAATTTCCTGGTATCTGGATGACGAAGTAAAAAAACTTGTGAAAGAAAACAATGCCGGGGAAACGGAGGGAGCAACGGGCAGTGAAAGCTACCAGGACGAAATATATGATATAGCTCTCTTTCAGGCCATTATGAAAGCAGAAAACTACTTGAAGCCATTCTTTACATACGATTTGGATGAAATTTATTCAATCGAGTGGGATGGAGAGGCGGATGGTGGTAAAGATGGCGACAAAACGACCCTAAGTGCAGATCAGGAAGATGCGGCAGCTGAATACTGTTATGGTGTATCTGAATATCTTCCCTACGGATCTTATGTAACTGTCGAACAGCAGCCAGCCGAGAAGGATCTGGACGATTTCTACAATAAACATTATAAAATTGATGAACCAAAAGAAATTGAACTTCCAGCTGTGTATGAAGGTGGAAAGGCTGGGGCCGATACAACTCCGGAGCAGTTAAGTAACCATTATAAATATAAAGAGAGTGAGCCGGTCGCAAAATTAACAGCAAAGTACTACATACGATTCAATGAAGAGTGGCCAGAGGTGGGAACCGAAAATAACTATGTAATAAAAGCCCATGGCTATTATGGCGATTATGAGATCTACAAGTACGGCCTGGATCTGGATAAGCTGGACGGAACTGCCGCCGGCGATCCCACCGGGGCGGCGCATTTTCAAATCACCCAGTCTCCCATGGATCCGACGAAAGACTACTATAATACCATCGTCGATCCGGAAGAGCAGGGCGGCAACCCGGACAGCTACTATTTTGCTGACGACGGGAACACCGGGCAGACAACAGCCAACGGTGAACAATATGAAGCCGATGCGGTGGAACGGATATATCACTATGGCTCTATTTCAGAGGACAAACAAGTTTATAATAACGTTTCTTACCCAACAGAGAAGGGAGAGGAGTATCAAGATAATATTACAGTCATGGAGGGGATGCAGATTGCGTATGACGGAAAATATGCTCCTATGTTGGTTCCCTGGACTGTAACAGAGCCAGTAGATGAACTGGTTGATATGGCGCAGAAACCGGATGGTTCTTCCAGCTATAAAGGATATGCATATCGCAAGTATCGGAACACCTATTTTACAAGCAAACTCCGCATTGAAAAGCTCGATGCAGAGACAGGCGAGAATATTCTTCACGATGGTGCCTTTTTTGCTCTTTATGCAGCGGAGCGGGAAGACGGCCAAGACACGGATGGTCTGATAAAGTTTTATGAGCAGGAAACATTAATAAAGGGTTCAAAAGAGTTTTTAGAGGCCATGGGGGCTACACAGATCACGCCGGCCGCCAGGGTTCTTCCGGATATCGGTGGATTATGGACGGGATATGTGCCAGCCGGTACACCGATTTGCAGCGAGGCGGAACAAATTATACTAACCGATCAATCGGGCCGGCGGACAGGGCTGTTTGAGGCGTTCACGACGACTCGGGACGGCATGCAAGTAAAAGAAGAAGATCTAACACAGACGGCCATCCAAGATCAGAATACCGGATATCTGGTAACTCCGCAGCCTTTAGGGGCAGGAACTTATGTCTTATGCGAAGTACGGCCGCCAGCTGGCTACGTCCGAACGAAACCGGTGGCTATTGAGATCTATTCGGACAAGATTTCTTATTATTTAGACGGCGACAGAGACAACCGGGTGGCAGCATCCATTTACGAGGACGAGACGGGTGAGGGGCCGCAGGGAATTAAAGACACGGCCAGAATCTATGTGGGTAATACCCCGATCCGTCTGGAGATCTCGAAGATCAAGGTCAAGGATCAGACTGTCACTTACAAAACAAATACGCGGGTCGAGGGAACCGAGGCGGAGCTGGGGGCAAAATACGGAAAAGAAAATCTGGAGTATGCCTATAAAAATGGTATGTACCTCGGGTATGCATGGTATAAGGGGACGCTGGAATATTTAGAAAGTCGGAAAGCGTCTGGAGAGCCAGTGGAGCCAGTATACATTGATGGTATTTTTGCTGGTTATGGGTTGGTAACGCGGCCGTTAGATACTGCCGATGATATTAACCGATACGTGGCCGGGGCCAGAGTAACCCTGTATGATGCCATCGAAGTGACGGCCAACGGGGACAGCGGCGATTACGGCTATGATGGAGTAGAGGTAGTCCGGGATCGTAATAATAATGTGCAGAGCATTAAAGTTCTGGAAGGCTATGCCGGGAACCGAGTAGAATTTGTCAACTTAGATGATGTAGCCGGGAGTGTTTCTGGGTCAACGGGGCCGGGAACCTGGACGTACCAGACGATTGACCGGAAGGATTCGGATATTTTGTATTATTCGCTGGGAGGCTTGACGGTAACAGAGACGGGAGCAGATGGCCGTATTTTGGGATTCGACAGATATGGAAACCGTATACAAGTAAAGAATCAGGAATCGATTTATGTATTGAAAAATGGCCGGCCGATTTTCGAACTTACGGGAGGGGATCTGGAGCAGGTACAGTATTCTTCCGTAGATAAGCGCTTTACGCTGCCGGCGGGAACAAGCCTCTATCATGTCTCGGATGGCAACCGGGATGCTATGGTGCATCCGACAACTGGCATGGCCTACACAACGGAAGATGCTATAAGTGCAGACGGGAAACCATACAAGAAAATTATGGTATGGCCTGTAAATGTTTCGAAAAGAAATGGCGAAATAATTGCGCAAGAAAAAATTAAAACTTACCGGATCGCGTCCATAGATGCCGATACAGAAAATGAATATACGATTGGTACCTATGATGGAGCAGGGCTTAAAAAGTCCGTAAACCCGACCATAGATGAGCATGGGCTTCCGGAATATTACCAGAGATCCGACCAAGAATACACGAAGGGAGAGCCAGTCTATGACATTGACAATGACTATGTAAGATATCGTTACTATGATCTTCTTCCCGCGTTCAATCGAAATGCTTACCGGATTAATAACGAACAGGAGTTACGAGAGATTGGGGAAGAAGAGGATCCTGCAGATGACCAAAAGCTATATCACCGCCAGGGCGAAGCCTGGATCATGGAAAATACATGGATTACAGGAGAGAAATACCCCAATGATCCATTTGGGGTAGAAATGACAGTGGGACAGGTAGACATGTTGAAGCGTGTAATTCCTGGAACCTATATTCTGGAGGAGTTAGAGGCACCGGCCGGTTATGTGCAGAGCCTTCCCGTTGGTGTGACAGTAACGGAAACTACGGGCAAACAAGCGGCAGAGCTGCAGGATGAGAAAATAAAAGTAGAAATAGTGAAAACGGATGCTGCCGATCAATACCGAATCGATGTTATCAGCGATTATCAAACTGGATTAAGCACTACAGAGCCAAAGGGAAGCTATAGCTACGGGCAGATAGCGGGATCACATCTGACCATGTATAAGGCGCGGCGGGTATATACGACCGATACGGCAGCTCATCCGAAGGGCTACTACCTTGAAAAAGTGGAGGCGCGGCCGGCTGAGTGGGTGGTGGAAAATACCGTTGATAATATCCCGGTAACAGTGGTTGCAGACTGGATAACGGACGGAACCCCCAAGTATTTTGAAGGGATTCCCGCCGGAGACTATATTTTAGAAGAAAAAGAAGCTCCGAGTGGTTTTGTGCGTTGTTCGATGGAAGTAGAGGTGAAGGCATCTGGAGAAGTCCAAACCTACAATCTAAAAAACGACCATGTGAAGCTTGAGATATATAAATATTATAGGGACTCGAATGGAAATACGAGTCAGCTATTAAATGACCATGCTGCAGGACTGGCACTTTACAGGGCCAAGACGGATGGAAATGGGAATATATTGATTGTAGATGGCCAGCCGCAATATGACGAGGCCCAGCTGATCGAAGAGTGGATGACTGATGATTTATCGGATTATACCGAAAGTTATGAGACAAGCACTAATTTTGTAGATCGCATAAAAAACTTTTTAGGGTTCAGAGGCAATACCTCTTTTATCGCAAGCTTTGAAGAAAAATATCAAGAAAAGGGGGATCAGCTTGTATATATAACCTGGCAAACGAAAAGAGGTGAGAGATCCGCAAATAGGATTTCAGATAAACAGACCGGGATGACAGACAGTACAGTTCAATTGTGGCAAACCGATGAGGGCAAGACGATCCGGATTACGATTTACCGGAATGTGACAAATGGAGCCACTGGCGATTCCGGCCAACTCCCATTAAACTTTGAATACCAATTTAACTACCGGGAACTGGCAGACATGATGAAGAGCTATGACACTCTGGAGGGGATGCACAGGATTGATTATCTACCTTTTACTGATGTACGGGATGGTGTGGAAGTTGGAAATTATGTTCTCGTAGAAACTCAGGTTCCAGAAGGGTATGAAGCTGCAAAACCGAAGGCAATTACGATCACAGAAACCGGTGCCGTACAACGGTTCAGCCTGGAAAATATAGATAAGTATATACAGGTACTCAAGGTGATTACGGATGGCGTAGAGAATTACGCTGCAGAAGGTGTCAAACTGGCCCTGTATCGAGCCGATGAAAATGGGAATTTTGCTGAGACTGACACACTTCTTGTTGAAAGCTGGATTTCCGGATCGGATGGGCGATATACCGAGCAAGACAAGTTTGCAGGGGACATTCCGACAGGTTTTGAGGTTGGTGATCTAAGGCCCCATAAAATCAGCGAGATCCCATATGGGACATATTACATTGCGGAATTAGAGATTCCACCCTATATGACAATGGCCGATCCGGTAAAAATTGAGGTGGGGGCTGAAACGGTACCGGTGTATCGGATTGTAAACAAACCGACACAAGGCCGGTTGGAAATTAAAAAGACGGCGGAAGATACTGGGGAAATGCTTGCAAATGCCCGATTCAAAGTAACAAATAAAGATACTGGGGAAATGTGGTATATAACTACAGGCCAATCCGGTCAAGCGGAATTGCCGGGGCTACCGGTTGGGGTAGTTCAGACCGACGGAACAATATCGCCATATACGTATAAAATCGAAGAAATATCGCCTCCAGACTTGTATCAGGTTGATGGTGGAGTGAAATACTTTCAGTTTGATGGAAATGTCAATAGCCAGGTAGTCACTTACACGCATGAAGTAGTGGATCGGCCGACGGAGATTAGGTTTAAAAAGACTAATTTTAACACCGGAATGGCTGTAAAAGGAGCCAGGATTGCGATATATAACGCAATAGTTGTAGATGGTCAGTATGTGAAAGACGGAGAAGCCATTGAGGAGATCATATCTGGAGCTGATGGTTTTACCGTAAAGAGAAAGCTATCAGCGAACCACGTTTATATCATGGAGGAATTAGAAGCCCCTGCAGGGATGCATCTGGCGGATCCGGTGATCTTTACCGTTAATACCTTCGGAACTGGCCTTCGAAATGTTGCAAATGATTTCAGCGTAATTAAATTTGCCGACGATCATGGAACGATTGAATCTATGACGGTTACTGGCCGAGTGGCGAATAAGGTTTTTACAGTATTTAAAGATTTGGATGATGGAAGCGAATTGCCGGCATTTATAGGCAGCACAGATCTAAAACTGACAGAGGCTGATGGGATCCAGGAGGGGCATTTGTATGAAATTACAGAGTATACCAGGTACTCCGATGGTCATGTAGAAAAGAGCAGTAAAGAGACAAAACGAATTTATTTTGATGAGGAGGGTGGTTATACACAACCGTTACGGACATATTTGGAGACGATGCAGGAGCTTACAGACCAGGAGGGAAGCACACTGGCAGCCTGGATTGTTAATCCGAATCAATTGGAGTATACAATCGAAAATCCTGTAGTGGAAGAAGCGATTGTTGCTCAAGTAACTGGAAACGTAGGAAAGGGATATGCGGCGGTTAAAAAGGGTGACGTAATGAAATATACCATAACCTACGAAAACCCGTCAAATCAGCCGGCAGACATAACGATTAGAGCAATATTACAAGAAAGCCTGGATTACATGAGATCTTCGGGATCATCGAGAGAACAGAATGGAATCGTAACATGGCAGATACAGGACGTAGAGCCTCATAAGATCGGGACGGTGGAACTGGTGGCAGCTGTAGTGGAAACCAAAGGCTGGGCAAAAACAGCCTTCCAAGTTGGGGATATCCCGGAATTTGAATTAGGGAATCCCATTGCACCTGCAGGCAGCTTAACGATTCGAAACCATCTGTCAGGAACTGGAAAGGAGATAGAAGATATTTTCAAATATAAAATAAAGTTCTTTGATAGTTCAGGAAATATTCTGAGAGGGTATCAGAATTTCACCGGCTCCCAGAATGGGAGAATTAAAGGCGAAGGTATGATTACTCTGGCTGGAGAGGAAGCGGTGACATTTGAAAGCCTCCCGTATGGAACCTGGTACGAGATTAACCAGGAAGCTGCCTATGATTATGAATTAATTACGGAAACCTACACGGGTGAGATTACACCGGATCTGCAAAGTGCTGTGTTTGAAAATCATCGTAATGATGAGACGAAACGTAATATTCTGACGGCAGGAGCAAATTACCGGTTGATGGAGACAACCAAGTATAGTGATGGCGAAGAATGGCAAAGCGGTATTTACCGATTTAGCTTAAACGAATCAGGATCGGTTGACAATGTGGACATGGAGGATCGGCCGGTACAGGTATATTTCAGTAAGCGCGATATCACAACGGATGAAGAAATTTCTGGTGGCCACTATAGCCTTCTGGATGCCGCGACAGGCGGGCTTATTTATGAGTTCGACAAAACTGCAGATAAAGAAGTTCTAATTCCAGCGGATATTCTTATGCCGGGGAAGGAGTACATATTGCGTGAGGATCTGGCACCCACCGGCTATGCTTATGAGGATGAAATAAAGTTTGCGGTCAACGAGGATGGAATACCAGAGGTAGTAATTATGCAAGATACTAAAACAGACGTGGCATTGTTAAAAATTGATGCTGTCACAAAGGAACCATTAAGTGGAGGGCGATATCAGGTATCTGACAGTAATGGTGCAGTTGTTTATCAGTTTACGGCATCGGGAAAGCCAGAGCAGCTTATTGGCCAGCTTATTGCCGGTCAAAGTTACACACTTGAAGAAGTGGAACCGCCTTCGGGCTACGCATACAGCAAAAAAATCCCATTCACGGTACCCCAAAGCCCAAAAACAATAGAAATTGTTATGAAAGATAAGCCAACTAATCTATTAGTTGAAAAGTTGACAGAAGCCATGGTAGCCAGCCCTTCGGAAGCAGAACACCAATTATCAGGGTTCAAGCTGCAGATCCTTAATGCAGATAAGTCGCCGGCAATTGCAGCCAGGACAACCGATGATTTTAAGGCAGGAGAGGAGCTGATATTTACTACTGGTAATCAGTTTAAGCAGCTTATTGGCCAGCTTATTGCCGGTCAAAGTTACTGGCTCCATGAAATAAGTCCGCGTGATGGATACGCCTATGCAGAGGATGTAATGTTTACGGTAAGCTTAGATGGACGCGAAGATATCGTCCTTATGGTCGATAAACCTACACAGGTAATTGTGTCGAAGAAGGCGATAACTGGTGACAATGAGCTGCCGGGGAATTATATGAGCATCCGCAACATGGCTGGAGCGGTGATAGAAGAATGGATATCAGCAGAAGATCCCCATATAATTACCGCTAAATTAGTAGCTGGAGAAACCTATCTATTGTGTGAGGAAAGACCACTGGAGGGCTATGCTTATGCATCTGCGGTCAAATTTACGGTAAGTCTGGATGGAACCATCGACAGAATTGAAATGAAAAATGAAATGACCAAAGTACGCATCATTAAAATGAATAGCTCGGGGAATCACCTAAAGGGGGCAGTGCTCCAGGTGCTTGATGCACAGAAAAATATTGTTATTCCTGATTTTGAGAGCACAGGTGACGCCATGGAGATTACAGGGCAATTGACTGCGGGCCGACTATATTATCTGCATGAGGTACAGGCTCCAGCTGGTTATCTATTATCAGCGGATGTTCCGTTTACGGTACCCAAGGGAGCGGAAGTAGTCGAAGTAAGAATGACAGACCCTAAAAAACCAACATCGGGGCCAGACGTAAATCAGATGTACCTGCGAAAAGTGGATGCATTGACTGGGAAGGGGATAGGAGGTGTTGAATTTTCCGTGTATCAGCCAAATGGCAACTTATATTCTGTGTACGTGACCGGATATGATGGATATGCAAAGTTTGATGTGCCGCGAGATGGCACATACACATACCGAGAAACGCAAGCAGCCCCGGGATATATTGTGACGGATGAAGTCTATAGTTTCACGATCAAGGATGGCCGGATTACAAATCAGAGTACGGTAAGTGTAGTAAATGTACCAGTACCAGATATCAAAATCGAAAAAATTGATGGAGTATCAGGGGAACGCTTATCTGGAGCCAAAGTACGAATATGGAATGACACATGGACGACAGTTGAACTAACGGAAGAGGATGGCAGCTTCACAATTAACCCGCCGGCCGCTGGTAGATATTATATCCAAGAAATAGAGGCCCCGGCCGGTTACAAACTAAATGATACGGTCTATGAATTTGTTATCCAGTTGGATGGCAGCATAACCGGCACCACGGTAATTTACAACTATCCAGAAGACGGTAAGCCTGAAAAGAAGATAGGCCGAGTTACAGCGGTATACCGATCCGGATTAAGTGGACGCGGATATACTGAGTTCGGAATACCAGGTATACATGTCCCAGGCGTAAAAACCGGTGATGATACCCCAATCAGGAGATATCTGTTACTGTGTGCTGCATCTTTAGCGGGTATCGTTGGAATTGTATTTATCCGGAGGAGGAAGAAAAAATGAAGCGGTATGTATGTGCCTTAATTGCGCTGGTTATTACTTTTTCCGGATCGGCTTATGCCGCAGAGGAGATCATGGCTACTACGGAGAATTCCGTAGTAGCCGACGATAACCAGAAAGTGAGCTTAACCGGGGAAGAATTGATTATTATATCTCCGTTCATTGCAGATCCGCGAGAATATGAAATATATCTGCCAGAAGCTCAGTACACCTATGAAAACCGTGAATATGATCTGGAGAGCTATGAGGTTATAGAAGCGGTTATAGAAGAACATACGAAATGTGTAGGGGATACCATCACCTATGATGCAGTTGAACAAATCGACAGGGTACCAGGGACTTGTGAAATCGAAGCAACGGATGACCTATCTGGACAGAAGAATACAGTGGAGGCCCCACTGATTAATTATGAATACGATAATTACCGATGGATTAACGGCTTTGAATTCCCAATAGTTGTAGAGGCTGCCGATGCGGATACATATGCAATCAATAATACCTTGATTCCGCAACGTGAAGAGGCCCCGTTTGCCGGTTACGAGGACTTACTTCTTGATTTGATCCACGTTGATCCAGAATATTACAGGATTGATAGTGTGGAATGGGACACGGAACCCTGGACGGAAAATGGGGTTGTGTATCGAAAAGCCACTGCGAAGGGCTCAAAGCTGGTGGCTGATGTGGTGGCATATTACGAGGGCGTTACAGTGTTTGAAAGTAGAAGGGGGTATGCAGTCAGATCTATTTATAGTCTACATGAAGACAGTACCATTGAACAGACAGAGGAACCGGTGGATCCGATAGATCAGGAGAAAAATCTCAGATGGTGGGAGTTTTTAAAGCGATTAGGGGATATGATTATCAACTTTATTAGGAACCATCCAGTAATCAGTATAAGTATAGGGCTTGTTATCTTAATATTTGCTCTTATCCTGATACTGCATCGGTTATCCAAAAAGAAGAAAGAGGAGAAAAAAAATGACGGTGGGAATCGCGGGAAGCCAAGCGCGGATTGGGACGACGACACAAGCTCTACAGATGATACTTAATCTCAAGGCGTTAGAATACGATGCGGCCTATGTTGAAATGGGCCAGCAGTATTTGAAAAAATTACAGGAGTTAGAAAAAGAAGATATTGTGAAAAAGGAACACTGTATTTCCTTCATGGATGTAGATTTGTATAGCAGCGGCCAGATCGTATATGCAAATCGCCAAGGATATGACTACATAATTAAGGACTATGGAAATATTCGTGATCCGGATTTTGAGCAGATATCGTTCTTAGAGCAGGATTTGAAAATTATCGTTGGAGGCATTAAGGCCAATGAAATCGAATTTGTTGAGAAGATTATGCTGGAAAAATGTTATGAGGATGTAAAATATATATTTTCGTTCATTCCGGATCATGAGAAGCAAAATGTGAAAAGAGCTATGGGACCATATAAGTTAGACACATATTTTGCATTATATACGCCCGATCCATTTGCCTATGTTGAAAATGATATTTATGCCTACATTTTGGGGAATTAGGTATGAAATACGATAATAGGCTTGCCAATAAAGTAATTGAAAAAGAAGAGTTTGAACAACAGCAAAAAAGGTTACGGAAAAAATATGATGTGGAAGAGGAGGGAATTATCCGGATAGAAAAAAAGAGGCTGACTGAGATCTTGATAAAAAATGTAACAGCGCTGATTAAAACAATATTAGGCATTTTACATATATTTCTGTCAGCCCTCGGAATGATCTGTCTTTTATATCCGGATACCAGATGTGCTATGTATAACGTTTTCATGGATTTGATCCAACAAGCGTTTAATTTATTGGGGCTATGAAAAATAAAATAGTTGTTATTTTACTTATGTGTTGTACGGCGGGGCTTTGCTATTCCGGTTACGGCCTAATCAAAGCCGAAAGCAAATATATATCTGCAGAGGTGTGCTATGAGACTTTGAAGGAACGAAGGGATTCTGTGGAGGTGAAAACAGAGAAAATCCAGTCGGAGGAAGATAGCCTGACTCGTACTATGAAAGATATAAATGAAGATTACATTGGCTGGATAACGATAGCTGATACAAAAATCGATTATCCCATCGTACATAGCAATCCTAAAAGAAATTATTTAAACCATGATTTCTATGGGGATGAAAGTGTTTATGGAACCTTGTTTATTCGCCATGGTCAAAAATTATTTGAGAATATGAATACAGTAATTTATGGCCACAACATGAAGGACGGGGGCATGTTCGCAGCATTAAAAAAATATTTGCAGAAATCGTGGTTTGAAGAACATCCGGATGTAAAAATCCAGTATAGCGGACAAGTTATCAACTGCAAGGTGTTTTCTGTACAAATTGTAACTGAGGATAGCAGTTATCCATATATAGATCAGTTTAATGATGCTGACTACGAAAAATATTTAATTGACATGGTACAGCTCTCTCGGACAGTACCTGGAGAGCTCCCCGATCCAGAGTATCCAATAATTACGTTGTCAACGTGCTATGGCCAGGAACGCCTAATTGTTATGGCTCAGTACAAGGAGGAAAAAGATGGCATCACAGATGGATAAAGAAATAGATGCGGCGATAGCTGGTATTGTGATGGGAATAGGCCGTGGGATCAAAATGGTTTTTTACGGGATCAAAAAACTAAATACCGTAAAAAATGTGATATTTCTTCTGGTTACGCTGGTTATATCGGTAGTAACGTATATTTTCCAGAATTATGTATTTAAAGTACTGGAAATGGTGGATATGCCAGGGATTTTACAAAAAATAGTTTTTATTATGATTTTGTGCTTACCTTTTATATATTTAGCAATTATCGGCAGCTCAACAGACCGGATGGCAAAAGAATTCTATAAAGTATTTCAATCAGTTGAATTTAAGGGGAGGGATGGAAAATATCCTTATTTCCTCGGTATGCAGCATGATGAGGAAAAGCGGACCATTTATACGTTCAAAACATCAATAAGTGTAGGTGAATGGCGAAAGAATCAAGAACGTTTGGAAACAGCATTAGATTGCACTATATTGCAGATCAATAATAAAGGCAGCAAAAAAATTATTGAAATAACAGCACTTTCGAGTGATTACAAATTGCCATCACTAATCGAGTGGGAAGATTCAAGAGCCCCGGAAGGAGAAAGCCGCATGGCGGTAGGAGAATGCGTTATGGGGCAAGTTGCTTTCGATTTGAATAAAACGCCTCATGTATTGGTAGCGGGTGAAACTGGATCTGGTAAGTCTGTTATTTTACATGTCTTGTTGTGGCAAATGATATTAAAACAGGCCAAAGTTATAATGTTGGATTTTAAGGGCGGTGTGGAATTTGGGTTAGATTACGAGGAATATGGTGAGGTAATTACAGACCGGGATCAGGCGGCAGAGGTGTTGGAGGATTTGGTTAAGGAAAATCAAATGCGTCTGGAGCTCTTTCGGAAACATCGTGCAAAAAATATAGCAGAGTATAACAAACGTACTGATAGCCACCTTTGTAGAATCGGGGTATTTTGTGATGAGATTGCAGAGATGATGGATACTACCGGCGTTCCCAAAAAGGAACGTGAAATTTACGAAAAAATAAAGGGGCAGTTATCTACACTGGCAAGGCTGTCGCGTTCAACGGGGATCAATCTTATTATGGGAGTACAGAGACCGGACGCAAATGTTTTGACAGGCCAAATTAAAAATAACATTCCAGTACGTATCTGTGGCAGATTTGCTGATAAAGCAGCATCAGAAATTGTATTGAACACAACAGCTGCTATCAATTTGCCAGACATTAAAGGCCGTTTCCTCTTTTTGCGAGGAAATGAACTAATCGAATTTCAGGCGTATTTATTTGAAGATTCAATGATGCATGAAGTGTATGCAGATATTGGGACTATGCTGATCGATCAAGAGAGAACTGGGAAAGTTCCTAAATACTATGAGCAGCCGCCAATTAATGTACAGGAAGATCCCGAAGATCCTGGCCAGGTAGTTACAGAGGTGGATTATGGCCTAGATCGCTATAAGGATGTTGGGAATTTGGACTTTGATTTTGATGAGTCAATCGAATGGAGTGTAGATAGTCAATAACCCGCCACTTAGCCCGACGGCTTGAAGTGGGGGCTTGTGAAAACAAGCTCAGATTGATTAGCCTAAGTGCTATGTGCACTACGTTAAGAGAGAATGTATAGTTACCCGTGGGCGTATTACCTAACCTGCGGCTCTAAGGTATGTGATTAAACCGTCCTGTAGGGCAGGGACCGTGTTGCATACAACAAACCTCTCATTAACATTGGCGAAGGTAACATGACAGCAGTTTTTACTGCTGAATTATTGGGAAACCAATGCGAAAGGAGATATATCAATGGTATATGTACTCAGTAAAGAAGGAACCCCGCTGATGCCGACAAACCGGCGCGGCAGGGTAAGACACCTCCTTGATGCAGGAGAAGCGAAAGCCGTAAAGCGGTGTCCGTTTACCATACAGCTGCTGTATCAAAGCACGACGTATACGCAGGAAATCACATTAGGCGTGGATGCAGGAAGTAAAACCATTGGGCTGTCTGCATCCACAGAAAAGAAAGAACTGTACGCATCCGAAACCAGGCTGCGTATGGATATTACCGATCTGCTGTCTGTCAGACGGCAGTTCCGGAGGACAAGAAGAAACCGAAAGACACGATATCGCAAAGCAAGGTTTAACAACCGGGTCCATGCGAAACACAAAGGCTGGCTGGCACCAGGCATCGAGGCAAAGATCGGAACACATTTTAGAGCCGTCCGTGATGTGTGCAGGATCCTTCCGGTCACAGAGATCATTGTGGAAACGGCTTCCTTTGATATCCAGAAGATCAAGGCCTTAGAAAACGGGGAACCGGTTCCGGAAGGAACGGATTACCAGGAAGGAGATCAGCTTGGCTTCTGGAATGTAAGGGAGTATGTTCTTTGGAGAGACGGATACAAATGCCGGTGCTGTAATGGAAAATCGAAAGATCAGGTGTTAAATGTGCATCATATCGAAAGCAGGAAAACCGGAGGCGATGCCCCGAATAACCTGGCAACGCTTTGCGGGTATTGTCACAAGCAGTATCACAAGGGGACGATCCTGCTTCCAAAATCCGTCAGACGAGGAAACAGCTTCCGTGATGCAGCATTCATGGGGATCATGCGGTGGACCTTTTACAACCGTTTAAAAGAACAGTATCCGCGTGTTGCCATGACCTATGGGTATATCACCAAGAACACGAGAATCCGAAACAGCCTTCCCAAAACGCACTATGCGGATGCCCGGTGTATTGCAGGCCATCCGCAGGCAGAACCGCTGGATGTCTATTACTTCCAGAAGAAGGTAAGATGCCACAACCGCCAGATCCATAAGTCAAATATCTTAAAGGGCGGTAAGAAAAAGAGGAATCAGGCAGAGTATCTCGTAAAGGGATATCGCCTGTATGACCGGGTGCGGTACCAGAACAGGGAGTATTATGTGTTTGGAAGAAGAGCGTCCGGGTTCTTTGATATCCGTACTTTGGGAGGAAATAAGGGAAACAAAGGCTCCGTAAGCTGTAAGAAGTTACGGTTTCTGGAGCCAAGAAAAACAATGTTAACGGAAAGGAGAATGCAGGAACGGGAAGCTGTCTAGGTCGGTCCTGCCGCATTCCTCCCCCACCTATAGAGGAGGGGGTATCCTGCTGTTTTAAGGATGATATTAAAAAAAAAGAAAGATAGGGAGATAGAGCCTAAGAAGAAACTGGCTAAAAAAGGGGAAAAGCCACAACCAGAAAGTGATCCTATAGCAGAATCGCAACAAAAGAAACTGAAAACAAAAGAAAAAAAAGTGGTCAAAAAAGAAAAAGACGATACCTATGTGATGAAAAAGAACACGGGAATGAAAATTTTGAGAGCGTTATTGTGGATTATCCTATTTTTTATTTTCTTTCGAGGTGTCATCCAGATCATCAAACCTGACAAAGTATCGGAAATTTCAAAAATAATCAACGAATTTAAGGAAGAGCAAAAAAATAATGGGGATCATGAAGAGGAATTAATGAGGTATGCTCAAGACTTTGTAAAAGAATATTTGACCTATACGAAATCAGGCGAGGAGGAGTTTAAGAAACGAATAAGCCCATATGTATCAAAGCGGGTTTTGAATATCTCTGGTATCTATGGATTCCGCAGTAATGCAAAGGCTACATATGTAGATGCCTACAGAAAGGAAAAATATGCGGAGAACATATACGATGTATTTGTGGCAGCCGAAGTTCAATATGATTTAATGGATGCGGCTACGGGGGAAACCTTGGAGATCAAAGAGCGTTGTACCCTAAAAGTCCCCGTAGTAGTTACTGATAACGGATACGCTATTGAGGCATTACCTGTTTATGTTACGGATGTACGCCGGGACACTGATTACAATTCACAAGAATCTGTTTTAGGAAGTGAGATAGACAGTGAACCATTAAAGTCGGCAGTCACTAATTTTTTGGATGCCTATTACTCACAGGATCAAAGCATGATTAATTATTTACTTGCGGCGGGTGCCGATCAGAATAAATTCATTGGCTTATCGAAGCGGTATACATTCCAGAAATTAGAATCAATACGATCCTACATGCCAGTGGGAAATGATATTATCTGTCTTCTGAAAGTGAAAATTCAGGATACAGTTAATGAAGAAACTATATATCAGGAGTATAACATTACGATGGTGAAGGAGGGGGAGCGGTATTACATCAAAGATATGAACTCCAAAATAAGTAACATTAACTATTAAAATCAGGAGGAAGAGAAATGTGTAAATTATTGAGAAATGACAATTTTAAAAGGTGTGTACTTATGGTTTTAACCATCCAGCTTGTTTTTGCTATGACAATGATGAGTTTTGCGAGTGGTGGTGGCAATTACGCTGAATCAGGCGTCAAATGGTTTCTGGATCAGGCGTTTTGGGTTGTGATTGCGATTACGGTTTTTGGAGCAATCGCGGGAGTCTTAAAGCACGCGACATCTGCAATTATTATAACAATTATAGTAGGAGGTCTTATAGCTTTCTTGTGTAAACAGCCAGAGACAATAGCAAATATTGGAGATACGATCGGTAGAATTGTAACAGGTGGTTGATATGGAAAAGCCAAGCGAAAAAATTACATTATACAGTTATCATAAGATCTGGAAAATTGAAAAGAAGATATACGCAATCCAAAATATAGTTCTTCCTATACCGATTGATCCCTGGGAGCTGTTGTATTTTGGAGCTACATGGGTCGTATGTAATGTGATTTTTGGATTATTACCGGGAGTTTCAAATATCCCGGTAATGATCCGATCCATTATGCTTCCATTTGCAATCAGTAAATTTTTAATGACAAAAAAACTGGATGGTAAGAATCCATTACGGTATATGTTAGGTGTCATTACATTTTTATTTGTTGAACAAGGAAAATCTGTTGAGTTTTTTCAGACGACGCCAGATAAAGAAGCTACCATAAAGCTCACATGGAATTGTAGCGAAGGTAGAATATAGCAAAGGAGAGGGATTATGTATCAGTGTCCAATTAATTACTTTGTAGATAATCTTATTTTTAATGCAGATGGCAGCTGCTGGTCGGCATATAGATTACATGGTTTCAATTATGATTATCTCAGCACGCAAGGGAAGGTTAATAAGCTCTTGCAGCTGGCGAGATTATTTATGGGTATAATGAGCGAGGCCCAGATATTAATAATTCCCGTTGAGCAGGATCTGAAAGAGCACTTTGATAATTTGAGAAAACGAATCAAAGAGAACGATATATTATATAACACAGCACAACAACAAATCAAATTGACAGAGGAATATCTACAAGAAAAAACTAAGAAGGCAGGACTGACAAATGACTATAACACTTACATAGTCATAAAACTAAATAAAGCAGCGGAATATGAGGCGGTTGAAAAACTTTGGGATGCGGTGCAATACTTTTTCCGGGATCCGATAAATGCCATAAACGTGCAGATGAACCTGGATACAAAAGATATCCTACAAAGTAAAATCAAAGCTTATCAAAAAATGGCAAAAAGATGGTTGGATGAAAATGAAATTAAGATGGCCATGGAAGCAACCACGACAGAGGAAACTCAATGGCTATTCCGGAGATTACCATATAGAGGGACAGGAAAATCCGCAAAATTATTTTATAAGAATCTGAGAAAAGAGAGTTGGAATCCAAGATACGATGAAGTCGATGTTGAGAAAGAAAAAATTGTACGTCCATATCATCGGGATATAGTTAATTTGTTTAACGGGAATATTTCCCGTGAAGATCGGCGCCTTAAAATAAGTACTGGGTTTACGACTTCCTATCAGACTTTCTTAACATTGGCTCACATCCCAGATGTTACGGAGTTTCCGGGAAATGAGTGGATTTACATGCTGCAGAAACAAAATCTGCAGACAGAAATATGTATACAACTCAAATTGATTCCGCATAAATCGGCATTGCACCGCCTGGATCTTAAAAATCGAGAAATTAACAGCCAAATTGAACATATTACAGAAGCAAAAGCCAAAGTACCGGAGGACTTATTGGAGGCAGAGGAGTACGCAGGATTCATGGAACAGGAGTTAAAAGTCAACAAAGCCCCCATATTAGAAACATCAGTAACAATATGTGTAGCAGACGAAAATCCAGAAGAATTAGAGCGAAAATGCAACTACATACGGGAATTATACGATGAAATCAACTTTGTTGTCGAACGGCCTCTTACGGATCAGTTTAAGCTATATATGTCATTCATACCATCTGTAAGAAATATGATGAAGGATTTTGTGCTACCGCTTACCCCGATGACTTTGGCAAGCTCTATTGTAGGGGTTACACGAGAACTGGGGGATCGTAGAGGCGGTTTTATTGGTACCACCGGCGGCGAAGAAAAACCGGTATTTTTTGCACCAGAACTGGCATGTCTCACGAATTTATCACCGGCCATTACACTTTTTGGAGATTTAGGTACTGGAAAATCGTTTAATGCCAACTTACTGATATATCTATTGGTACTGTATGGGGGATATGGTTTAATCATAGATCCCAAGGGAGAGCGGAGCCATTGGGAAACTGCAATGGTGGCACTCAGAGGGTTAATTACTATTGTAACATTGGGGCCAGATGAGACAGATCGAGGAAAGTTGGATCCATATATTATGTATCCGGATAATATGAGCGAGGCGAATGAATTAGCTCTTAATGTTCTCTCGGATCTACTGGCAATTGACCCTAAAAGTGACGAAAATACGATCTTAATTGAATCAATGCAGAAGATTAATCAGTTTCCCGGAAAAAATAGTATGCTGAAATTAGTGAACGTACTGGAGGCAGTACCAGAAAAAGATGAACTCCATGGAATCGCTCAAAAATTGGCTAGGAAGATCCGATCACAGCGAGAGAATGGAATGGCCGGCTTACTGATCGGGAACGGTAACGAGGAAGCCATAAGATTAGAAAATCGGCTTAATATTATACAGCTGCAGAACCTTAAAATGCCAGATCCGACAACCTCAAAGGAGGATTACAGCAGGGAGGAGATCCTTTCCGGTATCATTTTTGGCCAGGTATCAGCCTTCGTCAAAAAGTTTGCTCTCGTAAAACGTCCGGTTCCAAAAGGCATTTTGATTGACGAATCCTGGTTTGTCTCTAAATCAAAACAGGGGAGGAATATGGAAGAATTCATATCACGTATGGGACGATCCCTATTTACAATCATTATGTACAATGGCCATTCCGTGACGGATCTACCGACAGAGGGAATTAAAAACTCAATTACATATAAGTTTGTCTTTCGCTGCCGCAATAACAAAGAGGAAGCGGAGCGGCTCCTGGAATATATTGGGCTGGAAATCACACCGGAAAATATGGCAATTATACAGAATCTACGCTCCGGGCAGTGCCTGTTCAAAGATATGTATAATCGTGTGGGCGTACTTCAATTTGATGCAGTTTTCCAAGATATTATAGACGTATTTTCAACAACTCCGAAGGAAGATGAGGAGGATAACTATGCAGAGGAGGAACTGGAAGAGGCGATAAAAGCAGATGATGAAGAGCAGGAAGAGGTATATCTGCCAGAAATAAATTATGAAGAAGATACTGAGGATCCGTATACACAGGATTTATATGTAGAAGATGCTGGCGGATATGTAGATGATAACGATGATTTTTCCCTGGATATTGCTTTCTCAGAGGAGGACATATTCCAAAAGGAGCAATTATGAGTGAGAAAAAGAATAATATACTGATCAAACTTTTGGCTCCGTTGGTTGCGATTGGACTGTTTGGAAGCTTATGTATTGCTGGATTATTTGGCGGATCTGGAAATGCATTGCCTGCAGAAGAAGATACTGCAACGGAGTACCAAATGATAGGCGGCCAGATGAATGTAAACTGGCAATGGATAATGCTCATCGACATGTTCCTTGCGCAGATGGAGGATCAGCTGGATATATTACAACAAAATCCAGTATACACAGTACTCAATTGTCTTCAAGTTGAGATAAAAGTGTATGATTATGACTATGATCCGGAAACGCAGACTGGGGGCTGGAAATACGATTATACGGATTATGCGAACGGAGCAGAAGAAATACTAAGCTATTTTAAAATTCCGGCAAACACGAAAGACATCAATGTAATTGTACGGACTATCGGCAGCAAAAATTCGGATGAATTTCAAGTTAGCATAGAGCCATATGCATCGATTGAGGATGTTTTGAGCAATTACTATTCTTTCCCAGAGGATATATTAAACGATATTATAAGCTTGAGTGAGAGCAATTATTTGGCGGATGCCTTTGGCCTGGATGCCTGGACTGGATCCGGTGGGATATTCGAAGGCGCGGTAGGTGATTTTGGAGAGCTACCAGAGATCGGGATGCAAATCCCCTTATATTATCAGTATCAATCCCCATGGGGGAAAATCAAGTTTGGAGACGGTAACATAGCATCTTCTGGCTGTTCAATCACATGTCTGGCCATGGTGCTGAGTTATCTAACTGACGATACTGTAACTCCAGATGAACTTGCTGCCTGGGCTGGTAATCGATTTCATGTCCCGGAGGTCGGGCAAGGGTGGGGGATATTCCCGGCGGCAGCCCGGCAATATGATGTTAATTGCGTGGGTCTGGGAGAAAGTATGAATAACGTATTAACTGCATTAAAGAGTGAAAAACCGGTAATTGCCAGTATGGATACCGGTACGTTCACAAAAAAAGGCCACTTTATCGTTTTGCGAGGCATTGATGAGAACGGAAAAATTCTGGTCAATGATCCGAATGACAATGGAAATAAACGGCATTTCTATCGATCATTTGAAATCGGGCTCATACAGAGAGAAGCGAAACAGTTCTGGTGTTTTGATTAATCGGAGGAAGTAAAATGAGATATGGTAATGTATACAAGATATTAATACTCCTATTTGGCATCGGTTTTCTGGCTCTGATATATATACGACTTTTCGGTGCAGAAGATCTAAATAATAATCAGCCTATCCAATATACGCAGGAAGATTTTACAAAGAACGGAGCTGGAGACTATGTGGAACCTGTGGAACCAAAGCCAGAATCGAAAAGCGAAAATGTAGATTATACAGTTGAAACTTATCCAGATATAGCACAGACTGTCCCGGAAGAAAATATATCTCCAGAAGCAATTACGCTGGCTCCGGATGATATCACTACGTCGTGTTATTTTTCTAATACTGAGAACGTGATCGACGCAGTGCTGCCATTATATGCACAAAAAATATTAGTAACTGAAATGCAGAAATGGCTTAATGAGCAGGGGATGAGCGATATCGAGGAATTGTTGTGCATTGAGGGATCCTTTCAGGAAGAAGAATATAATATGATTTTCCAAGTGGCGGCCGATAACGAGAAAACTATCACATGTAAATATAATACCGAAAAACGTACATGGAAGTTCGAGGCCGAATAGAAAGAAGGGCGAGATCATGAAAAAAATTACCGTGGCATTTCTTATGGCCCTGGTTATATGTATATTTTGCATCCCCACAAAAACATATGCCTCGAGCGGTATTATGATATCTGATGAATTGGATGATCTGGAGGGAGATGGAAAGTACGTAGGCTCAGAGTACCGTAATAACTATCAGCTGGATGTCGAAAAATTAGGGGTCACGGAAGTTGCCGAAAAGGCATTAAATGCATTAGCTAATATAGTTTTTTCCGTGATCTCGTGTTTAGGATTTTTAACAGTGGCAATATTTTATCATGCCTTGAGCTTCGATTTGGCTGCACTATTACAACCTCAAATCGATAGTATACAATTGGCATTACATGATAGTGTTTTTACACCATTGCTGCAAGTTGCGCTTATGGGAGCGATCGTACTTGCGATTACAAAATATGCCAGGAGGGATTTTTCGGGCCTTTTGGGGCAGTTAGGAAAAGTAATATTTATCATGGTGTTATCATTGATGATAGTACGCGATTCGGCCACATTACTAAGCTATGCGACATCAGTGACAAAGAGCGTATCGGTTTCGATATTAACAGGCATAAGTGGCACTAATGTCGAATCCAATATCAATAATTATTCTGCTTCGGCAGCTGGGATATTATGGGTTAGTCTTGTACATGAACCATGGAAGTCGCTGGAATTTGGTGAATATGATTACACAAGTGAGGATGTAGAATTTTTTCTTTCAACATCCTCTGAAAAGGAGCGGGCGGATCGGGTCGAGGAAATGATGGAGGGGGACAGTGGGCCCTTCGCAAAAGGGCGATCGGCCACGAGGATCGGCCAGGGGCTAATTATTTTAATCACCATGTCTGTAAAATGCGTGGTATATATGTTGGTCGCCATTATGTACATCGTATTTCAGTTAATTGCTGTGTTCTTTACAATGATGGCCCCACTGATATTACTTTTGGCCTTGATACCAGGCTATGATTTTGAAATCTTGGGAATATGGGTCAGAAAAATTATTGAGACTCAGATCGGAGTGTTAATCATTACGTTTTTGATGGGGGTCATGATAATGATAGACGGGTTATTGTATAATTTGGCGAGTGAGATGGGGTGGTTTGTTGTGCTTATTCTGCAGATCGGAGCAAGCCTAGGACTGTATGTGTTCCGAGGACAGATATTTTCAGCCTTCAATTATGCGCAGCGAGGTGTACAAAACCCTTGGCTCGTGAAACGTGATTTAGCCCGTAGCGGAAATCCTTATCCAGGGATCGAGAGATTATATATGCAAGCTCAAAATACAATGAGATATCGGAGGAAAAAACCTCAAGCCAACAAAGAATATACGACTCAAGAAATATTAGGGAGGCAGATGGAGGACCAAGGTTGGCAGCCTGATCCCATGGGCGGCCAGAGCCAACAAGATAACCGGTACGATAGGCAGAGGGACGGGCAAGACCGACAAAGGCGATTAGAAAGTTCAGGGGGATCTCATAATCGGCAGAACAACCAGGTCGGCGGTCAGAACCAACAATTAATCGAAGATGCTGGAATTAGGGGGGAATCCTATTATGCTTCCAGGGCTGTTACCGACAATTGGCATGATATATGGAATAGCGCAGAACCTGTGAATCGTCCTCGTACGACCGACAAGTCAAGAAAATCGAATCGTCGTCCCATACTGACAGAAGCAGAAATGGGCTTACAGAGGCCCCAGATGGCTCATACAGCCCTGGAAAGTGATCAGGCGGAGCCAAAATCGCGGATGGAAGAAAAAGGGCTTAAAAAGGAAAATTATGTAGAGGATGAAGTGGTCAGGCCAGTAACTACACCTACAACACAAAGAAAACCTGCAGATGCTGCGCTGGCAGTGCGGGCGGCACAACAACAAGTAAAAAAACGCCGGCCAGAGCCAATATCGTCAAGTGAAATTGGTACGGAGGAGAAAACAGAGCAACCAAGGAGGGATAGTAATACTGCAGCGTTGGAGCGGCCAACGACGGCAGAACACATAAAAAAGCATGAAACGATTACTGCAGCTCAGGAATTTGGTTCCGAGATGGGTAATTCGAAGAATAATGAAATTTCTCAGCCAAGGCCAGTGATGAAGCCTGGATCAGCTGAGGTAGATAAGAGCAGTACAGTAAATTATATGCCTCAAGAGAATGAGATCCCTGCAGATCGGCCTCATAGTCAGGATAACCAGGAGAAAATAAAACGGCCGAATATAGGTCAGGTTGCACCTGAAGCCGAATTAAAACAGCCTGGCCAACCTTCTGGAAGGTTGCAGACGGAAACTCAGGTTAAAAGACCTAGTATGCAAAATTATACAGGGAATAAAGATGGAAGTGCTATGAAAACAGGAGTGAGGGGGAGGCATACTGAAAAAACACCTTTAAAAGCCTCCAGAATCCATTCAGATGGCTTTAAAATCAAAAAGTGAATAATTGGGCGTGTACCGACAAGAACGCCTTAAAACGCCTAATAGCAGGCTTGAGAAAAAAATGCATTGACAAACATTCCCAACCCGTGTAGAATTACAGTAATGATTGTTGTGGATAATGACAAGTAGTTTGATAATTTCCATGAAGGTTATCCACAACACCGATTTTTAATTAAATAAAAAATGAGATGCATCGTCAGATGCATCTCGGATTCGGTTCTCTGTTACGGTCGCCAAACTGTAACGGAGCAACTCAGGTATCACAGGCTTGATACAGAATCTTTTAACCGATTTAGTGTTAGCATAAAAGCTACTGACTAGATAATAGCAGACCTTGCGGGAACTGTCAAGATGGTTGAAATTATTTTTGTATATATTTTGCTCGGATACCTTATGTATCCGAGCTTTTTTGATGTTTTTTTGATGGAATATTTTTAAAACTAATCATGTGTAGAAAAGAGGTGACAGAATGAAAATTAAATATAGTCTTTTAGACAGACTTTGCAATCTCACAAACAAAGAAGTTGATTTTCTTCTGTATATCGCTCATTACCAGGATGATTATGGTCGGATCCGTGGAATCTATTATCGTGACGTGTGCCGGGCCTGTGATATGTGTAAGCAGACTTTTTATGATGTGCTGCGGTCATTGCAGCAAAAAAGCATCATTACATACGTTAGAGCGGATCAGGACTACAATATAACGATCTTAGATAACGATTTTTCCTACAAGGGCTCATATGAAGAGGGGTATATCAATGTATCCAGATCCGTATTTGATGGTGAACGGTTCAACCAATTGCGGGCCAAAGAGAAAATTCTTGTGCTGCAGCTGATGAAAGTTACCCACGAGAACGCGAAGAGCTTCCAGATCAGAACAGAAAACTTCTACCGGAAGTACACGGAGCTGCTGGGGGTCACGAAGAAGGTGCTGCGTGGGTACCTACACAGTATGCGGAGCTTTTTCAGCGTAGGGAAGAAGGATGGGAAGTATTTCATTACATTTTTGGCCTCCGTTTTTAAGTCCAAGAGAAATGTGTCGGAGACGGATCAGCTTCTCGGCCACGAGGTCAAAACGGATTGCCGGCGGAGTAAGATCAAAGAAATAGACGATCGAGCAGTGGAAGATACAATGCAGCTGGTAAAGCAATATAGGCACGATGCCAATGAAAGGGGCGTGAATATCCTAGAAATCGTACAGGAATGTATATGGACAAGCGTACAGGGATTTAAAAATCGAGTGTTAAATCCTAAATACGTGCATAAACTGATCCGTATTAAGTTAGGATTAGATTATGGTTCATGGCCTGTGATTGCGGGACAGAATTAAATATGACACGATAGGCTTGTCAGAGACAAGTCTATCTGGCGTTGTAAAAAATACAGATAGTAAATGATTTTGAGGAAGAAAAGAGGGGATCCGGCTGCAGCCGGATTTTTTTTTGTCTTCGGGCAATTTTTTAGTCCATTTTTAAGGGCATATAAAAATAGTAGTCTATTTCTAAGGGCATACTATTTTTATATAGTCCATTTTTGAGGGAATATTTAGAAAAAACAGTCTATTTTCAAAGGTCTTATAAATCCCTAGAAACCCTTATAAAATCAAGGGTTTCTAGGGATTTTTGTATTGAGTATATTAT
>ERZ1694977.158-NODE-158-length-33646-cov-24.808996_pt1 | contig 33646 bp, 35 predicted proteins | sample MGYA00581609_ERZ1694977 | MGnify/ENA primary metagenome ERZ1694977 (study PRJEB42213, sample SAMN07424467) | human gut metagenome | biome: ENVO:00009003; feature: ENVO:2100002; material: ENVO:00002003 | host: Homo sapiens | place: USA | collected 2014 ... | reverse complement strand
CCTTCCAGTGCACCGGCGGCGGGGCGCTGGACAACATTTTGGACACCCTGGAGGCACGCGGCATCCGGGCCCTGTTCCTCTTTACGCCGGATGCCTTGGCGGCGGCGGAAGGTCAGCTCCGCAGGCTGGTGGGCTCGGGCCACGCGGTGGGCCTGTCGGTCCCGGGCCAGAGCCTGGACGGGGCGCGGGCGGCGTTGGAGGAGGGGGCCAGCCTATTGGAGCGGTTGGTCCGTGTGCGGCCCCATACCGTATATCTGGAGGGGGCGGCCTCCGGCGTGGCGGATGCGCTGGAGCGGGAGGGCTGGGCCTGCTGGTCGGCCAACGTGGACGGCCGGCCCGACGGCCGAAGCCAGAGCACCCAGGCCAACGCACTGCTGCACACTCTGGAAGGACGGCGCAGCGCGGCCCGCATGCTGCTGGACGACAGCGGAGAGAGCGCCGGCATCCTGTTCCGGCTGCTGCCCCGCATGCCGCGGGACGCGTACTGGTTCCAACTGGCGCTGGATACCCGGATCTGAGAGAATCGGAGCACATACAGGCGGGCGGAACTTGTCCGCCCGCCTGTTTTGAGGAGGAGTCACACATGCGTACCGTATATCTGGACAACGCGGCCACCTCTTACCTCAAGGCACCGGGGGTGGGGGCGGCCATGGCGGACTACATTGAGTGTGTGGGCTGCAACATCGGCCGGGGCGGCTACCAGCGGGCCTATGACGCGGCCGGGGGGGTGCTGGAGGTGCGGGAGCGGCTCTGTACCCTGGTGAACGGTCCCGGGCCGCGCAACGTGGCGTTCACCTCCGGGGCCACCCACGGGCTGAATCTGCTGCTCAAGGGACTGCTGCGGCCCGGCGACCGGGTCGTGACCTCCCCCATGGAGCACAACGCCGTTTTGCGCCCCCTCCGCCAGTTGGAGCGGGCGGGGGTGGAGGTGGAGTACCTGCCCTGCACGGAGCGGGGGGAGCTGGTGACGGAGAATCTGGCAGAGCGGCTGACGCCCGGCGTCCGGGCGGTGGTGCTCACCCACGCCTCCAACGTGTCGGGAACCATCTTCCCCATTGCCGAGGTGGGGCGGCTCTGCCGGGCGCGGGGCATCTTCTTCCTGGTGGACGCGGCCCAGACTCTGGGTGTCCTGCCGGTGGACATGGGGGCCATGGGCATCGACGGCCTGGCCTTCCCTGGACACAAGGGCCTGCTGGGGCCCCAGGGCATCGGCGGCGTAGTGGTCAGAGACGCCCTGGCGGCGGAGCTGGAGCCCCTCCTCGCCGGCGGCACGGGCAGCCAATCCGAGTCGCTGGACATGCCCTCTTTCTTGCCCGACCGGCTGGAGGCGGGCACGCTGAACCTGCCGGGGATCTTCGGACTGGGGGCTGCCCTGGACTACCTGGACCGGGAGGGGGAGGCCCTGAGGACGCGGGAGCGGAAGCTGGCGGGCCACCTGTGGGCCCGGCTGATGGAGCTGGAGGAGGACGGCCTGCGGGTGCTGGGCTCTGACGACCCGGTAAACCGGGTGGGGGTGGTGTCTGTGGACTTTCTCTGCGCCGACAACGCCGAGATGACCTTCCGACTGGAGCGGGAGTATGGCATCCAGACCCGCTGCGGCCTCCACTGCGCCCCGCTGGCCCACAAGACCCTGGGCACCTTTCCCCAGGGGGCGGTGCGCTTCTCCGTGGGGCCGTTTACCACCTTTGAGGAGCTGGACTACGTCCACGGCGCGGTGTACGATCTGCTGCTGGAGGTGGGCAACCAATAGTTCAATATTATGTGTTTCATGTTGTTTCACGGCGTAATAGGGTAAGGAAAAAGGCCATAAAATGTACCTGTGCGTTTCATGCTGTACGAGGTCTAAAGGGAAAAAATAAGGGAAAACAAAGGAGCCTGCCCGGCTTGGGTAGGCTCCTGTTTGTTACTCTGAAAACAACTTGGAAAGCTCAATAAAACATCCTTCTAATACGTTGACTTTTGCAATATCCTCTTTCCCGTACACCTCATGAGGTTGCATCAAGCCGCCATCAAGTAAGAATACCTGTACGGCCTTTTCGTTAGGGCTGACAATCCAATACTCCCGCACTCCGGCCCGCTGGTACAGATCCAGCTTCACCAAGCGGTCATGCCTTTGCGTGGAGGGTGAGAGGATTTCTACCACCAAGTCGGGCGCACCCTTACAGCCATGCTCGTCCAGCTTGTCATGGTCACACACCACGGAGATATCCGGCTCCACCATTGTGTCCACATCATCCGGGGTATCCCCTTCCTTCTCGAACAGACGGACAGCGAAGGGGGCGGCGTATACCTTGCACTTCTTTCCCTCCAGGAAGTTTGCAAGCTGCCGGAATAATTCCCCGCTGATCTCCTGGTGAATACGTGTGGGCGGGGCCATCATAATGGCTTCACCGTTGATGATCTCTATTCTTTCATCCTCGCCCCAGGTGAGACAGTCAGCAAAAGTATATCGGTCTTTCGGTGCTGGTAATGCCATGTGCAACGCCTCCTTGCCTAGTTTCCGATGCCAAGAGCGGCGTTATCCCGCTCCATAGTCTCGTCTATGGCCCGCCCGATAAACCCGTTCACAGATTCACCTCGGGCCTCTGCGTGGGCCTGTATCTCTGCTTTGTGCCCTTTGGGAAGCCGGACAAGTACCTTGTCGTACACTTTCGCTTCATACCGGGCGGTTGCCTCCTGCTGGGCCCTAGATACTGGCATAATTACCCTCCTTCCTGGGGGTGCGATAAATACTGACACCTCCTCTATTATGGCTCTATTATACGCCGCTTATATAGCGATATCAATATATGATATTCACAAAATTATATCGATATCATTATGCACTTTGCTTATTGATTTATAACGATATCGTGATATAATAATAAATGTCAAGAGGGACAGGCGAAGGTGGATACCAAGAACACCACATAAGAGCGGGACGGGATATGGTAAGTCACCCCCGGGAGGGTGCACATAAAGCCCCCCGCCGCCGGAGCGGCCCCCCAATAACTACAGGAGGTCAATATCATGAGCACCAACGAACTGAACACCACCGCAAAGGAGCTGCTTAGTATCCGCTCCATGATCGCGGAGCTGGAGGCAGAGGCCGAAGCCCTCACCGACAAGCTCAAGGCCGCTATGGTGGAGCGAGGGACAGAGACCCTCCAGGGCGACGGCTGGAAAGCTACCTGGAAGAACGTGGTTTCTAGCCGCTTTGATCCCAAGAGGTTCAAGGCCGACCATGCAGACCTATACGGCCAGTACAGCAAGCAGACCACCACAACCCGCTTCTGTGTGGGAGCATGAGAAAGGCCCCCATATCCCAGCCGACCAAAGCAAGAGGATATAGGAGCCTGTAACCCCGGAGGGGGTCAAGGGCATTGTACCACGGCCCCCTCCAGATTTCAAGATGGAGGAGATACCAATGGAGACAATACACACCGGGGCGGCCCACAATGTCAAAGTGTTCTATGGTTACCCCGGAAAGAGTTTCTTTAGCTATAACTTTGAGACGAAAGAGTATGCGATCTATATATCTGAGGAGGTGGCAAAGCCAGAGACGATTATAAAGCGCGCCCTGGAGGACATCGAGCGCCGCGAGGGGCTGGTGAGAGCATGATTACATTTCCTGTTGCGGTGGAGACTTTTATCGCCGACCAAGAGAAAAGAGTGGGCCGCAAGTTCGATGATTTTCAACGGGAATTACTGGGCGAATATGTTGAGCTTTTCAATCTGGAATTTGACGCCGGAGTGAAAGGGCTTGATCCGATCAATATAGCAAAGAGTACAGCCGAGTTTTACATGAAAATAGAAAATCTGAAGGATTTAGAGAAACCCATAATAAGAGATTTTTATACGAGTGTCCAGCATTGGTGCAATGAGGCATATAGACAGGGAAAGGAGTCAAGAAAGCATGAATGATATTATAACCGCGCTATACCATGCCGCCAGCAGCGAGGAGCCGGACACGATGGACGGCCCCAGTCTGTGCGACTACTACCAGCGCAGGGAGGAGACAGAGCAAACCCGCCGCGCCCTTGTGGATGCTGTAGGCGACGAGGTGGACGTGGACAGCTACGGGGTAGCTATGGAGTGCCAGGGCTTCGTAAACGGCTTCAAGCTGGCCCTGGGGTTGTGTATGGAGGTGATTTGATGAACAAAGAGGAACACCGCCAGAGGGCGGAGAAAGCCCGCCAGGAGCGGGAGAGGGAGGCCCAACTTGACGCACTCCGCCAGATCAGGGACAATCCCCAAGCCACGCCGGGGGAACGGCTGGAGGCCGTGAAGCTGCTTATGGAACTGGAAGGGGGATAGAGAGACAGAAAGGGGAGCCGCCCAGCGGCCCCCTTTTTCTGTATTTCACCCTAGAGTTGGAAAAGGTTCCCTTCGCCGTTCCCCCTGGGCACGCTCCGCCGCCCCGGAGGGAGGGGGGGTACAACAATTCCTTTTTATGCTTTCGGAAATCTCGGTTTTTCTTTTGTGGGGCGCGGTCTATTGGAAAAGGCTACCCACGCCGTTCCCCCCTGGGTGTACCAGTTACTTCCGAGGAGGGGGGGCTGATTTGCCCCTCCTTTTTTATGGCCTCGGAAACCTCAATTCTTCTCTGTTCGCTCTCTGTTCAGCTCTTTTTCATGTGTTCAAAAATGTGCGATTTCTCTAGCTTCGCTCTGGGTTCGCGCTCCTCTCTTGAGTTATCTAAATAGCCGGGCCAGATCCTCGGCCAGCCGCTTCCCGTATCGGAGCTGGTAGCGGGAAAGCCGGATCAAATGCCGCTGATAGGTGCTCTCTTGCATCCATTTCGGTTTACCTGGACGGAAACGAACAAAGGAAAAGCCATCAACCGGCCACGGCGGAAGGTTCAGGTATTTTTTTACATAGTTCATTCCATTCCAATAGTCAACCATGCTGTCCTTTGTCTGCTGCTGGCTTTTGTAATTCAGCTTTGCACATTTCCGGCACAAGAAGCCTTTCCGCCCGGCCACATACAGATAACGCACTCTCATGTCACATCCAGGGCAAAGAAAAAAGGTCTGTTGCCCGCCGTAGCCGTTGGCTTTGTGGGATAGCCTGATTTTGTACCCTCTTGGGGGGAATATCTCGCAAAGGTCGTTGTCCTGGTAAATGTCCAGGTATTTCCCTCCGCAGAATATCCCTCCCCATGCGTGGGTGTGCTTTAACTCAAAGCTGTCTATGCGCGGCATCTGCTCCACCTGCTCATGGGTTTTATTCCACCCCCCATTATTGCAGCGAAAATACACTTTTCCCCTCCTGGTTGCTTTTATGCCTAAATACTATGTAAAGATGCAAACTATCCTCCCCTTTCAAAACCGCCAGAAAACGGCGAAATGCGCCAATTCACATATAGGCCCTCAGTCCCCTTGATATCCTGGGATGCCGCAAGGCCCGCAGGGCTGCCGCCTCCAGCTTGCGCACCTCCTTCTCTGGTACGCCGGTAGCCGTCGAGATCTCTGCCGTGGTTTGGTTGAGCCAGTACCGCCGCCGGATTTCCTCTCTCTGGCCCTCTGGCAAGCCCTCCACGGCTCTGTGAAGGGTATCCCATACTCCAACACCCTCCAGGGCTTCCGCCGCCCGTGGGTCTGGTATCACGTCGGCCAGGGTGAGCGGTTCGCCCTCTCCTTCGTCGAGCGGGGCGTCTATGCTGACGGCGGAGAAAATGGGGTCACGCTTCTGCTTTTCGCTCCGCCGCCCCTCCGCCTCACTGAACGCAGTTTTTACCGGGTAAGTGAGGTAGGAGGTAAACCGGAATCCCGCTGCCGGGTCATAGGCCCTCACGGCCTCCAAGAAGCCCAGAAAGCCCGCTTGTATAAGGTCGTCCAGCGTGACACCCCCGGCCCCGTTTGTGACTCTCAGGCGCTTGTATGCCATATCATGCACCAGCCGCCGCACCTGTCCCCAAAGTTCCATGAGCTTGTCCCGCTCGCCCGCTCGGATCGCCGCCGCCAGTTCTTCATTACTCATTGCCTCGCCGCCCCTTTCGTGGTAGAATGTGGGTGACAAGCTCACACTCTACCACGGGGCCGCTCTCATTCGCTGGGGGCGGTTCTTCTATTAGTTCGCGTCCGATTCAAAGAAAAGGATTGCTCCGGGCTGCTCCTCGAAAATCTCGCCGTTCGTCAGGCCCATCGCTCTGATCTCGCGGTCACCGTCGGCCAGCTCCACCAGGGCAAGGCAGGCGACGGGCTGCGCCGTCCCTCCGTCATAGGCATACATGAGGTTAGAGGGGGCAGGGATGATCTGAATAATCTTTTCGTTCATAGCTCATTTCTCCTTTTTTATGTATGAATTTTTGTGCATTTCCATCCAGTCCTCAAGGCGCTGCGTCACCAGCCAGCCGGAGCGGTTGCGCCTATGGAACACGGTGGGCGCTCCATCCTGAAACCGCTCCGCGTCCCGGACGGCCTGCGCCATAGCCTCCGGTACATTCAGCCGCTCGTTGCGCTTGCACTCGATATGTACGCCGGGGAGGCCGGACAAGTCCGGCACTTCCCCATAGCTCTGCACCCGGCCCGGCTGCACGTCGTAGCCGTATCCCTGGAGTATGCGGGCAAGCTCCAGCTCACCCGCACGGCCTTTGCGCTGGCTTGCCCTACCCATTGGAATCTCCATTCAGCTCGTTGCTGATCACCTCCAGGTGCTCCGCAATTTCCTCCAAAGCCTGCGCAATCTTCACTACTACGTTGTATGTAGCATCATTCATGGTTTCGCTGTCTCCCTTGCTTTTTGTCCTGCGCATCTTGTGGAAATCATGGAAATGATGGAATTTATGCCGCATCATTTCCATTGTTTCCATCGTTTCCAGCTATAGCCGGGTTAATAAAATATGCTATCTGAGTCCGATTGTTATACCCCACATCGGTTTCAACTTCCTGGAGGTATCTGCGCTCTACCAGGATATTCAAGGCTGCTGTCATGTCCTCCGCTTTTCCAAATTTTCCGCGGCACAGCCTGGTTAGTTCTGAGCGGGTCACCCTGTTCAGCCGGACAGCAGACAGCCGCTTTAGAATATACTTTGCATCCGCCTGGCTTTCGTTCGCCCCCATGAGCTGATAGGCGGCCTCTGCGTGGCCGGAAAAGAACTCCCCGAGACTTGTAGCTGAGGCCATAGTTTCCGCGCTTATGGGGAAGTCTGTGGGCGGTCCCAGGCACTCCGCTGCGTGCATCAGCGCCGCGATACGGACAACGGCCCCGGTCAATTTGCCGCCCCAGTCCCGCATGAACTCCCACTCGTTGCCCAGCTTCTTTTCTATGTACGCCTGGTAGCTCTTGCGCACCTCGTCGGCCTCCGGGGAAAGCCTGATGATACCGCTCCCCTGGTCGCTCAGAATCCGGCGCACAAACGCCCGGTATTCATCACGCACACGGTCAGGGACAGGCGGCGGGGAGATTGCCCGGTGTCCAACTTTTGATTTGCAGACAGCATATAGGAATCTTCCACACAATCCCCGCCCCCGGAAGGTGGAGTTATTCATTACCCCATTCAGAACGTCCGGCTGAATGGTAAGCATCATAGTCAGGCGCGGGGCCTTTATGTGGTTTGCTTTCCGTCCGATCCGGTCAACGGTAATCGGATCACCAGAATGGCCCTTTAGGTAAATATCAAAATTGGCTCCCTTTTCGTAGCGCCCCGCCATGCTGTCAAATACTCCGCCCTCGGCGGAGGACACGGTGATGCAGCCGCCTTGCGCGTCCATGATGTCCACCAGCTTTTCCGGCGTGGTATCGTCCGCCAGGAGGCGAAAGGGGTGCTTGTCCTTAAACTCCGCAAGCCGCGCGGACAGCTCCAAAGCCTCCGCCCGCATTTCCTCGAAGTTCGCTTTACCTTTGGCGGCGCTGTTCTTGGCCGCCTCCAGGGCCTTTTCCAGCAAGGCCCGCTCGGTCTGGTTCTGTGCAATCTCGGCGGCCTCCACCGCTCTGACCTCGGCCTCATACTCATAGATTGGCTTATTCAGCGCGGAGATTACGGCGCTTTTTCGCTCACCAGGGGGCGCAACTGCGGAGGAATAGAGGCAAAGCGGTTCCCGCCAGTCTCGGGTAACCTCAACCTCATATCTTCTCTGAAATGCCGTTGCCAGCACGCCGAGCGATAACGTGCCGCCCATTTCCTCCGGGGTCTGTGTGCTCTCGGCCAGACACTCCACAAAGGCCCCCAGCGGGCCGGGAAGTGCTTCCACCGGAAAATCCGGGGTCTGAATTTCGTCAAAGGGGATCGGCTTTTCCCAGCCTGTGGCACGCGGGCCAAAAGCCTCCAAAGGATTGCCGCCTCTGTCCACAATGGCCTTTGCAGCGTCCGCCATCTCCTGACAGGTGAAGTCGTTTCGGTTTTTCAGCGTTTCCACCTCGTCCAGCGTGAAGCCGAGCTCAAGTAAATAGTTGAGGGGATCACCCAATGGTATCACCTCTCTGCCTGTTCAATGGCCTGGGCTGACTTCATAATCTCCCCGGCCCTGTGGCGCATGGAGCGCACGCAGGCGGCCCGTTCGTGCTCGGTAGCGGGTAGATAGTACCCCGTGGCGTTATCCGCCAGAATGGGCCTCCCTTCACGCCGCTCCCGCTCGATCATCAGGCGCACCGTGCGCCCGTCCAGGCCCGTCAGCCTCTCCAGCTCCCGGCGGGGTATCGCGTTCTCGCGCCCGTGGCTGAGAAGATCCGCAACTTTCCGTTGACCACCGGGGCCGTTAGGGGTAAACTGAGGTTTGGAAGTGGTGTCCGCCTGCATAGCCGACCCCGTTTCCACTGCCCGTCCTAGTGCGCCAACACTGGGGCGGGTTCTCTTTTCCCTGCTCATACTGTGCTCACCTCCGATTGCTTTGCAATCCACTCCCGCAGACCATCCACAGGGATTCTCGTACAACCGCCCAGGCGAATGACAGGGAAATCCGCCCGGTGCATCCATCGGTAAAAGGTTGTCCGCGATACATCCACCAGCCGCGCCGCCTCCGACGGCCTCACGGCTAGGGGTTCCAGCTTGTCCATTACTGCGCCTCCTCATTCTGAACGGCCTTCTGGGCCTTTCGCTCCCAGTACCGGAGATTATTGGATCTAACCTTGTCCTTGTTTTTCCGCCGCCATTCTCGCTGATAGGCTCGGCGCAATTCCAACGCCTTCTCCTCCAACTGCTTTTCACCCATGTTTTCGTTCTCCTTTCTCTTGACAATTTGGCATCTCTAGTGATATGCTCACAATACAAGTATGACAAACGATAAGAGAAAAGTCAATATCCGCAGATTAACATTCTTCTACTGTATACAATTAGAGAATTTGCTGGAGGGAATTGGTTATGAATAGAGCAAAAAAGGATGCTCCGCCGCGTTTTCCGGAGTTTCGGGAAGCTTTTCTTGAATTGATGGGGGACATGACGCTGGAGCAGTTTGCAAAAAAGCTCGGTATGTCCCGCGCTACTGTGGGATTCTATGCGGCTGGTCAAAGGATACCTGATGCACTTGGGTTAAAGAAAATAGCGGAAAAGTGCAATGTATCAGCGGATTGGTTACTAGGCTTAACAAATATACAGACAAATGATACAGACCTACGAAAGGTATGTGAGTATACAGGACTGTCCGAAGAAACAATATCTGAGCTATCCCTATACGCAAAACAAAAGAATATCGAATCATCATTTTTATCTCGTTTTTTTGAAAGCATGGTAATATCTGATGATAGTATCGAAACAATTTGTAACTTCTTGATTAAAGCAGCAAACGCGAACACAGTAGATGAATTATTTCGGATAAAAAAGTTGGACGAACTTACAGATGATGAGCCAGCACAAAATATTATAGAGCACAACAACGAACACCTCTTGCAAAATTCACACGATGGATCGTTTCGAATATCAGCGGAAGACGCCGGATGGTATTTCCTTTCTACCGCCAAAGATATAGCAACGGAGCAAATCGGAATTATTTTGGAATATATGGAAAAAGAATTGCGAGACGCTTTCAAAGCCGAAGGATTTATTCAAGAAGGTGTTAATAATTTTATGTGGCGATTAGTTTTGGACGAAGAAGAATAAAACCGCCCCCGGTGCTGCGAACACCAGAGGCGGCAAGAGCGATAATGACCCGACTAAGAATCAAAATCGCGCCCCCATTGTACCATGAGCGGACGAGCGGGCGCAAGAGGAAAGGAGCAGCACATGGGCAGAAAAGCAGCAGCAGGCACCGGCACGATCCGCAAAAAGACCGTGACCCGCTCGGGGAAACAGTATACCTATTGGGAGGCACGGTTCACGGCTGGGTATGACCCTGGCACCGGCAAACAGGTGCAGAGGAGCATCACCGGCAAGACGCAGAAGGAGGTTGCCCAAAAGCTCAAGGCGGCCACAGCGGCTATAGACCAGGGCACATATATTGCCCCCTGCAAGCTGACGGTGGGGGAGTGGCTGGATACTTGGGCGGCGGATTACCTGGGCGGCGTAAAGCCGACAACGGTAAAGGTGTATAAGAATAACCTCCAGCGGCATATTAAGCCCGTCCTGGGGGCGGTGGTACTCTCTGAACTGCGCCCTCACATGGTACAGAAATTCATCAACGGAATGGAGTTGTCTTCATCCTCCGTTCGGTTGGCCTATAAAGTGTTGCATCAAGCATTGGAAAAAGCGGTCAAGCTGGAATACATATCGCGGAATCCGGCGTCGGGCTGCGAACTGCCCAGGCTGGAGCAGAAGGAAATACACCCGCTGGAGGATCAGCAGGTGGCCGCACTTCTCCGGGCCGTCAAAGGTGGCCGCCTTGAACTGCTGGTGTCTATCGCCTTATTTACCGGACTGCGGCAATCTGAGCTGCTGGGCCTGACGTGGGATTGTGTGGATTTTCAAAAGGGGACGCTGCTAGTCAACAAGCAGCTTTCCCGTATTCTACACCGGGAGGAAAGTGGGCTGTTCCTCTCACCCAAAAGCGGCAAAAGCCGCACCATTACTCCAGCGCCCTCAGTACTCAGAACTCTAAAGGAACAGAGGAGGCGGCAGGCTGAAATGCAGTTAAAGGCGGGTTCCCTTTGGAATAACGCCCATAATCTGGTGTTTACCAATGAGACAGGCGGCCCGCTGGAGCAATGGAGGGTAGAGAAAGACTATCAGGCGGCGGTGGAGGCGGCCGGACTGGTTGGTGCGCGTTTCCACGATCTTCGGCACACCTATGCCGTCAATGCTATTCGGGCCGGTGATGATATCAAGACCATACAGGGCAACCTCGGCCACGCCAGCGCGGCCTTTACTCTGGACAGATACGGCCACTTCACCGAGCGCATGAGACAGGACAGCGCCGCCCGCATGGAGGGCTTTATCAAGGGTGTACTAGGCTTGTAAGGGAAAAAATAAGGGAAAACAGGCCTTGATGGCATATCTGGATCGGCTGGAATTACTGCAAATACTAGAAAGATGAAAAAAGAGCGACGCAACCAATAGTTGCGGCCATGAAACCCGGAAGCGGTGGCGGCCCAGGCCCGTCTCTGCTATTCTGAACGGCGAGGAGGAGTTCCCATGAATCTGGAGATTGCAAACCGCCTGCTGGCCCTGCGCCGGGAGCACGGCTATTCCCAGGAGGAGCTGGCGTACAAGCTGGGGGTCAGCCGCCAGGCGGTGTCCAAGTGGGAGAGGGCGGAGTCCTCTCCAGACACGGACAACCTGCTCGCCCTGGCCCGTCTCTACGGCGTGTCCCTGGACGCGCTGCTGCTCCACACCCCGGCGGGGGAGGCGGCCCAGGCCGCGCCGGAGCCGGAGGAGGCCCCGGCGGACGAGGACGCGGAGATTTTTGCCGCCGCCCGGGCCTGGGACGCTGCGGAGGAGGCGGAGCAGAAGGCCCGGAAGCGGGCGCGGGCCAAGTGGAAGGAGGGGCTGCTGTGGCTGCTCACCCTGGCGCTGATGGTGATTCTGCCCAACCTGACCTACTGGCTCGGCATCTCGGAGGTCTATGCCGTGGTGGTCACGGTGGCTTTTTTGATCACCGGCTTCCTGCTGGACAACTGGCACCCGGGCTGGATGCTGTTTCTCACCATTCCGCTCTACTATGTACTGATCTTCGGACGTTAAAAATGGAGTTCCCGCCCTGCGGGAACTCCATTTTTTGCACTTTACTGGTGGATAACCGTGCCGGTGCGGCCCGCCACGCCGTCCTTGGCCTTCTCCAGAGGGGTGATCAGGGCGGTGCGGCCGGGGGCGCTCTCGGCGAATTCCACGGCAGCCTGCACCTTGGGCAGCATGGAGCCGGGGGCGAAGTGGCCCCGTTCCATGTAGACCTTGGCCTCGGCGGGGGTCAGACTGTCCAGCCAGGTCTGGTTGGGCTTGCCGAAGTTAATGGCCACCTTCTCCACGGCGGTGAGGATGATGAGGGTATCGGCGTTGACCTGCTGGGCCAGCACGCAGGAGGCGAAGTCCTTGTCGATGACCGCCGCCGCGCCCTTGAGGTGGTGGCCTTCGGTCTTATAGACCGGGATGCCGCCGCCGCCGCAGGCCACCACCACCAGTCCGGCGTCCACCATGTCGCGGATGGACTCAATCTCGATGATGGACTGGGGCTTGGGAGAGGCCACCACACGGCGGTAGCCCCGGCCCGCGTCCTCAATGACGTTATAGCCCCGCTCAGCCACCATTTTGTCGGCCTCCTCCTTGGTCATGAAGGCGCCGATGGGCTTGGTGGGGTTCTGGAAGGCCGGGTCGTCCCGGTTTACTTCCACCTGGGTCAGCACGGTGGCCACGCCCTTGGAGATGCCGCGGTCCAGCAGTTCCTCCCGCAGCGCATTCTGGAGGTCATAGCCGATATACCCCTGGCTCATGGCCACGCAGACGGAGAGGGGGCAGGGGATGTACTTCTCCGGCTCCGAGCGGGTCAGCTCGGCCATGGCCTTCTGAATCATGCCCACCTGGGGGCCGTTGCCGTGGGCGATGATGACCTCGTGGCCCTCCTCGATCAGATCCACGATGGCCCTGGCGGTCTGCTTCACCGCGATCATCTGCTCCGGCAGATTGTTGCCCAGGGCATTTCCGCCCAGGGCGATGACAACACGTTTACCCATGAATAGCACCTCATTCAAAATAAGAAAAGTCGAAAGGAGATGGGGCGGAAATGCCTACGCGCCGGGAGGCGCGTACAAGCGTTTTGCCCGGAGGGCAAAACCTTGGCGCAGGCGGAATTCAGTTCCGCCGAGCAGATAGGGGCGCACTGTGTGCGCCCCCAGTCTGTTCCGCGGGCCGCCGGGCCGATGAGGGCATCGGCCCCTACGGAATACGGAGGGGCGGGCGGCCGCAAGGGGCATCCCTGCCTGTGTGCCCGCGCCGAAAAAGACAGGGCCCGCCCGCAGAATACCGGAGTACCTGTATTTGCGGGCGGGCCGGAGCGCCTGGGCGGGGGAAATTTGCAGATTTTACTTCTGGAACCAGCGGGCCAGGCCGCGCTCCTCCAAGGCCTTCAGGGTGGCCTGGGGATCCTTCACCTTGGCCAGGAAGATCATGGCGGCGATGATGTAGGGCTTGAAGGAGGCCTCCTTGTAGAGAGGATCGCGGTAGCGGTCAAACACGCTGGCCTCCACCTCGCCGTCCACGCAGGAGACGTCGTTGATGTCGGCGGGCAGGCAGTGCAGGTACAGGGCCTTGCCGTCGCGGGTGGTCTTCATCAGCTCCTCGGTGCAGCACCAGTCCTTGTGTGTGGCGTTCTGGGCCAGCAGCTCCTTCTCCAGAGCCTTGATACCCTCGCTGTCGCCCTCGGCGTACAGGTTGGTGCGCTTCTCCATGGCGGCGAAGGGCGCCCAGCTCTTGGGATACACGATGTCGGCGTCCTGGAAGGCCTCCGCCATGGAGTGGGTCTTGGTGAAGGTGCCGCCGGACTTCTGGGCGTTGGTCTTGGCGACCTCCTCCACCTCGGGCATGACCTCGTAGCCCTCGGGGTGGGCCAGCACCACGTCCATGCCGAAGCGGCTCATCAGGCCGATGACGCCCTGGGGCACGGAGAGGGGCTTGCCGTAGCTGGGGGAGTAGGCCCAGGTCATGGCGATCTTCTTGCCCTTCAGGTTCTCCACGCCGCCGAAGTGGTGGATGATGTGCAGCATGTCGGCCATGGACTGGGTGGGGTGGTCGATGTCGCACTGGAGGTTGACCAGGGTGGGCTTCTGCTCCAGCACGCCGTCCTTGTGGCCCTGGGTCACGGCGTCCATGAACTCGTGCATGTAGGCGTTGCCCTTGCCGATGTACATGTCGTCGCGGATGCCGATGACGTCGGCCATGAAGGAGACCATGTTGGCGGTCTCGCGGACGGTCTCGCCGTGGGCGATCTGGCTCTTGCCCTCGTCCAGATCCTGCACCTCCAGGCCCAGCAGGTTGCAGGCGGAGGCGAAGGAGAAGCGGGTGCGGGTGGAGTTGTCGCGGAACAGGGAGATACCCAGGCCGGACTCGAAAATCTTGGTGGAGATGTTGTGCTCGCGCATGTAGCGCAGGGCGTCGGCGATGGTGAAGACGGCCTCGAGCTCGTCGTCGGTCTTTTCCCAGGTCAGGAAGAAGTCGCCCTCGTACATCTCTTTGAAGTTGAGCTTGTTGAGCTTGTCAATATAGTTCTGAAGGTTTTCCATAGCGGCAATCTCCTTTTCTTTTTTGTTGTGGGGTAGGGGCGGCCCTTGTGGCCGTCCGCGGGCGGGGACAAACCCCGCCCCTACGGGCGCGCTTCTTACTGAATGTTATTATTGGTCTTGCCGGCGCGGAACTGGGACACGTCGGCGGTCTTGTTCTCCTCCTTGTAGTTGCCGGGCACGGCGGCGTACAGGGCGGCGCAGGTGACCAGATCCATCTTCCAGGTGATCTCGTTGGGGGCGTGAGCCTGGCTCTCGGCGCCGGGGCCGAAGCCCACGCAGGGGATGCCGTAGCGGCCCTGGATGGCTACGCCGTTGGTGGAGAAGGTCCACTTGTCGGTGAGGGGGCGGCCGTCCCGCAGGTGCATGGCGTCCCGCTTGGCCTCGGCGTCGGCGTGGCCGATGCGCTTGTCGCCCCAGAGGGCGTGGTGGGCGTCCACCAGGGCCTGGACGTGGGCGGCGTTTTCCTTGTTGATCCAGGTGGGGAAGTAGCACTCGGTCTCGTACACCTCGCCGGTCCAGGAGGGCCGGTCATACATATACATGGACACCTGTACGTCGTCGCCGTACTTCTTCACGCTGGGCAGGTCGCGGATCTCCTGGAGGCAGGAGTCCCAGGTCTCGCCGGCGGTCATGCGGCGGTCGATGGAGATGGAGCAGGAGTCGGCCACGGCGCAGCGGCTGGGGGAGGTGTAGAAGATCTGGGAGGTGGTGCAGGTGCCCCGGCCCAGGAAGCGGGCGTCCTCAAAGTGCTCGGGGTTGTACTTGGGGTCCAGCATCTTCACCAGTCCCTTGATCTCCACGGTCTCGTCGGCGGGGTTCTCGTTGAGGGCGCGCACGTCCTGGAGGATGTCGGCCATCTTGTAGATGGCGTTGTCGCCCCGCTCCGGAGCGGAGCCGTGGCAGGAGACGCCCTTCACGTCCACGCGGATCTCCATGCGGCCCCGGTGGCCCCGGTAGATGCCGCCGTCGGTGGGCTCGGTGGACACCACGAACTCCACCTGCTCCTTGCGGATGCCCTTGGCGGGGAAGAACTTGTTGACGATGTACTGCCAGCACATGCCGTCGCAGTCCTCCTCCTGCACGGAGCCCACCACCATGATTTTATAGCCGGCGGGAATGAGGCCCAGATCCTTCATGATCTTGGCGCCGTAGGTGGCGGCGGCCATGCCGCCCTCCTGGTCGGAGCCGCCGCGGCCGAAGATCACCGCGTCGTCCTCGTAGCCCTGGTAGGGATCGGCCTCCCAGTTGTTGATGTTGCCGATGCCCACGGTGTCGATGTGGGAGTCGAAGGCGATGATCTTGTCGCCCTCACCCATCCAGCCGATGACGTTGCCCAGGCCGTCCACTTCCACCGCGTCATAGCCCAGCTTCTCCATCTCGGCCTTGATGCAGGCCACCACTTCCTTCTCCTCGCAGCTCTCGCTGGGGTGGGAGATCATCGCCCGCAGGAAGCGGGTCATGTCGGCCCTGTAGCTCTCGGCTGCCTTCTTGATCTGCTCGTAATCCATGTTCGTTTCCCTCCATCATTGATCCACAGGTGGTTATATTATCTTAAAAGCCCTACAGAGTGCGCGCCGCAGGCGTGCAGTTTGTTCGTTCCGGGGACATGTGCCCCGGAACGAACTCCGCTCAGCCCGCAAGTGTGGGTGCTGAGCGCTTTCAGCGTTCAGCACCTGCGCGCGGCGGGCTGTATCTCATCCCAGAAGCGGCTTTGCCGCTTTTGGGATGAATTAAGCGGTGGGATATTCACCGTCCCACAGCACCTTGCGGAACTTCATGGGGTCGGTGTTGCCCTCGGTGGAGAACATGAGCACCTGGCTGAAGCGGTCCAGGCCGATGGCCTCCCGGAGCTCCTTGTATTCATCGGTCTCCATGATGGCGGCGATGAGGCCCATGCCCACCGCACCGGACTCACCGGAGATCACCACCGGATCGCCCTTGACGGGGACACCCAGCATCCGCATGCCCCGGGCGCTCACCCAGTCGGGGCAGGAGACAAAGGCGGTGGCGTGGTTGCGCAGGATATCCCAGGAGATGGTGTTGGGCTCGCCGCAGGCCAGGCCGGCCATGATGGTCTGGAGGTCGCCGTCCACGATGCGGGGGGAGCCGTCGCCGGCCAGGGCGCCCCGGTAGAGGCAGTCGGCCGCCTGGGCCTCCATGACGATGAACTTGGGCGGGTCGTTGGGGAACAGGTTGGTGAAGTAGCCCACCACCGCGCCGGCCAGGGAGCCCACGCCCGCCTGGACGAACACGTGGGAGGGACGGTTGACGCCGATCTGGCGGAGCTGCTCGGCGGCCTCGCTGGCCATGGTGCCGTAGCCCTGCATGATCCAGGAGGGGATCTCCTCATAGCCCTCCCAGGCGGTATCCTGGACGATCACGCCGTGCTCGGTCTGGGCGGCCTCGGCGGCGGCCATGCGGACGCAGTCGTCGTAGTTGACCTCCTCAATGGTGACGGCGGCGCCCTCCTTGGCAATGTTGTCGTAACGGGGCTTGGAGCTGCCCTTGGGCATATGTACCACGGCCTTCTGACCCAGCTTGTTGGCCGCCCACGCCACGCCGCGGCCGTGGTTGCCGTCGGTGGCGGTGAAGAAGGTGGCCTGGCCGAACTCCTTGCGGAAGGCCTCGCTGGTCAGGTAGTCGTAGGTCATCTCGGACACGTCCCGGCCCATTTCCTTGGCGATGTACTTGGCCATGGCGAAGGAGCCGCCCAGCACCTTGAAGGCGTTCAGGCCAAAGCGGAAGGACTCGTTTTTGACGCACAGGCCGGCCAGCCCCAGGTATTGGGCCATGCCGTCCAGCCGGTCCAGGGGGGTGACGGAGTACTGGGGGAAGGTGCTGTGGAAAAAGCGGGCCTTGGCCACGTTGGAGAGCGACATGATGGGCAGCTGCCGGTCGTCGCTCTTGGGCATGGTGTTGAGGACCCATTTGATCTGGTCTTTCATTGGGACGGTCGCCTCCAAATTATTTTGAAGTTGCACTCACTTTTTGTTTTACGAGACCATCATACCACGTCCCGTTCAGATGTCAAGAGGATATTCTAAAAAAAATGGTGTAATACTAAAAAATTTTTAGCATCCATAAAAATGCGCCTGAAACATAAGGGAAAAACAGGAAAGCGGGACCCCGGACGGACGGCCGCCGGGACCCCGCGGAAGGTCAGGGGGCGGCCTTCTTGGCTGGCTTTTTGTAGAAGGTGTCCTGCATGGGCAGGCAGGTGCGCAGGATGTGGTCACGGGCGTAGTAGGCCCCCTGGGCCGCCGGCGCGGTGGGGATGGTGGCGATCTCGCCGATGCCCTTGGCCCCGTAGGCGAAGGGGAGCAGCTCCTCCTTCTCCACATAGATGGCGTGGATGTCGGGGATCTGGTCGGCCCGCATCAGCCCCAGGGTGCCGAATTTGGCCTGGGGCACGCAGTCCTTGAGGGGGAAGTCCTCGGTGAGGGCGTAGCCCAGGCCCATGAGCACGCCCCCCTCGATCTGCCCCTGGATGGAGGTGGGGTTGACCACCTTGCCCGAGTCGTGGGCAGCGTAGACCTCCTTCACCCGCCCGTCGTCGTCCAGAATCACCACATGGGTGGCGAAGCCGTAGGCCACATGGCTCTTGGGATTGGGCTTGTCGGCCCCCAGCTTGTCGGTGGGGTCGAAGAACTCGGCGCTGTACTCCAGCCCCTCCAGGGCGGACAAATCTCCGCCCGCCCCGTCCAGATCGGCCCTGAGCTCGGCGGCGGCCATGCGCACCGCCTCGCCGGTGATCAGGGTCTGGCGGGAACCGGAGGTGGTGCCTGAGTCGGGGGCCACCTCCGAGTTGGCCCCCATGTTGCGGAGCTTTTCCAGGGGCAGGCCGGTGGCCTCGGCCAGCATCTGGAGGAACACGGTGGCGCAGCCCTGGCCGATGTCGGAGGCCGCGGAGTACAGCTCCACCACCCCGTTGCGCACCGCCAGCTTGCACCGGCCCTTGTCGGGCAGGCCCACGCCCACGCCGGAGTTCTTCATGGCGCAGGCGATGCCGGCGTGATCCGCGTTTTGCTCATATACGTCCTTCACCGCCAGCAGGGTCTCCTTGAGGGCGGTGGAGCGGTCGGCGATCTGGCCGTTGGGGAGGGCCCTCCCCGGCTCGATGGCGTTGCGGAAGCGGATCTCCCAGGGGGAGATGCCCACCTTTTCCGCCAGCAGGTTGATGTTGGACTCCAGGGCGAACTCACTCTGGCACACGCCGAAGCCCCGGAAGGCGCCGGCAGGGGGGTTGTTGGTGTACCAGCCGAAGCCGCGGATGTCGGTGTTCTGGTAGCAGTAGGGGCCCACCGAGTGGGTGCAGGCCCGCTCCAGCACCGGCCCGCACAGGGAGGCGTAGGCCCCGGTGTCGAAGTGGATCTCGCAGTCCAGGCCGGTGAAGATGCCGTTCTCGTCGCAGCCCAGGGTGAAGGTGCCCTCCATATAGTGGCGCTTTGGGTGGAAGGCGATGGACTCCTGCCGGGAGAGCTTCGCCTTCACCGGGCGGCCCACCTTGAGGGCGGCCAGCACCGCCAGGTGCTGCACCGACACGTCCTCCTTGCCGCCGAAGCCGCCCCCCACCAGCTTGTTCTCCACCACGATGCGCTCGGGCTCCCACCCCAGCATGATGGAGATCTCCTTGCGGGTGTCGTACACCCCCTGGTCGGAGGTATAGACCTTTACCCCGTCCTTGTAGGGGAAGGCCACGGCGCACTCCGGCTCCAGGAAGGCGTGCTCGGTGAATGGGGTGCGGTAGGACTGGGTGACCACATACTTGGACTGGGCCAGGGCGGCCCTGGCGTCGCCCCGGGTGACGTGGCGCTGCTGGCACAGGTTGCCGTTGGGGTGGAGGCTGGGGGCGTCCGCCGCCCTGGCCTCCTGGATGGTGCGTACCGGCTCCAGGGGCTCATAGTCCACCTTCACCAGCTCCTTGGCCTGCTTGAGCACGGCCTCGCTCTCCGCCACCACCAGGCAGATGGCGTCCCCCACGCAGCGGGTGATGTCCCCCTTGGCGATCATCACGTCCCAGTCCTGCTGGAGATGGCCCACCTTGTTGTGGGGCACGTCGTCGGCGGTGAGGACGGCCAGCACCCCGGGCAGGGCCAGGGCGGCGGAGGCGTCGATGTCCAGCACCCTGGCCCGGGGGTACTGGGAGCGGACGGCGGAGGCGTGCGCCATGCCGTCCAGGTACAGATCGTCGCAGTACGCCCCGGTGCCCAGTACCTTGGCCCGCACGTCGGTGCGGAAGGCCCGCGCCCCCACGCCGTAGTCCTCCCCCTCCTCCAGGGCGGGATCGACGGACGCCTCCCCGCGGAGGATGGCCCCGGCCAGGGCGATGCCCTCGATGATCTTCTTGTAGCCGGTGCAGCGGCACACGTTGCCCCGGATGGCCTTTTTGATCTCCGCCTCGGTGGGGTTGGGGTTCTGATCCAGCAGGGCCTTGCCCGCCATTACCATGCCGGGGATGCAGAAGCCGCACTGGACCGCGCCCACCGCGCCGAAGGCGTAGACGAAGGCCTCCCGCTCGGCCTCCGAGAGGCCCTCCACCGTCACGATCTCCTTGCCTGCGGCCCGCTTGGTGGACAGGATGCAGGCTTTGACGGCCTTGCCGTCCACCAGGATGGTGCAGGTGCCGCAGGCGCCCTCGCTGCACCCGTCCTTCACCGAGGTCAGGCGCAGCTCGTCCCGCAGGTAGCGCAGCAGAGGCTTCTCCTCCTCCGTGGAGCAGGGGACGCCGTTGACCACAAAGGAATAACACTCACTCATGGCAGGTTCCTCATTTCCTGATTCAGATTCCATGGGCGTGCGGAAAGCCCCAGCGAAAGGCTGAGGCTCACCGCCGCCGGATTATCCCAGCAGATAGGCGTAGTTTTCGTATACCGCGCAGATCAGGCGGCGCAGGGGGTCGTACAGGCCGCAGGCGGCGTCGGACACGTCGTAGTCGGCCACCTGGCCGCCCAGGCGCACCCGGGTTCTGCCGTCCTCCAGGCGGAGGAAGCCCTCGTTCCGGCTGTTCTCAAAGTCGTCCGCGCTCCAGAACAGGGTGAACTTGTCCTGGTAGGGGCGGCTGTCATAGGGGCAGAAGGTGGCGCAGTTGCCGCACTCGTTGCACATGCCGTCCACGTGGATGATCTGGCGCTGGCGCATGCCGGGCACCCACACTGCCACATTGGCCCGGTTGGGGCACACCTCGGTGCAGGTCTCGCACACGGTGGCGCAGCCCAGGCAGCGGCTGTCCTCACAGGAGGCGCAGTCGGTGCACACGTCGCCCCGCTTGGCCAGGGGCTTCTGATAGTCGGGGTTCACGTTCTGCTCCACCCAGGTGTCCGCGTCGAAGGGGTGGATGGCCTGGGCCGCCTTGGCGGCGCCGGCGATGGCCTCCACCACGGTGCCGGGGCCCTTCTGGCCGTCGCCCACCACAAAGACGTGCTTGACGGAGGACTCCAGGGTATCCGGGTTGACCACGGCGCGGCCCCGTTGATCCACAGAAAGGCCGTTGGCGGTGTAAAGCTCCGTGTCCACCTTCTCGCCCACGGCGGTGATCACCGTGTCGGCGGGCACCTCCGCCGTCCGGCCGGTGTCCACGGGGGAGCGGCGGCCGGTGGCGTCGGGGGCGCCCAGCTCCATCACCCTGCAGGTGAGCACGCCGTCCCGGACGCCCACGGGGGCGAGCAGCTCCCGGAACTCCACGCCGTCGGCCAGGGCCAGCTCCAGCTCCTCCTGGTCGGCAGGCATATAGCGGCGGGTTCTGCGGTACACCAGGGAGACGGTCTCCACGCCGGGAAGGCGCTTGGCGGCCCGGGCGGCGTCCATGGCGGTGTTGCCGCCGCCGATGACCACCACGTGCCGGCCCAGGTTCAGGGTATCGGGGGCCTTCTTGGCGGCCTCCAGGAACTCGATGACGTTGCGCTCCTCGCCGTACTCCAGCCCGGCGCTGCCCTTCTGCCACGCGCCGGTGGCCAGGATCACGTGGGTGAAGCCCTGGGCGAAGAGCGCCTGTACGTTCTTCACCTCGGTGTTGAGCTCCACCTTTACCCCCATGGCCTCCATGAGGCGCACGTCGTTGTCGATGGCCTCGCCGGGGATGCGGAACGCGGGGATGACATGGCGCACGATGCCGCCCAGGGCGTCCCAGCGCTCGAAGACGGTGACGTCCACGCCGGAGCGGCCCAGGAAGTAGGCGGCGGACATGCCGCCGGGGCCGCCGCCCACCACGGCCACCCTCCGGCCCGCGGCGGGGGCGGCGGGGCGCAGCTTGGGCAGCAGGGCCTCAAACCCGCCCTCGGCGGCCTTTAGCTTCTGGGCGCGGATGTAGACGCTCTCGTCGTAGGCGTTGCGCATACACTTGTCCTGGCAGCGGTGGGAGCAGATGGTGCCGGTGATGAAGGGCAGGGCGTTGCGCTGGGTGATGATGCGCAGCGCCTCCTCGTACTTGCCCTCGCCCACCTTCATCAGATAGGCGGGGATGTCCTGCTCGATGGGGCAGCCGGAGCGGCAGGGGGCGGAGAAGCAGTCGATGAGGGGCACCTTTTTGTCCAGCTTGCGGCTGGGGATGGGCTTCATGGGCTTTTGATAGTGGCCGTCGGCGGGGATACCCTCCGCCAGAGCGGCCGCCCCGGCCGCGTCCACCCCCTCCCAGGGCTCATAGGAGATGTCCGCCAGGGCCCGGCCGATCTGGCTGAACCGCTGGTAGCCGCCGGGCTTGAGGACGGTGGTGGCCATGGTGATGGGCCAGATGCCCGTGTCAAAGAGGGCCCGCACCGAGTGAATGTCCGCGCCGCCGGAATAGGAGATGCGCAGCTTGCCCTTGAACTCCCTGGCCAGACGGGCCGCCAGGGACAGGGACAGGGGATAGAGGGAGCGGCCGGACATGTACATCTCCTGGCTGGGCAGCTCGCCGGCGGCCACGTCCACGGGGAAGGTGTTGGTGATCTTCACGCCGAACTCCAGGCCCCGCTCGCCGGTGCGCTGCATCAGCCGGTGGAACATGGGAACCGCGTCCTCCCACTGGAGATCCTCGCGGAAGTGGTGGTCGTCGAACTGGATGTAGTCGTAGCCCAGGCCGTCCAGGGTCTTGCGGGCGAACTCATAGCCCAGCAGGGTGGGGTTGCACTTGACGTAGGTGTTCAGGTTCTTTTCGGTGATGAGATAGGTGGCGATGCGCTCGATCTCGTCGGGGGGGCAGCCGTGGAGGGTGGACTCGGTGATGGAGTTGGACACGTGGGGGGTGATGCCCCGGACATAGGCCTCGTCCACCTTCTCAAACCGGTCCAGATTGGCCAGGGCCCAGTCCATGCACTCCCGCCACACCTCGGTGCCGGAGGCGTCCTTCATCCCCTCGATGTAGGCATCCACCTTGGGGCTCTGGATGCCCTTGAGATCGTAGCCCACGCTCATGTTGAACACAAAGCCGTCGGGATCGCCCAGCTCCAGCTCCTTCGCCAGCAGCTTGCAGGCGAACCACGCCTTGACGTATTCGGCGAAGGCCTGGGGGACGTAGAGCTCGGTGGACCACTCGCAGTTGTAGCACTCGTCCGCGGCGGTGATGCAGGGCTTGCTGACGCACTTGGACAGCTCCTCGCCGTCCATCACCTGCACGGTTTTGACCTCGAAGAAGCGGCTGCCCGCGGCGTAGGCCGCGATGATGTTCTGGGCCAACTGGGTGTGGGGGCCGGCGGCGGGGCCGAAGGGGGACTCGATCTTCTCCTCAAAGATGGGCAGGGCCTTCCCGCCGGCGTGGCACACCAGCTTGGATACGCCGAACACGGAGCCCTGGGCGCGGTACTCGCTCAAAATCCAGTTCATCAGGTGGGCAAAGGGCATGGGTCTCATAATATCGCTCATAACGGATGGCCTCCCAAATATGATTCAGATGTGTTCAGACTGGCGGGCGGCCACAAGGGCCGCCCCTACGTCCGGCGCTTACGGTAGGGGCGGCCCTTGTGGCCGCCCGCGCTCCCGTCAATCGGTGCGGTGGTTGAGCTCGCCCCACAGCTTCTTGGACTGCTCCATGCAGAAGGCATTGATTTTGCCCCGCCGTGCGGGGGCCCCGAGCGATTTGATCTGCCCGGGGCGAGTGAATCGCCCCGGACATCAAGGTTTTGCCGGTGGCAAAACGCTTGGTGAGGACAAAATCAATGCGGGACTGTTAATAAGTTCTGTGGTTGAGTTCGCCCCACAGCTTCTTGGACTGCTCCATGCAAAAGGCATTGATTTTGCCCCGCCCGGCGGGGCCGTGCGGGGGCCCCGAGCGATTTGATCTGCCCGGGGCGAGTGAATCGCCCCGGACATCAAGGTTTTGCCGGTGGCAAAACGCTTGGTGAGGACAAAATCAATGCGGGACTGTTAATAAGTTCTGTGGTTGAGTTCGCCCCACAGCTTCTTGGACTGCTCCATGCAAAAGGCATTGATTTTGTCCTCGTCAATGCCCACGAACTCCCGATCCCTGTAGAGCACCTTGCCGTTGATGATGGTGGTGCGGCAGTTCTTGCCTTCCATGCCGAAGAGCATGTGCCCGTCCACGTTCTCGTGGGAGAAGGGGGTGAAGGGCTTGTAATCCATGATGATCACGTCGGCGGCCGCGCCGGGCTTGAGCACGCCCAGGGGCTTTTTGAAGTACCGGGCGCAGATTTTGGCGTTGTTTTCAAAGAGCATCCCGGTGGCCTCCCGCCAGCCCACGTTGGGCAGGCAGGCGTTGTGCCGCTGCATGGGCAGGAGCACCTTCAGGCTCTCCAGCATGTCGTGGGTGTAGGCGTCGGTGCCCAGGCCGATGAGGATGCCCTTCTGGAACAGCTGGAGCACCGGCGAACAGCCCACCGCGTTGCCCATGTTGGACTCCGGGTTGTGGCACACCATGGTGCCCGTCTCCCTGAGAATGTCCATCTCGGCGGGGGAGATGTGGATGCAGTGGCCCAGCATGGTCTTTTCCCCCAGCACGCCGTTGTAGAGCAGGCGGTTCACCGGGCGGCAGCCGTAGTTCCGGAGGGAGTCGTACACGTCGTTCATGCCCTCGGCCACGTGGATGTGGAAGCCGGTCATGCCGTCGTTGGCCTTGACCATCTGCTCGAAGGTCTTGTCGGAGATGGTGAACAGGGCGTGGCCGCCGAACATGGCCTTGATCATGTCGTCGTCCTGCTCCTTCGCCCACCGGGCGAAGTCGGCGTTCTCACGGATGGCCTGGCCGCACTTCTCCGCGCCGTCCCGCTCGCTGACCTCATAGCAGAGGTTGGCCCGGATGCCCAGCTCCTGACAAACATCCTTGATGGCGAAGAGGGAGCCGGGGATTTCGCAGAAGGAGGCGTGGTGGTCGAAGATGGTGGTCACGCCGTCCCGGATGCAGTCCAGCACCGTGGCGTAGGCGCAGGCCCGGGTGCCGTCCAGGGTCAGATGCCGGTCGATGTACCACCATTGGCCGTCCAGCACCTCCAGAAAGTTGGTGGGGTTGAACCCGTCGATGGCCAGGCCCCGGGCCAGGCCCGAGTAGATGTGGGTGTGGACGTTGATGAGGCCGGGCATGATGACACCCCCCCGGGCGTCCACAAACTCGGCGTCGGGGTATTTGGCCCTCAGCTCAGACAGGGCCCCCACCTCCTTGATGACTTCGCCGTCCAGCGCCACCGCGCCGTCCTCCGCATAGGGGAAGGCCTCGTCCCGGGTAATCAGTCTTCCGTTTCCAACCAGCAGCATGCGTCATTCCTCCTTTGGATTTCAACCAACAAAAAAGTGCCCATTCCCTATGAATGGACACTCGACTCTGTGACGGCGGTGCGCCAGCACCGAAACCGAATCCCATGTCCATTCAGCCCGTGCGCGAGAGCACTCCGTTGCAGCCACAACCGATCTTCAAATTGTTTGTATAGTATATACAGTTTAACTGACCTCACATTTGAATTTTAGCACAAAAGCGCCCAAGATGCAAGAGGGTTTGTTGGAAAAACTAAAAAATTTTTAGGCTTTATAATTTTTGTTGAAAAAATACCTGGAAGTGGTATAATAACAACAAAAGCGCCGGCAAAGGAGAGAAAACAGTATGCCAGAAGCGTCCACGCTGCAATTTTTATTTCAGCTTGCCAAAGGGATTGCCAGCCAGTTCGGCCCCAACTGCGAGGTGGTGGTGCACGACCTGGATTCCAACGACCCGGAGAGCTCCATCGTGGCCATTGAGAACGGCCAGGTCACGGGCCGCAAGGTGGGGGATGGCCCCTCCCACGTGGTGCTGGAGGCCCTGCGGGGCGACCGGGAGAAGCTCCAGGACCACCTGTGCTATCTGACCAAGACGAAGGACGGAAAGATTCTCAAGTCCACCACCATCTACATCCGCAACGATGACGGGACCCCCATCGGCATCTTCGGCATCAACTACGACATCACCCTCATGCTGGCCATGGAGAACATGCTCCGCCAGTTCACCGCCACGGAGAAGGAGTCCCGGGAGCCGGAGGCTATCTCCCGCAACGTGTCCGACCTGCTGGACGAGCTCATCGAGCAGAGCGTCAAGCTGGTGGGCAAGCCGGTGGCGCTGATGCACAAGGAGGACAAGGTGAAGGCGATCCAGTTTCTCAACGAGACAGGGGCCTTTCTCATCACCAAGAGTGGCGACAAGGTGTGCAAGTACTTCGGCATCTCCAAGTACACTCTCTACAGCTACATCGACGAGTCGAAGGAATAAATTCCGTGCCCGGCTTCCTCTGGAAGCCGGGCGCGTTTGTCAATCAGCCGTTCGCGGAGGGCTCCTTGGGTAGGATCAGGTTGAGCAGGATGGCCATGAGGGCGGCCACCACCACGGAGGAGGAGCCGAACACGGTGTTGACCCAGGCGGGGAAGCCCTCGCCGGCCAGGCAGCCGGACACCTGGGTGATCCCCACGCCTAGGGCCACCGACAGGCCCACCACGGAGCTCTTGCGGGGGGTGAAGCCCCCCTCGGTGATCATACGGATGCCGGTCATGGTGATGGTGGCGAACACCGAGATGGTGGCGCCGCCAATGACGCACTGGGGGATGGTGGTCAGCAGGGAGGCGAACTTGGGTACCAGCCCGGCCACCAGCAGAATGAGGGCCGCCAGGGCGAAGACCGCCCGGTTGATGACCCGGTTGACGGTGACGATGCCCACGTTCTGGCTGTAGGTGGCGGCGGGCAGGCCGCCGAAGAAGGCGCCCAGAATGCTCATGACGCCCTGGCCCACAATGCCGCCGGAGAGCTCCTTGTCGGTGGGCATGCGGTCCATGCCGCCCATGGTGGTGGAGGAGAGGTCGCCGATGGTCTGTACCGCATTGACCACGTAGACGATGCCCAGGGACACACAGGCGGCAGGGACGAACTGGATGTCAAAGGGCATGGGCCTGGGCAGGGCGACCCAGGCCGCGCTGCCCACCCCGGACAGATCCACGATGCCCAGGAAATAGGCAATGACATAGCCTGCCAGTATGCCAATGAGGATGGAGGCCAGCTTGGTGATGCCCTTGGTGAAGTGGTTGAGGAAGACCACCACAGCCAGGGTGATAAGGGCCACCGCCCAGCTCTTGGCGCTGCCGAACCACTCTGAGCCTGCACCGCCGGCCATGTACTTTACAGCGGTGGGATAGAGGGACAGGCCGATGGTGAAGATCACCGTGCCGGTGACCAGGGGAGGGAACAGGGGGCGGATCCACTTGACCAGCACCCCGAAGACGATGGCAACGATGCCTCCCACGATCTCCGCGCCCAGTATGGTGGGCAGGCCGAATTCGCCGCCAATGGCCTGGAGCGTGGGGATGTAGGCGAAGCTGATGCCCATGATGACGGGCAGGCCGGAGCCGATGCGGTGGAAGATGGGAAAGAGCTGGAGCAGGGTGGCCAGGGCGGTCAGGATCAGGGAGACCTGGATCATCAGGGTCTTGTCCGCGCTGCTCAGGCCGCAGGTGTCCGCAACCAGGATGGCCGGGGTAATGACGCCGACTACGGCGGCGACCACGTGCTGGAGTCCCAACGGGAGAAGCTGTCCGGGCTGCGGGATGCCGCGCCATTGGAAAACGGCATCCTTGCTGGTGGTGTCGAGGTGACTCATTCCAATCGCATCACAAAAATTTTTTGAAGTACAAATGCATTTTTAGCACATTCAAACTATATCCCATTTTTAGGCTGGATGCAAGTGGAATTTCTTTGACGGAATGGAAAAAAACCAGACTGCTTTTTGTGAAAGATGCTTAAAGCAGCCGCTGCGGACAGGTAAAAAAAGAACGGATTTCCCAGGCGCTTTTGCGCCTGGGAAATCCGTCTTCGATGCAGGGCGGGGCTTACTTGACAGCAATGGCCTCAATCTCGCACAGGGCGCCCTTGGGCAGATCCTTCACCGCCACGCAGGAGCGGGCGGGCTTGGAGGTGAAGTACTTGGCGTACACCTCGTTGAAGGCGGCGAAGTCGGCGATATCGGCCAGGAAGCAGGTGGTCTTGACCACCTTGTCGAAGCCGGAGCCGGCGGCCTCCAGAATGGCGCCCACGTTCCTACAGCTCCACTCGGCCTGGGCGGCGATGCCCTCGGGCATGGTGCCGTCGGCAGGATTTACCGGAAGCTGGCCGGAGGTGATGACAAGGCCGTTGGTCTCGTAGGCCTGGGAGTAGGGGCCGATGGCGCCGGGGGCGTTCTTGGTGTCGACAATAAGCATGAAAGAGTCCTCCTATCAGTTTAAAATGATCCTCTTCCTATTATAGAGGCGGGAAAAAATAAATCAAGGGCCACTGAACAAAATTTTGGAAAGAAAACCGTCAGAGTCGCTTCACAAAAGTGTAAGGCGGGATTTAGTTTTTTTTAAGATCCCTTTGATAAGCTTTTCTCAGAATCAAAGGAGGTCTGAACATGGAGCCAATTCTGAGTGTGGAGCATCTGCGCCGGGACTACGGCGGACGGGGAAGCGTCACCCACGCGGTGGACGACGTAAGCTTTTCCGTGGAGCGGGGGGAGTTTGTGGGGATCATGGGTGCCTCGGGAAGCGGAAAGAGCACCCTGCTCAACTGCATCGCCACAATTGATACCCCCACAGCAGGGCATATCCGGGTGGAGGGGCAGGATGTGACGGCGCTGAAGGGCCGCTCCCTCTCCCGGTTCCGGCGGGAGCGGCTGGGCTTCGTGTTTCAGGACTGCAACCTGCTGGACACCCTCACCGCCTTCGAGAACATTGCTCTGGCCCTTACCATCCGGGGGACTCCGGCGGGGGAGATCGAGGGGCGGGTCAAGGAGACGGCGGAGCTGCTCGGCATCACCGACTGCCTGAACAAATACCCCTACCAGATGTCCGGCGGACAGCGCCAGCGGACGGCGGCGGCCCGGGCCATCATCACAGACCCCGCCCTGGTGCTGGCCGACGAGCCCACCGGCGCCCTGGACTCCCGCTCCGCCAAGCTGCTGCTGGACCGGTTTGAGGCCCTCAACCGGGAAGGCCGGGCCACCATCCTAATGGTGACCCACGACGCCTTCACCGCAAGCTACTGCCGCCGCATTCTCTTTTTGCAGGACGGTGCGGTGCTCACCCAGCTTGAGCGGGGCGGGCAGAGCCGCCGGGCGTTTTTCCAGCAGATCATCGGCGTGGTGACCCGCCTGGGAGGTGATCAGAGCGATGTTCTCTAAGCTGGCCTTCAAAAATGTGGGGCGCAGCATGAAGGACTACGGAGTGTGGTTTCTCACCATCGCCTTCGGCGTGTGCCTGTTCTATGTGTTCAACTCCCTGGAAACACAGGCGGTGTTCCAATACCTGGGCAGCGGTCCCCAGGCTCCCACGGCCCAGGCCATCCGGGAGCTCATCGGCATGCTCTCCGTCTTTGTGTGGGTGGTGCTGGCCTTTCTGATCCTCTATGCCTCCGGCTTCCTGATTCGCCGCCGGAAGGGAGAGCTGGGCACCTACCTGCTGCTGGGCATGGAGCGGGGGCAGGTGGCCCGCCTGCTCCTGCTGGAAACCCTGTGCATGGGGGTGCTGGCCCTGCTGGCAGGCCTGGGGCTGGGGGTGCTGGCGGCCTGGGGCCTGTCCGCCTTCACCGCCGGGCTCTTCGCCGTGCCCATGACGGAGTTCACTTTCTCCGTCTCCCTGGCGGCCATGGGGAAAACGGCCCTGGCCTTCTCCCTTATCTTCCTGCTGGTAATGCTCTGCCACGCCTTTGCCGTCTCCCGGTGCAGGCTCCTGGATCTGATGCAGGCCCGGCGGGTGAACCAGGAGCTCAAGGCCCAGAGCCTGGGGGTGTCGGTGGTTCTCTTTCTGGCGGGGGCGGGGCTGCTGGCCGTCGCCTACGCCATGCTCCTCACCCGGGGCCTGCTGCGGGTGGACGCGCTGTTCTGGGTGATGATCGGCCTGGGCAGCTTGGGCACCCTGCTCTTCTTTCGCTCCCTGTCCGGGTTCCTTCTGCGGGTATGCCAGAGCAGCAAGCGGCTCTACTACAGGAACCTCAATATGTTTGTCCTGCGGCAGTTCAACGCCCGCATCAACACCACCTACCGCTCCATGACGGTGATCTGCCTCATGCTCCTGCTGGCCATTGGCATCACCGCCAGCTCGGTAGGGCTCAACAACACGGTGGAGCAGATGACGGCCGAGCAGGCCCCCCAGGACGTGGAGCTGATCTTCTACCCGGAGCAGGAGGGAGAGGTGGACCTCCCCGCCCTGCTGGCGGAGGGGGGCTTTGATCCGGAGGCAGAGTGCGCCTTCTCGCTGGCCGTTCCGGTGTATCGCACCGGGGAAGAACGGGCCATCACCCAATCCATGCACGACGCCATCGCAGGCCGCTGGGGCCAGGACGCGGCGTACGCTTTCCGGGCGCACAACGGCCTGGCCGTTCGGCCGGATGATGCGGCCCAGGGAGCTCACATCGACGGCTGGTATTTCCTGGCCGACTATGCCGGGGACAAATATGCGGCGGAGGCGCGGTTTCAGGAGGCGCTGTCTACACTGGACACCCTGGGCGTCTACGGCTGCACCACCCGTATCGGGACCTGGATGGAGGTTATGGGCACCAAGGTGCTGGTGCTCTTCATCGGCCTGTACCTGGGGGTGGTGTTCCTGCTGGCCTCGGCGGCGGTGCTGGCCCTTCAGCAGCTCACACAGGCGGCGGACAACGCCCCCCGCTACCAGCTCCTGGCCCGGCTGGGTGCGCCGGAGCGGATGCGGGCCCGGTCGGTGGATATCCAAGTATTCCTCTCCTTTTTCCTGCCCTTGGCCCTGGCGCTGGTCCACGCCGCCGTGGGCATGACGGCGGCCAACGCGGTGATCGCCGAGGTCGGGAAGGTGGACGCGGCGGCCTCCAGCGCCGTGGCGGCGGTTCTGCTGCTGGTCATCTACGGCGGCTATTTCCTGGCCACCTGCTGGGGCAGCCGCCGGATCGTGCGGGGCGGCTGAGAAATGCGAAAAAATGCTTGAAATCGGCGGGGAAATGTGCTACGATAGAATCCACGTTTGAAAGCGGCGCGGGATAACTGCGCCCATAGACCATAGCGTATGGACGAATGATGCCCCATCCGGGGCCGAAAGGACGATGCAGCGTGAATATCCCCCAGTTGATTCTGAGCATTGTGGACGTGGCGGCCGCGATTTTCCTGATCGCCGTGGTACTGCTCCAGTCCGGAAAGAGCGCGGGCCTGTCCGGTGCCATCGCCGGCGTGGCGGATACCTTTATGGCCAAGAACCGGGCCAAGACCTGGGACGCCAAGCTGGCCAAGCTGACCAAATGGGTGGCCATCGGCTTTGTGGTAATTACCTTTGTCATGTGCCTGCTCTAAGAAGCACAAAAACCGCCCTCCCGTTCGGGAGGGCGGTTTTTGTATCTTTCGATGCCGGATGAGACAAAATTATGGTACAATAGCAGCAGACGCCGCGCCTGTGGGCGGCGGCACCCGGAGCATCCCGACCGGAGGACCGGAGTGCGGAAGAAAGGGAACGATGATATGAAACAGGACAAGCAGGCCGGCGGGCTCGCCGGAATCTATCAGGCCACCAGCCGGGGCTTCGGCTTTCTGGTACCGGAGGACGGCGGGGGGCGGGAGGACGACTGGTTCATTCCGCCCCGGGCGGAGGGCGGCGCGTGGCACGGCGACCGGGTGCTGGCCCGGCCGGAGGACGAGGGAGGGGAGGAGGGCCGGCGGCGCACCGCCCGGATTACCGCCGTGGTGGAGCGGGCCAACAAGACGGTCACCGGCGTGCTGGTCCGGCACAACTGGGGGCTGTGGCTCCGGCCGGACAGTGACCGGCTGCCCAGCCCCATCCAGGTGCTCACCAAGCGTAAGGGAGTGCGGGCCGGGGACCGGGCCGCCGTGGCCATGACCAGCTTCGGAAGCGCCAAGCACCCGCCCATGGGTACCCTGCGGGAGGTGTTCGGCCCCGCCGGGGACCGGGCGAGCGCCGTGGCCGCCCTGCTGTACCAGTACGAGATCGACCGGGAATTCCCCGATGCCGTGATGCTCGAGGCCAAGGCAGCCCCCCAGGCGGTGGAGGAGAGCGCCGTCGCCGGGCGGCTGGACCTGCGGGACAAGGTGATGATCACCATTGATGGGGCCTCCTCCAAGGATCTGGACGACGCGGTGAGCCTGGAGCGGGACGGCCTGGGCCGCTGGGTGCTGGGGGTGCACATCGCCGACGTGAGCCACTACGTGCGCCCCGGCTCCGCCCTGGATCTGGAGGCCTGGGAGCGGGGGACCTCGGTGTACTTTGCCGACCAGGTGGTGCCCATGCTGCCCCGGGAGCTGTCCAACGGCATCTGTTCCCTCAACCCCCGGGTGGACCGGCTGGCCCTGTCCTGCGTCATGACCCTGACGCCGGAGGGGGAGGTGGTGGACCACACCATCGCCAAGAGCGTCATCCGCACCACGGAGCGGATGACCTATGAGGACTGCAATGCGCTGCTGTCCCACAGCGACCCCGCCCTGGCGGAGCGGTACGCCCGGATACTCCCCATGCTGGAGGACATGGCCGCCCTGTCCCGGGTGCTGGAGGGCCGCCGCAGGCGGCGGGGCGCCCTGGAGCTGGACACCCGGGAGAGCTATGTGGTGTGCGACGAGAGCGGCACGCCGGTGGACGTGGTGCTCCGCACGCCGGGGATCAGCGAGGGGCTCATCGAGTCCTTCATGCTGGCAGCCAACGAGTGCGTGGCCGAGCATCTGAACCGACTGGACAAGCCCTGCGTCTACCGGGTTCACGAGAAACCCTCCCTGGACAAGGCGGAGACGCTGCGGGCCATGCTGGCCCCCCTGGGCTACAATTTGAAGGAGGCCGATGGCCCCTCCCTCCAGAAGCTGCTGGATACGGCGAAGGGGAAGCCGGAGGAGGCGGCGGTGTCCATGATGGTGCTCCGCTCCCTGATGAAGGCCCGTTATGACGGGGAGAACCTGGGCCACTTCGGCCTGGCGGCCAAATACTACTGCCACTTCACCTCCCCCATTCGCCGCTACCCCGATCTGATGGTCCACCGCATCCTCACCGCCCTGCTGGACGGGAGGCTGTCCGGCGGGACGGAGCGGCGGCTGGCCGCCGCGGTCCAGAAGGCGGCGGTGCAGTCCTCCCAGCGGGAGCTGGCCACCCAGAGCGCCGAGCGGGAGATTGAGAAGCGCTACATGGCCGAATTCATGGCGGGCCATGTAGGGGAGACCTTTGCCGGAACCGTATCCGGCGTCACCCGCTTCGGCCTGTTTGTCCTGCTGCCCGGCGGGGTGGAGGGCCTGCTGGGGGTGGAGGCCCTGCCCGGCCGGGGCTACCGCTACGACGAGACCCGCCTCACGCTGACGGAGGAGGGGGGCGGGACGGCCTACACCTTCGGTATGCCCCTGGAGGTGGTGTGCGCCGCCGCCGATCCCGCCACCGGGCAGATCGATTTTGTACTGCCTGGCGGCCAGCTTGCCCCGCGTCCCACCCGTCCGGCGGAGCGCCGGGAGGAGATGCCCCCGCGCCGGGGGAAAGACAGGCGGGCCATGCATGTGCCCAAGGGGCGGAAAGGGAGGAAAAAACGATGACAAAACGGATGCTATTGGCTGTTTTATTACTGATTGTATTCGCTCTGCCTGCCGGATGTCAAAAACAGGGGGGAGAACCGACTCAGCCCACCGCCCCCGCGCCTGTCTCTTATACACATCTCCGAGCCCACGAGACC
>ERZ1694977.151-NODE-151-length-34782-cov-19.682409_pt1 | contig 34782 bp, 37 predicted proteins | sample MGYA00581609_ERZ1694977 | MGnify/ENA primary metagenome ERZ1694977 (study PRJEB42213, sample SAMN07424467) | human gut metagenome | biome: ENVO:00009003; feature: ENVO:2100002; material: ENVO:00002003 | host: Homo sapiens | place: USA | collected 2014 ... | reverse complement strand
CAGAATCAAAAGGTTACTATGGTAGACGTTTGGTAGACAATACGGGAGCGGGAAAAGTGAAAACGCCTTGGAACCCAAAGGATTCCAAGGCGTTTCTGGTAGACTTTTGGTAGACAAAAAGTAAAAACACAAAAGAAAGGTGGACGGAAATGGGCCACTTTTTCGGGGATGCGGAGTGGAGGTGAGGAGGGAAACGCGTGAAGAACGAGCGGGCACGGCTGCTGCGGAGGATGGAGCGGCTGGCAGGTTGCAGAGTAAATGACGCGGTAAAGCTGGCGTTCCTGGACGGAGAACAGCTAGGAGAGATCGACGGGCTGGATCTGGGAGCGCTGAAGGAGTTCAAGCGCAGCGGAAACGGCGCGGTGGAGCTGAAGCTGGTGGATCGGGCGGCCGTGCTGGAGCGGCTGGTGGAGCTGTCCGGCGGCCGGGAGGACGGGGCGGAGGAGTTTTTCCGGGCGCTGCGGGAGAGCGCCGATGCGGTTTAGGGCCTTTTCCCGGCAGCAGAGGCGTGTGCTCACCTGGTGGTGTTCCGCCGAGGGGCAAAGCCGGGAGGCGGTTATTTGCGACGGAGCGGTACGCAGCGGAAAGACCCTGTGCATGGGGCTGGCCTTCTTCCTGTGGGCCACGGCCTGCTTCGACGGCATGGCCTTCGGGCTGTGCGGCAAAACCATCACGGCGCTGCGGCGCAACCTGCTGCGGGAGGTGCTGCCTACGCTGGGGGCGCTGGGGTTCCAGTGGAGGGAGCAGGCATCCCAAAACCGGCTGACGGTACGGCTGGGCGGGAAGGAGAACACCTTCTACCTCTTTGGCGGCAGAGACGAGGGAAGCGCGGCCCTGATTCAGGGCATCACGCTGGCGGGGGTTCTGCTGGATGAGGCGGCCCTCATGCCCCGCTCCTTCGTGGAGCAGGCCTGCGCCCGGTGCTCCGTGCCGGGGAGCCGGATGTGGTTCTCCTGCAACCCGGAGCACCCGGAGCACTGGTTTTACAAGGAGTGGATTTTAAAGGCGGAGGAGCGGCGGGCGCTCTACCTCCACTTCACCATGGAGGATAACCCGGCGCTGACGCCCCAGGTGCGGGAGCGGTACGCGCGCAGCTTCAGCGGCGCCTTCTACCGGCGGTTTGTGTTGGGGGAGTGGGTGGCCGCCCAGGGGCGGGTATACGATTTCTTCGACGAGAGCTGGGCGAGGCCCGTCCCGGTGGGCGGCATGGAGCGGTGGTGCATCTCCTGCGACTACGGTACGGTAAACCCCACGTCCCTAGGGCTGTGGGGGCTGCGGGACGGAGTGTGGTACCGGGTGGCGGAGTCCTACTATGACGCCCGGGCCGAGGGGCGGCAGAGAACCGACGGAGAGCACGCCGACGCCCTGGAGCGGCTGGCGGGGGGACGGCCCATCTGGAAGGTGGTGGCCGACCCGTCGGCGGCCAGCTTCATCGAGATCCTGCGCCGGCGGGGATGGCGGGTAGAAAAGGCTGACAACGACGTGCTGGCCGGTATCCGAACCACCGCCGAGCTGCTGCGGCGGGGAAGGCTGGTGATCTGCCAGGGCTGCGCCGACGCCCTCCGGGAGTTTGCCCTCTACTGCTGGGATGAGAAGGCCGGGGGCGACCGGGTGAAAAAGGCCAACGACCACGCCATGGACGACATCCGCTACTTCGCCGCCAGCGTTGCGGCGGGAGAGCGGGGGTACGTCGGAGGCCTGTGTGTGGAGCGGGGGCGGTTTTAGCGCGGAGCGCGCCGCGGCAGAGGATGGGAGGAGAGCATGGGTATATTTGCAAGGAAAAGAGAGAATGGGGCCGGGGCGGCGGTGCAGCTCCGGGAGGGGGGACGGCACCCCTTCGGCGTGCTGGACGGGTATGTGCCGCTGAGCCAGGGGGAGATGGAGCTCTACCGGAGCATCCGGGAGGCCGTCCCCATTGTGGACGCCGCCCTGCGCAAGCTGGTGCGGCTGGCGGGCGGGGTCAAGGTGTCCTGCCGGGAGACCGCCGCCCAGGAGGGGCTGGACTGGTTCCTCCAGCATGTGAACACCGGGCGCGGACAGAGGGGTATCCAGTCCTTCCTGGACGGCTATCTGGACTCCATGCTCACCTTCGGCCGGGCGGTGGGAGAGATCGTCCCCGACCGGCGGGGCCGGGAGATCGCGGCGGTGCTGTGCGGCAACCCGGCGGACGTGGAGATTCGGGAGGGGGAGTCGCCGCTGGAGTTTACCCTGTGGGGAAGGAGTGGGGACGGGCAGCTCCGGGAGCTGCCCCGGCAGGAGCTGCTGCTCTTCACCCCCTTTCAGCCGGAGGTGGGCAGCCCCTACGGCGTGAGTCTGCTGCGGTCCATGCCCTTCCTGACCGGAATCCTGCTGAACATCTACCAGGCGATGGGGATGAACTGGGAGCGGATGGGCAACGTGCGCTTCGCGGTGGTCTACAAGCCGGGGGACGCGCCCCTGGAGCAGTCCATGGCCCAGGAGCGCAGCCGCCAGATCGCCCGGGAGTGGTCCGCAGCCATGGAGGCGGGGCGGGACGGCCGGGTGCGCGATTTTGTCGCCGTGGGCGACGTGGACATCAAGGTGATCGGAGCGGACAACCAGGTGCTGGACAGCGAGGTGCCGGTGCGGCAGATTCTGGAACAGCTCGTGGCCCGGACGGGCATACCGCCCTTCCTGTTGGGATTGAGCTGGTCGTCCACCGAGCGGATGAGCACCCAGCAGGCCGACATGATGACCAGCGAGCTCACCGCCATCCGGCGGGGGCTGGAGCCTGTGGTGGAGCGTATCTGCGAGCTGTGGCTGGCCCTCCACGGGTACGACCGGAGGGTGACGGTGGATTGGGAGGACATCAACCTCCAGGATCTGGTCGAGGAGGCCCGGGCGGAACTGTACCGTGAGCAGGCGGAGGAGCTGCGATTGGCGCGAGAGGGCAAAGAGGGCTGAAGAGTGTCGGCGCGGGCAGAGGAGACCAGATCGGGGGCACCGGGAAAGTGCGGAGCACTTTTCTGGGGAGAGGAGACGCAGCGGAAGGAGAGAGCCGCGCCGCAAGCGGCGCGGCGAGGGATCTGGAGCGTGTGGCGACGAGGTCGAGGAGGCCCGGGCGGAACTGTACCGTGAGCAGGCGGAGGAGCTGCGATTGGCGCGAGAGGGCAAAGAGGGCTGAAGGGTGCCGGCGCGGGCAGAGGAGACCAGATCGGGGGCACCGGGAAAGAGCGGCGCGTCAGGGATGCCGCGCCCTACGGAGGGAGAGGGGCGGCTCGTCGGGGTATAGGGCGCAGAGTAAGATGAGGGGAGCGATGGGATGAACGTAAACAAGGAGGCGGGCGTGGACTGCGGGCTGGAGCTCAGCCCGGAGGAGATGGAGCGCATCAACGCTATGAGCAAAAAGAAGCTGGAGCCCGGGGAGGTATACGCCTTCGCGGTGCGGCTGTGCGACAACGAGATCGACCGGGACAACGAGCGGTTCCCGGCCGCTACCCTGGAGGAGCTGGCCCCCCTGTTTGTGGGCAGGAGCGGTCTGTTTGACCACCAGTGGAGCACCCGGAACCAGGCGGCCCGCATCTACCGAACCGAGGTGGTGCGGGAGAGCTGGATGACGGAGGCGGGCGAGCCCTACTGCTATCTGAAGGGCTGCGCCTACCTCCTGCGCACTGAGGGAAACCGGGAGCTGATCGCCGCCATCGAGGGGGGGATCAAGAAGGAGGTCAGCGTGGGCTGCGCGGTGGAGCGGTCGGTGTGCTCCATCTGCGGCGAGGAGTTCCACACCTGCCCCCACGAGAAGGGGGCGGAGTACGGCGGCAGGCGCTGCTGGGCCGAGCTGGTGAGGGCCACCGACGCCTATGAGTGGTCCTTCGTGGCAGTGCCCGCCCAGAGAAACGCGGGGGTGATGAAGCACATGCGGATGGAGCAGGAGGCCGCCCTGGGGCGGAAATACCTGGAGAGCCTGCGCGGGGAGGTGGCCCGCCTGGGCGGCCTGGCCGGGCTGGGGCTGGAGCACGCCGTGCTCCGGGGCATCGCGGACAAGCTGGGCTATGACGAGCTGCTGGCCCTCAAGGGCGCGCTGGAGCGGCAGGCCGAGCGGGTGTTCCCGGTGGAGACCCAGCTGCGGTATGGCGGCGGGCGGGAGAACGACGGAGAGCGGGACGGGGCATTTTTGATCTGAGCGGCCCCATGCGCAGAGAGGACAGAGGAGAAAGGAGAGGCAGCATGAGCAGGATTTCGTTTGAGGGAATTGGAGAGGTGGCGGCCACCTTTGCCTGCGGCGAAGGGGTAAAGGCGGGCCAGGTGGTGAAGCTCACCGGGGACGGCGCCGTGAGCCCCTGCGGCGACGGCGAGCGCTTTTGCGGCGTGGCCCTGAGCGCCGGGGAGGGCTTCGCGGCGGTACAGCTGGGCGGGCTGATCCGGGTGGCCGCCAGCGGCGGCGCGCTCACCGAGGGGTGGAACCGGCTGCTGGCCGACGGCTCCGGCGGCGTCCGGCCGGACAGCGCCGAGACGCCCACCGGCGGCGAATATCTGGTGGTGCGGGCGGAGAGCGGCGGCGCCGTCATCCGCCTGTGAGAAAGGGAGGAATGGAACTATGGGATATCGGTTTGACAACCTGAGACTGGAAAAGGGCATGTATAACGAGGCGGGCCGCTCCTTCACCCAAGTGCTGGAGCGGGAGGACCCCTCGGAGCAGTATAAGGGCACGGCGCTGGAGGGGCTGGACGCCTATCAGCGGCAGCTCAAGCGCTTTGACATCAAGGTGAAGGGCGCGGGCAGCGACGCGGTGGAGAAGTTCTTTGCCACCAGCCAGTCCGCCGTCCTCTTCCCCGAGTACATCGCCCGCTCTGTGCGGCAGGGCATGGAGGAGGCCAACCTCCTGCCCCACATCACTGCCGCCGTCACCCGTTTTGACGGCATGGACTACCGCTCCATCGCCTCAGTGCCGGACGACGACCAGAAGGCCCTGCGCTGGGTGGAGGAGGGCGCCGCCATCCCCCAGACCCAGGTGAAGACCCAGGAGAATCTGGTGAAGCTCCACAAGCGGGGACGGATGCTGGTGGCCTCCTACGAGGCCATCCGCTATCAGAAGCTGGATCTGTTCTCCGTGACCCTGCGGCAGATCGGCGCCCACATCAACCGGATGCACCTGGAGGACGCCATCGAGGTGCTCCTCAACGGCGACGGCAACGACAACCCCGCCGAGGCCTACACCGTGGGAACTGATCCCATCGGCGGCACCGCGGGTACCCTCACCTATGACGAGCTGGTGGACTTCTGGGGCCAGTTTGAGCCCTATGAGATGAACACCCTCCTGGTCAGCGGCGACATGATGCGCCAGATGCTCAAGCTGGAGGAGTTCCAGAACCCCCTGACCGGCCTCAACTTCCAGGGCACCGGCAGGCTGGACACCCCTCTGGGCGCGGCCCTGCTGCGCACCTCCGCCCTGGGCGGCGGCACCCTCATCGGCCTGGACCGCCGCTACGCCCTGGAGATGGTGCAGGGCTCCGACGTGCTGGTGGAGTACGACAAGCTCATCGACCGGCAGCTAGAGCGGGCCGCCATCACCAGCATCTCCGGCTTCGCCAAGCTCTTCACCGGCGCGGCCAAGGTACTGAAGCTGAAATGACGGAGCAGATTATGGACATGGCCCGCAGCCTGGGGCATGTGGACGGGGGACAGGAGGAGGCGCTGGAGGCCCTGTGCCGTGCGGCTCAGGCGGAGCTGGCCGGGCGGCTGCGGCCAGAGGTGCGGCCGGAGGACTGCGAAGACGCTTTTATCCTGGCCTGCGCCTGGCTGGCCCTGGCGGGGCTGGCCGCCGGGGAGACCGGCGGCGGGCGGTTCACCGCCGGGGAGGTCACTATCCAGGAGGGAGACGGGGCGGCCCGGGCGGCCGCCCTCCGCCTCCAGGCCGAGACGGTGCTGGGGCCCTGGCTGGCCGACCGGGGCTTCGCCTTTCAGGGGGTACCGGGATGACCGGGACCTGGGGGCGGATTCTGGCGCAGTACGGGCAGAGCGTCACCCTGCGGCGGGGGGAGGAGGAGCGGGCCTACCGGGCGTTTCTCCAGCCGGTGCGGGAGCGACGGGAGGACTGGTACCAGGAGATGCCCACCCCGCTGGGGACGGTGCGGCGGGATCAGTGGCTCTACCTGGGGCCGCCAGAGCTCTCACTGGAGGAAACGAACGGCCTGTGTGTGGAGTGGAACGGGCTGCGCTTTGTGGTGCGGGCGGCCCAGCCCGTCTGCGTGGGGGAGGAGACGCTGTACTGGTGGGCCCTGCTGGCGGTGGAGGACGGAGAGGCGCAGACAGAGCAGACGTGAGGGGGAAAACACTTGGATTTTCAGGCGGTGCGGGAGCAGATGGCGGCGTTCCTGAGACAGCAGGGGGTGGACGCGGTATGCGCCTACCCGGAGGAGCGGCGGCGGCAACGGAGCGGGCCGGTGGCCGCCGTATCCCTGCGGGCCTGTCAGGGCGGGCCGGGCGGCTTTCGGGATTACCTGGGGGAGCGGTACGACGAGAGCACCGGCCAGTGGCAGGAGCTGTACGGCCGCCGGGTGACCCTCACCTTCGGGCTGGACCTCTATGGAGAGAGCGCTGGGGAGCTCCAGACGGCCTACGACCGGATGGCGGAGGCCTTTCAGTGGGAGGGACCCGCCGGGCTGGCGCTGCGGGAGCTCTCCTGCGGGGAGACGGAATTTGACCGGGCGGCCGGCCTCTACCGCAGGGCGGTGACGGCGGTGTGTCAGGGATACCTGTACGCCGTAGCCGACGAGGGCGGCACTTTCCTGGACTTTGTTGTGAGAGGAGAGGGACATCTATGAGCGTGACAAACCATGAGCGGCCGGGGGTATACTCCCGGTACGACGCATCCACGGTGGTGAAAGGCCGCGGCGGCGGCGGGTGCGTGGGACTGGCGGCCCTGTGCGGCACAGGAACGGCGGGAACGCTCTACACCTTTAACCGCTATGAGGAGGCGGTGACCGCCTTCGGCGGAGAGGAAACGCTGACGGAGCTGGTGCGGCTGCTGTTCCTCAATGGCGCGGCCCAGGTCAAGGCGGTGCCGGTGGCCGAAGAGGCGGGCTACAAGGCGGCCTTTTCGGTGCTGGAAGCGGCGGAGGACATCGCAGTGGTGGTGTGCGACAGCGGCGAGCTGACCGTGCAGCAGGCCCTGCGGGACAGTGTGAAGGCCGCCTCTGAGGCGCGGCGGGAGCGCATCGCCGTGGTGGGCGGCAAGGCGGGGGAGAATGCCACAGCCCTGGTTCAGCGGGCCGAGGGGCTCAACAGCGAGCGGGTGGTGCTCACCGCCCCGGTGGGAGAAGGCGGCGGCGCGGCGGTGGCCGCGGCAGTGGCGGGAGCCATCGCCGGGGAGAGCGACCCGGCCATTCCCCTGGGCGGCGCGGAGCTGAAGGGCGTGGACGGGCTGGAGGCCCGGTATGGGGATACGGAGATCGACACCCTGGTGCGGGGCGGGGTCACCCCGGTGGAGCAGGCGGCCGGGGTGGTCAGCGTGGTGCGGGGCGTGACCACCCGCACCAAGACCGGAGAGGCGGCGGACGCCACCTGGCGGGAGCTGACCACCATCCGCATCGTGGACGACGTGATCCCCACCGTGCGCGACGCCCTGCGTGCCCGGTTCCGCCGGGCCAAGAACACCGAGCAGAGCCGGGGAGCCATCCGCTCCCAGGTGGTGCTGGAGCTGGAAAACAAGCTGGCGCGGGAGATCATTACCGGATACGGCGAGGTCTCCGTAGAGGCCGATGCGGACAACCCCACGGTGTGTCTGGTGGATTTTTCCTTTACCGTGGCCCATGGGCTCAACCAGATCTGGCTGAGCGCGCATATCACTGTGTGAGAATGGGGGAGGAAGGAACATGAAGGTTGCGGGATTTCCAACCAGCAGCGACATCTATCTGGAGGTGGACGGCAAAAAGGTGGCGGTGGTGCAGAGCTATACCGCCAAGTCCAGCCGTACCAGCCAGACCGTGGAGGCCTTCGGCGAGGACGAGCCGGTGGCCACCATACCGGGCCAACGTACCCACGTCATCGAACTGACCCGGCTGTACGCCACCGATGAGGCCATCCGGGATGGGCTGAACTTCCATGCGCTGGAGGACTTCAGCCTGGTCATCTGCAAGCCGGACCGGAAGATCATCTACTCCGGCTGCCAGTGGAGCTCCATCGGCGAGACCGGCGCGCTGGGGGCCATGGTGGTGGAGAAGATCACCATCGTAGCGGCCAGGCGGATTGAAACGGCGGTGTGATATGCTGGAGAGACGGGAACGGCTGAAGCTGGAGGACGGGAGGGAGCTGCGGCTTCTCTCCGCCCTGGAGGTGCTGGAGGCCCGCCGGGAGGCGGAGGGGCTGGCCCGGGGGGAGGCGGAGGCCGCCCTGTGCGCCAACGCCTGCCTGCTGGCCCGGGCGCTGGAGCGGGGCGGACAGCCGGTGTTCGCGGACGGCGGGGCGGCTCTGGCGGGGCTGAGCGCCCGGGAGATCGGGGCGCTGGCGGGCCGGTGGGCCGCCTTTGACCGGGCGGAAAACCCCTCCCCCGAGGACGGGGAGGAGCGGCTGGAAGGGTTAAAAAAAGCCTGGAGCACGCGCCCTATGAGCGCCTTCGCTGGCGTGTGCTCCAACGCTTTGGCGCGCTTCCGACGGAGGAGCGGGCCAAACAGATGAAGGCGCGGGACTATCTCTGGTGCGCCCTCCACCTGGCGCTGGACCGGGAGGAGGAGCTGGCACGGCTGTGTCCCGCCTGCCGACGGGAGGCGGCGGAGGAGCGGTGCCCGGCCTGCGGCGCGCTCCGGACAGAGACGGCGGCGGGGCAGAACGCGGCCTTTGACGAGGCGCGGTTTGAACGCCTGAAACGGGGGGAGAGCGGTTGACGGACTATATCGCGGTATTGCTGGCACAGCAGGAGGAGCAGGAACAGGGCGAGGCCCCGGAGCTGGAGACCGGCCCCCTGACGGTATGGCTGGAGGAGAATACGCGGCCCGCAGAGGCCGCGGCAGCGCGGCGCGGAGTGGAGCAGGACGAGGCCGGCGCGTGTGCCGGACCGGGTGCGGTGATAGGGAACCGATATGCGCCGGAGGCCCCGGTCGGGGACTCCGGCGGACGGCCATCGGACCGGGGAGCGAAGCAGTGGGCAGACGGCCTCCAGACCGCTGGTGCGGTGGAGACGGCGGGAAAAACGGGGGAGCGGACGGCTCAACCGGCCCGGCCGGAGCACACCACAGAATACCGGAGCGGGCCAGGGGCGGCCTGGCTCGACGGTCTGGTGCGCAGGAGCATGGAGCGGGAGTGGAGCGGCGGAACGGAGAGGCGGGTGGTGACGGTGGAGCAGTACGGCGGAGCGGTGGGCACTCCGGCGGAGGCCGAGGCGCTGGACCGGCTGTTTCGCCGGGACGCCCGGCGGTATGATGGGGGGTTCCGGCTGCTGTGAGATTGGCTTCCATGCGGTACAAGGACTATGTATGGCCACACAACCCGCGGGTTTACACCATTGAGTATAAACGGACCATGGGTGCGCGGAAGGTGCCCTTCGGGCGCTACCACCTCCAGGATCTGGGCCCCGCCCAGCGGGTCATGCGGGGCGAGGGAGAATTCGTGGGCGAAGGGGCCTACGGGGAGTTTAAGAAGTTGGCTACCGTATTCTACGCCGGGGGACCGGGGCTGCTGGTTCACCCGGTTTGGCAGACCTCCAACGCCTACTTTGTGGAGCTCTCACTCCGGCAGGAGCCCAGGGCGGACTATGTGGGGTATTCCTTTGCTTTCTGGGAGGGATACGACGGACACAGCACCGGCGTACAGGTGACCGGGGGCGGAGGAGAACCGGAGACAGGCCCGGCCGCCAGTACGGCGGGGGAGCGGCGGCACACGGTGCGCCAGGGGGAGACCCTGTGGGGGATCGCCCGGGATTACGGACTCAGCCTGACCGAGCTCATCGCCCTCAATCCCCAGATTAAAAATCCAAACCTGATTCTGGCAGGGGAGGAGGTGCGCCTGGCGTGATGCGGGGAGAACTGCTGTGCTGGGATGGACGGCGCATCCGCCTGCCCGACGCGGTGGAGTGGCGGTTTCAATACGGCTGCGGCACGCCCTGCGACAGCTTTCAGCTCACCTGCCTGTGGGAGCCGGACAGCGGGAACGACCTGGCCGAGGCGGTGAGCTTTACGGCGGAGGAGAACGGGGAACGGCTCTTCACCGGCGTGGTGGACGAGTGCGAGCGGGGCTGGGACACCGCAGGGGGCACCCTTACCGTGGCGGGCCGGGGAATGGCCGCCCGCCTGCTGGACAACGAGGCGCTGGGGGCAGACTACCAGGTGGCCACTGTTGAGGATATCCTGCGGGACCACGTGGCCCCCTACGGCATTGAGACCGTGCGGGGGGCGGAGCTGCCGCCGGTGCCGGGCTTCTCGGTGGACGCGGGGAGCAGCGAGTGGCAGGTGGTCTATGAATTCTGCCGCTATTACGGGGGAATTGCCCCCCGGTTTGACCGGCTGGGGCGGCTGGTACTGGCCCCCTGGGAGGAGGGGCGGCGGCTGGTGCTGGGGGCGGACGCGGCGGTGACGAGCTTCCGCCTGCGGGAGCAGCGCTACGGGGTGCTCTCCGAGGTGCTGGTGCGGGACCGCACCACAGAGGAGGTTCAGCGGGTGGCGGACGAGGACTTCCTGCGCCGGGGCGGCCGGTGCCGCCGTGTGCTCACCATGCCGGGAAAGAGCAGCTATCAGGCCATGCGCTATTCCGGGGCGTATCAACTGGCCCGCGCCCGGGAAGAGCTGCGGCAGGCAGAGTTGGAGCTGCCGGAGGCCTTTGCCGCGTGGCCGGGGGAACTGGTGGAGCTCAACCTGGCCAAGGGGACGGGACGGGGCCTCTGGCGGGTACGGGAGAGCGTATGCGGCCTGACGGCGGCGGGAACCTACACCCGGCTGACGCTGGGGGAGCCATAGCGGAGGAGTGGTTTTATGTGGATTTCGGAGCAGGGGCGGAGAAGGACAGAGCCGGACGGAACAGCACTGGTGGGCCGGGTCACCTTGCCCGGCGACCCGGCCGGGGTGTATCTGGTCGGAGAGCGGCGGGAGCTGCCCGTGTTTGGCCCGGGCGGCTATGTGTGGCGGCCGGAGGAGGGCGAGCAGGTGCTGGTGCTCAAGACCGGTCAGGCGGGAGAGGCCCCCTGTGTGGCCGGCCAGGCCTGCGGGCAGGACTGGAACCTGGCGGCGGGCGAGGTGCTCATCTACAGCGGTTCGGCCTCCATTCGCATCGGCGGCGGGGGTATCCGGCTGACCGGAGATGTGCTGGTCAACGGCAAGCCGGTGCTTACAGGGGAGGGCTGAGCGTGGAACTAATGGTGCGGAACGGCGACTACGTCAGCGACGGCGCGGGTGGCTTCCTGCGGGCGGAAGGGACGGACGAGCTGCTGCAGCGGGTGTTGTGGAAGCTGTCCATCCCGCGGGGGAGCTTTCCGCTGCTGCCTGCGCTGGGCAGTGAGCTCCACCGGCTCGGCCGGGCCAAGCCCGCTGAGCGGGCCGGACTGGCCCGGCAGTATGTGGCCCAGGCACTTTCCGATGAGGCGGAGCTGTCGGTGGCCGGGGTGGAGCTGTCAGCAGAGGGAGAACTGACGGTCGAGCTGGACTGGCGGGGCGAGGCGCTCCGCCTGATACTTGGGACGGGAGGCGTATGACGGGATGACGGTGGAGGAGCTCTACGGGCAGATGGTGGACACCTTTCAGCGGGAGACGGGGCTGGCGCTGGCCGGGGACGGAGACATGGCGGTGCGGCTTTACGCCGTGGCGGCCCAGCTCTACGCCCTGTATGTGCAGGCTGACTGGGTGGGACGGCAGTGCTTCCCCCAGACGGCCCAGGGGGACTACCTGGACAAGCATGCTCAACTGCGGGGGCTGGAGCGCCGGGCGGCCACAGCGGCGGTCGGGGTGCTCTCCTTTGAGACGGACCATCCGCCGGAGGCCGATCTGAGCATCCCGGAGGGGACGGTATGCATGACGGCGGCCCAGGTGCGCTTTGAGACCACCGAGGCGGGCGTTTTAAAGGCGGGGCAGACCTCCGCCCAGGTGCGGGCCAGAGCGGTGGAGCCGGGCGCGGGGGGAAATGCGGCGGCCGGGACGGTGCGGGCCATGGCGGTGGCGCCGGTGGGGGTGAGCCGGTGCACCAATCCTGAGGCCTTTTCCGGAGGACTGGATGCCGAGGGGGACGAGAGCCTGCGGGAGCGGGTGCTGGAGACCTTTCGGCGGATGCCCAACGGGGCCAACGCCGCCTTTTACCAGCAGGAGGCCCTCTCCTTTCCGGAGGTGGCGGCGGCTACCGTGGTGGCGCGGCCCCGGGGCGTGGGGACGGTGGACGTGTTTCTTGCCACGGCGGCGGGGCTGCCCGACAGCGGGCTGCTGGAACAGGTGGCGGCCCATCTGGAGGAACGCCGCGAAATCGCCGTGGATGTTCAGGTGAAGGCGCCGGAGGTAAGGACGGTGGATGTGTCAGTTCAGGTGGCGGCCCGGCCGGGGGCGGACTTTGACACCGTCCGGCAGGCGGTGGAGTCCGCCGTGCGAGGCTGGTTTGACGGGCGGCTCTTGGGGCAGAGTGTCCTGCGGGCCCAGCTGGGGGCGCTGATCTTCGGGGTGGAGGGCGTGGAGAACTACGCCCTCACCGCCCCGGCGGCCGATGTGGCGGCAGCGGTGGACGAGCTGCCACAACTGGGCACACTGACGGTAGCGGCACTGGAGGGGACGGCATGAGCTACGGGGCATACCTCAGGGAGCTGCTCCGGCCCCTGCGTATCTATGGGCTGGAGGGCACCGCCAATGGCGGTGAGCTGGAGGCCCAGGGGAAGGCGCTGGATGGGGTGGAGGCCGCCATGGAGGAGGTACAGCGGGAGATGCTGATCTGCACCGCAGAGGGATGGGGGCTGGAGGCCGTCGAGGCACTGCTGGCCCGAAAGCCGGTAGCTGCCAGCCTGGAGCGGCGGCGGGCGGCGCTGGCCGCCCTGCTGCGCATCGGCGGGGACAGCTTTACCCTGACGGCGATCAACGATAATCTAAAAGGCTGCGGCCTCAACGCCGTGGCCAGCGAGACGGAAACGCCCGGCGTTGTGGAGGTGCGGTTCCCCGATGTACCAGGCATCCCGGACGGGTTTGAATCAATGAGGGCCATCCTGGAAGATATTCTGCCCTGCCATCTGGACATACGGTATGTCTACTGGTACATCACCTGGGCCCTCATGGAGGAGCGCTTTGCCACCTGGGGAGACATTGAGAAGCTGGGGCCCACCTGGGAGGAGCTGGAGAAGATGGTGCGGGACTAGCCTGCCTGTCGCATAAAAATGCCTGGAACCATGCGGTTCCAGGCATTTTTTGCTTGAAAGGGGGCTCACCAGTGCTCCAGAAGATAGGGAACAGCCGGGACAGGGCGATCAAAAAAACGGGCGAGGGCCTGCTCCAGCTCCTCCGGGGAGAGGGTGCCCTGGGGCTCCGGCCTGCCGTCCGCGCCCCACGCCAGCAGGCCGATGCCGGCGGCCCAGTAGAGGGAGTCGTCCGCCCAGGGAGAGATCCCCTCAAAGTCGTTACAGGCGGCCACTCCGCTGGGCAGAAAGGTGTCCCGCCCCAGGTGGGCGGCGTAGCGGCGGAGCAGGACGGCGGCCTCCTCGCGGGTGATGGGGCGGTCAGGGACAAAAAGTGTGCCGCCGGTGCCCCGCACGATCCCAAGATCATAGGCCCAGGCTACAGCCGTGGCACCGGGGGAGTTGGGATTCACATCGGAGAAAGGGCCGTTGGCATCGTAGGGGACAGCACCCGAGCAGGTCCACAGGGCGGCCACAAACTGGGCGCGGGTGACCGGGGACTGGGCTGCTGCCGCCGCAGGGAGCAGCAGGGTGAGGAGCAGGAGTGCAGGAATGAGCTGTCTCATGGCATATCCTCCTTTGGGTATAGCATACCATATACTGGAAGAATATGCCGTCGAATTGAGGTCAGATGATATCGTGTTCGTCAACCATGGTACGCTCCACCGTATAGAGCACCTGCCCCTGGCCGTCCAGGGCCTGAGCGGTGTAGAGCGTGTAAGTTGGAAGCCGCTCCGGGGCACACCAGAGAAACAGCCCGCCGCTGTCGGGAGAGACCTCCGCCGTATGGGTCCCCCCATCGCCGGTGCAGGTGATGCGGACGGACTCAATGGCCGGGTCGGAGCAGAGGCCAAAAAAGAGATCATAATGGATGCCGCAGACGGAGAGGGGGGCGTCCTCCACCGGGGCGGCGATCAGTCCCCTGGCATCGGGCCGCCAGGTGTGCCCGAGGAAAAAGGGCTGGCGCTCCAGGGAGCAGACGGCGTACCAGCGGTCATAGCGGAGGGCGTAGATCGCCTCCTCCGGGTACCACTGGGCGGCGTCCACCGGGCCGAAGTGGAAGCGGCTCTGGAGCCGCTCCAGGGCCGCCTGGTGGGTGAAGCAGGGGCGGAGGACGAGCAGCAGGGCCAGGGGGAGCAGCAGCAGGAGCACCACATTGCGGCGCAGGCGGCCCCTGGGCGTGAGCCGCAGGCGGGAGAGCGGGCGTTTCACGACTGTACACCCTCCTTCAGAAGTGGAATTTCTACCCGGAAGGTGTGGCCGAACACGTTCCCCTCGAGCCACAAGTGCTCCGCATCTTCGGGGGGAAGCTGGGGCAGGATGATCCAGCGGTTGACTCCGGAGTGAAGGGAGGTGGCGGGGATGCACTCCCAGCCAGTATCGGCGACAAAGCGGTAGAACACATTGCCCGGCACGTTTTCCACAAAGTGCATCTTCAGGCGGGGGCTGCCGTTATCAGGCAACCAGCCGTCGGCCGGGTCGCAAGTTAGGTAGATCTCATAGGCGAACGGTTGCCCGGTCGAGCTCATGACACCGATGGTGTGGAAGTGGAGCCGCAGGCCGTCCACCTCTGCCCACTCGTCTATAGCCAGCGGGTATTCGTATCGCTCCTGGTAGTGCGCCCGGGTATCCTCAGGAGCAGCACGCCGGGCAAGAACGGTTTTTGCGGAATCCAGCGACCAGAGGGCTAGGGCAAGGATGCAGACGACCAGAAGAAAGACCAATATTATGTTGGTGGCCGCCACAGAGAGGCACAGCAGAGGCGGGTGAGCGCGGTCGAGCTGGCGGCCTAGTTCCTCCGGCTCACCCATGGCGGTCACGGCCTGGGCGGCGGCCTCCTCGGAAGACAGGCCCCGCGCCTCCAGAGCAGCAGCGTGATCCTCCAGATGGGCGGTCAGCTCGGCAGAGACCGGCCCCCATGCCGCCTTCCAGCGGAGCATCTGACACACTTTCTGACAGAAGTCCTCAAATTGGAGATTTGCCATGGAATCACCTCATTCCATTGGGGAGAAGTCATAGTTCGCCCAAAGGCTCGGCACGGGGGACTCATACACCAGATTTCCGGCCGTATCATAACCCCGGAGGCGGATGGATTGAAAGGGATCGTCCACCGGCACCCAGGCCGAACCGTCACAGGGAAAGAGAAAGCAGTGTTCCACCGCCTCCCGCCGGAGGGTACGCAGCTGCTGCGGGGACGAGCTGGTTTCTGAGAAGCCCGCCACGTAGTCCAGCTCCATGGTCACAATCTGCGGATCGCTGGAGAGCACACAGAGGAAGCTGTGAGCTATCCCGGCGTCCTCGAACAGAAGGGTTATGGGGAGCGCGTCGTCCGGCTGAACTGCGTTGAACCGGACGGGCTCCCAGAAGGGCCCCGCCCGCCGCAGGGTTCCCACGGCGTACCAGCCGTCCCACCGGAGGACGGCATAGGCGGTATCACGGTCTTCCGGGGGAGACGACCAGGCGACAACGCGGCCGCCCTCAAAAAAGTTTGCCTTTTGAAGCGCCCAGAGGGCCTGACTCCGGGTGAAGTAGGGGAAGCCCCAGGCCAAAAGCAACACCAGCGGGCACAGCAGCAGGAGGCAAACGTCCCGCAGGATGCGCTTTTTCCGCAGGGCGGGGGTGGGCAGGTTAGCCATGGGCGTTCTCCTCTCTCAGCGGAATGGTGAGGCGCGCTTCGACGGCGCCGAAGGGGTCGAGCAACAGGGTAATGGTCTCCGCCTTCGGATCGACCTGGCAGATAGAGAGCTCGTAGTAGCGCACAGGGAGGGGGGAGGCGCCCGGAAGCGGCCCTCCGTGCAGGTAACGCCCGGTGAGAAACGGGCGGTTTTGGAACTGCGGATATTCGTTGCCCCGGTCATCCTCCGCGCGGAGCAGCGCCCCGGCGTTGGGGGGCGGAAGCCAGGGGTTGCGCCAGGAGACCCGGAGCAGACAGTCCAGCCGGAGGCCGGTATGGGTGTCCAGCAGAATCGCGCGCTCCACGGAGAAGCGGTAGTCCGCCCCCTGGTACACCGCCTGGGGCTCCAGCTCTCCTGCCACCTGGGGAAAGCTCCTGTGCGTCTGAAGCCACTCCGCCTCCGCCTGGGAGGGGAGGCGGAGGGAGGAGGTGCTGTGCAGCAGAGAATAAGCTGCCGTCAGGATGGACAAAAGCAGGAGCGTCCAGACCGCCGCCCGGAACCAGATCTGGAACCACCCTAGGAAGGAGCTGTGGCTCTTGTCCAGTTCTTTTCCGATTTCCTCCGGATCGCCCATGGCGTCCACGGCCTGCTGGACGGCTACGTCGGAGGAAAACCCCCGCTCCTCTAGGGCGGCGGCGTGATCCTCCAGGTGGGCGGTGAGCTCCGCCGTGATGGCGGCGTGATCGGGGGAGAAGCGGACATATTCACATACCCGGCCGCAGAAGTTGTTGAATTGTGGGCTTGCCATGAGCTCACCTCATTCCGTCTGTTTCCACTCCATAATCCGCCCAGATTACGGGCACGGGCTCCTGGTAGACCAGATTGCCCGCCGCGTCATAACCCCGGAGGCGGCCGCCGCTGTACATGGTAAGCGGGGAGGTGCGGTCGAGCTCCTCCAGTGGCAGGAGGAAGCAGTTTTCCACCAGCGCCTCCCGCTGGATGGTGCGCAGAGCGTAGACGGGCTCCCCCTGTTCCGCGATATCGGAGAGATACTGCACCTCCACCGTCACGATTTCCGGGTCGCTGGATACCACAAACAGAAAATCGTAGGTGTTCTGCGTGGAGGTCAGAGCGCGGTCCGGCTCCGGGCGGATGGATTGAAACACATAGGGCTGCCAGAAAAGGTTATTCTGGACTAGGCTACCCAGCGCATACCAGTCCCCGGAGCGGAGGATCACAAACTCGTCGCCCAGAAAATCGTAATCGGGCCAGTCTTTCGCCTCCGCACGGAGCAGCACCCGGCTGTTTTCAAAAAAGTTTTGTTTTTTCAGGGCCCAAAGGGCCTGGTTTTTGGTAAAGTAGGGGAATCCCCAGAGGACAATCAGCGCCAGCAGACAGAGCATCAGAAAAACCAGGTTGCGCAGGGTGTGCCGCCGACGCAGGGCTGGTGTGGTGGGCTTAGTCATGGGACGCCTCCTCGCTCAGAGGAATGTTGAGGGACAGTTCGGTGGTGCCGAAGCGATCCAGCACCAGGGTGAGCGCCTCCGCCTCCGGCGGGATGCCAGTGACCCAGAGCATGTAGCAGGCGGAGCAGGGGGTATCGGGCATCTGGCCCCCGCCGCAGTAGCGATCTCCATGATCCCGGATGTCGTAGGCGTTGACATATACGTTGCCTAGGTCATCCTCTGCCTGGAACATTTGGTTCAGGCCGGGCGTGGGAAGCCAGGGGTTGATCCAGTCCGCCCGCACCAGACAGTTCAGGTCAATACGCCCGTCGTACTCTGTGAAAATGGCCCTCTGCACGGAGAAGGTATAGTCCCGGCCGTGAAATACCGCGTCCGGCCGGGTGTCCAGCAGAATGGTGCTATAGGAACTGTGAATCCCGTCGGCCCAAGCCGCCTCCCTGGCGCGGAAGGACTCGGGCGGTGAACTGCCCCACAGACTCCACACCACAATCACTACGGTGAAGTAGATGGCGATCCCCGTGAAACCGCTAAAGCAGATCTGGAGCCATCCTAGGAAGGGGCTGTGGCTCTTGTCCAGTTCTTTTCCGATTTCCTCCGGATCGCCCATGGCGTCCACGGCCTGCTGGACGGCTACGTCGGAGGAAAACCCCCGCTCCTCTAGGGCGGCGGCGTGATCCTCCAGGTGGGCGGTGAGCTCCGCCGTGATGGCGGCGTGGTCGGGGGAGAAGCGGACGTGCGCGCACACCCTGGAGCAGAAGCGGTCGACATGGTCGCGGTTCACGGAGTCACCACCTTCAAATGGGAGTCGAGGATCGGGTATTCCAACCAGCGGGCGGGATAGGGAGACTCGTAGAGCAGCTTTCCGTCCGCGTCATAGCACCGGACGCGGAAACAGGCAGAGGGAGCGGCATTTAGGGGGAGGCCATGGTAGGGCTCCTCCAGGGTGAAGAAAAAGCACTGATCTTCCGGCGCCTCCCGCCGGGCGGTCTTCAAGCGGAGCGGGAGGTCGAAGCCTGAGAGATAGTCCACCTCCACGGCGGCGACATCCGGGCCGCCGGACACCACCGTCAGCTCCTGACTGCGGCCGCCGAACGCGGGGGAGGCCAGAAGGGCCAGAGGGGGCTCCCCGTCCAAATGCGCCGCGGTCAGCGCGCCGGGGCGCCAGAACAGGCCGTCCCGCTCCACACTGCACCAGGCGAACCAGTCCCCGTCGCAGACGATGTAGTACCGCAACGGGGGCATGCCCTCCTGCTGGGGGCTGAACCGGGCAATGACCTCCCCGGGGCCGAAGGCGTACCGCTCCTGGGTGGCGGCCAGAGCGCCCCGGGCGGTGAGAAAGGGAACGTCCAGCACTAGCAGCAGCGCCGCCAGCAGGAGGGGCAGAAGGACGGCGCACACGGCCGTCCGGCGCTTCCGGCGGGCGGGGGTAGTGGGGCGCCTAGCCATAGAGACCACCTCCTTCCAGAGGGATGGTCAGCCACAGCACATCCTCTCCATAGCGGTCAAAATGGAGGGTGATCTCGGTGGCCGCCGGGTCAATGTTGGATACTCCCATGTCGTAGTAAGTGGCGAAGGGATAGGCGGCGGAATAGTTCCCGGAGGATCGGCCCATATACACCCGGAACGCGCCCTGGTCGCTCAAAGCCTGCTGTTCCTCCATGGAGTAATAGTGGTTGCCCAGGTCGTCCTCCGCCCAGATCCCCTCCCGGAGTTGGGGATCTTGCCGCCAGGGGTTGGGGTGGGCGATCCTCAGCAGATAGGACACCTTCTGGCCCTCCTCCCACTGCTCCACCACCGCCCGGGGGATGGAGAAGGTGTAGCCCCGCCAGGTCCACGTCCTGTCCGGCGCGAAGTCGGCGGTCACATGCTCCCTGTCCGACGGGCCCCAACTGCGGAGCCGCTGGATGTCAGCGGCCTGATTGTGTACGCGCTCCGCCTGGGGCAGAGCCAGCACCAGCACCGAGGCCGCCAGAATACACACCGCCCGCACGAACCAGATCTGGAGCCAGCCAAAGAGGGGATTGTGGATGGAGTCCAGCCAGCGGCCCAGCTCTTCCGGATTCCCCATGGCTTCCACCGCCCGGCGCTCCGCCTCCCACAGCGTCATGTCCGGGTGTATCTCCAGAATGGCGTCTTTATGGTCCTCCAAGTGAGCGGTGAGCTCAGCCGTGATGGCCTCGTGATCCGGCCGGAAGCGGACGAACTGGCACACGTGGCCGCAGAACTGGCCGGTGGTGCGGTGGGGAGCCGGGGCGCTCATGCCAGGGCCGGACTGGCTCCGGCCAGGATGGCGTTGACGGTATGGGTAAATTCCACCCACTCCTCCTTCTTTTCGTCCAGCAGGCGCAGGCCCTTGCGGGTGATGCGGTAGTATTTCCGCATCCGGCCCGTGGGGGCCTCTTTTTCGTAGGACTTCACCGCTCCGTCCTTCTCCAGTGTGTGGAGGATGGGGTAGAGGGTGCCCTCCTTGAGCGTAAAGGTGTGGTCGCTCCGCGCCTCCAGCTCGGCGATCATCTCATAGCCATATTTGTCCCCGGAGGAGAGCAGGGAGAGTACCAGAAGGGTGGTGGAGCCGGAGAGCAGGTTCTTGTCCGCCTTTTTCATGGGAAGCCTCCTTATACGCAAAATACCTCGGCGATCTAGGTGTATTTTACCTAGATCGCCGAGGTATGTCAAGGGGGGTCAGCGCACTTGATTGCGGAGCGTGCGGCCCTCCACATAGCGCCGCAGGTTGTCCAGGAAAATAGCCTTGATGCGCTCCAGCGTGGCCTCCATGTGGTTATAGCCCCCGGCGGTGTGGGGGGTGAGGAGGAGGCTGGGGGCCTCCCAGAGGGGGTGTCCCGGGGGCAGAGGTTCCGGATCGGTAACGTCCAGTCCCGCGCCCAGCAGGCGGCCGGAGCACAGCACCTCCGCCAGGGCGGTGCAGTCCACGGCGCTCCCACGGCCCGCGTTGAGCAGTACCGCGCCGGGCCTCATAGCCAGCAGCCGGGCCTTGCTCATCAGGCCCGCAGTCTCAGGGGTGTGGGGGAGGGCCAGTGCCACCACATCGGCCTGGGGGAGCAGGCCATCCAGCGCACCCAGACCGTAAATCTCGTCAAAGCCCTCTACCGGGCAGCCCGCGCTCCGGCGCAGCCCAATAACCCGCTGTGCCCCCAGGGCGCGGACCAGCCGGGCAAAGTGGCGGCCGATATCGCCGGCACCGCCCACCAGCACGGTTTTGCCCGCCAGGGAGCCAACGGGTCCAAGATCCGCCCAGATATGGGCCCTCTGCTGGTCCCGGTAGGCGGGCAGGCGCTTATAGATGGCCAGGAGCATGGCCAGCATGTGTTCAGACACGGCTGGGCCGTAGGCTCCCACGGCGGAGGTGAGGCGCACGCCTCTGGGCAGGACGCCGGGGGCCAGGTAGGGGTCCACCCCCGCGTTCCAGCTCTGCACCCATTTCAGGTTGGGAAAGGTCTTGAGCTGATCGGGGGGGACATAGCCAAGCAGAATGGTGGTGCGCTCCCGCCACTCCTGGGGGATGCTGCTGGCTCCCCCGCGGTCATTGGTGGGGAGAAAGAGATGCTCAGACTCCGGCGCGGCGGCCTGAAAGGCCGCCTTCTGTGCGCCGGTGAGGGGGAGCAGGTGGAGAATGGTTTCCATGGTTTGGGCCTCCTTGAAAAAGCGGTTGCAGGCGGTGGAAAAGGGGCCGGTCGTCAGACCGGCCCCCTGCGCTTACTTTATGGTGATGAGCAGCTCGCCGGCTTTGACAGAGCCGCCCTCTTTGATGAGCACCTGCTCCACGGTACCCGCCATGCGGGCCACCACGCTCGTCTCCATCTTCATGGCCTCAATGACGGCCAGCACCTGGTTCTCCTCCACCGCGTCTCCGAGCTTGACGCAGATCTTGGACACCATGCCGGGGATGGAGGCCCCCGCCTGGCTCTTGTCGGAGGGATCGGCCAGCGTAACGTGCTTCACCTGTGCCTCGGCGTTCTTGTCGGGCACCGCCACCTCGCGGCGCATGCCGTTGAGCTCGAAGTGGACGTTGCGGGTGCCGTCCTCGTTGAGATCGCCCAGCCCCAGGTATTTGATGACCAGGGTCTTGCCGTCCTCGATGTTGATCTTGTTGGTCTCGCCCAGGGCCATGCCGTTGAAGAACACATGGCTGCCCATGCGCATGATGTAGCCGTACTCCTGCCGGTGGCGGAAGAACTCCTCCACCACCTTGGGGTAGAGGCACCAGGAGATGATGTTCTGCTCCGACGCGCTGGGGTAGAACTTCTCCACCTCCCGCCGGGCGGCGGCGAAGTCGACGGGCTCCAGCAGCTCACCGGGGCGGCAGGTGATGGGCTCCTCACCCTTGAGCACCACCTTCTGCAAGTCCTCGGGGAAGCCCCAGGCGGGCTGGCCCATCATGCCCTTGAAGTAGCTCACCACGCTGTCGGGGAAGGTGAGAGCCTCTCCACGCTCCACAATGTTCTCGGGGGTCAGCTCGTTCTGCACCATGAAGATGGCCAGATCACCCACCATCTTGGAGGAGGGCGTCACCTTCACAATGTCGCCCAGCATGTGGTTGACCTTGACGTACATCTCCTTGACATCCCCGAACTGGTGGCCCAGGCCCAGGCTCTCCACCTGGCTCTTGAGGTTGGTGTACTGGCCGCCAGGCATCTCGTAGCGGTAGATATCGGTGGAGGGGTTCTTGATGCCCGCCTCAAACTGGCTGTAGCGCAGGCGCACGTCGGCCCAGTAGTCGGAGAGGGTCTGGAGCTTTTCGGGGTCGAGTCCGGTGTCCCGCTCCTGGCCCTGGAGGGCGGTGACCACTGCGTTCAGGGAGGGCTGGCTGGTGGTGGCGGACATGGAGTCGATGGCGCAGTCCACAATATCCACCCCTGCCTCGGCGGCCATCAGATAGGCGGCCACCTGGTTGCCCGAGGTGTCGTGGGTGTGCAGGTGGATGGGCAGGCCCACCTCGTTTTTCAGGGCAGTGACCAGCTTCTTGGCCGCGTAGGGCTTGAGGAGGCCGGACATGTCCTTGATGCACAGCAGATGGGCGCCCCGCTTCTCCAGCTCCTTGGCCATGTCCACGTAGTATTTGAGGGTATATTTATCCCGCTTGGGGTCGAGAATGTCACCGGTGTAGCACAGGGTGGCCTCGCACAGCTTGCCCTGCTGGAGCACCTCGTCTATGGCTATCTCCATGCCGGGAATCCAGTTCAGGGAGTCGAAGATACGGAATACGTCGATGCCGCTCCGGGCTGACTCCCGGATAAAGGCCCGGATGAGGTTGTCGGGGTAGTTGGTGTAGCCTACGGCGTTGGCCCCCCGCAGGAGCATCTGGAAGGGGATGTTGGGGATCTTCTCCCGCAGGAGGCGCAGCCGCTCCCAGGGGGACTCATGGAGGAAGCGGTAGGCCACGTCGAAGGTGGCGCCGCCCCACATCTCCAGGGAGAAGCAGTCGTTGAGGATCTCTGCCGTGCCCTCGGCGGCCTTGAGCATGTCGCGGGTGCGCACCCGGGTGGAGAGAAGGGACTGGTGGGCGTCCCGCATGGTGGTGTCGGTGATGAGCAGCCTCTTCTGTCCCAGCACCCAGTCCCGCACCGCCTCTGGCCCCTTCTCATCCAAAAGCTGCTTGAGGCCGGTGCACTTGGGCGGGGTGTGCTCGTAGGGCGGGAAGCGGGGAATGTCGAACTGGGCCCGCTCAGCGGAGGGGTTATCCACCTGTATCTGGGCGATGTACTTGAGCAGCTTGGTGGCACGGTCGCGGCCCACGTCGATGTCGAAGAGCTCGGGAGTCTCGTCAATGAACTTGGTGTGGCACGCCCCGGCCCGGAAGGTGGGGTGGGCCAGAATGTTGGTGACGAAGGGAATGTTGGTCTTGACGCCGCGGACATGCTCCTCGCTGATGGCCCGCATGGCCTTGCGGCACACCCCCTCGAAGGTGTTGTCCCAGGAGGTGACCTTGACCAGCAGGGAGTCGTAGTAGGGGGAGATCTCCGCGCCGGTAAAGGCGTTGCCGCCGTCCAGACGGACGCCGAAGCCGCCGCCGGAGCGGTAGGCGGTGATTTTGCCGGTGTCGGGGGCGAAGTTGTTGGCCGGATCCTCGGTGGTCACCCGGCACTGGAGGGCGTAGCCGTTCATGTGCACCGCGTCCTGGCTGGGGATGCCGATCTCCGGGGTGGACAGGGGGTGGCCCTCGGCGATGAGGATCTGGGCCCGCACCAGGTCTATGCCGGTGACCATCTCGGTGACGGTGTGCTCCACCTGGATGCGGGGGTTCATCTCGATAAAGTAGTGGTTCCCGCTCTTGTCCACCAGGAACTCTACCGTGCCGGCGGAGACGTAGCCCACGTGGCGGGCCACCTTTACCGCGTCCTCATAAAGCTTCTGCCGGGTGGTCTCGGGCACGGAGAAGGCGGGGGCGAACTCCACCACCTTCTGGTAGCGGCGCTGGAGGGAGCAGTCCCGCTCGAACAGGTGAACCACGTTGCCGTGCTTGTCGCCCAGAATCTGCACCTCAATGTGCTTGGGCTCCACCAGGTACTTCTCGATGAAGATGTCCTCGTTACCGAAGGCCTTCTTGGCCTCGCTCTTCACCAGGTCAAAGGCGGGGATGACCTCCTCCGGTGTGTCGCAGCGGCGCATCCCCCGGCCGCCGCCGCCGCCGGCCGCCTTGAGGATGATGGGGAAGCCGTATTCGACGGCCTTTGCAAGGGCCTCCTCCCCGTCCTTCAGGGGACGGTCGGAGCCGGGGATGGTGGGCACGCCGCAGGCGTGGGCAATGGCCTTGGCGGTCAGCTTGTCGCCCATCTGGGCCAGAATGGTGGAGGAGGGGCCGATGAAGGTGATGCCAGCCTCCTCGCAGGCCCGTGCGAAGTCGGCGTTCTCGCTCAAAAAGCCGTAGCCGGGGTGGATGGCGTCCACGTTGCGGCGGCGGGCCAGATCGATGATGGAGGGGATGTCCAGATAGGCCCCCAGGGGGGACTTGTTCTCACCGATGAGATAGGCCTCGTCCGCCTTGGTGCGGAAGAGGGAAAAGGTATCCTCGTTGGAGTACATGGCCACCGTGTGCAGGCCCAGATCGTAGCAGGCCCGGAACACGCGGATGGCGATCTCGCCCCGGTTAGCCACCAGGACCTTGTTAAATTTGCATTCCGCCATGCTGTCCTTCCTTCCTGAATCAAATGAGTCCGATCGCGTCAAACAGACACCGTTCGGCTGCGGCGGCTCTCCGGCCGCCATGACCCCGCCGCCGGGGCGTGCGGGGAAATGCGATGTTAAGACTGATTATAGCAGTAAGGCGGATTTTTTGCAAGCGATTTTGTGTGTGGTTGCAAAACTTGGCGACACGCACAGGAAATTCAACCGGCCGGTTTTGTATTTGGCGGTTTCGCCGTCGGGGGGAGGGGGCCTTGCCACTGTCTGGGAAATATGCTACACTAAGACCTCACAGAGGAGAGGAGGGAGCATCCATGGCGCTGCGGCTTGGCGACGGGGTGGAGCAGCTGCCCGGCATCGGGCCGGCCCGGGCCAAGAGCCTGGAGAAGCTGGGGCTGGCCACGGTGGAGGATCTGCTGCGCTACTTTCCCCGGGACTATGAGGATCGCCGCCGGTTTTCCACCGTGGCGGCGGCCCCTGTGGACACTCCGGTGTGCCTGGAGTTGCTGGTGGCGGAGCCGCCCCGCCTCTCCCGCATCCGCAAGGGGCTGGAGCTGGTGAAGGCCCGCCTGGTGGACGATACCGGCAGCGTCAGCGCCACCTTCTTTAACCAGTCCTATATGAAGGACGCCCTGCGCACCGGCGAGACATACGTCGTCTACGGCCGGGTGGAGGGCCCGCCGGGGCGGCGTCAGATGACCAACCCGGTGTGCGAGCGGGCGGACAGGGCCCGCTTCACCGGTCGTATTCTGCCCATCTACCCCCTGACCCGGGGCGTCTCCAACAACCTGCTGGCGGGGCTGACCCTCCGCTGCGTGGAGGAGTGCGCCGGGCAGATGGAGGAGACGCTTCCCGCCGGACTGCGGCGGGAGCACGCCCTGGCCGCCGCCGAGTTTGCCTGCCGGAACATCCACTTCCCCCGGGACGAGGAGGCCCTGGAGCTGGCCCGGCGGCGGCTGATCTTCGAGGAGCTGTTCTGCCTGGCCTGCGGCATGGCCCTGCTGCGCACCCGGCGCACCTGTGCGGAGGGCGTCCCCTTTTCCACACCGCCGGTGGAGGAATTCCTAGCGCTGCTCCCCTTCTCCCTCACGGCAGCCCAGCGGCGGGCCATGGAGGAGGTGGCGGCCGATACCGCCTCCGGCGCGCCCATGAACCGGCTTGTGCAGGGCGATGTGGGCTCGGGCAAGACCATGGTGGCGGCCTACGGGGCGTGGCTGGCGGCGAAAAACGGCGGCCAGTGCGCCCTGATGGCCCCCACGGAGCTGCTGGCCGAGCAGCACTTCCGCTCCCTGGCCCCGCTGCTGGGGCGGGCAGGGGTGCGGGTGGGCCTGCTCACCGGCTCGGTGAAGGGGAAGGCCCGGAAGGAGCTCTACGCCGCCCTGGCGGCGGGGGAGGTGGATCTGGTGGTCGGCACCCACGCCCTGCTGAGCGAGGGAGTGACCTTTTCCAACCTGGCCCTGGCCATCACCGACGAGCAGCACCGCTTCGGGGTGGCCCAGCGCGCGGCCCTGGCCGCCAAGGCCGGGCGGACGCCCCACGTGCTGGTCATGTCCGCCACCCCCATCCCCCGCACCCTGGCCCTCATCATCTATGGGGATCTGGAGGTGTCGGTGATCGACGAGCTGCCCCCCGGCCGCACGCCGGTGGAGACCTATGTGGTGGGGGAGGACAAGCGGCAGCGGATGTACCGCTTCGTGCGGAAGCTGGTGGGCCAGGGGCGGCAGGCCTATCTGGTCTGCCCCGCCGTGGAGGAGGGGGAGGAGTCCCCGGGAGAGCCCAGCGGGGAGGGCCTCAAGGCGGCCGTCCCCTATGCCGAGCACCTCAGAAGCGAGGTGTTCCCCGACCTGCGGGTGGGGCTGGTACACGGTAAGATGAAGGCCAGGGACAAGGACGCGGCGATGACCGCATTCGCGGCGGGGGAGCTGGACGTGCTGGTGTCCACCACCGTCATCGAGGTGGGGGTGGACGTGCCCAATGCGGCGCTGATGGTGGTGGAGAACGCCGACCGCTTCGGCCTGAGCCAGCTCCACCAGCTCCGGGGCCGGGTGGGCCGGGGAAAGCACCAGTCCTACTGTGTGCTGATGACCAGCACCCACAGCGCCGGGAGCCGGGAGCGGCTGCGGGTGCTGGCGAAGACCGCCGACGGCTTCCGCATCGCGGAGGAGGATTTGAAGCTGCGCGGCCCCGGCGACTTTTTCGGCCAGCGGCAGCACGGCCTGCCCCAGCTTGGTATCGCCGACCTGGCGGCGGACATGCGGGTGCTCAAGGAGGCCCAGCAGGCCGCCCAGGCGCTGCTGGAGGCCGATCCCGGCCTGTCCCGGCCGGAGCACGCACCGCTGCTGGGCCGGGTGCGCCGCCTGTTTGCCCAGCACGGTGACATGTTCAACTGAGCGCCCCGCCAGTGGGCGAAGAATCACATGAAAAGGAGTAAGACGTATGATTTCCATTCGAGAGATGACCGCGGCGGACGAGGGGGCCGTCATGGAGATGGTGGACCGGTTCTACCACAGCCCGGCGGTGGAGCATGAGGTGGACCTGGCCGTTCTCCGCCGGTCCTTTCAGGCGGCGGTGGACCCGGCCGAGCCGCTGATCCAGGGCCTGGTGCTGGAGGAAGACGGCCGCCCGGTGGGCTACCATTATATGTGCATCGGCTATTCCGCTGAGGTAGGCGGGCGCTACCTGCTGCTGGATGAGCTCTACCTGGCTCCCGAGTGCCGGGGCAAGGGCTACGGCGAGCAGGTGATCCGCTGGGCCATGGAGCAGCACCCTGAGTGCGCCCGCTACCGCCTGGAGGTCACCGGGGAGAACCGGGCCGCCCGGCTGTATGAGCGGATGGGCTTCCGCTATCTGGACTACAAGCAGATGGTCATTGACCGGTAAAAAGGAGTGTTTGGTATGACGAGGATGGAAGAGACCGAGGCCCTGCGGGCCCGGACGGACGTACACTACAACTGCTGCCAGTCGGTCTTGGTGCCCTTCGCCGATTTGTGCGGCCTGGATAAGGAGACAGCCTTCAAGCTGGGGGCCAACTTCGGCTCCGGCATGCGCCATGGCTCCACCTGCGGCGCGGTGACCGGCGCACTGATGGTGTTGGGGCTGGCGGGCAAGGGGGCCGATGAGGCCACCGCGCTGATGCGCCGGTTCCGGGAAAAAAACCAGGTCCTGGACTGCGCCAATCTGCTCCGGCTGGCCAAGGAGCGGGGGGAGGAGCGCAAGTGCCACTGCGACCGGATGGTATACGAAGCGGTGGAGCTTCTGGAGGACTTGCTGAAATAAGACGATCGGGCACCGGCTGCTGGCCGGTGCCCGATAACGTAAGGGCCTTATTGCAGGGTGAGGACGACGGGGACTTCAAAGGTGGTGCGGCGGGAGGCAAAGAGTTCCATGGAGATGACGTCCCAGTAGCAGTGCTCAATGGTGTACTCTTCAACGAAATACCCCTCGGGAATGGGCGTTTCATAGGGGGTGTTCCGCCAGAGAATGTCACTGGCATAGGTGCTGTGGCCGCCGGTATTCTTTACCGTGCCGTCAGGGGTGCGATAGAAGCCGGTGCCCAACTGGTAGAAGTTCAGGTTCGTCTCGCTGCTGGCGGGAGGCATGGGGGCCAGGAAAGCCACCTGGGCTGTGGTATCGTCCAGGCGGATAGCGCTGATCTCCATGCCCCCCGGCATGGGTTCCAGGGCCTCCCCTGTTTTCAGGCTGACAGTGATAAACTTCTGACTCTTCTCCAGCCACTCTGCCTTGGTGATGTGCAGGGTGAGGGAGTCCGGATCGCTGAAATAAGGGCTCTCGAACAGGTAGGAGTCCCCCATGGCGGTCAGGCCGCTGGCGGAGCCCTTCTCATAGCGGTTGCCCTTCTTGTCCTCCAGATAGAAGTCCAGACTCTGGAGCTCCTCTGCGTTGTCTGGGTCCTGCTCCAGATTTAGCCGGGCGTGGGTGGGGTAGAGCTCCAGATCCACAATCCGGATGTTGTTGCCGTCCAGCTCCAGCCAGCGGTTCACCTCCACCGTGCGGCCTTGGCCCCGGAACCGCTGATCCAGGGGGAGGTCGAAGGTGACCACGGCGTCCGCCGTCCATTCCCCGGCATCGGTGACATCGGGTATGTGGGCCTGCACCTCGCAGGTCAGGCGTAGGGACTCCGGAAGCTGGGACTCCTCCTCCCCGTTAAAGGCCACGGTGATGGCGTTGGACAGCTCCCCGGGGGCCACGCTGTCCATCAGGACGGAGCAGCCCTCCAGCCTTTCTCCGTCGGGGGTGGTGAACGTTGCCCGGGGCATAAAGAACGTGGCCTCCTCCGGCCCGGAGACGGACAGGAAGAGCATCAGCCCGCCCTGGTCGGCCATCAGGTACTCCAGATGGACGGTGATGCCGTTGTCCGTGGCGCTCTGACCGATATACTGCACATAGTCGTTTTCCACAGCGGCCTTGAGGCTGGGAGAGAAGGCCACGGCGGCGGCCAGCTCCTTGAGCACGGGCACTTTGCCGCAGGCCAGGGCGAAGGGGGTGGACAGGTTCACCAGGAGCACGAAGGCGGCAAACACCGCCGCCACGCTCCCGGCGGGGGCGCTGATCCGCCGCCACAGCCTCCGGCGGCGGGCCCTGGCCCGGGCGCGGGCCACGGCGCCATCCAGGGCGGGGGGCAGCTCCTCCGGCGCGTCCCGGAGGGCCTTGTATTCTTCCATGCGGTCCATGGCTCAAACCTCCTCGGTCAGATGCAGCTTCAGCAGGGACAGGGCCTTCCGCTGGCGGGTGGATACGGTGCCCGGCGGGATGTCCAGGGCCTGGGCGGTCTCCGCCAGGGTGAGTCCCTGGAAGTAGCGCAGCACCACTACCGCCCGCAGCTCACGGGGCAGGCGGGCAACGGCCTCCCGCAGGGGGAGCGCGTCGAAGGCCTCCGCGGCGGTCTCGGGCAGCTCGGCCACCGCCAGCTCCCGCTTCCGGCGGCGCAGCTCGGCGTTGCAGGCGTTGATGAGGATGCGGGTCATCCAGGTGGCGAAATACTCCGGCTGACGGAGGCGTTTGTAGTGGAGAAAGCCCTGGTAGACCGCCTCGTCCACTGCGTCCACGGCGCAGGCCTCGCTGCCCAGATAGAGCCAGGCGGTGCGGTAGAGCCGGCCTTTCAGGCCCTCCGCCTGTTGAATGAATTCCTGTTCGGTCAAGGGTGGCGCCCCCTTTCTGCCTATTAGAGAAACCGGCGGGCCGTTTTCATTGCGTTTCTTGAAAAAAGTTTGGCTTCATTATATAATAGCCGGGTCAGAGAAAAAAGAGGTCCCGGAGGAATCCTGTTTTGAATCAACTCGACCAACTTCCCATCCCCCTGCTCCAGTGGTACCGCGAAAACGCCCGGGTGCTCCCCTGGCGGAGCGATCCCACCCCCTACCACGTGTGGGTCAGCGAGATCATGCTCCAGCAGACCCGGGTGGCGGCGGTGCTGGACTACTACCGCCGCTTCATGGAGGCCCTGCCCACCGTGGCCGATCTGGCGGCCGTGGAGGAGGACCGGCTCATGAAGCTGTGGCAGGGCCTTGGCTACTACAACCGCGCCCGCAACCTCCAGAAAGCCGCCCGTCAGGTGGCGGAGGACTTCGGCGGGGTGTTCCCCGACACCTATGAGGGCCTTCTCACCCTGTCCGGCGTGGGGGAGTACACAGCGGGGGCCATCGCCTCCATCGCCTTCGGCGTCCCCGTTCCGGCGGTGGACGGCAACGTGCTGCGGGTGGTGGCCCGCATCAGCGGAGACGGCGGCGACATCGCCCGGCCGGACACCAAGGCCCGGATGCGCGCCGCCCTCCAGGCCGTCCTTCCGGTGGACGCCCCCGGCGACTTCAACCAGGCCCTCATGGAGCTGGGGGCCACGGTGTGCCTGCCCAACGGCGCGCCCCTGTGCGACCGGTGCCCGGCGGCGGACTTCTGCACCGCCCGGCGGGAGGAGCGCACCGGGGAGCTGCCCGTCAAGGCGGCAAAAAAGGCCCGGCGCATCGAGGCCCGGACCGTGTTCCTGATTTTCTGGGAAAAGAAGGTGGCCCTGCGGCGGCGGCCGGGGCGGGGCCTGCTGGCAGGCCTGTGGGAGTATCCCAACGAGCTCTCCCCCGCCCCCTGTCCGGTGGAGGCGGCCGGGTTATCCGACGGCCCGGCGGGGAAGCATATCTTCAGCCATATCGAGTGGCACATGACCGCCCAAATCGTGGAGGCCGCCTCGCCGGAGCTGCCGGAGGGGTGGGTGTGGGCCGACCGGGCCGCCCTGGAGCGGGATTACGCCGTGCCCAACGCCTTTCAGGCCTTCGCCGGGGCGGTGGAGACCCGGCTGTGAAGGAGAGCGCCATGGAGGATGTACTGGCCGCCCAGCGGCGGTATTTTGACAGCGGGGCCACCCGGCCCCTCCGGTTCCGCCAGGAGATGCTCACCCGGCTGGAGCTGGCCCTCACCCGGTGGGAGGGGGAGCTGCTGGAGGCGCTGAAGGCAGATCTCAACAAATCCCCCTACGAGGGGTATATGAGCGAGCTGGGCCCCACCCTGGCGGAGCTGCGCTTTGCCCGCGGGCATCTGAAAAAGTGGGCCCGTCCCGTCCGGCACCCTGCCCCCCTGTCCCAGTTCCCCTCCGTGGGCACTGTGTACCGGGAGCCCTACGGCGTGTCGCTGATCCTCGCCCCGTGGAACTACCCTCTGCTTCTCACCCTGGCCCCCCTGGTGTCCGCCATCGCGGCGGGGTGCACGGCGGTGGTGAAGCCGGGGGAGGACGCCCCCGCCTCCGCCCGCGCCCTGGCGGAAGTGCTGGGGCGGGTGTTCCCGCCGGATTATATCACCGTGGCCGAGGGGGGACGGGAGGAGGCGGAGGCCCTGGTGGACAAGCCCTTCGACGTGATCTTCTTCACCGGCAGTCCGGCGGTGGGGAAAAAGGTCATGGCCGCGGCGGCGGAGCACCTCACCCCCGTCACCCTGGAGCTGGGGGGCAGGTCGCCGGTGATTCTGGCCCCCGACGCCGATGTGGAGCTGGCCGCGGCCCGCATTGTCTGGGGCAAGTTTCTCAACGCGGGGCAGACCTGCGTGGCTCCGGACCATGTCTGGGTTCCGGAGGGGATGGCGGAGCCCTTCGTGGCCGCCCTGGCCCGGCAGATCACCCGCTTTTACGGCGCGAATCCCTTGGCCGGGGAGGAGCTGCCCCGCATCGTCAACCGGCGGCACTTCGACCGTCTGGCCGGGCTGCTGTCCGGCGGGCGGATCGCCGTGGGCGGGCAGACCGACCCGGAGGGCCTGCGCATCGCCCCCACGGTGCTGGTGGACGTGCCGGAGGGCAGCCCGGTGTTGGAGGAGGAGATCTTCGGCCCCATCCTGCCTGTGCTGCCCTACCGGAGCCTGCCGGAGCTGGTGGAGGCCCAGAGGCAGAAGCCCCGCCCGCTGGCCCTCTACCTGTTCACCCGGAGCCGCTCCGTCCAGCGGGCGGTGCTGGAGGCCCTGCCCTTCGGGGGCGGGTGCGTCAACGACACGGTGGTGCACCTGGCCGACCCCCGCCTCCCCTTCGGCGGGGTGGGGAACAGCGGCATGGGCGCCTGCCACGGCAAAGCGGGCTTCGACGCCTTCACCCACGAAAAGAGCGTACTGAAAAAAGGGCGGCTGGACATTCCCGTCCGCTACCCGCCCTATGGGAAAAAGCACCTGGGTATTTTGAAAAAACTGATGTGACGCGGGAGGAACACCGACATGGCAAAACTCTATTTCCGTTACGGGGTTATGGGCTCCAGCAAGACGGCCAACGCGCTGATGGTGCGCTACAACTACGAGGAGCGGGGCCAGGACGCCCTGCTGGTCAAGCCCGCGGTGGATCAGCGGGACGGGGCCCGGTTCGTGGCCTCCCGGGCGGGGCTGAGCCACCCGTGCATCTACTTCTCCGACCTGATGGAGATGACGCCCCGCCAGCTCAAGCCCTACGCCTGCATCATCGTGGACGAGGCCCAGTTCCTCACCCGGGACGAGGTGCGCTACCTCACCGATCTGGTGGACGACTGGAACATCCCCGTCATCTGCTACGGCCTGCGCACCGACTTCAAGGGGGAGCTGTTCCCCGGCTCGGCGGAGCTGCTGGCCACGGCGGACGTGATCGAGGAGGTCAAGACCATCTGCTGGTGCGGCAAGAAGGCCCTGTGCAACGCCCGCTTTGACGAGAGCGGCCACGTCATCAAGGAGGGCGAGCAGGTGGTGCTGGGGGCCAACGACAAGTACATCGGCCTGTGCCGCAAGCACTGGAAAGAGGGCAACTTAGGGCCGCAGTAACTCCGGGCCCATGCACTCCACGGCCAGCAGGAAGCCCAGCCGCAGCCCCTCGGAGAAGGCGTACTGTCCGTGGCCCAGCACGGGGCTGTCCCGCAGCTCCTCCGGCCAGTGCCGGGGGTTCGGATGGCCGACGAAATATTGATAGAGTTCTTCCATCGCAGGGGACATGAAAATCACCTCCTAACGTCCTTTAAGTCGTTATCATAATAACACTACTAAAAGGTCGTGTCAAGAGAAAAGAGGAAAAGATGCAATTTTGTGAGAAGCTCTATGCCCTGCGCCAAGAGCGGGGGTTGACACAGAAGCAGGTAGGCGAGGCGCTTTCCATGGCCGCCCGTCAATACCAGCGCTTTGAAAAGGGCGAACAGAAGCCGGGGTTTGACAATCTGCGGAACATGGCGGACTTTTACGGGGTGTCGGTGGACTGGCTGATGGGTCGCACGGAGCGCCGGGAGGTCTGGCGGTAACCGGGCCCTGTAGGGGCGGCCTTTATGGCCGCCCGCAGGCGATCGCCAGGGCCGCCTCAACGCTCCTCCGCGTAGGGGCCGACGCCCCAGGGCGGCCTCTCTTGCCCCTCTGGGGCAATTCACCTTCTGCCCACATCGGCCCGCCTTGTGCCAGGCTGGCGCGCCCTCCACGTTACCTTTTTGACGCATGATTTCTGGTCATGCCTCCGGCGGGCCCCTTTCTGGGCGGCCAGAAAGGGGCGAAAGAGCCGGTTAAGGCGGGGAATTCCGATTTCCCCCGCCTTAACAATCCACCCCTTGAAACGGCCAAGAAGGGGGGAATTGCGATTCCCCCTTCTTGGAACTTCCCCCGGGCTGTTCTGCCGGCGGCTTTCCGGCGGCGGGGGCTTACGCTGTAACGCCCCCGCCGCACCGGCCTGGATGGGGGGAACGGGGGATATGTGTTGGGACGCAGGGGCGGAGCTTGTCCCCGCCCGCGGACGGCAAACCTAGGAAGGAGGAGAAATCCAATGATCTGCAATCTCTGCCCCCGCCGGTGCGGGGCCCTGCGCACGGAGACCGAGGGCCGGGGCGTATGCCGGATGCCGGAGGCGCCGGTGGTGGCCCGTGCGGCCCTCCACCAGTGGGAGGAGCCGCCCATCTCGGGCACGCGGGGCTCCGGCACCGTGTTTTTCTCCGGCTGCTCTCTGGGGTGCGTCTTCTGCCAGAACGACGCCATCAGCCACCAGGACTTTGGCAGGCCCATCTCCCTGGAGCGGCTGCGGGCCATCTGCTTCGAGCTCATCGACCAGGGGGCCCACAACATCAACCTGGTCAATCCCACCCACTATGCCCACGCGGTGGCCCGGCTGCTGGCCCAGCCGCTGCCGGTGCCGGTGGTATGGAACTCCGGCGGCTATGACCGGGTGGACACCCTGCGGGGCCTGGAGGGGAAAATTCAGATCTATCTGCCCGATTTGAAGTATGTCACGCCGGAGTACGCGGAGCAGTATTCCGGCGCGGCGGACTACCCGGAGGCGGCCCAGGCGGCCATTCTAGAGATGTTCCGCCAGACCGGCCCCTGCGTGTATCAGGACGGCCTGTTAAAACAGGGTGTTATCATCCGGCACCTGCTCCTTCCCGGGAAATTGGCCGAGGCCAAGCGGGTGATGGACTGGGTGGCGGAGCACTTCGCCCCCGGCGCGGTGGCCTTCTCCCTCATGAGCCAGTACCTCCCCTGGGGGCGGGCGGCGGAGTTCCCCGCGCTGAACCGCCGCCTGCGGCCCTCGGAGGTCCGCTCGGCCGAGGACTATATGGACGCATTGGGGCTGGAGGGCTTCACCCAGGGGGCGGAGGCCGCACGGTCGGAGTACATTCCGGCCTTTGATCTCACGGGGGTATAATAAACGGGCGGCTTTCCCGCGTGCGGGAAAGCCGCCCGTTCATACCAGCCGGGCCATGTCCTCCGGCAGAGGCTGCTCCCAGGCCATGGGTTCCCCGGTGACGGGGTGGCGGAGGGAGAGCCGGGCGGAGTGGAGGCTGTC
>ERZ1694977.146-NODE-146-length-35399-cov-47.517316_pt1 | contig 35399 bp, 61 predicted proteins | sample MGYA00581609_ERZ1694977 | MGnify/ENA primary metagenome ERZ1694977 (study PRJEB42213, sample SAMN07424467) | human gut metagenome | biome: ENVO:00009003; feature: ENVO:2100002; material: ENVO:00002003 | host: Homo sapiens | place: USA | collected 2014 ... | reverse complement strand
AGTACATCTCAACGTGGCCGATCTTAAGCGGGCGGCTCTTATCGGTCCCCGCGAACTCCAGCATATCACCGGGGCGCAACCGGGATACGTCCGGGATACCTGCGGTTATGTCTACGTCTACGGTTGTCAGCTTGCCGGACTGATATATTCCGGCGGTATTAAGTATGCCGAAGCTCTGGTCTGCCTCTGCGTATGCATAACAGATAGAACTACTGCAATCACTGTAATAGTTGCCGTCCTTATATTTTTTAAAACAGTAATCACGTAGATTCTGACTGTAATAATTGCGGCCAATCAGCGTGTCGTACTTTGCGATTACTGCCTGCCTCTTTTCTTGTGCTGTCATAGTACCTCCAAAAATGAAAAGGCCCAGGATTTACCCAGGACCATAAATAAGTACAGTATCACCGGCTCTCACCCTGCCGGCCGGGAGATATGCGGATCACCTCCTTAAGCGGCTCCACTGTCCAATTCCGGCAGCCCTGCCACGCTGGTAAGGATAGACAACACTCCGGCCAGCACCGACGCGCTGATTACCATTTGGGCATTTACATCGCCCAGCACCGACGCTGTACCAATCGTAGCTACTGCCGTCTGTGCCATAGTCTTGACTGCTCTCCTGGCGGCCGCTCTCGCCCATTTGATCGTATCTACATCTGCTTTAAATACACAATTCTTAAACATAGTGATTTCCTCTCTTCCTTATTTGATATACTGCGCCATCATAAATACAAGGCCGCAAGCAACCGCTCCGGCCATGGCCCCCACAATCGTATTAAAAATTGTTCGCTTCATACTACTCCACTGCTCCGCCGGTTCTGCCTTCAGCTTATCAATATCCTTCCCCTGGCGCCGCTGCTCTTCCAGCATATTTCCCATATTGATTGTCAGTTCCTTCACCGATAATGCAAGGTCCTGTATAGCCTGATTCTGTACCTCAAGATCATCTATTCGGTGTTTTGCCGACTTTGATTCGTGTTCCAAGGCGGTGATCTTAACTGCAATTTCTTCATTTTCCACGCTGTGATTCCTCCATACTAATAATTCTGTCCGGTAATCTCCTTATACTCCTCTGCGGTGATCCAGCGGCCTACCGCATTACGTGTCATTCCAATGCTCCAGAGACCCGCGTCATAATATCCCTTAACCTTGCCATAATTTTTACTCATATCCTACACCTCCTCTAAGTCAATGCCGCCCATCATTGCCACATACGCGAGCTGTGCCTGTGTGGCTGCCAGCTGCTCCCGCAGGTCCGGCGCCCGGAACTCGGCGATCATCACGGTGCCGATCACGTCCCGTGTCTCCATAATCGGATCGCTGGACTCTGGATCGGTCCCTGTCTGGACCTGTTCGGCGCCGATGATATAATTATCGTCTTTGGTAAGCCGGCCGGCATACACAAGGTCTGAGCGCGTCAGGATAGGCTCCCCAGCATCGTCCATGACTGTGATAGACTTTGTGGCCTTAACGTCAGCCTCGATCTCCGCAAACGTGGCAGCCGCCGGCTGGAAGATTACTTTCCCGCCCTGCTCCACGAGCTGCACTCCGTTGACTACGAGGTCATACAGTTTCTCGTTGATTTTGATTTTTTCCATGATTTTATTTCCTTTCCGCCCTTTTTCGGGCAATAAAATACCACCGGCCATTTACTGACTGATGGTATCATTTTACTACTTTAGGTATCTGTACTCTTTCTTTCAAACATGTCTGTATATATCCAACATACTCCTCATAGGACATGGCATCGTAGAGTATTTCACAGTATTCGTCTGGTTCCATATCATATTTCTCCAGATAAGCCTTATGCAATTCGATAAGTTCATTAGTAACCTTACCCTTCCACATTCTTCATCAATCCTTTCAGTATTATATTAGCATGCCTTCCTTTAATTGGGAATACTATGTTACACTCTATAACTGTTATAATTTCCTCCTCGGTTAAATAGTGATTTAGGTGATTGCTATAAGTTGAAAAATAAGAGACTTGTCCCCAGTGGAGCAGATTTGAACAATTATAGAACTCCAGGGACTTATCTTATCAATTCAGCAGACCTAAGCACTATACTCAACAAACCGACTGGCTGGACAGCTACTGGCGGAATAATCTTAGTTGAGGACTGGGTTGATCCTAAAGTAGTTACAATGACCGTAAAAACTTATAACGGATCTGTCTTTTGGCGTAATTATTTAAGTGGGACATGGACCGAGTGGGTGTCTGGTACTGTCACTACAGATTTATCGACGGTAAATCCGAGTAGTTTAATACTACAATCCAGATCTACAGGATACCCAAAGCCCACCTTTTTTGCGGATAGTGCTGGTGCTTTGTTTATGAGATGCTATCTTAATGCAACCGATTATTATGAGTTATCTCTTAACAGTGTTGGGGCATACGTCAATAAATGCATAGGCGGTAAAATTGTTTTTACCAATAAATTTGTAACTTTTTAAATCATCTTGTGGTCGGATAAATGCAGCTCATACTCAGATTAGTAGACAATGCCTTACTTATATATATGTACAGCTTGTTTTCCGCAGCTTTTAATGTACCGTTGACCTGTATAGCATTATCATCTGCTATCGTGCTTCGCGCTCTATACACGGGTACATCCATAAGCGGCCTGACATCATCATCACAAAAGGCTACCTCAACCCAGCCGGACGATCCGGCGGATATCGTAAAAATACATTGCACCATATGTCCGATTTTATAAGCCAATACGTAAGACACCGGTGCGTTTTTGTAAAAATGCGCAGTGACGTCTTTCACAGTTAAATCACTATTTGCCTTATCAACCTTTTCGTTTACACTAAACAATGCCGCCATACTGGCCGCCTTCGATGCATCATTTATAATCTGGTTAATCACATCCGTTTTAAGCAGCAATTTCGTTGCTACCTTATCCGCAATTGCATCGATGAGGGCCTGCGCTCCTACCTGCGCGCCCGTCGCTCCTACTAATCCTTTTGTATCTACTGCGGTTATGGCGGATAGTAATTCTGCGGCAAAACCACGCGCCATGTACTTCCAGTTCGCTCCTGCGACTGGTGTTACACCTTTCAAATTATTTTTAAGAGCAACCCATGTACTCCCATTGTAATATACCACATCACCGATCCGATATGTGGTACCTGAAGCATAAGTTCCTTTATCTACAAAACCTATGCGCCCTAACTCTGTATATCCTTCTGGTGCTGCCATTTAAGTATTACCTCCTCTATCTTTGTAATATAATCTACCATCTGAAACTACGAAATCGTACAATACATTCGGTTTTCCTATATATAACGCTGATGTTTCTGGATCAAAATACAGGTCCGGCGGATCACCTCGTGGATACGTATTTTCTGTAATATACGTTTTAATATTTCGCCATAGCCGGGATACTCCCCGCGCTGTTAAAGTTTTTTGCATAGGGACACCCCCATTATACGCATATTGCGTCTATCTCTGCATCAGTCATCGGGTCCGCCCACGTTCCGTCCGCACATAATACCGCATCTTGCTTTCCAGATGCAGGAGCCGGAACTAATCCAGTTCCGCCAGCCGCGGAGGCTGTAGCGCCTTTAAATGCGGAGTACGTTGTATTAGCGGGTGTTTGATATGTTCCGTCAGCCCTCAAAAACTTCGTTTGTGATCCTGCTGGCGGATCAGGAACATAGCCAGCGGCACCAGCGGCTGAAGCAGTCGCGCCCTTCATTGCAACGGGTTTCGTGTCTGTAAATACTGCATTTGCTGGCACATCCACTGCAACCGTATGTCCTCCAACCGTAGCCGCATTACCGCCATTTGCAGGCATGGAGGTCGGTTTCCCTTTGATATAGGCATCAGATGATGTATCTGTCACGCTCCAGTCAGACTGTACATTCTGTTCAGCATTTGCTGGAGCATGTGCCGCCTGGCTGTGATCGTAAGCTGCTTTCGTCCAATCTCCACGGCCAGCAGTAGAAGATGTTGTACCAATTACAATTCCCCCATTGACCTGTCCATAAGCCGTACCGCTCCACCGGTACTCTCTCATGTTATAATCTCCAGGACTTAATATAATATAAAGCTTTCCGCTTTCCGGAGTCAGCGCCGCCCCTCCTGAAGTAAGTGACAACCACCCTGCTGTAAACGCTGTAGCTCCAGTTACAATATAGGAATCAATTACATCATCCACATAAGATGGCAACTGAGCCGCCGGAACACGGCCGGAATCGTCTAATTCTGCCACGCCTCCAGCTGCTCCCTTCTGTGTCGATGGAATTGCGCCAACGTCTCCAGCCGCAAGCGTTATATCTGCTGACAGTGCCTTATTATTAACCTTGCGCGTCGTCGGTACCTTTCCGCTTAAAGCTGTATTAACAACCTTATTTTGTACCGGATTTGTGGATGAACTGGATAATGCGCTGTCTACAGTCGTGTTATGCAGTTCATTCAGTTTTTGTTTCTCCGCAGTTGTATAATCCTCTGTAGATAATCCTTTTCCAGATACCTTAGCAACATAACCATCTTTTACATGGTTTTTCATATTGATCCAGAGTCTTGCTATATTTTCAGCGGTTACACGTTTTCCCATTTTTATACTCCTCTCATACACAAATATTATCGATCTCTTCGTCGGTTAATGGCTCAAGATTAGATTCCATTGTGGCCCACTCCGTATCATAATCGTTTTCACTTGCTTTCACTAAGGTCTGACCGGATTCCCCTCCCTTTGGAAGTAACCGGCTGTAATCCTTATACTCTGGTAATACATAGTTGTCCGGCTGCGGTCTGCTATCTACAGTCATTTTAATAGACAGGATTGTCTCACCGCTTGCCGCCGACCTCACATATACATACGCGATAATCTCCTCCGGATTCTGGAGCATAATATCGGGAATCATTGCATGATTGCTTTTCAGATATGCAATACTGGACAGCTTCCCCTGATAGTAATTGATTTCCGTGTCGTCAGGAATCTCAAGTTCAGCGCATTCAATCGCAAGTTCCTGACCATAATCCCACTGTGTAAGCCCGTATGCAGATGTAGTACAGTAGCCCGAGAATTTTGCTACAATCATCTTTCGATTCACTCCCTCCTTATGCCGTTATTTTCCAATACAGGATAGAATCAACAACCTTAAAATCAACACCAATACCAGCCTTCATATACAGGGTTGATGTTTCTGGATCAAAATAAAAACCAGGTGCTATAATCTGTGAATACTGCGCGGCTCTGTCTGCGTCATTTTTAGCATTATTCGCATGGGTCCCGGCCTGTCTGCTGTAATACTCACTGTTATTGGTATTCTCTCCCTCTCTGCTTCCAGTACCTCCGACCGCCCAGCTCTTTGCGGTTGTGGCGCTTCTGGTGGAGTTTGTTGCCTGATCTGTGGCACTGTCAAGAATATCGTCAGCATGATTTAGCGCTTCGTTCGCTCTTGCTGTGGCAGCGTTAGCATTGGTTACAGCATTATTCGCCGTAGTAATTGCACCGTTAATTTTAACAACCTGAGCCGCTACGTTTGCAATAGCATCTTCTCCATCCTTATTTACCTTTTCAGCTAAGGATATCATGGAATTTCGTACGTCCTTACCTTTTCGTGCGATTCTGAAATCTTGTATCTCCTTACTTATATCTGCCATGTCTTCACTTCCTTTCAGGCATGCAAAAAAGAACGCCTATTTTCAAGCGCTCTTTTGCTGGTTTTCCTATTTTAAATTGTAGCACATTTGGGTGTGACAAACGTGACAATTTACTTGACACAGAAAAAGAGCGGGGAAATTATCCTCGCTCTCTGTAATTTTTATTATTCATGGCTTGTGCACGCCGGCACGTACTGAGTATCCAGCCATGCCAGAAATTCGGGATTGTCTGAGTTGACTACTCCATCAGCTCCGGTTGTCAGGCCATCGTAATATTCGTAGCCCTCCATTAATTCTCCATATCCATTAAAGGCGTATAAAACATCATCTATTTTCGTTACTCCCAGCGGGATGGTCTTATCATCAAACTCGAATGACCATATTCCTTTTTCGCTCTGAGTCCACTTCCCAGAATATGTGTCCCTCTTTTTTACAACACCGGTTCCATCATCCCCATTTACCGCCCACTGTGGAAGCAGTCCCATATTGAATTTTCTCTCAATATGTTCTCTCTTTAGTTTATCATCCTTAGTTGTAAACTGTACACAATGCTCGTCATTAAGCCACGTCCATTCATATGATGAATTTTCCTCTTCATTCAGCGGAGATTTACGTATGAAATCACCATTAACTACATCAGCCATAGCAAACGAACCAAAAAGCAAACTAAATGTTAAAACAATAGTCAGTAAAGACATTTTTTTAAACATTTTATATTTCACCCCTTTCTGACTATATTATATCATCTATATACCTTCGGTTCAACCCTCCAATCCATCTATTCTATCCCTCAAATCTCTTACTCTGCCATACAAATCCTTAAACATATCTAGTGCAGACATATTTTCCGTCCAAGGATCATCGAAAATTATATCTCCTGTGACAATACCACTATAACCAACACGGGTTATCATTCCATCTCTTTTTAATTCAAGTGCTGGCCCTGTTCCATCAAATTCTTGAGTAGATAATACAATAGAATTACCTGCATCTTTACTATATATAGTCATGTCAGAAATGCCAAACCCATTAATCCATGCATAATTTTCAGTAATCAGCACATTCCCTATATTGATCTCACCAGAATTTATAATCACTGATCCGTCGCTGTCCACCTCAAATGTACCATTACCGATATTAATCCTGCCGCCTATAATTGATGATCCTTTGATGGTACTACCCTCAATAATGCCAAGAAGCACATGCAAGCCGGTCTTATCCCATGTACCGATCACCTCGCCCTGTGCATTCTTAACGGTAATGCTCCCATCTTTCGCCAGGCCAGCGCCGCCCACCTCGAGAATGCCGCCGCGAATTCTGTCCGCCAGCATCGTACCGGATGTTATGAAATCAGCCACAAGATTACCATCAATCGTCCAGGCATTCCGGTATGGTCCATTTATGCCGGTTGTAGAAAAGCCAAGGCCGTTCTGATTAAGCTGAATCACATGGGTAGCCGTGTTCTTATCCGGCGTGTTCATCACCAGGATTCGCCATGGGTGGATTTTCTTACCGGTAACGGGGTCCTCGACGTCCAGAACCACATACCCACCAAGTCCGCCAGTAATCAATGAGGTGGCATTCTCCACCTTACGCCTGATCTCGCTCGAGGCAGATTCCCCTACCTTCTTTATGGAATTTGATAGTTCCACCTGCTTACTTACATTTGCAGCTGTGAATGTCTTTACGGTTGATCCAAGGGATATACTCCCTTTTTTCGGATCGTCAAGATATAGGTCAAGCCTCGCAAGCAGCATATCTTTCTTAACCCCGTGGGGCTTGCTCTCCGCGGTTGTCCACCGGCCAACCTTAAACCTACGGATATCTACCCCCGCATAATTAAGATCAAGAGCCTTAACGGTTAGTGTATCCGGTATGTTGGTCAGTTCCTTAATCAGTGCTTTCGCCTTTTCAAGTAGTACGGAAGGCTCCGTTACATCAGCCCATTGATAGGTGACTGTTATGATTCCATATTCATCAACCACGCTCTGATCTGCCGTAATATAATCGCTTCCGTCATTCACAGACGTGATATCAACGGTTTTTGTCTGCACTTCCCCGTTCTCGTCTTGGTACTCCACTTCCGCGCCATAAGGTATTAACCGCGTAGCGATTTGCGTTGCGTCTTGGTATTTCGTCAGATCAAGCAGATTCACTCCGAAACGTATCTTCTGCTCATTGTATCCGCCATGGTCATAGGTGTAATTAAGATACTTCTTACCATCCTTATACTCCACGTACAGGCAGCCCCCATACTTGCTTATCAGATAGGTATTAACCGTGTTCCATGTGTTTTCCAGTTTTGTGCTTTCCCGCTTAATGTTGGATTCATCATCGATCACATTCACGGTTCCAAGCAAGAACTGTTTTCTTTCCTCCACCTGACGATTATGGTTATCAATCAGGTAGGCCAGGAAATCACGGATATTACCAGTATGGGAAAATGGGCGTTGGATACTGTCAATCAAGTACCCCATGCTTCCCTCACACACAATCTTTTTCACGTTGTAAAAGTCTGCCTCGTCCGATATAGCGCGGCCCTCATAAAGTATCTCCCCGTCTTCAATCACTCGTATAATAGATTTCAGTTTCTTAATCGTATTATAATACTCATGCGTTGGGGGGATCATAAATTCTAATTGCCCCGTCTTATTAATGGTTAATACAAGGCGTGGCTCCAGCACTCTTAAAACATCACTTTTTTGGTCATGTATGTGGTATATATGACCGTCTACGATATTCTGTATCAGATACATTATAAGCTACCTCCACGGTATATTACCGTCACAGTCCCGTTCCCGGAAAACTGCATTCTATATTCTCCACTTCCAATCAAAATGTCGGTGATATAATTCAATCCGGCGCTTAAGGCATATTCAACGCCTTCAAACAGTACTTTCATAGCGGCAGAGCATTCTATTTTAGGGATAACCGGCATTGGGCTGCCATCAACCACGAGATCGTATGTACCATTCACCGCTATGCTCCCATACTCCCGGATCACTCCGGTTTCGAAATCGAATGGGTCCCATGGCCAATCTTCATCCGATGCAAGCAGGTCCAATTTGTACGGCTTGCAGTCAAACGTAAGAGTAATCTTACCATATCTGCGATTACTCTTTTCATATTCGCACTCTCCCCGGCCATCATAGTAATATCCCTCATCAAAATCGAAAATCAACTTCACAGGCTTACCATGAAGGTAATTACTGATATCACTGATTCTCGCGGCCCAGTTACTATATCCCTTATCCTCAAAATCACATTCCACCTTTATTTTCCGGTTCTCATACCGGGTTCCGAAATAGTCCGTCATATCAACGTAACCATCGGCGCCCGGTATGTCAATAAGGCTCTTTTTCACTTCCGGAAGGCCTATATTGACCGAAATAATACGTAGCCCGAAATCTCGGTAAGAATGCTTTTCGTCATTAAACGTGATCCCTATAGGCATTACATAGCACCTCTCTCCCCAGTCTTCGCCGCATTACCAAGACTTTCATTTACAGGTTCGGAAACGATATTTCCGACCTTTTTGTTATCCATATACACACCGGTTTTCTCCATGGCCTGGCCCATCTCGCGGCCCATACGCTTGTAGTCAATCGCATAGCCAGGGCCGTACCCCTCGTTTCCGTAGCTGGCCGCAGGTATTGCCGCTGTTCCCGTAACGTATCCAGTTCCGGCAAGTGCTGCATCTACTGCATTCCCTGCCGTTACCGCGTCTATGGCGCTTCTCATGGCATTACCAACGACTTCTGACATGGCTGTGTATAGATTCCCGGCCATAGAATTAATACCTTCGATCATTTCAGTGATCGCGGTTTTCCCCAGTTCCTTCATGTCCGTAGGAAGCGTCTGGACCGCTCCTAACACATTCTGTGCAATTGCCTTGAATTTGTCCATATTCTCGGTTGTTCCGGAAGCTTCCTTTACTGATCCGGCCATGGCGGAGACCAATTCAACCGCATTTTGAACCGCGGTAAGCTTCATTACCTCAAGCGGCTGGTTCAGCGATACCCCCAGCTCCAGCATAGAATTCGTGTATTCCTGTTGGTACTTCGCAAGCTCCGCAGAAGTTTCTTGTTGCATCTTTGTAATCTGCGCTGCAATATCCTGCCGCATCGGCTCCAACTCTTCTACGGCCTGTCTTCTGGCAAGGCGATTTTTCGATCTGAAAAGATCAACATACTCATCTAACTCATCGTCACTCATTTCAGTAAGCAACTGGATTTCTGCCGCCGCCTGCGGGCCAAGGTTCTGCAATTCTGCCAGAAGTTCCTTCCCAATTCCGCGGCCGCTTAAATCGTCTAAGTTGTTTCTCCACTGCTCTAGCCCGTCAACCTGTGACCGGAGATTGTTCAGGAGATCATCGGATGATAATTCTGTATCTGCGGAAAATTCGTCAAAGAGTCCAAACGCCGATTTTATTTCGTCCGCTCTCTGGCTCACCGCATCTTCATACTGTTTGTTCAGATCGAGAATCTTATCGTTTAAGTCCTCGTATGCTTTTGCGACATTATCGGTGTACTTCTCTTCCGCCTGAAGCATCTGGTTTTCAAGCTCTTTCTTCGCCGCGAAATATTCCTTATCCGCGTCAATCCTTGCTTGTGTCCCATCTTTTACCTGTTTTCTGGCCTCATCCCAGTATGCCGCTTCTTCCGCAAGTGTAAGACCATTGTATACCTTGTAGTTATCCAGCTTCTTTTTAGCCGCCTCAAGAATGGCCTGCCCGATCTCGGCCGCGCTGCTCTTCGCATACTTCTTATTCCTTACAATTCCATCTGCGATACCTAGTGCAATATTACGCCCAACCTCGTCACGAAATACTCTGGATGGGGAATGGATTCCAAGCAGATTTTTAAGTCCGTTAAGTGCTGACTCGCCTACTTCTTTTGCTGCATCAACAACGGCTCCCACCGCGTTTTTCAGACCGTTTGCAATGCCGTCCACAATATCTTTTCCGATCTTTTTCCAGTCAAACTCGGAAAATGCTTTTTTGATCGAATCAAATATTTCCGGTATTTTACTCAGTACTTCCGGTATTCCCCGTATAAGTCCTACCGCCAGTTCACCGATTAACTCTATACCTTTCTGTAATAATTCCGGCAGGTGGGAGGCTATTGTGGCAAGTAGTTGAGCAAGTATAGAAGCGATAGAGGTGATAATCGCGGGTAAATTATCAACAAGCCCTCGCGCAAGCTGTCCAATCAGTTTTACACCCGATTCAAGAAGCTTCGGAAGTGCTGTCATAATCGCATCAACCAGTCGGTTTAAGATATTGCCGGCCGCCGATATAACGGAAGGGATATTTTTTAATAACCCCTCTACAAATTTCCCGCACGCCTCCAGTCCCTTGCTTACAACGTTTGGGAATCCAGTGGAAATTCCGGAAAGCACATTGTCAAGGAGTGTCTTCCCCTGCGCCTGTAGCTGTCCAGAATTTGACTTTAACCCATCGATTATTCCGGTTATGATCGACCAACCAAGGGAGGCCACTGATGGAATCAACGAAATGATTCCCCGCAAAATCGCCATAAGCAGCTTTGCCCCTGCCTCCATAAGCTGGGACATATTATCGTCCAAGCCTTGTATCAGCAAGTCGATGAACGAGACCGCAAGTTCAATGAAGGCCGGAAGCTGTTCTATAATCCCGGTTGCGATATCGGTTAATAGGCTTGACCCCATCTGCATGAACTGATCCGCACTGCCCTCAAATTCCTGCCATAATTCCGCTACTACCAGAGGTAATGTTTCGGCCAGTCTCGGAACAATTTCGCCTAAATTCTTTCCTACATTGCGTGCGAAAGTGGCAATTGCATCCGCCAATTCCTGGGCGCTTCCTGAACCATTCAAGAAATTGTCAAAGGCTGCTTTTGCAGCATTCATTGATCCTTCTATGGTAGTAGATGCTTCCTTTGCGGTGGTTCCGGTTATATCAAGTTCTCCCTGAATTACATGGATAGCTGAATACACATCGTTCAGGTTACTAATATCATATTTTATGCCCGATATTTTGCTGGCATCTTTAAGTAGGCGGTTCATTTCCTCCTTTGTTCCGCCATACCCCAGCTTCAGATTATCCAGCATCGTGTAATTCTGCTTCGCGAATCCCTGATATGCATTCTGGATAGAGGACATGTCCGTTCCCATCTTGTTGGCGTTATCAGACATATCTACCATTGCCATATCTGCAATCTTTGCCGCTTCTGCTGTGTCCCCGGCCACACTCTGTAATAAGGAGGCGGAGAAACTGGTAACACTCTGCATATACTCATTAGCAGATAAGCCGGCAGTCTTATAAGCATTATTAGCGTTTTCTATGACTGTCTTAGCATTTTCTTTAAACAGCGTTTCCACGCCGCCCACATTCTGTTCCAAACTAGCTACGGAACTTAAAGCAGCCTTAGACATACCTCCGAAAGCGGCGGTGATACCTCCAATCGAGGCACCAAGAACCGCAAGGCCGCCTTTTGCAATGCCCCCAAGCTTTTTGATTCCGCTTGAAAATCCTTTTTCATCTATTCTGGTGTTAAAATTCAAATGACCATCAGAAGCAAATAATTGTAAATTCAAATGAGCCATACTACTCCTTTCGCAGTAGCACGGCTCACAGGCTCACATATGCTATATCTTGATCTCGAATTCTTTTTTGCACTCTTTGCATTTCATGTACAGTCCCGTGCATCGTGCTGTATTATCGTACAGGACCGCATTCTTGCCACAATAAGGGCAAGTATACCATTTCCGCATGATAGGCGGCTTAATGATCTTTTTCATTACCAGAACATACCTCCAATCTCATCATCAGATGGGACCGGCTGCGGAAGCGCAATTTTTCTCTGTATCCTCAATATCCGGTTCCGTTCTTCCACATCCTTAATCCGTGATGCATCGGTATTCCGGTACATGACACGCTGCTTAAACTCCGTGTCGGATGAGAGGCCGTCTAATAGTATCCGGAACTTCCACCAGTGCATGTGTGCTTTCGTTAAATCAATCCGGTAATCGTGCCAGAAACCCGCGATAATGCAGCGCGCGTCATATCGAAAATCATACAACGGTTTTATATTCGCCGTTTCTTCCTCTTCCTCTTCCTCATAATCAGCCTGATAACTCTCATCTTCTGCTTCAGTCATCTTAAAGAAGTCTATCAGCGGTTTACAGGCATTTGCCTGATCCACAAAGGGAAGAGGATCACAATAGAACAAGAGTATGGACTCGAATTTTTCTTCCGGCCCATACTCATCATCTTTCAAAAGGTCAACAAACCTTAGCCAGTCCTTAAAATCCGTTACAATCTCACGATGCTTACCGTTTAGCATCACCGAATTGGGATATCTGTCATAGATGAGGTTCACTTATTACCGCCACCATTCCGGTTATGCCGTCTCTGCTGCCTGTTCTGATGCGGTGCATACTTATTAAGCATCTGGCCTCTGCGCTGCATGGCCTCCTGATTACTGCGCCGTGCGGCATCAATAAAAGCCGAATAGGCTGCGTCACACATACCAGCATTTACTTTTCCCTCAAACATCTTTCCAGATGTCCCTTTTCCATAAATACAATCAAACAGGTTAAAAAACAGCCCACAGTATCCGCGTATTACCTCGCTTGTTGTGCCCGCCTTCTGCACTCGTTTTTCTTCCTCTTCCATCTGCTTAAACGCATTTTCGTAACGTTCTGCAAAATCCGCATCCTGTAAATCCACCTCAAACTCAAGATTGTTATAACTCCACTTCTGGCTCATAGGCTCACTCCTCTTTGTTATTATTTAGATGTGACGGTTGCAATACCGGCTTTTCTGGCCTTATTCCCTGTGCATTCTACAACAAGGATTTTTTGCCCATTTGCAGCCGTAATATCTGCTGATCCATCCCAAGTCTGCATTTCGCTGCAATCCGTATCATAAGCAGGAAGGGAAACATTTGTTCCTGTCTTATATCGGTATGTATTATCTGGCTGCTTTGCTGGGGTAACCGTTAATTTAGTAGTCCCAGAACCAGAACCCGCTACGCTGTGCACAGTTAATTCCCCCAATTCATGAGCCTGACCTTCTACAAATGTTACTGTCTGCCACTTATCGGAAGAAGTTGCAGTTCCCAGTATCATTTCTCCGATCGCCCGAAAATTACCAGAATAGATTAATGCGTCATTTCCATCACCGGTAGTATCCGGAATAACCGCATAGGTACGCTTTCGTGCGACCTTCGTTTCCCCCTCGGCAAAAAGATCTACCGTTACGATCTCGACATAAGCATCTGATCCGGTATATTCACCATCGGTAATCTCTGCAATCTTTTCATGCGTTGAAAGCGGGCTGTGACGGTCAAAACTATAACCGATCTGTGTTGCATATCCAACCACATCAGACCGCTCGGAATCCTCATCTACGTACGTTCTTGTGTACTGTTTCGGGCTTTTGGATTCAGACATAGATGAAAAGCCCTGCATGCGCACAAACTTAGGTTCTTCCCCGGTTCCGACGTTCATGAAAGCGACTCTCTTAGACCGCTTTACCAACTTTGCTTCATTAATTTTGTCAACTGTTGCCATGTTGTTTCCTCCTATTCATAGAGTAATCTTAATTGTATCTGATATCTTGCAAGGTCCCCGTCCGAGTCGAAAAGATAATAGCTCGATATCATGACATTCGAAATAGCTGAATATCCTTCCAGTTCCGGAAGAATATCATTATCGTTTTGATCTTCTACCCAATTAGACAAATTCTGATAAAAATATGAATTGTCTATCATGGTACGGGCGTCTCCGTCGTAAGCTTCTTTTGACGTGAAAGAGTATTGGAATTGATATACCTTCCCTCCGTCCACGTATTCTTTGTATACCGGATCAGCCGGTATTGGGTCCAGGCTGTACGCTCGACTGTTGGGGAGATAATCAATATTAAATTCCCCGTCGTGCAAGAATGGACACTGCATGAAATATTTCCTGAGTGCGCCTATAATAGACTCATTGTTAATTGTTCGCAATGATCTTTTCCGCCCCCTTCCGAATCGTCTCGCCTTTCGCGGTCTTCATACGCTCAAACCATAGTTTACCGCGGTTTCCGTTGTCTCCGTGGTTCTCATAATACTGCCGCCGCGCATACGGGGCCAAGTACTCTATTTCTGCACTGCCAATTACGGTTCCAAGCTGCGCGGACTTAATCATGTACCCGGTTCTTCGTGGCGTCATCGGGTCCATGTACCGCAGGCACTCAGAATCGACAAACTCCTGTGCCTTTGCAAATCCTTTTGATTTCTGCTGACCGAATCCCGGCGCCCATTCCAAGTGCGCGGTTACACTGCCGTTGCTGCTCTTCTTCTGATACAACTCTCCGCGTGGCGTGGATATCTGAAAAACCCTTTTCTGTGCCATTAAATACCACCCACTCTCCAGTGCTGCAAGCTGCCAAAACGATTATCAGACCATGATGTGATTTTAAACACCTGATACAGTTCCTTCTGCAAATCAGAAGGCTTTTCTATTTCCTTCGCTATGGCTCCACGCGCTATATAGTCATCGTTCTTTAAGGTCCATGTATTTTCCTTGCCTGTGTACTCTTCCGGCGCAACATAATGTGATCCGGAAAACTCCGCATCTACTGGTATCCTAACTTTAAAGGAATCCGCAGAAGCAAGGCCGCCGTCTGTTACGCTGACTTTATTATCAACATAGAACCACGCCTTTTTTATCACTGTCCTGCGCCATTCTTTCAACCGTGTATCAGGATTCAGGAAAGAGTTATAGACCGTAATATCCGCATTTGTGGTCATTGTGACACCTCACCTTTCGATTCAGCCAGCCAGTAGGCAGCAGATACATATACACAGCATCATAAGCCTTCCGTCTAACCGCTTCTTCCGCCGTCTGGCCGTCTGTCTGTTCCACTACATAAGACACAGAATAGCCGTCATTGTTCTCAGACCGAACAGGGCCAGCCTTTCCGTCCGCCTTTCTCTGCTCCTGCTCCTGTTCGGCCACATAATACACATCTGCCGCTGCACAGACCGCATCCTTTACCATGTCATTCGGTATGGAAAATATGTCACCATTCAAATGGGTAAGGTATCGGATGTACGCTTCTGCCTTGCGTTTAGCTGCCGGGAATGCTTCTTCCGGCATTTTTCCACCATACTCGGCCCGATAATATTCATAATCCACATACATCCTGAATCCCCCTATTCCATGGCGCCGCTTGCTTTCAGCCCATCAATGATTGACTTTATTGCAGATGCGCATGTTTCTGCTGTTGCTCCTGAAACGTTAAATGTCACAGCAGGTGCCTTCTTGACTCCACCGATAGCATCTGTTTTCGCCGCAGGCAACGTATATCCTTCCCCACTAGGCCAGTTATCCGCCAATTTCTGTACTAATTCAGCAATCTGCCCGTCAGTAGGGGCAGATGATTTCCCTGTAACCTTCTTATAGAGATTTTTTAATGCATCTGTAATCTGCATACACAATCCTCCTATGCGTTCTTCAGGATAGCAAACGGGCATCTCTTGTTTTTATCAGTCTGGACCGAGTTGATTGGGTTGGGAATTTCCCATCCCAGCCTCATGACCGCCCTAAGAGCCACCATGTCATTCTGCATCAGGTTATAAGCAATCGAGCCATCCGTGTTCTGTACAATACCCTCAGTAAACAGCTTAAAGGTAATATCCTGACGGATTGCATATACCATCTGATTGAAGTCTCCCGAGATCATCAACGCTTTGGACTTATCGAACGCTCCGTTGTTCGGGAAGTTCATCGGGCTGCCGTCCAGAGAATATGTAGTACCGCTCTGCATATCAGACTTAAAAATTGGATTTCCCGTCGAATCCCGCAAACCTCTCAGCTTCGCCCTCATGGAAATATCAGCCATATGGCCGCTTACAAAGTATCCGGAATCCTCTACCTTCGCAATTACGCCGTTCTCGGCCATAATCTTATCATACAGGGAATCACCTTCGGCAAGCGTTACAACTGCATTCGCTTTTGTTGCTGTAGCAACAAGGCCATCTCTCCAAGAGGTGGGCTTGTTAACATTGAAAAGGATTGCTTCATCGATCAACTTACCGAACGCTTCAACGATCCGCGGTTTCACCTCTCCCCAAATGTCATAATCCGAATCATCGAGCACAGCTTCCGGAATCGGGACGATAACGGCGATTTCTTCCGCTGTAATGACCTTCTTATCCCACTGCTGTTTCGTGGTCTTTTTGGATCCGGTATCACCGTCCACAAAGTAGGCAATCGGAAGCATGTCAAGCACCGGCATCTTATAGGTTTTTGTGGACATGTTGGGAAGCTTACGGCTCCTTGCAAGTACTGTAGACTGAGTAACTACACCCTGAATAATTTCCCTGGCCTTCTCTTCTGGAATCAGAGAATCTGATCCGTTTCTGTCGATAATCAATGCATCATTTGAAAAAATCTGTAAATCGAACTTATGTCTCATATTTGACCTCCTTATCGTCTGGCTGCCATTCTAATGGCATTGTTAATATAGTCGTTCGTGTCCTCAGAAGCTCCGGCGCCGCCTGTGTGTGTCGAGGTTGTCACCTTGTATGACGTCTGGCCTGTAAACCTCGGATTTTCTTTAAGGAATTCCGCTGCCGCCTTGTCAAATGGAAGCTTATCTGTAACCTTCTGATTTACCTTAAACAGCACATAATCGAGATCCTCTGGTTTTACGCCCTTGTCCCGCAGAATCCCGCTATTCTTAAGCTGTTCGAGTTCTGTTTTATATTTATCCCGTTCGAGTTCAACCGCAGAAATGTTAGGCTTATTCTTTTCCTTATTCGTCTTGTAATCTTCCATGGCCCGTTTTACTTCGTCCTCGCTAAGTCCGTGCTGCTCAAAGTAAGATTTCAAGGCCGCTGCCTCTGCTCTCTGTGCTCGCGCTGTGGCGATCTCCTCCGCCTGCTCGAATGTGTAAGTTGCTGAACCACCGGCGTTCTGGCCGCCGTTACTATTTCCGGCTGTCGCGTTTGTTGCTGCGCCCGCTGCTGTGCCGCCTTCGCCGCCGTCTGCGAAAAGCTGTAAATTGATTCTCTTTTTCATCTTAATACCTCCGTTTTAAGTACGTTAACTATTCCGATGCTTTTTAAGCCTTCACGTTTCGGGCATGATTTTTAAACGTATGTGATGCAACCATATTCCTGATTAATTAAGCATATCCCAAGAAACCAGGCGTCAATAATCGTCTTCCCCTTATCATTGATCCGCTGCCATCTGACGGATATGTTTCCTGTATCCATGACGGTTTTAAAATCTCCTTCAGCCAAAGCATTCAGGCTTTCGGCAAGCGTCAGGGTAAGCGCAGATACCGCAGCACATACCAGATCACGCCCAGGCGGCGCAAATCCGGCATGTCCTTTTACAGATATCTCATTCTCTCTTACCATTACCTGTATCATAATCCCCCTCCTTTCACTACGGCGCTACACGCCCTCTCATATCGTAGTAGATTCTCTCACGCTGCTCTACGAGTTCCATTTTCCTGCAAAATGCCTTGTACTCATCAAGCTGCGCCTGATACTTGCATCTCGCAAGCATAACCATGTCTTCATCTGCTCCGGCCTTCTGTAATAACCTTACCTTCTCACGCTGCGCTCTCATATTCGTTTCAAGGTATCGCTGGCGCTGTGTGGCCTCGTATTTTGTGTATTCCCGGCCTTTAAAACGCTTAGGCTTATCTTCCTTCGCATTCTGTTCGGAAAGCCACTTATCGCTGAATTGCCGCTCAGAAATACCAGGAATAAACGGATAATAGCTATGGTAGCAATTCGCGCCGTTAAGCCCGGTTACAGTTCCAAGGCCGCATACGGTCCGCAATTCTTCACGGCTCCAAACTTTGCCTTGCCACACTCTGTGTGTCGGTCTGGCTCCCTCGTGCCAGTCAATCTCGAAATAGTCTGTATGCAGCTTCTTGGCGTTCATTTCCGAAATCTTCCCGGTAAGCTGTGAAATCCCCGTCATAACTGCCCTTCTGGCAGCTACATCACAACGGCTTGTATATCCACTCGCATAATCGACGGTACGCAAGCCCGAATTCGTCATTTGTGTTACCACACGTCGGATCACGGTGTTATAATCGAATGCCCCGGAAGTGATCTCAACAATGGCATTATCAAGATACTCATTGTAATAGTCTGCCAGCGGCGAAAAAACCAGCCGGCCGCCGCCCATATCAACCTTAAACCCCAGGGATCGAGTGATATTATACAGTTCATCGTTGGATTGCTGAACAAGAGCGTTGGTAAGTTGCTGTAATTCCTGATTCGCTTCATAAGGGACAAAATTCTCATTCACCTGTTCATATAGCTGCTTCGCTCTCGTATAATATTTCTCGATCACTTCGTCGTACAGCTCGAACGTTTCCGGGAAGGAATCTCCTACTGCTTTTTTAATGATATCCTCGATATCCTTTGTACTGTTTCCCAGTATGTAGTATCTAAGGAGTTGATAATCGGCGGTTGACGTGATCGTTCCGGTCTTCTTAATCCGGCGTATCACATCTTCCATAATTCGAGTTTCGAGGTTCCGATACTTCTTCTCGATTCCCGTAGCCAGATAACTTTCATAGCTTTTGTTCATTACGGAATCACTCCCGTCTGTTCAGGGATTTTCTTCGCTGCCTGCTCCTCTGTTTCCCCGTACCACTTCGCCCGGTATTCTGCTAGGCTCATAACCCCCATAGCTACGTCCTGCCGGTCCTCTTTGCGCTCCGTCTGCTTATCCTCAATGATTGAATCATCAAAGTCGATTGTTATCTCTGTCTCTTCAGATAGGCCAGGGACTTTCGCCACAATCCCTAACCGTATGATAATTTTAATCAGCCTTTTGATCACAGCATCAAGTACAATCTCGTGCTTCTGCAAAGTCCGGTACATATCGGAATTTTCCGAGATCACTTCCGTGGCTGTTGTTACTCCGCCCTGCTCAAAGCGGTAACGCTGCGTACCAAACCCGCATTTCATTGACAGGTAATTGAGATCATCGTTAATAGCCTTGCTGTGCTGCTCTACTCTCAGCGTCATATCAATTTCTTTAATCGGGTCTTTCGAGGCGCTTAAATAATCTTCCGGAAGACGATAGAATACCGTGTCACCAGTATCAAAGGTTGGATTCCCATCCTTATCCGTCAGCATCTCCGGCGCCACAAATATCCTCTTCCGTCCAAGGTCAAACTCATTCGCGTATGAGTCATATTCCAGGTCTATCTTCCGGAATACATCAATGGAATTCGCCAAGAGTGACATACCCATCGGGTTATTGTCATCCTCCCCTGCATTATTCACCAGATTCAACCGGTCAATTACGTACTGTGGTTCTTTCGATCCGGTCTCTATCCTGTCAGCCAGCCCCTTAAACGGTGGTAATGCATTCCACTGTTCAGGCGTCAACTCCTTACCGGCTCCGTTCGTGCATTCAACCACCACATTCTCGATAATATAGTTTCCTGCCGCTTCTCCGGCCTTCTCAGTTCTGTGAAACTGTATCTGTACGTACTTCTTTCGGTTGTACGTGTGCGGGAATAAGAAAGCACATTCCGTGATTTCACGGTTGTTCCATGACAGCGGAAAAATGTTGGGGGCTTCCAGATAGTTGATTCTTATTTCTCCTCCGTACACATTTCCGGCCTCGTCAACCTCCATATTGTCGAGATACGGAATATAGGCCACTGTCCCGGTTGCCGCCTTGCGCTCCTGGTACTCATTACCGATATTCCAGAAATCGTTTTTCTGCAACACCTCTTCAACGAATGTGTTCGTTGTCTCATCGGATAGAGTTACCTTTACCCGCTCATTAAGAAGCAGGTTCGCCATATCTTCGCATACCTTTTTCGGCATTCCGAGGCTGTGACGGTGGCATTTGGTCCAGGTTCCTTGTCCGCCATATATACGGTAGAAGTGGAACTTACGCACATTGCTTCTGTACCAGCTATACCATTCCGAAATTTTGGCATAGAAAGAACTGTCAACCGTGTCAATCCCTTTCTTCTTGAAATAGCTAAATATATTCATCTTCCACCTCCTCGTCAAGCGGGTTCCGGTATTCTTTTTCGTATTCCTTCACCGGGAGCCAATGTTTCATTTTTTTCCAGAATCCCATGACGAGATACCGGATAGCGTCCATGCAATGATCATCCACCTTTACCGGAATTTCTTTCCCGCGCTCGATAGATTTCTTGTCGTATTCATAGGTTCCGAATTCATCTACTGCATATTCCTGCAATGGGGAAATCGTCATAATCCCGTAGGTCAGAAGCTTCTGTACCCTCGATATTCCGAGTTCTACCTCATTCTCGGCGCCGCGGATCAACACCGTATAATCGCAATCCCTCGTTGCTCTTTTTATCTCCTCCGCCAGCCCTTGCGCGGAAGGATCGATAAAAACATAAAAGTAACTGCACTCATACTCTTCATGCAACGCGTCTGTGAAAGAAATAAAGTCTTTCGCATAATCAGACGGGCTTTTCTGCTTTCCCGTTTCCCTGCCTGAGTAATAATACTCTGCAAGCCCGGTTAATCGTTTCTGGTATTCATCAAGGCCGGCCGCTTCATAAACGGTCGCGTTCTGCTGTCCGTAATCTACTCCAATACCAATAATCCGATACCGCCTATTTTCCGGCCTCTCCTTATGCTTGTCAGAAAACATGTAGTAGATTACCTCATCTACCCCTATGCTCTGCCCCAGCCATACCCACCTGTATTGTCGCTCATCTGCCGCCTTCATGATCTCCGCAGACTCTATCAGGTCTTTTCCAAGCCAGTCCTCCGGAACGTCTCTATAGTCCGTGTGAATATGGATACAGTCCGCCCGCTTCTCCATCTTCTTGCACCACTTGTTGATTGGTGCGTTCGGATTCTTTGGCGGGTTGTATAGATATATCATCTGGAATCCGCTGCTGTTGCCACGGATAAACGTAGCCTCGATATTCTGTAGTTCGTCTTCTCCCTCGCCATCATCAAAGAATTCGGTAAGTTCATCGAGGATAACCAGCTTAATAGGCTTGCTCTCATCAATGATACCTTTTGTATCGTCGATACCATCAGAACCGGCGAAATACATCGTAGTGCCATATTTACGGTACGTGATTTCCATGGGTGATTTCCCGATCCGGAACGCCCTCTTGTCGATTCCCAGCCGGTTGATACCTCTCAGCATCTCCTTGTACACCGTCTTCCGCAGCTTGTTATGATGCTTTCTGAGCACTACTACGGAACCGTTCGGGTCGTTGATTAACTGGAAAATACTCCGAACGCCCGCGTAACTTGATTTCGTACCGGCTCTTCCGGATGTTAAAATGATATGGCGGTGTGTCTTATCGTTAAACAGCGGAAGATATTTCGGTATGATCGTCTCTGATATCCTGATCTGCTTGCGGTGCATCGTTTATCACCTCCACGCCGTCGCCATCTCCGCTTGCGCTCTCCCTCATAATCTTTCCAGTTTGAGCCTGTATATGGTCAATCCTTGCCCGCTGTTCTGGCGTCGCAAGGTCCATGTGGTCAGCAAGCCATTCCAGAGCCTTCATACGGTCCGCTAGCTTTATACTGGCTCCGTCCCGCCCCTGCTTAACCTCCGTTATGATCGTTCCGTCAACCACATCGGATTCACGGAAACGAACGCTGTTAACAGTTTTCATGAGCGGAACTTTTTTCCCGGTTGCCGGGTCCTCAACCTGTATGGGGCCGAACGCTCCCATGGCCTGTATTTCCTCTCTGCCAAACTCCACATAATCGGTAATGTCAGAAAATGCAATGTCCATGTACTTCTGGAAAATATCGTGTTCGTCAAGCATTTCCCGGTTTAGCCGGTCCTGCTTAAGCCGCGTGATTTCCGCCCTGACCTTTGGATTTCTTAGTAGTTTGCACCCTTCGACCATTGCCGTCTCGTAACTGCTGTTATACGCTTTCTGGTATGATCTCGTTGCGTTGAAGCATCTCACATACCGGATGCAGAAAAGCCGCTGCTTGTCGGTCAGGTTAGGATTCTCTAACACCTGTATCACTTCTTCAGCAACAGCTTTCTTTTCTTCTTTCCGAACGTTCGCCTTTTTTTCTGAGTGTTCGCGTTTGTTTTCCGAACGCTCGCTTTTCTTTTCCGAACGTTCGCTTCCCCACTTATATGTTGATTTCCAGCGCCGTACTGTCCCTTCCGGTATCCCTAGCTGCTTTGAAATCTCCACTAATTTCTTTCCGGCAAGGAACATTGCTTCTGCCTGTTGCACTCTCTGATCTGGCGCTCTTGCCATGGTGTCACCTCTATTCTGTATAAAATAAAGGCACCCGTTTGGCGCCGGATGCCTTTTACAAGAAGGAACAAAAAATGAAAGAAAAAGCGGATCACCCGGAATCGAACCGGGACACATTACCTTCCTATGGTCGGCGAATGTCCATCTGCCATTGATGGTATGCTCCACATAATACCGGATCGTCTCCGGTATTGCCCTTATTGTTTTTGAAAGGTCTATTAAGGGTGTACTTTTAGACCTTGCCGAAAAAGCGTGTCAGGGTTGTGTTTTATTGATACACTTTTCTCATTTTAAATTATAACACATTTGGGTGTGACAAACGTGACAATTTACTTTTCACGCATAAATCTTGAAAATTTTTGTCTGCAAGTTTCTGCCGTGTATCCTTCTCCCATGGCATCAGCTACCTCTTTCCAGCTTTTCCGGTCGATGCAATAAAATAATAATATATTCCTCAATTCACTATCCTGAAGAGAGTATATGTATTCCTCCGCATCTATCACCATGCTGTCGAGTTCTGCCACATGCAATTCTTTTTTTGCCTTTCTTTCGCGTACCTTAACTCGCTTTCGGTTAATAAGTGTATTGTCTTTATTTCCGTGAATAACACACCTCCCCAGAGGTTTCCTCCCTCGTTTACCTTTTGTGACAACGTCGCTTACCTCTCTGTGCCTGGGTGGCATTGCCTGTATTTCGGATTCTAAATCCTGTATTCTTTTTTCTTCCCCCTCTATTTCCGTGAGAAGGCTTGCACACTGCCGTAATATGCTCTTATCCATAAATACCTCCCTATGCTGCGAATAACTCATGCACCTGTTGCATGGAATCATCATCGTCGATAATGTAACACTCCGTCGTTGTATTAATATTGCTATGGCCGAGAATCCGCTGGATATCCTTAATTGACGCGCCATGCCTGTACATATATGTCGCAAGGTATGCCCGGAACATATGCGGGTGCAGATTAAGCCCAGTCAGCCGCTTGTCAGACTCCACGATGGCGTTAAGCATATGCCGGATACTATCATCACTCAGCCGCGTATATACCCCACCCTTGCGGCGGAAGTTAAGGAACAACGCCGGTTCGCAGTCCGTGATCTGCCTGCGCTCCGTCAGATACTCCTCCAGGTGTACCAACGCCCGCGGTGTGAAGAACGCCGGCCGCTCCTTGCGCCCCTTGCCGTATATGATGCATTTCCCGGCCCTAATATCAATATCATTAAGGTCAAGCCCTACAAGCTCACTCACACGCATTCCAGTCGCGATAAGGACCTCCACGACCGCCCTATCTCGTACCGTCTGGCAATCACACCGGATTATCTCCGCCTGCTCGTCTGTTAGTACTGTGCGCATCTTCTTTTCGGTTTTAACTTTGTTGATTTTGTCCATGGGGTTCTTCTTCGGCTTCCTCGCTAAGCTTCCGCCGTCCTCGATCAAATCCTCTGACATGATCCACCGGTAAAATGATTGCAAGGCGTGATACTTATTATTGATTGTCGTATCGCTGTTATGTTTAACGATCTGCCTCCAGGACAGGTACGCCCTTACGTCGTTGGTTGTGATATCCGCATAATGCTTTCTGCACCACTCAAAAAAGTTTCTGAGTTCTCCACGGTAATTTTCAATTGTGCCTGCGGTCCGCTTTTCAAGTTGCATACACCGGAGCCACATTTCCACTACGCGCGGTGTGTCGTCAATATACTCCGTCGGAAGCTGCCTGCCGGCGTAATCGTCTGCTAAGATCGTCTTGTCCATCAAGTTCATGTAGAGCGCCGCTTTCACCTGATTAAGCCTTTCCTGCTCCGCCCACATGTCCATACTATTCATAAGTGTTTCCATAACTGTTAAAACAAAATTGTCTGTATTAATCGCTGTCTGCATATTATAATCCTCCTCATGGTATGATTTTCCAGTTGATTTATCACGCCTGAGTCGGTTATAATATACTCAGGCAATAGCTAAGCGGTGGCGCATATCTTCCCGGATATCCACCGCTTTTTCTTTTTTTCGATCATACGTTCTCTTCTCAAGTTTTTTATTTCCGGGGATTGCTCCCCGGATTATTTCTCTTTCGTTGCCGCATCTGTAACACCAGATCAGGCCATAGCACACTATCCGGCACGCCTCCCGGCAACCGCACCAATGCAAAGTGCTTATAATGCTCCACTATCTTACCGCGGTGCATCTCTCCAGTATGTCCCATGGAGTCGATCCCCTGGGCCTTAAAAGTATGTACCATTACCGTGCGGCCGATCCTGTAATATCGCTGCGCCGCCTGTATTTCTTTCTGGCTTATGTACCCTTTCGGGATTTCTTGACGTTTCAATCAATATACCTCCTGACCTCTTCTACAGCATCATGCCAGCCACGTGTATACAGTATATGATATTCGTGCGGAAGCTCCATACCATTCACACGCTCACGTATCTCGGCCAGACGCATCCGCAATGCCTCATTCTCACTTCTTAGCATATCTAACTCGTCCATGTCTTCCTCCTCTAAATTACGATTTAGTGTATAACGCTACGTATCGCTACACACTAAAAACATTTCCAGCGCCTTGCGGATCACCCAGGAGATAGAACGGTCCTCACGCTGACAATAGGCCATCAGCCGCTTAAACTGATCCGGCTCCATGCTTATATCCTGCCGTATGTATTTCTCTCCTTCTGCTTTCTTTGGTCTTGCCATGGCGGCCGATCCTTTCTCTGCGTATTCCTACACAATTTTTTCTCAATCTCGATTTAGTGTATAACGCTACGTATCGCTACGCACTAAAAACATTTCCAGTGCCTTGCGGATCACCCAGGAGATGGAGCGGTCTTCTCGCTGACAATAGGCTATCAGCCGCTTAAACTGATCTGGCTCCATGCTTATATCCTGCCGTATATATTTCTCTCCTTCTGCTTTCTTTGGTCTTGCCATGGCGGCCGCTCCTTTCTCTGTGTATTCCTCCACAATTTTTTCTCAATCTCGATTTTGCCGATTAACCCACATCAGATTCGATATAGACGATAATTCCCTTTTTCCAATCGAGAGAATCCACCTTTTTCTCCGCTTCCTCGTCGCTTAGATTAGCCACTTCCCAAGCGGTAGATATGTCCTCGAAAATTTCATTCCAATCGTCCTTATCTCGAATATATACTTTTTCTTCACCTTCATAGATTTCGCCGATTTCCACATTTCCGAATCGAGAGAGCCAATAGCCGCAGTCATCGGCTACGCAATCATATGATACCATCGGGATTACTGGCAGTTCTGGATTATCTGCTACCATTTCAAGTAACTTCCGTCGATTAACATATGATTTACAATCATCTTCACTTTCGGATTCATACAGCGTATTACATCCGCTTAATTTCCCGTCTTTGTCCCAGATTCCGGCCCAACTCATGGGCCTAACATAATATGTACCTCTGTCTGTTTCACCGATAATAAGTTGTTCCATTTCTAATCCTCCTCTACCATCTTGTTGACCTCACCAAAATGGTCTTACATGGCTACTCGCGCACGGCATATGCTGCCGCCGTTTTCGCCATTGCCACGGTTCTATCGTTAGTTGTCCTCTTTTTCAACATGTACACTTAACACGATTCCCAAAGGTTCACCGATTACGCTAACTGGTATGATCGCCTTTTTTGTTTCTTCCGTGGCATAGCTGAAAGCATTGCCATATTCGTTAATCCAATCATTCCTCACCCATATATGTTCTTTCTCTTCTGTGTCAAATCTCCTAACTGTGCTTCCACCTGGAGTAATTAGAAGATGATTTGTCTTCTTAAGGAAGATTAACTTTAAAGTTTTGGGGTTAAGATTATCATTGCACTTTCCTGGATTTCTGATTTTTTCAAAATTAATTATGGCTTTTTCTTTTTTTATGTATGGGCCTTTCCACCCGTCTGTCAGCAAAACCGTATCGCCATAATCAATAACATTTATTCTGCTCGGATTCTTTATAGCCTCTATCTGCATTTTTACATCTGCTGTCAATCTCATCTGTTTCTTCCTCCTTTAAATGATCGATTAGTGAACTACAGTTCACCTATCTTTACAGTGACATGAAGCGCTTTAAATACTTTATCCGCACTTTCAACACTCATACTTTTTGTACCATTTTCCCAGTAAGCAATCGCTCTTTTGGTTACTCCGGCCATGTCAGCAAGCTTCTGCTGTGACAATTTCTGTTTTCTTCTTTCACTTTGCAAAACTTTTCCTAAATTTATCATTGACTTTATTTATCCCCTTCTGCTATACTATATATTGTGGTGAACGTCCGTTCGTCATACCATAGGGAGGTTCGAGATTATGAAAGGAGGTACGCGTATGGGTAAAACAATAAGAGTTCGTATTAACTCTACTGCCAGAACTACAAGTTCTGGAAATATCCAGGTTCGCACTACTGTGAATAACGGTCACAGTACCAGAACAACCACCAAGACTATTCGTGTAAAATAGTCTTCTGGCTACCCTGATATCCCATTATCAGGGTAGCTTTTTCATTCCTCCATGTTTCATTTTTTAACTTGATGAAATATCAGTTTAATGAATTATAGCTTTCACAAATGCTATCTACTACAAATCTCAAAGCGTCTCCAGTTTTCATTCCCTTCTCAATTGCTATCTTTTCAACAATAGTCTTACAAATGGCCCCGATCATTATCAAAGAATCCAATGTATTACTTTTGTTGATTACTTTTACCTTATGCTTTTTTTGAAAACACATTATAAATCTCATAACATTTTCCTCCAGACATTTGATATTTTTCGACATTTTGATATAATAAAATCAAATTAATTGAAAGGACGTGATTTTTATGCCAGAAGGTTTAGATCAACTTGCTAAAGGCATTGGAAAAGCTATCCAAACAGTTCCAGAATTATACCAAGATGCTTTTCAACCTACAGTTCAAGAAACGGGAAAGCTTGTTTCTCGAATACCGCGCGCTATTAATGCAGCATTCTCAGGACTCGATAAATGGATTCTAAATAGAGAATACAGCATCGATGAAACAAAAAAACTACTTGCTCAAAAGCTTGAAAACGTTGAACCAGAAAAAATCGTTGAGCCAGAGCCTTATGTAGCTATTCCTGCAATTCAAGCTATATCTTATTCTATGAATAGTGAGGAACTAAGAGATTTATATGCTAATCTTCTCGCAAAAGCGATGAATACCGATACAAAAGAATCCGTTCATCCCGCTTACATAGAGACAATTAAGCAATTATCCCCTGAGGATGCTGCATATTTCAAACACATTTATCCACTAGAAACACGACCACTAATTGATGTTAAACTTGAACTACCAAACTCTCTTACTGCCACTATAGCCACAAATTCCAATCTGTTTAGCCTAGGATATACTAAAAACTTTGCTCTTTCCCTTGACAATTTATGTAGGTTAGGTTTAGTAAAAATACCCGACGGTATTTGGTACGGAGATGATTCCATCTACGAGCAGATCTTATCCGCTGTAAAATCAGAGTACACACTCGAAAAGTACAATCACTTAAGACCAGATGCCACCGAAATATCTTTTACAAAAAAGCGCATTGATATCACAGACTATGGGACTAACTTTTATACCACCTGCGTAGTTTAATCACTTGTTTTCCTCCCTCTTTTTATGAGGGAGGGTATTTATTAAACAAAATACTAACTTATCTCTTGTATCTTGATATCACCAATCCTACAAAAGCAGTTATAATCTGCAATCAGCATAGAGATATCTGATCTTAATTCCTCTATCTGTTCTCCATCTGTATAGTCATCATCTGACTCCACGATGGCCGTTATCTTGTACCTTGCCATATAGAATTCCTTCCGAAAACATTAAGTTAAACTAATTTTCAATGTTGCACCCTAATAATATAACCTTATCAGAATATCCAATATCATTCATGTTCAGTTCCACATTCCAATTATCCCAAGGATATTTATATCCTCTCTGTTCTAATTCTTTCTCTGGGACCAGTATATGAACTGTTGTTTCCACTTTCATATCGGGATTTCTCATAAGTATATCTGCCAATTCTTTCGCTAACACTTCCACCTCTCCTCTTAATTAAATTATCAATTTTCTACAACGATCATTTCACGGGTCAATACCCCTACCTCTTCTCCTTCGCACATCACAAAGTGGACATTTCCGCCGTCTCGGTTACTCCGCTCTTTGATTCTTACAACCTCATATTCCTGCCCTATTACTGGACTTGGAATCGTGGGTACATGTGTTATGATTTTTATTCTCATGATTAACCCTTTCTCCGGTCCTTCCGGAAATTCTTAAAATTAACAGAATGGCAATCCACACCATTCTTCACAGCCTCTTTTCTGCCTATCATTCCAGGAACACGGGATTTCCTTAAATCTGATCGGCTCCCACCCACACATCGTATTCTCTGGGTTTCCATGAAACATCATCATACACCGTTCTATATGTGCACAATCCGCACAGGTCTTTTCCTCTGGGAGCTGCATACACTGATGTTTACAGTTATGCGCCTTGTAATAATCACACCTTGCACACTCCATATTTTTTCCCTTTCCTCCGGCAGCACCGGTAACATTAATTTTTCAACTCAATCAGGACATCGAAAATATTTTTCGATAATTCGTAATGCTTGCAACACTTCGATTCATTTTTAATAACCAGATCACCGGTTATTCCAAACATCTCTGAAACGTCGATTCGCTCCTGCTTATTTGTGCAATTTCCATTTTCATTCCATGCGCAGTTAGCGCACTGCTTCTTAATCTGGATTTTTCCGGCGGTGTGGTTTAGCTTACCAAACATGCAATCACAGCCATCATCTTCGGTTTTTGACGGTATGTACCGGCTGCGTCCGGTGCCGTAATCCACTTCATCGTATCCATCTCGGTATGTATACGTTCGAGTTTTTCCGCAATACGGGCATAATTTTGTAAGCGTCTTCCGCTGTGGTCTGGTGCTATACATTTTCTTGTTCCCCTTTCCATTCAATTACCAGCCCCGGCACCGTTACACACCGCGGCTGCCCTGGCACCATCTTGATGATCCCATCGTCCGCCATCTGCTTAAGATGCAGGTGTACACTGCTCTTGCTCTCCAGCCCTACGCCCTCCCCGATCTCTCGCACCGAGGGCGGCCAGCCGTGGGTTATGGTGTACTGGACAATGTAATCTCTGATCTGCTTATGACGCTCTTTCATGGTCTGCCTTTCCGGCCTCGTGAAGCATCTCAGCTACAGTCTCCGCAAATTTCTTTTTCAGGTCTGCATCATTGTCGATCAACTCGTTGTGTTTGATTTTCCTCTTGATCCCAGTTTTCCCGCGGTATGCCGCTTCGACCGACTCGAAATCAATTCCCTTCTTTCTCATTCTGGCTCCCACGGCTGAGTATGTGGCGCTGCCGTATATGCTGTGATCGTTGCGGGCATCAATAAGCGGCTGAATGATCTCCTGACGGGTACGGGCAAGCATGTCTGCATCTGCTGCCTGGGTCTTTTCCTCACGGAGCTTGCACTCATCCTCCATGTTGTAGAGGATCGATTCAAAAAGATTTCTTAACTTTTCACTTCGAGAAATAGCCTCAAGCGTTGATGGTTTTTTATCTGATCCGCCTTTACAGTCTTTTACTTCCTGTGCCAGGCAAACCCCATATTGCCGATCCATTTTAAGGTATATCTTCCGCAATACAGTGTTTAACGAATCATTTTGCTTCGGATATTTCTTCGCCAGTTCAGTACCTCTTTTATTCATGTTCATTTTCCAAATCATGTACGGGTCTGGCTCCCCTTCCTGCTTTCTAACAGGTGTTGCTGTCTTCTTTCCTGCCGCCAAAGGCTTCGATTCTGTACATATCCCTTCCTGTAGTTCCCGTAATCTGCCGTCAAAGTACGTAATCAATTCCGTTCTGAGTTCCGCAAATTTGGAATCCATGTATCCCCTGTCAACAAAATTTTCGGGATTATATCTCTTTCCCATGTTCACCATCTCCCATATCCTGTAGTCCCTGCATTACCAGAGCGTCATAATCAACCTCGCGCTGTGGAAACTGCCGAAACTGATTTGTTTTCTGTTTTCCTGTCCGTCCTTTGTCCTTCTGCTCAGCTTCTTTCACCGCATTTATCACCCATTTACGGATTGCCAGATAATGGCTCTTTGCTTTATAGCCTTTCATCTCGATATACTCATCAAGGAACGTGATTGCTTTTTCTGCCATACCCTCGCCGTATTCAGCCTGTAGTTTTCCCTTTTCATCATCGGTCAACATAACATGTCTAAATTCTCCGTATTTATGTTTTACTTTGACGTCAGGTGAGGCTGTAGCGTCAGCGGAAGCCGGTATATTATTATTAATCTTATCTATACTAATCTTATCTAATCTAATCTGAGAAGCCGAAACGGATACAGGCTGTACACATTCTGTATCCAAAGTGTATACGCCGGTCTCTGTTTGGGTCAAAAGTGCCTTTTCTTCGAGGTGGATTGTCTCCTTATAGCGGTCCCTCTGGATGTAGTTATGGACCCACCAATGTGTGATTACACAGATCCCCTTTTCCATCTGGATTATGTAATTTTTTGCCACAAGAATTTTATAATCATCCTCACTGGCTCCAATGCTACGCATGATCTTTTTTGCATTGTCAAGGAATCCATCATCATCCGCCCTCATGCCGAGATGAAAGTAAAGCGCCTGGGCTGATTTCGGCATATCCAGGAACATATCGCTGTCAATAATTGCCTTTGAGAACATTCTCTTGTTTGCCATTCTTACACCTCAATCCCTGATTTTCTGGCGTTTTGAGCCGGGGTAACGATTCGTAAATTACTTCTCCGGTTATCAGCTCGATTATGGTTGATATGATCGATCATAAGTCCATCACCGCGGTACTGCCCGATCAAATACTCATGCATACGCATCATCTTTCCATTTACCCTGGCCTGTGGATATCCATCTATTCCGATCGACCATGAATGTTTTGACAATCTGTCCACATCTTCGGCATCTATGTTAATTTCCTCACCTTTGTGAGTACGTATTACATAGCTGTTTGTATCCCTCTTTCCGCGTGTCTCCTGCTCTTCCTTCAAACAGCCGCAGGACTTTATATTCCCCAGTCTAAGATGTTCCCCTTTGACCAGTTTGTCTTTACCGCAGTTAAGACATTGACACTTCCAGTATCCCTTTCCTGCATATTCCCGAGCCACCAGAAACCCAAAATGCATACCGCTTAAATCAATATAACTCACTGTAATTCCTCCTTTGTTCCCCCGCCGCCAGACGAAAGACGGCGGAGGCAATACCATGGCAATTATTATGTTCGTGACACATTAATTCTTGCCCCCTATCTAAAGGCTCGTTTCAGAGCCGACAAGGCTTATTCCTCGTACTTTATACCGTATACCTTATACTTGTTCGAAAAGGTATCAAAACCGGTTGTATGAGCCTCTGTATGATGTACACGGCACAGGCATATTTTTCGGTGATCCGAATCATCAAGCGTTCTTCGGTCATTTCCCATCCCGATAGCATCAACATGATGAATCTCTCCCGGCCGGCCACATACAGAACATTTTTTAAGTTTCAGACACGCATACAGGTAATGCCCTATATCGTCAGTACGGTTAAGTGCAAAATCCAGTAGCGGAACACCTGCTTCCAGCGCATAATCCAGTATTGTGTTGATATATTCCCGGGCTGTATCCATGGAGCAAGAGGAAAGCGAAAAGTACTCACAGCCGGTACGGTATATGTGCAGATACTTAAGCCACTCTTTCATTACCTCCGGCATCTCTCCGGTAAAGCCCGCAATGTCGTTAATCGTTGCGTATGCTTTCTTTCTCTGCTCTGCGCTTATGTGCCGCCCATCATCAAGCCAGACGTTACAGTTCCTCATTTTCTTTTCTTCGATCGACTCCATGAGATTTTTATTAGGTACAAAAATCTGTAAATATGTACCATCTTGAACTGGTTTATACCCTGTTATCCGTGCGTATTCGTACATTACACCAGCCCCTATTCATCACCAAATTTCATTTTTAAGCTATTAAGTAACTTACCCGCGCTTACATCTGTTAAAGTTTTCCATTCCAAGCTATTGATCCGGCATAATTGTTCAACATCAATTTTATGTTTCTTGCAAATGGATTCTATTGTTTTCTTCTGCGCAGTAGTGGCCTCCTCCTCGCTTTGTTCCTGTACGTATTCGTCTGTATCTGCATCTTTGGAATCGTCGAGAAGCAGTAGTGCCGATAATGCATATTTTTTTGCATAAGAGGAAGCAGTTCCGGTTATCTGGCTTTCGTCCATTCCTTTTTTATTTTCAGCCTCTCTTGCATGGGCCGTAGCCTTTACAAATTCTCCAGTTTCAATATCATATAAAGTAGCTGTAGACTGAACATAATATCTGTTTCCGATCATTACCAATTCTTGCGTGGGGATCAGGGCAACACCATATTTCGTGGCATATGGTTTAAACGCTTCCTGTATACCCTCCGCGCTTCTGTAGTTATATCCTCCGAAACTGTTATGGAGTGTCTTTGGGACTTTTATTTCTGATTGAATCTTTGATAACTTTTCAAGAATTGTCATCCGTGATATCCTCCTTTACCCAATTTCCAGAATAGTACCATTCAAGAAATTCTTGCTGTTCTTCTGGCCTTCCACTTGTTATACGCTCTATGGCATATCGAAAAGCATCTTCATCAGACACCACCTTGCCTGTCTCTGTACAGATTCCTACATACATTTATGTTTCCTCCGTGCCCTCTGGAGAAAGCTCAAATCCAAGAATTGCCGCTATCTCCTTTTTGGAAGGGCCATACTTGCTTTCCTGTACACTTCTTTTCATTATTTCGATTTTGGCAAGTGCTTCCACACCAGCAGAAAATCTTTCCAGAGGTACCCTTACCATAATTGTTTCATTTACCATCTTGATTTCCTCCGTTGAATCCCTTATAATAGGGACATAAAATGTTTTTCAGTTATCTGAGCCATGGCAGTTCGCACCTGCCGGGCTCTTTTCATTTCTCCGATACTCACGCGGCTTTTTTCTTGCCTTGCCGTTTCCCCAGCCATATGGATTAAGACCGGCGGCCGCGGCGGCTCTGTATGTACCATTCTTGCGCTTGCTCATTTCTCGGCCTCCGTTCTATCCCACATGTATGTATGGTCTACTATCCGTCCGTCGTTAATCTCGACTTCCAGCCCGCTAAACCGGTACATGTAATCAAGAACTACAATACCGATATTATTCAGGTCTTCTCTCACTCGTCTCACCCCTTCCCGCCAAAAACAATATCTTTCATGGTTGCTTCTTTCTCCGGCCCTCTTTTCTTTTGCGGCCGGATCATCGATTCAGATTCCACGTCTGTTATCACGTCCTCTGAATCCTCTCTGTAAAACTGACTCGTCGGTATCCGCCAGTCCCCTAATTTCCGCGTGGCCTGTATCCTGCCACTCTTAATGTAGTTGAGTACGGTTGACTTCGAGCAATGCATTTTAACCGCTATGGCTTTCGGGGGAAGAAATTCATCCAGCCCTACGGCTTCCAGGTACGCAACGCGGTCTTTCAACGCTGCGTTTTCTTCCTCCAGACGGTTAAGGCGGTCTTCGATTCCCACGGTTATCACCTCCGATTAAATTGTCAACGTGCGCTTATCTGTCTGTTTCTCTACTGCTACATCGTTTTTTCTTATGAGCATTCTGGCTAGCAAGCAATATGTTTCCATTCATAAGCCATAAGTTCCGATTAGAATCCTGAAGACTCTTATAGATTTCTGCTATAGTCTGTAATTCTTTATCTTCCACTGGAATGTTTTTTAAGTCTGCCATGTCTTTCACCTCACTTTCTATCGTCTATGACGTTATCATACTCTTCAATGACGGGTTTGTCAATATATTTTTTTCGTCTATGACGTATTTTATTGACAATGACGTATTTATGGTTTATACTTATAACATAAAAGGTGGTGATAATAAGATGGAAATGAAAGATAGAATCAAAAAAATAAGAAAAGATTTAGATTTAACTCAACAGACATTCGCAGAAAAAATAGGAACAACAGCTAATGTTCTTACAAATTATGAAACCGGAAGGCGGAATCCATCGAGTTCAGTAATTAATAATATGTGTAAAACATTTAACGTCAACGAAGAATGGCTCCGCACTGGAGAAGGTGACATATTTACGGCTCCACCAAAAAACGACCTTATCGCTAAGGCCGCTGTATTATTAGGTGAGAAGGATCCAGTTTTCGAAGCATTCATTGATACATATAGAAAACTGGACCCAGCTAACCGTAAAGTTTTAATAGAATGGGGGCTTGATTTTCTTAACAATTTAAAGCAGCGTTCTGAGGACATTTAATTTTATCCGACCTGCTTTTATCTGGATAGGAATTAGCAAAAGTATAGACAGCAAGTATGTATTCCATATCATTGCTAGCCTCTATACGTTGAATAGTTAAGATTTTTATATCATCAGTTGTCATAAATATGTACCTCCCTTTCCGAGAATACCTGTAAATTGTATGTACTATACATATAT
>ERZ1694977.136-NODE-136-length-36433-cov-23.166502_pt1 | contig 36433 bp, 28 predicted proteins | sample MGYA00581609_ERZ1694977 | MGnify/ENA primary metagenome ERZ1694977 (study PRJEB42213, sample SAMN07424467) | human gut metagenome | biome: ENVO:00009003; feature: ENVO:2100002; material: ENVO:00002003 | host: Homo sapiens | place: USA | collected 2014 ... | reverse complement strand
AGATGTCTTAGGGTCTCGTGGGCTCGGAGATGTGTATAAGAGACAGCTCCACCAGGGAACGCCCACCCTCCCCCATCCAGGCACGGACGGCCAGGAGTCCGCAGCCCAGCACGGCAGCGGCGGTGAGTGCAATGGCCAGCAGAAGCTGGGCCAGGGAAAAACGTTTCTTTCGCACGGGATCAGATCCTTTCCAGAAAAACCAGCGCGGGCGGAGGCCGATGCCTCCGCCCGCCTCTGGGCCTTGCCCGCGCACAGCGGGCGGAATTTCCACAGCAACGCGGCCCTGCCGCTATCCGGACATTACCAGGGGTGGGTCAGGCTCAGGCTGGGGAACTTGCTCTCCGGGTCCACACGGGTGTAGTTGTCCCGCACCTCCAGGTGCAGGTGGTTGCCCGTGGAGCTGCCGGTGGTGCCCACATAGCCGATGGTCTGGCCCTGGGACACCATCTGCCCCTCGCTCACCGCCCGGGAGCTCATGTGGGCGTAGAGGGTGGAGTTGCCGTTGCCGTGGTCGATGACCACGTAATTGCCGTAGGAGTAGTGGTAGGCGGAGGTGACCACCTGTCCGCTCTTGCAGGCCTGAATGGGGGTGCCGCCAGGGGCGGGGATGTCGATGCCGGTATGGCTGTGGGCCTTGCCGGTGATGGGGTGAATGCGGTAGCCGAACAGAGAGGTCAGCCGGTAGTAGCCGGGCAGCGGCCACAGGTAGTTGGTCTCCGAGTCGATGGTGACATTGTTTTGCCGGCGCTCCTCCTCCAGTTGCTTCTGCTTCCGGGCGATCTCCGCCTGGATCTCCGCCGCGCCCTCCATCTCGTCGTCCAGTTGGCGGTTGAGCTCCGCCGCGTCGGCATTGATCTGGTCCAGCAGCTTCTGGGCCTCCGCCACCTTGGCCTGCTGCTCCGCCTTCTTGGCCTCCTGCTGGTCCTTGGCCGCCTGCTCCTCCGCGCGGGCGCTCTCCAGCTCCGCCTGAAGCCGCTCCAGCTCCTGCCGGGCCGCGGTCAGCTCCTCCATGACCTGGTTGTCGTAGTCCATCACCGCGTCAATGTCCGCCAGGCGGTCCAGCATGTCGGAGAAGTTCTCGGCGTTGAAGAGGATGGACCAATAGGATACCGTCCCCTCCTCCTCCATGGCGCGCACCCGCTCGCAGAACAGCTCATACTGGGCCTGCTCTTTGGCCTCCGCCTCCCTGCGCTCCGCCTCTTTCTGGGCGATTTCCTGGTCATAGTAGGAGATCTGCGCGTTGATGCTGTCCAGCTCGGCATTGATTGCCTCCAACTGCTGCTGTAGGAGCTGCCGCCTCTGCTGGGCGGCAGCCTGGTCCTCCTTCACGTCGGCCAGCTGGTTCTTCAACTCCTGCTGCTTGACCTGGCTCTCCCGCTGCTCCTCCTTCAGCGCGTCGATCTCGCTCTGCGTCACCGCGCCCACGCCGCCGGCGATCATGCTGATCATGGGCAGCAGCAGCAGGAGGGCCATCACCACGGCCAGCCCGGCCACAAACACCCGGCGCCACTCGATTTTCTGTTTCTGGGGTCTCTTTTTCTGACTCTGCTTCTTTGCCACGTTGCCGCTCCTTTTATGTCCGTTCCATTACCAATTATAGGCCCGAATGAAGGGAAGATTGGGATAATATGCCTCGGGGTCTGTCCGCTGGCCGTTCCGCCGCACCTCATAGTGGAGGTGGGGGCCCGACGTATTGCCGGTGTCGCCCACGGCGCCGATGGTCTGCCCCTGGGACACCAGCTCCCCCTCGCTCACCGCCCGCGAGGACATGTGGGCGTAGAGGGTGGTGGTGCCGTCCCCGTGGTCGATGACCACGAAGTTGCCGTAGGACCAGTTGGCGCCGGCGCCATACTCCGACATGATGACCTGTCCGCCCCTGGCCGCGTAGATGGGGACGCCGGTGGAGGCGGCCACGTCAATGCCGGTGTGGCTGTTTGGCACGTGATCCACCGGGTGCATCCGGTAGCCGAAGGCCGAGGTCAGCTTCAAATTGGACGCGGGCAGGGGCCACAGCCAGCCGTCGCCGGTAGGCGGGAGCTGGACGTTGTTCTGCTTCCGCTGCTCCTCCAGCTCCTTCTGCTTCCGGGCGATGTCCGCCCCGATGGCGGCCCACTCCGCGTTCTCTGCGTCCAACTGCCGGTTGACCTCCGCCACATCGGCGTTGATCTGGTCCAGCAGCTTCTGGGCCTGCGCCACCTTGGCCTGCTGCTCCGCCCTCTTGGCCTCCTGCTGCTCCCTGGCCGCCTGCTCCTCCGCGCGGGCGCTCTCCAGCTCCGCCTGAAGCCGCTCCAGCTCCTGCCGGGCCGCGGTCAGCTCCTCCATGACCTGGTTGTCGTAGTCCATCACCGCGTCCACATCGGCCAGACGGTCCAGCAGGTCGGAGAAGTCCTCGGCGTTAAAGAGGATGGACCAGTAGGACACCGTCCCCTCCTCCATGGCGCGCACCCGCTCGCAGAACCGCTCATACTGGGCCTGCTCTTTGGCCTCCGCCTCCCTGCGCTCCGCCTCTTTCCGGGCGATCTCCCCGTCATAGTAGGAGATCTGCGCGTTGATGCTGTCCAGCTCGGCATTGATTGCCTCTAACTGCTGCTGTAGGAGCTGCCGCTTCTGCTGGGCGGCCGCCTGGTCCTCTTTCACGTCAGCTAGCTGCTCTTTCAGCTCCTCCTGCCGGACCTGGCTCTCCGCCTGCTCGGCCTTCAGCGCGTCGATCTCGCTCTGGGCCGCCGCCCGCACCTGCCGGGCCAGCCCGCCCCAGGCGGGAACCAGCAGCGCGGCCGTCAGCAGAACGCAGGCCGCCCGCCGAAGGGATCTGTCAAACGCCATGGAAGCCTCCTTTTGCCGCTGCCGTTATACCTGCAGGAACTTGCGGATGGCCAGCACCGAGCCGCCCGCGCCGATAACGAAGCCGGTGAGGACGAACACGCCCAGCACCCGTAAAGCCATGGGCTGGAAGGGCAGCACGGTGATCAGGGAGATGGTGTCCGAGCCGCTGATGGCGCTGCCCACCAGCACATAGATGCCCCACTGGAGGAAGAAGGCCACCACCGCACCCACCAGCCCCAGGATCAGGCCCTCAAAGACGAAGGGCCAGCGGACAAAGGCGTTGGTGGCGCCGCACATCTTCATGATGGCGATCTCCTCCCGCCGGTTGAAGGTGGCCAGTTTGATGGTGTTGGCGATAATAAACAGGCTCACCGCCAACAGGATCACCACCAGGATCACGGCCACCGCCCCGGCGATGTTGCGGATGACGGTGAAGCCCTCGGCGATCTCGGGGGCTGATTTAGTCTTGGCCACGCCGGTTACCTCTTTTACCGCGTTCTCTGTCTCAGTCAGCTTGCTGATGTCGTCCAGATAGACGTGGAACCGGTCCCGGTACACATCGGAGGGCAGGCCGTCAAACAGCTCGTTGCCCTCATAATCCGCCTCAAACTCCTTTTGGGCCTGCTCCTTGGTCATGAATTCCGCCCGGGCCACGTTGGGTACCGCCTCGATGTCGTCCTGGAGGGCTTCGGCCTCCTCCTGGGTAAGGCTCTCGTCGATGTACGCCGTGAATTGGTTCTCGGCCTCCAGATCGCTGAACATGTTCTCCGCATTCACCGCCACCAGGGTAAAGGAGCCCATAATGAGCAGGCAGCAGATAATCATGCAAACCGCGGCGAAGGACATAAAGCCGTGAGTGAAGATGCTGTGGAAGCCCTCGGAGAGGAAATAGCCGAAATCATATCGTTGTCTCATTGTTGTAATACCCGCCCGTCTCGTCGCTGATGATCCTGCCGTTCTCAATGGCCACCACCCGCTTGGAGAAGCGGTTGACCAGTTCCTTCGCGTGGGTGACCACCAGCACGGTGGTACCCAGCTCGTTGATGCGCTCCAGCAGCATCATGATCTCCAGGGAGCGCATGGGGTCCAGATTGCCCGTCGGCTCGTCGGCGATAATCATCTGGGGGTTGTTCACCAGGGCGCGGGCGATGGCCACCCGCTGCTGCTCGCCGCCGGAGAGCTGGTTGGGCTTGCGGTCCCCCTTCTGGTCCAGGCCCACCAGCTCCAGTACGTAGGGCACACGCTTGCGGATCTCCCGGGGGGAGGCCCCCACCGCCCGCATGGCAAAGGTCAGGTTCTCCCGTACCGTCTTTTTCTCAATGAGCCGGAAATCCTGGAAAATGACCCCCAGGGTGCGCCGCATGTAGGGCACCTGCCGGGGCCGGATGTTGTTCAGATTGTAGCCGTTGACCATCAGCCGCCCGCCGGTGGGCGCGATTTCGGCGGTGATGAGCTTCAGAATCGTAGACTTTCCGGAGCCGGAAGGGCCCACCAGAAAGACAAATTCCCCGTCGTCGATGCGCAGGTTGACCCCCTTCAGGGCCTTTGTCCCGTTGTCGTAGGACTTTTGAATGTCAATAAGCCGTATCACGCTCGGTTACCTCATTTATCGTATTCGAAAGAAATGCCCACTGCCAGCAGGGACGCCGTCTCCGGCGCCCCTGCTGGCAGTGCACTCAGTTGTCGATGCCCCGGGAGATCAGGTACTTCTTGACCATCAGCGCCACCTTGAAGGTGATGGCGTCGTCAAACTCCCGCAGGTCCAGTCCGGTGAGCTTCTTGATCTTCTCCAGGCGGTACACCAGGGTGTTCCGGTGGACAAAGAGCTTCCGAGCCGTCTCGGATACGTTCAGGTTGTTCTCAAAGAACTTGTTGATGGTGAACAGGGTCTCCTGGTCCAGGGCGTCGATGGGGTTCTTCTTAAACACCTCTTGAAGGAACATCTCGCACAGGGTGGTGGGCAACTGGTAGATCAGCCTGCCGATACCCAGATTCTCGTAATTGATGATGCTCTTCTCCGTGTCGAACACCCGGCCCACGTCGATGGCAATCCCCGCCTCCTTGTAGGCCCGGGCCAACTCCCGGATGTGGCCCACGATGGTGCCGATGCCGATGACCACCCGCACATGGAGCTCCTCGGTGATCTTCTCCTCGATCTGCTTGGCGATCTTATAGAGCTCCCGGGGCTCGGCCCCCTCAGAGAGCTGCTTGATGAGGGCCACGTCAGTCTCGCTGATCGAGAGAACGAAGTCCACCTGCTTGTCGGGGAACAGGGTATGCACCACGTCAATGAGGGCCGGATCGCTGGTCTCCACCTGGCGGATCAGGAACACCGCCCGGGGCGCCTCAGAGACAAAGTGCAGCTCCTTGGCGCGGACATAGATGTCCCCCAGCAGAATGTTGTCGGAGATGATGTTCTTGACAAAGGTGGCCTTGTCGTGCTTCTCCTCATAGTAGGTCTTGGCGCCGTTCAGCGCCACCGTGGCCATGGCGCAGAGCATCTGCGCCTCGGAGTCCTCACCCTTGACAAAGGCGGCATAGTCGAACTGGGCCCCCCAGCCGGCCAGGGCCTTGAAGGTGCGCCCGTCAAAGCGGACCGCGTCTCCCTCGCCCCTGTTGACCGCCTCCACGGCGCCCGGCCAGTGCTCCCCGATGCAGCTCAGCTCATTGCAGGCCACCACCGTTCCCTCAGAATCGATCACGCCGATGGCTCTCTCCGTGCTGTCCTTCATCTGTAAGACAACGCTCTGAAAAATCCTGCTGGACATGGTGATAGCCTCCTTATTTTGATTCCCCCGCAGGGGGACAAACCGCTCTCTCGTCCGTTTCCTTTCTATTATACCGGGTCTTTTTGCCCTTTTCAATAGGTTTTGCAAAATTTTTTGTTGAAATTGCCGAAAGCTGACAGGAAGCACAGAGGCCGTGGGCTGGGAGACGAAGGCAGGGCGCAGACGAAACCGCAGCGCTAAGCCAAAGCGCTGGCATGCCCGGCTGTGCCGGGCAAGTTGGCCGTGAACGTTCCCCGCCCGGGCCGCCTCTACGCCTGCCGCAGAGCGGCCACCTCCTCCGCAGACAGGGGCCGCCACTCCCCCCTTTCCAGGGCCGGGTCCAGCATGAGAGGCCCCATGGTCAGCCGTTTGAGGTACACCACCGGCTTCCCCCGGGCCGCCAGCATGCGCTTGATCTGGTGGTACTTGCCCTCGTGCAGGGTAACGAGGGCGGTGTCCGGCTGCTCCAGCACCTCCAGCCCCGCAGGCAGGCAGGCCAGCCCGTCTTCCAGCATCATCCCCGCGGCAAAGGCCGCCGCGTCCGCCCCATCCAGTTCCCCGTCCACCCGGACGAAGTAGGTCTTGTCCACGTGGTGCCGGGGGGCCAGCAGGCGGTGGGCCAGGGGGCCGTCATTGGTGAGCAGGAGCAGGCCCTCGGTGTCCTTGTCCAGCCGTCCCGCCGGGAAGAGCCCCACCCGGCGCAGATGCTGGGGCAGCAGCTCCAGCACGGTGGGCTGGCGGGGGTCCTCCGTCGCGGACACCAGCCCCGCCGGCTTGTGGAGCATCAGGTAAACCAGCCGCTCCCCGGAAACCGTTTCGCCGTCCACCTCAAAGCGGGCCGCGGGGTCGTATTTCCCGTCCGCCGCCTGGGCCGTCACGCCGTCCACGGCCACCCGGCCGGCCCGCACCAGCTCCCGCGCCTCTTTTCGGGACCACCGGCCTGTATTGGCCAAAATTTTATCCAACCGCTCCATAGGCTCCTCCTGTGGCTCGTCCTTTTTTCAACATTTTAGCATACAACGGTGGAAAAGAACATACCAATCATCACGACCACTTTTCGGAAGGGAGCGTTGCGCTGTGTTCATCATCACCGCCAAGGTCCGCAAGGGCCGAATTGCAGCCGTCGCGGCGGCCGCCGCCGTGGTCTGCGGCGTACTGGTGGCGGCCGCCGGGCTGCTGGGGGGGCGGGGCGCGGCGGCCTCCGCTGCGGTCAGCCCCAAGGGAGTCCGCACCAACGAGGACCGGATCGCCTATCTGGAGAGCTACGGCTGGTCGGTCTCCAGCGACCCCATCGCCGTGGAGGAGCTGATCATCCCCGAGCAGTTCGATGAGACCTACAGCCAGTACCTGGAACTCCAGGCCAGCCAGGGCTTCGATCTGACCGACTACTGCGGCAAGCGCGTCAAGCGGTACACCTATGAGATCACCAACTACCCCACCGGTGAGAGCGGCATCCAGGCCGGCCTGCTCGTCTACAAGAGCACGGTCATCGGCGGCGATGTGCTCTCCGCCCAGCTCGGGGGCTTCATCCACGGGCTGGAGATGCCCGCCTGAATGCAAAACGCGGCGCTTTCGCGCCGCGTTTTTCCGTATTCAATACCGCAGACTTTTGCAGGCCCGGTAGAGGAATATCAGCAGGAGGATCCCGCCCACAACAGACGCGATGGACGCGGGGACGATTACCACCATCGCCAGTATGTTGACCAGCGGGATGAGACTCAGGATAGAGCAGACCACCACCAGGGCCGTGCAGCCCCCATAGAACTTCCACGCAAACCGTCCCCGGGCTGCCGTGCCCAGGTCGCCTTTGACCTCAAGCAGGCCGGCAGTGGTAGTACAAACCAGGTAGATCACCACCAGACTCAGAATCGAAGTGACTATACTCAGCACCCCGATAAAAACCGCGAGTACGCTCAGCACCAGAATGCCGATCTCCACATAGAAGGCGGTGCGGTAGCCCTCGTCGGCCCCGGCGGCCTCGTGAAGGCCAACCAGGAACAGGACGATACCCACAATGGCGGCAATCCACCCCACCAAAGGGATGATCACCAGGATGCTGAGGATCTGCCCGTAGAACATCTTTTCCAGTCCGCTGCCCGCAATGGTATCGTTACTCACTGTTCTTCCTCCTTCCGTTCCACTAAGTGGACATTCAGATGGTTGTAGGTCATCTCAATGCCGTTCTGGTCAAAAGCCTCTTTAACCTGCTCCAACAGGTCGTAGTACAGCGTCCAGTAATCCCCCGTGGCGCACCACACCCGGACCACATACTCAATGCTGCTGTCCCGGTAGGCGTTGACCCGCACAAAGGGCTCCGGCTCGGCCAGGGCCATGGGGTGCGCGGCCACGACTGCCCGCAGAACGCCGGTCACCTGCTGAAGCGGGCTGTCATAAGAGGCGTTGAAGGTGAGATCTACTCTCCTCCGCTCTTCCGTACTGTAGTTGATGATCTTTTCCCCGGAAATCTGTCCGTTGGGCACGGAGATCACCTTGTTGTCCACCGTGCACAGCTTAGTATAGGCCAGCCCGACCTCCATCACCGTACCGGAGATGCCGCCGGCCTCCACGTAGTCCCCCGCCTTGAAGGGCTTGGAGAGCAGCACCTGGATGCCGCCGGCCAGGTTGGACAGAGTGCCCTGGATGGCCAGAGACACCGCCAGTCCAATGACGCTGAGCACCGCCACCAGGCTAGTCATGGGCACTCCCACGTAGTCCAGAACGATACACAGGGTAATCATCCACAAAATAACCCGCAGGGCCGCATGGATGAAGGTATGCAGGCTCCGCTCCAGCTCCAGGCGGAGGAAGGCCCGGTCGGTCAGCCGGAGAACCAGCTTCATGACCACCAGGCAGCCTGCCAGAAGGAGCAGCAGGGTGATTAGCTTCTCCAGATTCAGCCCTTTCAGAAAGTCGGTCACCGTCTGTAAGGTCTCCTCTGCCTCGTCCGGGGTGACGGTTCCCAGGTTGGTCAGTGTAATCTGCATGTCTGATACGCCCCCTCACTCTCTTTTCCTCTGTTGTATCATAAATTCAGGGGCCTGTCCAGTAGACAGGCCCCTTCAGCCTGTCGAAAAATCGTTCCGACAGGCTGCGGAACGTTTTGTACCTTCAAACAGATACAAAACGTGGTTTGAGCCAACGCGAATGGCCCAGATCGGCCTTCTTAATAGCTGATACATCGGTTTGCTAACGGAGAAACGGCGTAGCCAAAGCTACGCCGTTTCCCGAAAACAATCTTATGCTGTCTTATGAGTGCCGGCCCAAAGGCCAGCTCTTTCTAACGGAGTGGTAATTACTCCTCGATGTCGATGACGACGCCGGAACCCACGGTACGGCCACCCTCACGGATAGCGAAACGCAGGCCCTTCTCGATGGCGATGGGGGTGATCAGCTCCACCTTCATGTCAACGTTATCGCCGGGCATGCACATCTCGGTGCCCTCGGGCAGGGTGATGACGCCGGTAACGTCGGTGGTACGGAAGTAGAACTGAGGACGGTAGTTGTTAAAGAAGGGGGTGTGACGGCCGCCCTCGTCCTTGCTCAGAACGTACACCTGGCCCACAAACTTGGTGTGGGGGTGAATGGAGCCGGGCTTACACAGAACCTGGCCACGCTCGATGTCGGTCTTGGCGACGCCGCGCAGCAGGGTGCCGATGTTGTCGCCGGCCTCAGCAAAGTCCAGCAGCTTGCGGAACATCTCGATGCCGGTGACGACGGTCTTCTTCTTCTCGTCGGTCAGGCCAACGATCTCGACTTCCTCGTTCATCTTGATGGTACCGCGCTCCACACGGCCGGTAGCGACGGTGCCGCGGCCAGTGATGGTGAACACGTCCTCGACGGGCATCAGGAAGGGCTGATCCGCCTTACGGTCAGGAGTGGGGATATAGCTGTCGACGGCATCCATCAGCTCCTTGATGCAGGCGAAGTCGGGATCGTCCACACCGCCCTCGCAGGTCAGGGCGTTCAGAGCGGAGCCCTTGATGATGGGGATATCGTCGCCGGGGAACTCGTACTTGGACAGGGTCTCGCGGACCTCCATCTCGACCAGCTCCAGCAGCTCCTCGTCGTCCACCTGATCGCACTTGTTCAGGAACACGACGATGGCGGGCACGCCCACCTGACGGGCCAGCAGGATGTGCTCCTTGGTCTGAGCCATGGGGCCATCGGTGGCGGCGATAACCAGGATGGCGCCGTCCATCTGAGCAGCACCGGTGATCATGTTCTTGATATAGTCGGCGTGGCCCGGGCAGTCAACGTGGGCATAGTGACGGGCATCGGTCTCGTACTCCACGTGGGCGGTGTTGATGGTGATGCCGCGCTCACGCTCCTCGGGAGCCTTGTCGATGCTGGAGTAATCCTCGTACTGAGCCTGGCCCTTCAGAGCCAGATACTTGGTGATAGCGGCGGTCAGAGTGGTCTTGCCGTGGTCAACGTGGCCGATGGTGCCGATGTTGACATGGGGCTTGGTACGCTCAAATTTAGCCTTAGCCATTTGGATGTTCCTCCTTAAATTCTGATAGTAAGATGGTTCTTATTTCCACAATAATGCGAAAATATTGTATAGCATTGCAGAATAAAATGCAATACCCTTGTTGCGAGAAATGCCAAAGGACAGAAATTAATCGTCCTTGCGGCCCCGCTCCGCGATAATCTTCTCGGCGATGCTCTTGGGGATCTCCACATAGCTGTGGGGCTCCATGGAGTACTGGCCGCGGCCCTGGGTGGAGGAGCGTAGGTCAGTGGCGTAGCCGAACATGCTGGCCAGGGGCACCAGGGCATCCACCTGAGTGGCGCCGGGACGGCTCTCCTGGCCCTGAATCATGCCGCGGCGGCTGGTCAGGTCGCCGATGACGTTGCCCAGATACTCGTCGGGTACGATGACGGAAACCTTCATCACGGGCTCCAGCAGGATGGCGTCCGCCTTGCGGCAGGCCTCCTTGAACGCCATGGAGCCGGCGATCTTAAACGCCATTTCGGAGGAGTCGACCTCGTGGTAGGAGCCGAAGGTCAGGTGGACCTTCACATCCACAACAGGGTAACCGGCCAGAACACCCGCCTGCATGGCGCCCTGGATACCGGCGTCCACCGCAGGGATATACTCCTTGGGGATAACGCCGCCGGTAATCTCGTTGAGGAACTCATAGCCCTTGCCGGGCTCATTGGGCTCCACGGTGATGCGGACGTGGCCGTACTGGCCCTTACCGCCAGACTGGCGGGCATACTTGGTATCCTGCTCGACCGACTTCTTGATGGTCTCCTTGTAGGCGACCTGGGGTGCGCCCACGTTGGCCTCCACCTTGAACTCGCGGAGCAGACGGTCGACGATGATCTCCAGGTGGAGCTCGCCCATGCCGGCGATAATGGTCTGGCCGGTCTCCTCGTCGGTCCAGGTACGGAAGGTGGGGTCCTCTTCAGCCAGCTTTACCAGCGCCAGGCCCATCTTCTCCTGACCAGCCTTGGTCTTGGGCTCGATTGCCACGCGGATGACAGGGTCAGGGAACTCCATGGACTCCAGGATGATGGGGTGATTATCATCGCACAGGGTATCGCCGGTGGTGGTGTTCTTCAGGCCCACGGCGGCGGCGATGTCGCCGGAGAAGACCTCCTCGATGTCCTCCCGGTGGTTGGCATGCATCTGCAGGATGCGGCCGATGCGCTCCTTCTGGTTCTTGGTGCTGTTGAGCACGGAGGAACCGGTGGTGAGCTTGCCGGAGTACACACGGAAGAAGGACAGGCGGCCAACGTAGGGGTCGGTCATAATCTTAAAGGCCAGGGCGGAGAAGGGCGCGTTGTCGTCGGCGGGACGCTCGTCCTCCTCGTCGGTGTCGGGGTTCACACCCTTGATGGCCGGGATGTCCAGCGGGGAGGGCATGAAGTCGACGATGGCATCCAGCAGCTTCTGAACGCCCTTGTTGCGGTAAGAGGTACCGCAGGTCACGGGAACCAGCAAGTTCTCGATGGTGCCCTTGCGCAGGGCACGGCGGATCATATCCTCGGGGATGGGCTTCTCCTCCAGGGCCAGCTCCATGATCTCATCGTCGATGTCAGCACAGGCGTCGATGAGCTTGGTGCGGTACTCCTGGGCCAGCTCCAGCATATCGGCGGGGATCTCCTCCACGCGCATGTCCTTGCCCAGCTCGTCGTAGTAGATGTCGGCATCCATCTCCACCAGGTCGATGATGCCCTTGAAGGTATCCTCGGAGCCGATGGGGAGCTGGATGGGCACCGCGTTGCACTTGAGCCGGTCGTGGATCATGTTGAGCACGTTATAGAAGTCAGCGCCCATGATGTCCATCTTGTTGACGTAGATCATGCGGGGGACCTTGTAGTGGTCGGCCTGGCGCCACACGGTCTCAGACTGGGGCTCAACGCCGCCCTTGGCGCACATAACGGTCACAGAGCCGTCCAGCACGCGCAGAGAGCGCTCCACCTCCACGGTGAAGTCCACGTGGCCTGGAGTGTCGATGATGTTGATGCGGGTCTGGGGGAACTGGTCCTTGGACCCCTTCCAATAGCAGGTGGTAGCCGCGGAAGTGATGGTGATGCCGCGCTCCTGCTCCTGAGCCATCCAGTCCATGGTGGCGGTGCCGTCATGGGTCTCACCGATCTTGTAGTTGACGCCGGTGTAGTAGAGGATACGCTCGGTGGTGGTGGTCTTACCGGCATCGATATGGGCCATGATACCGATGTTTCTGGTATTCTCTAAGGTAACTTTCCTAGGCATACTCTAACTCCTTATTACCAGCGATAGTGCGCGAAGGCCTTGTTGGACTCGGCCATCTTGTGGGTGTCCTCGCGCTTCTTGACCGCGGAGCCGAGGTTGTTGGCGGCATCCATGATCTCGCCGGCCAGCCGCTCCTTCATGGTCTTCTCGCTGCGGGCGCGGGAGTAGTTGGTCAGCCACCGCAGACCAAGGGTCTGACGGCGCTCGGGGCGAACCTCGATGGGCACCTGGTAGGTGGCGCCGCCCACGCGGCGGGCCTTGACCTCCAGGGACGGCATGATGTTCTCCAGAGCGGTGGTGAACACGTCCAGGGGGTCCTTCTCGGTCTTCTCCTTGATGATGTCGAAAGCACCGTAGACGACCTTCTGGGCCACACCCTTCTTGCCGTCCAGCATGATGCTGTTGACCAGCTTGGTCACCAGGACGGAGTTGTAAATCGGATCGGGCAGAACCTCCCGCTTGGGTACGTTTCCTCTTCTGGGCACTTTGCTTCCCTCCTTCATAGTATGATTTCATAGGTACTCGAAGGCTTTTCAGAAAAGCCCCCGTGTAAGACAAGTGCCTGCTTGTCCAGTGCCCCACAGAAAACGCCCCTATTATATATAGGTAAGCGCTTCCGCAAGGACAACTGCCTTGCGCGTTTGCGCATAAAGTCTCTTATTGGGTTTTCAGAAGAATTTTTACGGAGAAAAATTACTTCTTGCCGGCCTTGGGCCGCTTCGCGCCGTACTTGGAACGGGCCTGCATGCGGTTGGCAACGCCCTGGGCATCCAGAGTGCCGCGGATGATGTGGTAACGCACGCCGGGCAGGTCCTTGACACGGCCGCCGCGGATCATGACCACAGAGTGCTCCTGCAGGTTGTGGCCGACACCGGGGATATAGGCGGTGACCTCCATCCCGTTGGTCAGACGCACACGGGCGATCTTACGCAGAGCGGAGTTCGGCTTCTTGGGGGTGGCGGTACGAACCGCAGTGCACACACCTCTCTTCTGGGGAGAAGGCAGGTCGGTCATGCGGTTCTGCAGGGTGTTCAGGCCCTTCTGCATGGCGGGAGCGGTGGACTTGTAGGTCGCGGCCTCGCGTCCCTTGCGGACGAGCTGGTTAAACGTAGGCATGGTTTTCCTCCTTTCTTGGTTTCTAAAGAATATATTTTAACGAAACGGATGAAAATTATTCCGTTTCGCTAAAATCAGTGCAGCAACGCGGCCACCGCGCTGGGCACGGCGATACCGCACGCGGAGCCCAGTTCCTTCATCTGGGGAACCCGCTCCACCGGAATCTGTTTTTCTGCGCACAGGGCCTCCACCGGGGCGGTCACCCTGGGATCGGCATCCTCTGCCAGAAAAACCCGGGCGGCTTTCCCATCATTGACGGCCCGCTTGGTCTGCTTGACGCCGACCACCTTGGAGCCCTGCTTGAGTTCCGTCAGCATGCGGTCTGCCTCCCATCGCTTGATTTGCAGGGCCGTCTGGCTTTTCTGCCGCGTATCCCCTTTTGGCAGGCATACCTGCGCGATTTAGAATTTTACCATATGCGAATTCTAAAGTCAATCAGAAAATCACTAGATTTTGCAAAGCTTTCCGGCCCGTTTCCAGTCAGAACCGCCAGAGCGGCGGAGGGGCTTCCCCCCTCCGCCGCTCCCCTGGCACTATTCAATCATTCGTTTTTTGCAATTTCCTCTGCAATTGGGTCGCCCATGGCCTGATATTTTTCCTTTCCCCTGCACAGAAGGGCTCCCACTACTGCGCCTATAACGGCTGGAGCCAGCCACGCAAAGCCCAAATCGGAGAGCGGGAACATACTCATCAGGTCCTTCAACCAGCCAATGTCAGGCGCCACACTAAGCACCGCGTCCCCCAGGCTCACAATCCCCGCCATCAAAACGCCACCCTTGTAGAAACCGTCGTTCGGCAGAAAGCGGTCCAGCAGTCCCAAGATGGTCATAACAATGCAGACCGGATAGATCACCAGGAAAATTGGTGTAACATAGTTCACGATATTCTGTACTCCGGTGATCCCCATGAAAACTCCGATGATGCAGGCTATCAGCATCAGCAGCTTGTAGGGCACTCTCTTTTTTAGAAATTCATAAATAAATGAGACAACTGTGGTTCCAATGCCGACCGCAGTCGTCAGACAGGCCATGGCTACCGCGCCGCCCATACAAGCCAGCCCGGCAGTCCCCATGATTTGCCGAATGACACCAGAGAGCAGCGCGGTCTGGGCAGTATCCTGGGCATAGATACCGCTAGCCGTGGCGCCAATGTAGGTCAGAGTACCATAAACAGCAAACAGGGCGATAATGCAGACGATACCCGCCATAAATCCGCCTCTTCGGCTCTCCTTTCCGTCATAGCCTCGGCGGCGGAGATCACCCAGGATGACGCTTGCAAACATGATGCCGACCGTCAGATCGCCTGTATTATAGGCCGTCAGCATGGCATCCCCAAAGGGGTTTCCGATCCCGGTATCCACTGGCTCCCCTACCGGCGTCACCACACCCTTGATAAGGACAATTGCCAGAAGCACCAGTAGGATAGGCGTCATATATTTCCCCAGCTTGTCGATCACCGACTCCCGGTCACAGGCAAAAAAGTAGACCAAAACAAAGAACACAATGATAACTGCCCAGTTGGGCACCTGCGGGAAAAGCGGCTGAATTCCGATTTCATAAGTGGTAGCAGCACTCTTGGGTAAGGTAGAGCCCATGGCGATCAGTGTACAGCTCACCAGATAAAACGCGTTATAACACCACGGAGACACGTGGCCCATTAGGTCCTCAGAGCCCTCTCCGACGTTATTAACCGCCCAGAGAGCCATAACCGGCAGAACGATGCCACCCAGCAGCAGGCCCATAGCACCTAGGAACCACTCCTGTCCGCTGAACAGGCCAATTTGCGGCGGGAATATCAGGTTTCCGGCACCAAACATGGTGGAAAACAGCGCCAAACCTACAATCACGGTATCCTTCCAGAAGGATTTCTTCTTCATAGTGCTTCCTCCCCGTTGTTTCGTTGCCTATGATCTAAGCTGTGAACGGACTACAGCGTTTCCGCCCGATAGACTGTCACACCATTTAACACCGTCTCCAAAACCTTAACCCGATTAAAGTCTTGGTGAGAGATTTTAAACAGATCCCGGTCCAGCACCACAAGGTCGGCCTGCTTGCCCAGCTCCAGGGTGCCGCGGACAGCCTCATCCCGGCTGGCCCAGGCGGCATCGGAGGTAAACAGCCGCACGGCCTGCTCCACCGTGAGGGCCTGCTCGGGCAGGTAGACCCTGGTGCCCGCCCGGTTCTGCCGGGTGACGGCGGCGCGCAGGTTGTCCAACACGTTGAAGGGCTCCACCGGGCAGTCGGAGCCGCCGCTGACCCGGATGCCCAGATCCTCCATGGCCTTCCAGTTGTAGCATTCCTTCGCGTGGGCCTCCCCCACCCGCTCGGCGATGATGTTCATGTCGGCGTCAATGAAGATGGGTTGGATGTACGCTTGGAGGCCCAGGGCCTTCATCCGCTCCAGCAGGGCGGGTGTGGTAGTCTGGGCGTGGACGATGCCGTGGCGGTGATCCGGCCAGGGCTCTTCCCGCTCCACCCACTCGATGGCGTCGCACACCTTGCGGAAGGCCAGGTCGCCGATGGCATGCACCGCCACGTCCATATGGGCGGTATGGGCCGCGCGAATCCGGCTGCACAGCTCTTCCTCGGTGTAGATAGGGATGCCGTGGTTGTCCGGCTCGTCCAGGTAGCCGTCAATCATCTCCGCCGACTTGGCCCCCAGGGAGCCGTCCTGGAGCAGCTTGCGGGGGCCGGTGCGGAAGAGGCTCTCCCGGTCGGCCGGATCGCTGCGCACCGCCTGGAGCCGCTCAAAGTCCTCGGGCTCCACCAGGCACTGCTCGTAGACCCGCACCGTCAGTTCTCCGTCCGCCTCCATCTCCCGGAAGATGCCGATCAGGCGGATAGGGTCCACTCCGGCAATGGCCTTCAGATCGTCGGAGTTAACGCAGGTAATGCCCGCCGCGTTCAGATCCCGCTGGCCCAGCCGGATCAGCTCCTTTACATAGGCGTCATCCGCCTGGGGGAGCACCTTCATATACAGGCGGGCGGCATCCTCCCGCAGGATGCCGTTGGCAAAGTCCACCAGGGCCAGCACCTCGGGCGCCACATCCTCCAGCGCGCGGATGCGCTCCAGCATTACGGAGTTGCAGGCCCCGATGTGCAGGCAGGTCCGCAGCATACACACCGGGATATCGGTGGAGATGCGGTCCAGATCCTCCCGCGTCACCAGGCGCCCCTCCGCCATGGTCTCTTGATTCCAGCCCATGCCGATCAGGTAGGATGGGTGGTCCCGCTCAATCCGGGCCCGCCCCCGTTCTATGATCTCCCCGATGGACGCCACACCAAACAGGGAGAGGTTTTTCTGAATCATGGCGTAGTGGAGCAGGTGCATGTGGGAATCGGTGAAGCCGGGCAGCACCATGGCACCCTGTAAATCCCTCGTCTCATCCCACGCCTGCGCCAGAGCCTCCTGAACGCTCCCCAAAAAGGTCAGTCTGCCGTCCTCCGCGCCCACCGCCTCATAGCGGCGCATGGCGCCGTCCATCGAGGCAACCGTTCCGTTGTACCAAAGTCTCCGCATATCAGCCTTCCTTTCCGCCTGCGGCAAGTTTCGTGCACTTAACTTTGCAAACGGGATGCCAGCTCACCCTAATGCCCAAAAAAGGACCCGAGGGCCGGTATTATAGGACATACCTCCGGCTCTCGGGCCCTTTTTCAGGGGGAAAATATTTTGCGGCGCAAGATTTTTTACAGGTCAAATTTTTTCAGCTTGTACTTCAAATTCTGCCGGGACAGGCCCAGCAGGCGGGCTGCCTGGGAGATGGAGCCGGCCTGCTGCATAGCCCGGCTAAGCAGCTCCCGCTCGTAGGAGTCCAGCGCCCGGGGGAGGGAAAAGCTCTCCTCCAGGCGCAGGGCCTCCGGCAGCTCCGGCGGCCGGTTCAGGCCGCCCAGCCGCCCGGCCAGGATCTCCTCCATGTCCTCCACGGTGAGGCGCTCCCCCCGGGCGACGGCCACCGCCCCCTCGATGGCGTTTTTCAGCTCCCGCACATTGCCCGGCCACGCATAGCCCCGGAGCAGCCGGAGGGCCCGCTCGCTCAGCCCCCGCACCCTCCGGTGCAGCTTCCGGTTATAGTGCTCGATAAAGTAGTCCGCAAGCGGGCCGATGTCGCACAGCCGCTCCCGCAGGGGCGGGAGAGTCAGGCGAATCACCCCCAGGCGGTAGTACAGATCCTCCCGCAGGCGCCCCTCCCGGATGAGCTTCTGAGGCTTCTCGTTTACCGCCGCCACGATCCGCACGTCGAAGGGGATGTCCCGGCTGCCCCCCAGACGGCGCACTTTCTTCTCCTCCAGCACCTTGAGCAGCTTGGCCTGGAGGGCCGGGTCCATGGAGTTGATCTCGTCCAGGAACAGGGTGCCGCCGTCCGCCTCCTCCAGCAGCCCCTTGCGGGTGAGGGCGCCGGTGTAGCTTCCCTTTTCCGTGCCAAAAAACAGGCTCTCCAGCAGGGTGGCCGGGATGGCCGCACAGTTTTGAGAGACAAAAGGTCCCGCCCGGCCGCCCTCGCTGTGGAGCGACTCGGCCACCAGCTCCTTGCCCGTTCCCGTCTCACCATAGATGAGCACCGACGAGTCCAGCCCGGCCACGTCCCGGATGCGGCTCTTGAGGGCCAACATGGCCGGGTCTTCCGTGAGCATCCGGTCCAGGGTGGACAGGCCGCCGCCCTCCCCGCCACGGATCACCCGCTGGTCAATGGTGTGGTACTTGGACGAGTCCACCACGCACTCCACCCGGCCGTCCACCACGATGGGGATGGTGGTGGACTCCAGCAGCACCCGCTCCCCCCGGTGGTTGTTGATGTCCTGGAGAACGTTGTAGCTGGCCCGGCCCGTCCGCAGGGCGGTAAGGATGGTGCTGCTCTCCCCGTCCAGCTCCGGATAGAGCTCCAGAATGTGCCGCCCCACCGTGTCCTGGGAGCACCAGTAGCTGTTCAGCGGAATCCGGTGGTATTCGATGATCCCCTCCCGGTTGACCACCAGAATTCCGTCCGTATCCTCGCAGAGGCGGAGTACCTCGCCAATCTGATCCAGAAACCGCTCCAGCATGCCTGCTCTCCCCTTCTGTTCATGAGAATATAAAAAAAATCTGGATTTCTCCAGATTCGACGGATAAAACAATTGACTTTTGTTCCCTTTTCATGGTATACTGAAATGCTCTTATCTTCCAACCCAGTTTTCCCGATTTTTTCCCAGCTTGGACACAGTTTAGCATGCGGGGCGGGAAAGCGCAAGAGGATTTGTTTCTTTTTTGTCCACACAGCCGAGCGTGTACTTCCTTCTTCCCCGCCGCGCTTTGTCGGGTTTGACGGAAGACAGCCGATGGAAACCGGAGAGCGCTGCCGCCCAACGCTCCCCAAACAAAGAAAACGAGGTGTTTTTTCTACGATGGTCAAGGACGTCTACTACGGCAAGACCCTCCGCAAGAGCTTTGCCCGCCATGAAGAAATCCTGGACATGCCCAACCTCCTGGAGGTGCAGAAGAACTCCTATCAGTGGTTCCTGGACACGGGACTGCGGGAGGTCTTCAAGGATGTGGCCTCGATCACCGACTACGCGGGCAACCTGGAGCTCTCCTTCATCGACTACTCCATGGATGAGCCCCCCAAGTACAGCGTGGAGGAGTGCAAGGCCCGGGACGCCACGTACGCCGCGCCCATCAAGGTGCGGGTGCGCCTGCGCAACAAGGAGACCGAGGAGATCAAGGAGCAGGAGATCTTCATGGGCGACTTCCCCCTGATGACCAAGGCCGGCACCTTCGTCATCAACGGCGCCGAGCGCGTCATCGTCTCCCAGATCGTCCGCTCCCCCGGCATCTATTACTCCCACACCGAGGACAAGGCCGGCGGCATCACCTACGCCACCACCGTCATCCCCTACCGGGGCGCCTGGCTGGAGTATGAGACCGACCTGAACGACGCCTTCTACGTGCGCATCGACAAGAACCGCAAGCTGCCCATCACCTGCCTGATCCGTGCGGTGGGCCCCAAGACCGACCCCGAGATCCTCGAGCTGTTCGGTGAGGATCCCCGCATCGTTGCCACCCTGGAGAAGGACGCCTGCAAAACCTATGAGGACGCGCTGCTGGAGATCTACCGCAAGCTGCGCCCCGGCGAGCCCCCCACGGTGGACTCCGCCGAGAGCCTGCTCAACGCCCTGTTCTTCGACCCCCGGCGCTACGACCTGTCCGCCGTGGGCCGCTACAAGTTCAACAAGAAGCTGTCGATCTGGACCCGCCTGGTGAATCAGACCCTGGCCGCCCCCGTGGCCGACCCCATGACCGGCGAGATCATCGCCGAGCCCGGCGAGGTGCTCACCCGTGAGCGGGCCCACGAGCTGGACGACAAGGGCGTCAACGAGGTTGTACTGGAGCTCGACGGCGTGCAGATCAAAGTATTCTCCAATCACATGGTGGATATGTCCAAGTTCGTGGACTTTGATCCGGAGGAGTGCGGCGTCAGTGAGAAGGTACGCTTCACCGTGCTGCAGGAGCTGCTCCAGAATTACACCGGCGAGGAGCTCAAGGAGGCCGTGAAGGAGCGCATCGACGACCTCATTCCCAAGCACATCATCGTGGACGACATCATGGCGTCCATCAACTACCTCAACTGCCTGGCCCACGGGGTGGGCTCCGCCGACGACATCGACCACCTGGGCAACCGCCGCCTGCGCTGCGTGGGCGAGCTGCTCCAGAACCAGTTCCGCATCGGCTTCTCCCGCATGGAGCGGGTGATCCGGGAGCGCATGACCATCCAGGATCTGGACATCGTCACCCCCCAGAGCCTCATCAACATCCGCCCCGTCACCGCCTCCATCAAGGAGTTCTTCGGCTCCTCCCCCCTGAGCCAGTTCATGGACCAGACCAACCCTCTGGCCGAGCTGACCCACAAGCGCCGTATGTCCGCCCTGGGCCCCGGCGGCCTGTCCCGTGACCGCGCCTCCTTCGACGTGCGCGACGTCCACTACTCCCACTACGGCCGCCTCTGCCCCATCGAGACTCCCGAAGGTCCCAACATCGGCCTGATCTCCTATCTGGCCTCCTATGCCCGCATCAACCGCTACGGCTTCATCGAGGCCCCCTACCGCAAGGTGGATAAAGCCACCGGCCACGTCACCGATCAGGTGGACTATATGACCGCCGACGTGGAGGACCAGTACACCATCGCCCAGGCCACCGAGCCGCTGGACGAGAACGGCTGCCTGGTACACGACCGTATCACCTGCCGCCACCGCAACGAGATCATCGACGTGGACCGGGATCAGGTGGACTATATGGACATCTCCCCCAAGATGATGTTCTCCATCGCCACCGCCCAGATCCCCTTCCTGGAGAACGACGACGCCAACCGCGCCCTGATGGGCGCCAACATGCAGCGTCAGGCCGTGCCCCTGCTGACCACCCAGGCTCCCATCGTGGCCACCGGCCAGGAGCACAAGAACTGCATCGACTCCGAGGTGGCCATCCTGGCTGAGGACGACGGCGTGGTTACCAAGGTGGCCGCCGACTCCGTCTCCGTCCGCTACGACGACGGCCGCGTGGAGGACTACCAGCTCACCAAGTACCTGCGCTCCAACCACGGCACCTGCATCAACCAGCGTCCCATCGTGGACGCCGGCCAGCGGGTGGAGAAGGGCGAGGTCATTGTGGACGGCCCCTCCACCAACAACGGCGAGATCGCCCTGGGCAAGAACATCCTCATGGGCTTCATGACCTGGGAGGGCTACAACTACGAGGACGCCATCCTGCTCAACGAGCGCATGGTGAAGGAGGACGTGTTCACCTCCATCCACATCGAGGAGTACGAGACCGAGAGCCGCGACACCAAGCTGGGCCCCGAGGAGATCACCCGTGACATCCCCAACGTGGGCGAGGACGCCCTGAAGGATCTGGACGAGCGGGGCATCATCCGCGTAGGCGCCGAGGTGCGCGCCGGCGACATTCTGGTTGGCAAGGTCACCCCCAAGGGCGAGACCGACCTCACCGCTGAGGAGCGGCTGCTCCGCGCCATCTTCGGAGAGAAGGCCCGCGAGGTGCGCGACACCTCCCTGAAGGTGCCCCACGGCGAGAGCGGCATCATCGTGGACGTGAAGGTGTTCACCCGCGAGGCGGGCGACGAGCTCTCCCCCGGCGTGAACATGGTGGTGCGCGTCTACATCGCCCAGAAGCGCAAGATCTCCGTGGGCGACAAGATGGCCGGCCGCCACGGCAACAAGGGCGTCGTGTCCCGCATCCTGCCCCAGGAGGATATGCCCTTCCTGCCCGACGGCACCCCCCTGGACATCGTGCTGAACCCCCTGGGCGTGCCCTCCCGTATGAACATCGGCCAGGTGCTGGAGGTCCACCTGGGCTACGCGGCCAAGACCCTGGGCTGGAAGGTGGCCACCCCCGTCTTCAACGGCGCCGACGAGAAGGACATCGCCGAGACCCTGAAGATGGCCGGCCTGCGCCCCGACGGCAAGAGCTGGCTGTACGACGGCCGCACCGGCGAGCGGTTTGACAACCCCGTCACCGTGGGCTACGTCTACTTCCTCAAGCTCCACCACCTGGTGGACGACAAGATCCACGCCCGCTCCACCGGCCCCTACTCCCTGGTCACCCAGCAGCCCCTGGGCGGCAAGGCCCAGTTTGGCGGCCAGCGCTTCGGCGAGATGGAGGTGTGGGCCCTGGAGGCCTACGGCGCGGCCTACACCCTGCAGGAGATCCTCACCGTCAAGTCCGACGATGTCACCGGCCGCGTGCGCACCTACGAGTCCATCGTCAAGGGCCACAACGTGCCCAAGCCCGGCGTGCCCGAGTCCTTCAAGGTCCTGGTCAAGGAGCTGCAGTCTCTGTGCCTGGACATCAAGGTGCTGGACGACCAGGGCGCGGAGATCGAGCTGAAGGACGACGACGAGGACAACTACCAGCCCGGCAAGTTCCGCGACGAGGACGACGACTACTACGGCTACGACGCCGGCGGGGAGTCCGACTTCGCCGCCGCGGGCTACACCCTCAAGGAGGGCAGCGACGACGACGACCTGGCCGCCGCGGACGCAGAGGAGCTGGACGACAGCGACGACTTCTCGGATGACTATTCCGATGAGGATATGGACTAATTAAGGGAGGACGAGCAAAGATATGAGTTACGCTGAATTCGACGCCATCCAGATCGGCATCGCCTCCCCGGAACAGATCCGCGAGTGGTCCTACGGCGAGGTCAAGAAGCCGGAGACCATCAACTACCGCACCCTCAAGCCGGAGCGGGACGGTCTGTTCTGCGAGCGGATCTTTGGCCCCACCAAGGACTGGGAGTGCCACTGCGGCAAGTACAAAAAGATCCGCTACAAGGGCAAGATCTGCGACCGCTGCGGCGTGGAGGTCACCCGTGCCAAGGTGCGCCGTGAGCGCATGGGCCACATCGAGCTGGCCGCCCCGGTGAGCCACATCTGGTATTTCAAGGGCATCCCCTCCCGCATGGGCCTGCTGTTGGACATCAGCCCCCGTATTCTGGAGAAGGTGCTCTACTTCGCCAGCTATATTGTCACTGACCCCGGCTTCTCCCCCCTGGCCAAGAACCAGATCCTCTCCGAGAAGGAGTACCGCGACATGCGGGAGAAGTACGAGGACGACTTCGAGGCCGGCATGGGTGCCGAGGCCGTGAAGAAGCTGCTCCAGGACATTGATCTGGAGGAGCTGTCCAACCAGCTCCGCGCCGAGCTGAAGGACGCCTCCGGCCAGAAGAAGGCCCGCATTGTCAAGCGCCTGGAGGTGGTGGACGCCTTCCGTATCTCCGGCAACAAGCCCGAGTGGATGATCATCGACGTGCTGCCGGTGATCCCCCCCGAGCTGCGCCCCATGGTACAGCTAGACGGCGGCCGCTTCGCCACCTCCGACCTGAACGACCTGTACCGCAGGGTGATCAACCGCAACAACCGCCTGAAGCGTTTGATCCAGCTCAACGCCCCCGACATCATCGTGCGCAATGAGAAGCGGATGCTCCAGGAGGCGGTGGACGCCCTCATCGACAATGGCCGCCGGGGCCGCGCCGTCACCGGCGCCAACAACCGCGCCCTCAAGAGCCTGTCCGATATGCTCAAGGGCAAGCAGGGCCGCTTCCGCCAGAACCTGCTGGGCAAGCGCGTAGACTACTCCGGCCGTTCCGTCATCGTGGTCGGCCCCGAGCTGAAAATCTACCAGTGCGGCCTGCCCAAGGAGATGGCCATCGAGCTCTTCCGCCCCTTTGTGATGAAAAAGCTGGTGGAGGACGGCCTGGCCAACAACATTAAGTCCGCCAAGAAGATGGTGGACAAGGGCAAGGCCGAGGTGTGGGACGCCCTGGAGTTCGTGATCAAGGACCACCCCGTCATGCTCAACCGCGCCCCCACCCTGCACCGCCTGGGCATCCAGGCCTTCGAGCCCGTGCTCGTGGAGGGCCGCGCCATCAAGCTGCACCCCCTGGTGTGTACCGCCTTCAACGCCGACTTCGACGGCGACCAGATGGCCGTCCACGTGCCCCTGTCCGCCGAGGCCCAGACCGAGGCCCGGGTGCTCATGCTCTCGGCCAACAACCTGCTGCGGCCCCAGGACGGCGGCCCCGTCACCGTGCCCACCCAGGACATGGTGCTCGGCTCCTACTACCTGACCTATGAGAAGTATCCCGAGCACACCGCCGAGGAGACCTACGACGACGTGGCTACGGTGAAGGCCGCCCTGGCCGCGGGCGCCATCACCCCCGACTCCTATGTCTGGGTGAAGAACCCCGGCTCCCTGGATGATATTCCCACCTACGCCGGCATCTGCGCCGAGACCGAGGACGGCGCGCTGCCCCGCGAGGTACTCCACGTCTTCTCCAACGACATCGAGGCCCGCCTGGCCTACGACGAGGGCGAGCTGGAGCTCCACGTGCCCATCCTGGTCCGCCGGGAGGCGGAGGTGGACGGCGTTGTCCGCCACAAGCTGGTGCGCACCACCGTGGGCCGCCTGCTCTTCAACGAGGGCATCCCCCAGGATCTTGGCTTCGTGGACCGCAGCGATCCCGAGCAGATGTTCGACCCCGAGGTCAACTTCATCGTGGGCAAGAAGCAGCTTGGCAAGATCATCGACAAGTGCATCGTCAAGCACGGCTTCACCGTGTCTGCCCATGTGCTGGACACCATCAAGAACCGGGGCTACAAGTTCTCCACCCGCGGCTCCCTCACCGTCTCCATCTACGACATGACCATCCCCGAGAAGAAGTATGGCCTGATCGCCGATACCGAGAAGGAGATCGTCAAGATCGAGCGGCAGTACAAGCGCGGCTTCCTCACCAATGAGGAGCGTTACCGCCTGGTGGTCGAGGCCTGGGAAAAGACCACCAAGGACGTGACCGACGCCCTGATGGCCGGCCTGGACCGCTACAACCCCATCTGGATGATGGCGGACTCCGGCGCCCGTGGTTCCTCCGCCCAGATCCGCCAGCTGGCCGGCATGCGCGGCCTGATGGCCGACACCTCCGGCCGCACCATCGAGATCCCCATCAAGTCCAACTTCCGTGAGGGCCTGTCCGTGCTGGAGTACTTCATCTCCTCCAGAGGCGCCCGAAAGGGCATGGCCGACACGGCCCTGCGTACCGCCGACTCGGGTTACCTGACCCGCCGTCTGGTGGACGTGTCCCAGGAGGTCATCATCCGCGAGCACGACTGCGGCACCGACGACGGCATCACCGTCAGCGAGATCGTGGAGAACGGCCAGGTCATTGAGACCTTCGGCGAGCGGCTCAAGGGCCGCTACCCGGTGGAGGACATCTGCGATCCCCAGACCGGCGAGGTGCTCATTGACCACCACACCATGATGACCGCCGACCACGCCAAGCTGCTGGAGGACCACGGCATCTACTCCGTGAAGATCCGCAGCGTGCTCACCTGCCGCGCCCGCAGTGGCGTTTGTTCCAAGTGCTATGGCATCAACCTGGCCATCGGCGAGCCCGTGGGCGAGGGCGAGGCCGTGGGCATCATCGCCGCCCAGTCCATCGGCGAGCCGGGCACCCAGCTCACCATGCGTACCTTCCACACCGGCGGCGTCGCCGGCGGCGACATCACCCAGGGTCTTCCCCGTGTTGAGGAGCTGTTCGAGTCCCGCAAGCCCAAGAAGATGGCCCAGTTGGCCGAGATCAGCGGCCGGGTCACTCTGGAGGAGGCCAAGCGCAACGCCATCTGCAACGTCACCATCACCGCCAACGACGGCGAGGTGGTCTCCTACGCCCTGCCCTACGCGGGCCTGCGGGTGAAGGACGGCGACACCGTGGAGAAGGGCTTTGCCCTTACCGAGGGTGCCCTCTACCCCCAGGACGTCCTCCGGGTGCGCGGTGTCCACGCCGTGTACGACTACCTCATCCAGGAGGTTCAGAAGCCCTACCGTCAGCAGGGCGTTGACATCAACGACAAGCACATCGAGGTCATCTGCCGCCAGATGATGCGCAAGGTGCGGGTGGAGGACGCGGGCGATTCCGATCTGCTCAGCGGTTCCACCGTCGATCTCATCCGCTTTGAGGACGCCAAGGAGGCCGTGCAGAAGCGCATCGACGCCGGCGAGACCAACGACGGCCTTGAGCTCAAGCTGCCCACCTGCACCCGCCTGCTGATGGGCATCACCAAGGCCTCTCTGGCCACCGACTCCTTCCTGTCCGCCGCCTCCTTCCAGGAGACCACCAAGGTGCTCACCGAGGCCGCTATTCAGGGCAAGGTGGACCACCTGCTGGGCCTGAAGGAGAACGTCATCATCGGCAAGCTGATTCCCGCCGGCTCCGGCCTGTCCGTCTACCGCAAGTACGACAAGGTGGACGACGAGGGCACCGCCCAGAGCGGCGAGGAGGCGGTTCCCCAGGAGGAGGCCCCCGCCGAGGCGGCGGTCCTCTCCGAGTCCGCTGAAGTCTGATCCCACTGTGAAAGGCCCGGGGCACCCCATTGCCCCGGGCCTTTTTTCGACAGGAGGTGCCTATGAACGTCTTTTCCCTCTCCTGGGCCGCAGCTGGACTGGCCCTGCTGGGCCTGAGCCTGTTTCCCGCCGGCTCCCTTGCCCTGGGCGGAGCGCCCGCTCATCTGGCCGTCTTTCTGCTCCTGCTGGCCCTGGCCGCCCTGGCGCTGCGGCTGCTCCGCCGGGAGGGCCTGGACCGTCCCCGGCTGCTGGACGCCCTGCTGCCCATTGGGCTGGCCTTCTTCCTCCGGGCCCTGCTGCTGGACTACCAGTCCGCCGATTACCAGATGTTCCTCTCCCAATGGGCCGCGGCCTTCCGGGATGGGGGCGGCTTCGCGGCCGTGAAGCTGCCGATCGGCAACTATAACGCGCCCTACCTCTATTTTCTTGCCGCCATCTCCTATCTGCCCATACCCGACCTGTACCTCATCAAGCTCTTCTCCATTCTGTTTGACGTGGTGCTGGCCTGGGGCGGCTTCCGGCTGGTGCGGCATTTCGCGCCGGAGAGCCCGAACCGCCCCCTGCTCTGCTTCTGCCTACTTCTGCTGCTGCCTACGGTGATACTCAACGGCGCGTTCTGGGGGCAATGCGACGCCCTGTACGGCGCCCTCACCCTCCACGCCCTGGCCTGCGCGCTGGAGAGGCGGAACCGAAGCTCTTTGCTCCTGCTGGGGATCGCCTTCTCCTTTAAACTACAGACCGTCTTTGTGCTCCCCCTGTGGGGCGGGCTGTGGCTGCTCCGGCGGGTGCGCTTCCGGGAGCTGTTGTGGTTTCCGGCGGCCTATGCCGCCACCTGTGTGCCCGCGCTGCTGCTGGGCAAGCCCCTGGGGGACATCCTGGGGGTCTATTTGGGGCAGGCCGCCGAGTACTCCGGCTATCTGAACCTGAACGCCCCCAATATGTACGCCCTGATTCCCCACGGCGCGGAGGTGAACACTGCCCCCGCCGCCCGCCTGGGCATCCTGGCCGCCTTCGCCCTCGCTGCGGCCGTGCTGGCCGCCCTGCTGGTTTTCCGCCGCCAGGCGGACGACCGGGCTCTTCTGGCCGCCGCGGTTGTCCTGGCCATCGGCGTGCCCTTCCTGCTGCCCCACATGCATGAGCGCTACTTCTTTCTGGCCGACGTGCTGGCTCTGGCCTGGGCCTGCGCATTCCCCCGCTCCGCCCCCTGCGCCCTGCTGGTGGAGCTGGCCTCCCTGGGCGCCTATGTGGTGGTCCTGCGGGGGAAATTTACCCTGGCGGTCTCCCTGGATGGCCGCCTGTTCCCCATGCTGTGCGAGGCCCTGCTCATGCTGGCCGGCCTGGCCTTTGCGGTCCTCTCCCTCGCCCGCCGGCTCGCCTTCCCTCAAAAATCCAGAGAGTAACCGCCTGTCCCCTACCATCTGGCATGCCGGTACAAATTTCCTGTGAAATCAGCAGGAAAGCAGTTGACGAGCTGGAAACAATGTGTTACAATTTGGTTACAGTTTTTAAGAATAGTTACAATCCTCAAAGGAGGTCAAAATGGCAGCTCAGAATATTCCCCTGACCTACAAAGGCCACCCCCTCCGCCGGAAGGACAGCCTGATCTACTACGGCAGCATGGCCCAGAAATATATCATCATGCTCCAGATTCTCTCCCAGAAGAAGGATCAGGACCTGGACGTAGCGACCAAGGTTTCCGTTCAGCTTCAGCTCACCGACCCGGATCTGAAGAGCCGGGACCGGGTGGTTAAGAAAACTGAGAAAGACAGCCTCTACGCCGCCATGGACGTGGCGTCCGTCTGGCTGGAGCGCGCGCTCGCCAACCCGTAACCCCGCCTTACACCCGAGAAGCCAAAGCCCCGCCCTCCGGGCGGGTATTACTTTGAAACTGGAGGAATCGACCCATGATACAGCCTGCCAAGCTCCTGCGCACCGCGCTTGTAACCGCCGTCCTCTCCACCGTCTGCGTGGTGAGCGCCTCCGCCGCCAGTGTCGGCGTGGGCACCGTCAACACCGACGCTCTCCGCCTCCGCGACGAGGCCAGCACCTCCGCCACCGTACTGGGTACCGCCTCCAAGGGCGACACCGTGGTGGTTCTGGAGGACGCGGGCAACGGCTGGTATAAGGTGGACTACAAGTCCGTGGAGGGCTATATGTCCGGCGAGTACCTGAACGTGTCCGCCAAGGCGGACGTCACCATCGGCTACGGCCTGGTCCAGTCCGAAGGTTCCACCCTGAATGTGCGCAGCGGCCCTGGCACCAGCTACGGTAAGGTCACCTCCCTCAACAACGGCGCGGTGGTCAACATCGTGGGCATCGACAACGGCTGGTACAAGATTTCTACCAACGGCGTCACCGGCTATGTCAGCAGCGATTACATGGTCACCTGCAAGGACTCCGCCGGTTCCCGCGGCGACGGCGCCACCGCTGTGGCCACCGCCTCCAGCAGCAGCCTGGGCCAGCAGGTGGTGGACTACGCCAAGCAGTATCTCGGTTGCCCCTATGTTTACGGCGGCAACGGCCCCAGCAGCTTTGACTGCTCCGGCTACACCAGCTATGTGTACCGCCACTTCGGCTACACCCTGAATCGCACCGCCTCCACTCAGCTCTCCAATGGCACCTCTGTTTCCAAGAGTGAGCTGCAGCCCGGCGACCTGGTGTTCTTCAAGTATAACACCAGCAAGGCCGCCTCTCATGTGGGCATCTATATCGGCGGCGGGCAGTTCATCCACGCCTCCACCAATACATACACCGTCAAGATTGACGATCTCACCCGCGGCCACTACGCCAACGTCTACGTGGGCGCCCGCCGCATCCTGTGATTTTGCCTGGCAGGCGAATCCGGTCTGAGTTGAAAACGAGCGTACACGGCTCTGCCGTGCACGCTCGTTTTATGTTTTCGTATCCGATGCAGTTTTAGGGGGGATTTTCAAATGGATCTGGCCTTTCTGGAGGAAACCAAGTTCTGTCTCCCGGCGCGCCGGAGCTGCCGGAATCCTTCGCCGGCCTTCCCATCGCCCTGCCCCATGCTCCCCGCCCTGTTCGGCACCTGGTGGAGAAATCCGTCCCCCTCTCCGTGGGGAGGGTACGCTCCCTCTCCTTTGCCGCTCCCCGCGGCGGCCTCGCCCTGTACAATATCAATGCCGTCACCCTTTCTTTGCAGGCAATCGCCGTATACTGCATTAGGGGGTTGATGTTGTCCAGTCACAGGAACAGGGCCCGCCGGATGGCGGGCCCTGTCGGGTCAGATGCTTATTCCTGGGGCTTGTCGTCGTCGGAGAATACCTCCTCGGGAGCCACCTCGTGATCGCAGCAGCCGCAGCCGCCGTCCACCGGCTCCTCAGGGGGCACGTCGGTCTCCACGTGGGGGATGTCCGCGTCGGACACATTGCCCTCAGCCTTCAGCTCGGCGATGCGGTTCTTGTTCTCCTCAATGTTGACCTTGGCGGCGGTGATACGCTCACACAGGGCCACGTAGGCCGCCTCAGGGGCCATGCCCCGCTCGGCATAGTACAGCTTGCCGATCTCCACATACGCCTTCTTGATGGCGTCCTCCTCGCTGGCGTTGTTCAGGGACAGCTTGGTGATCTCCGCAAGCTGCTTGGACTTGGCCACGCCGGCCCGGCCCAGATCCATTGCACGATCCTTCAGTTCATCCAAAAAAGCCATATTAAAAACCTCCTTACGGTGCGGCTTGTTGGGTTGCTGGCCTTATTCTACCCCGTTTTGCCCCGGTGCGCAAGGGGACGCGCCGGGATTTTAGCCAATTTTAACCGATCCTATAGCGGAGCTTAAATTTTGCGGCCTTTTCTTGCCCTTTGGCCCGCACTGTGATAAAATCATATCATTTCACTGGGGGAATTCTCCCCCGGAAAGGAGCACCCATGAAACTGTTGATGACGGACCGTCCCGTGTCCGCCGCTCTCCCCCAGGATGCCGCCGCCGTGGATCTCTCCGCCCTCCGCATCGCAAACTGCGTGGGCTGCTTCGGCTGCTGGACCAAAACGCCTGGCCGCTGCGTCATCCGGGACGACGCGGTACGGGTATATCCCCTCATCGCCCGGAGCGAGCAGGTACTCTATGTCAGCCGGGTCAAATACGGCTCCTACGCGCCGGTGATGAAGACCATGCTGGAGCGGGCCATTCCGGTGCAGCAGGCCTTTCTCCGCATCCACAACGGCGAGACTCACCACGTTCAGCGCGCCGTGGTCCCCAAGGACGCGGTGATCCTGGCCTACGGGGCGGACCGGGCGGAGGAGCGCGCCCTGTTTACCCGGCTGGTGGAGCGCAACGCCCACAACATGTCCTTCCGCAGCCACCGCGTCCGCTTTGTGGCCGAGGGGGAGCTGGAGGCCGCCGTGGGAGAGGAGGTGGCCCGGTGGTGAAGCTTCTGATCGTAAACGGCAGCCCCCGCGCCCCCCGCTCCAATTCCAGGCGCTACGCCGAGCTGTTCCAGGCCCGCTGGAAGGGGGAGGCCCGCTATGCGGCCCTGACTGCAAAGAATCACGCCGAGCTGGCGGCGGCGGCGGCGGACTGCACCGACCTGCTGCTGGTCTTCCCCCTCTATGCCGACGGCCTTCCCGCCCCTCTCTTGCGCTTTTTGGAGTTCCTGGAGGGGGCCGGGCCGGAGCACAGGCCGCGTATCAGCGTGCTGATCAACTGCGGCTTTCTGGAGCCACACCAGAACGATGTCGCGGTGGACATGGTGCGCCTCTTCTGCCTGGAGAACGGCTATCCCTTCGGCGCATGCCTCAAAATCGGCGGCGGGGAGGCCATCCTGGGCACCCCCTTCGCCTTCCTGGTCAGGCGGAGCATCAGGGCGCTGGCCAGGGCCCTCGCCGCCGGACGGTCCGCCGAGCTGGCGGTCACCATGCCCCTGTCCCCCCGCTCCTTTGTGCGGGCCTCCACACGCTACTGGACGCAGATGGGCGCCGCCAACGGCTGTACGCCGGAACAGATGGCGTCCATGGACATTGAGCCGCAGCCTTAGAAAAAGGTGAGCTGCCGCTCCCCGTAGCCGCGCTGATAGGCGGCGGTGATGTCCCGCATCCGGCACAGCAGGCCCAGGGCGCGGCACCGCTCCTCCAGGGTGGCCCACAGGGCCTTTGCCCGTGGGCTGGGGCACTCGTAGCGGGGTCCGTACTGCCGCCGGTAGCGCTCTGCCAGGCCGGGAAAGCCTTTTTCCAATGCCTGATAGTAATATTCCCGCTGTTGATCACGGAGCGTCATACCGAACGCGGGGTAGACAAACCGGGCCCCCGCCTCCGCCGCGGCCTCCACCACGGCCCGCAGGTTTTCCACATTGTCCTCCAAAAAGGGGAGAACCGGCATGAGCAGCACGCCGGCAAACAACCCCGCCTCCGCCAGCCGGGCCACCGCCTCCAGCCGCCGGGCGGGGCTGGGAGCGTTCGGCTCCACCCGGGCGGCCAGGGCGGCATCGGTGGTGGTGACGGTCACCTTGCACAGCACCGGCACGTGCTCCCTCATGCAGCGCAGCACGTCTATGTCCCGGGTAATCCCGTCCCCCTTGGTGGCGATGGCCGCCCCGAAGCCGTAGGCGTCCAGCAGCTCCAGGGCGTGGCGGGTGAGCTGGAGCTCCCCCTCGAAGGGGTTGTAAGGGTCGCTCATGGAGCCCATGCCCACAATGCCGGGGCGCACCTTCCGCCGCAGCTCGTCCCGCAGGAGCGCCAGGGCGTTCTCCTTGGCTCGCACCCGGCCGAAATCCTCGATGCCGTAGCAGGCGCTTCGGCTGTCGCAGTAGATGCAGCCGTGGCAGCAGCCCCGGTACAGGTTCATGGTGTAGTCGGTGCCGAACCAGGCGGTGCTCCTGTTGCGGCTTAAGATCTGCTTGGCGGGAATGTACTCCATGGCCGTTCCTCCGTATGGTTTTTCCCCCGCCTCCATATCCTAGTGGGGAATGGAGGTGGAGCATGAGACGCAAGCTGCCCCTTTCGCTCCGGGTCCTGCTGGGCCTGGGGCTGGGCGTGCTGGCCGGGCTGGCGCTCCAGGATGCCCCGGAGTTTACCGCGGCCTGGATTCAGCCCTTCGGCACCCTGTTTCTCAATCTGGTAAAGATGCTGGTGGTTCCCCTGGTGTTCTGCTCCCTGACGGCGGGGGTGGGCGGTCTGGGGGACGCCCGGCACATGGGCCGGGTCGGCGGCCGCACCCTCCTGTTCTACTTGTGCACCACCGCGCTGGCGGTGGCCCTGGGCCTGCTGGCGGCCAACCTGTTTCCGGTGGGGCGGGAGCTGGGTTATCCGCTCCCCGCCGCCCGGGAGGAGGCCCCCTCTTTCTCTCTGGCGGACACCCTGCTAGGGATTGTCCCCACCAATCCCATCCAGGCTCTGGCCGAGGGCAATATGCTGCAGATCCTCTTTTTTGCCCTGGCCCTCGGGTGGGCGTCCCTGACCATCGGAGAGAAGGGTGCGCCCCTGCTGCGGGCCTTCGGCAGTCTGGCGGAGGCTATGTACGCCCTCACAGAGCGGATCATGGTACTGGCGCCGGTGGCCGTATTCGCCCTGATCGCCCCGGTGGTGGCCGCAGAGGGGCCCAGAGTGCTCTCCTCCCTCCTGGGGGTGGCCGTCCTGGTCTACGGGGCCTGTCTGGTGCAGCTTCTGTTGATCTACGGAGGAGCCGTGGGCGCCCTGGCAAGGCGCAGCCCCCGGCGTTTCTTCCGGGAGGCCCTGCCCGCCGTGGTCTTCGCCTTCTCGTCGGCCAGCTCCGCCGGGGCCCTTCCCTTCTCGCTGGAGGCCGCCGAGCGCCTGGGCGTCCCCGCCGGGGTGCGCTCCTTCGTGCTCCCCCTGGGTGCCACCCTCAACATGGACGGCACCGCCATCTACCAGGGGGTGTGCGCCCTGTTCATCGCCAATGCCTACGGTATCCCCCTGGCGCTCCCCCAGCAGCTCACCATCATCCTCACCTGCACCCTGGCCTCCGTCGGAACCGCCGGAGTACCCGGCGCAGGGGCCGTCATGCTGGGCATGGTGCTCCAGTCCGTGGGCCTGCCGGTGGAGGGGGTGGCATTGGTCCTGGGCATCGACCGGGTGCTGGACATGGCGCGCACCGCCGTCAACGTAGCGGGCGACCTCGCCTGCGCCGTTGTAGTGTCCGCCGCCGAACCCCCGGTTGAAAAGGGGCCTCCCGCCTGAGGGAGGCCCTTTTTTACGTCTGTTCGGGGGTGGTAATCCAGAGGGTGTTTTCCTCCGCGTCCCACACGTCCTCCAGCCCCGCGGCGTCCACCATAAAGCGCACCGGGACATAGAGCTTCCACCCCACCAGCTCAGGCGGCACCGCCATGGAGACCGGGCCGCGCCCGGACACCTGGCCCTGGGTGATGCCCACCCGGACGGTGATGCTCTCCGCCCCGTTGCTGCACACCGCCGTCCCGGTGGCCGCATCGTAGGAGAAGTCATAATATCCCATCCAGACCGCCAGTTCCCGCATCGGGGCCATGGTGCACCCTGCTGTGCTGCGCAGGGGCATATCGGTCAGGGAGAAATATTCCCCGTCCAGAGCCACATAGGTGGGAAACTCGCCGAAGCATGCGGCGCAGAGCCCCCGGACCTCCTCCGAGTCCACTGCCAGAACGTCATCCGTCCCCACACCAGTTACCACCGTGCCGCCCCCTGAATGGAGTTCCACCCCCGTGGAGCTCCAGGGACACAGGGCCGTGAAATACACCCCGTCGCCGGAGGCCAGCAGCTTCCCATCCGCCACCCGGTAGACCAGCGAACCGTCGGTCTGGCCGTCCACCGGGCAATCCTTGATGCGCCATCCCAGATCTATCTGGGGGGCCGCCTCCGGCAGGACGGTCAGGCTGGTGGCCGTCCATTGCTCCCGGTCAGCGCTTTGCCAGACGGTTCCGTCCATCAGCGCATAGCACACCCCGTCCACACAGGCCACGTTCTCCACCGGTGCGCCAAAGTCGTGCTCCCCCGTCCGGTGGAAGCTGCGATCCAAGAAAATGACCTTGTTGTTGTTCGGGCTGAACCGGTCTGCGCCGGTACCCATCATCCCCCGGCCGGTGACAGACTGACACATAAGATAGCCGTCCCCTGTCCAGCGGAAGGTATAGTCCACCCAGGCCGTTCCAACGCCCTCGGCGGGGTCAAAGCCCAGGTCGGCCTCCACCCATCCGGCGGTACAGGCCCCTGCAAAACGGCTGCCCCTGTAGTCATAGTAGTACAGCGAACCGTCGTACGGGCTGTAGTAGACCACGGCTCCTCCCCCGGTCTCGGACAGGCGCATCATGTCCGGGGTCAGCTTGGTCTCCAGCGGCAGCCAGGAGTAGCCGTCTGTGGAGACCGCCAGCCCAAAGGGGCCGTTGTTTCCGGGCTGCTCCCGGATAAGATAGCTGGTCACCTCCACGGGCTTACGCTGATTCTCCTGCTTGTACCAGGCCGTGCCGCTGTAGTAGACGCCGCCCTCCCGGCCCGGCTCCCAGTCGGTCCGGGTGAAGGCGTGCTCCACCCCGTCCACGGTGGCGTAGTAGGTGCCCCCCGCGTACCGGATATCGGTGACCGGGCCGTCAAACGCCTTGGCGCCGATGATGCAGAAGTCCTCGTCCAAAAGGGTGACCCAGTTGTTGCGGGGACTGTCCCCATATTGCTGGTGGGTGTCCTCCCGGGGATCGTCCAGCAGACTCTGGCGCATCATGTACTCACTGCCCGTCCACAGAAACTGGAACTCCTTGTGAGCCAGTCCGTTTACACCGGTGCCGTAGGCCCAGCCAGCACTCGCCCACTGGCGATCCAGCTCCGTCCACGTCACCCCATCTGCGGAGCGGTACACGCCGCCTATGATGGTGTAGTACAGCACATAGTCCCTTCCGGTCTCGCACACCACCGGGCCCGCCATGGCCCCCAGGGGGCCGTCCCAATTGGGCCGCCCCGCCGCCAGCGCGGGAGTGACTAGGGTGAGAACCAACGCCAGGGCGGCAGCCAGCGCCGAAATTGCACGCCGTCTCATGTTTACCCCTCCTGAATTGCTGTGGTGAGGTAGAAGGTCTGCCCCGCCGCATCCCAGGTCACATCCGCCCCCGCCGCCTCGGCAAAGAATCGGACGGGTACACAGAATATGCCACCGCGCAGCTCGGCGGGCACCGCCAGCCAGTTGGTGGTCTTGCCGTTGACGGTAGCCTGGGTGCTGGCCGCGCGCACAGAAATGGTGTCCGTCCCCCGGGCGCATACCGCCGTCCCGGAAGAGCCGTCATAGTCAAAGGTATAGCCAAGAGCCTGGGCCATCTGCCGCAGAGGGGCCATCGTGCAGCCGCTCACCTGATAGAGGGAGATGGGGAAAGTCACCGGCTTGCCGTCTACCGTGACCCGCAGCAGCTCGGGCTGGGCAGCGGCCAGGCGCTGCTTCAACTCCGCCGCCGGATAGGTGTGGGACGCGCCGGTCTCGTAGCCATACCGGCTGTAGACCTCCACCCGGATGCCCTGGGGCACCGGATAGGCCTGCACGTCCGCCATGTCGTAGCTGGCCAGGAAGGAGGTGAAGTCCGCCGTCAGCTCCACGGCCCGCCCCTGTCCGTCCGTCACCCAGAGCTCCCGGCCGCCCCGCAGGGTGAAGGTGAGGCCGTTCAGCGACGACCGGCCCCGCTGGATGGCCGGCGCGGTATCCTGCTCCTCCGGCGTGAGGGCCGTCCAGTGCACCCCGTCGGCGGAGCGCCAAGTGGGCCGCTCGCTCCCGAAGGGGCCGGCCAGGAACTGCGTCCCGTCGTACATGCCGCTGCCCAGGCTGCTCTCCGCCGCCCCGGCGGAGACCCAGCTCACCCCGTCGTCGGTGTAGACAAACTCATACCGGTCGTCCCGGTACACCGCGCCGTCTGCCGTCTGCCGATACGCTCCGTAGGTGGTGCGGACGCCCACCGTCCGCGCGCCGCTGCTGCCCAGGATGCGGATGTAGGTGTCCCCGGCCTGGTGCTCCGCCGCCAGGGCGGGAATGCCCAGGGTGAGTGCCAGCGCCAGGGCCAGTAGGATTGACAGGAACCGTTTCATGAAAACCTCCTTTTCCAGCGGCGGGGCATCCCCGCCTTACGAATTCTTCTTACGGAATGCAAAAAACCGCTGTCCGAAGTAGTTGAGGGCGGTGTAGAGCGCCATACCACCCAGCTTGGTAA
>ERZ1694977.133-NODE-133-length-38171-cov-22.718097_pt1 | contig 38171 bp, 30 predicted proteins | sample MGYA00581609_ERZ1694977 | MGnify/ENA primary metagenome ERZ1694977 (study PRJEB42213, sample SAMN07424467) | human gut metagenome | biome: ENVO:00009003; feature: ENVO:2100002; material: ENVO:00002003 | host: Homo sapiens | place: USA | collected 2014 ... | reverse complement strand
GTGGGCTCGGAGATGTGTATAAGAGACAGGGGCCATCCTGGAGGGGGGCGCGGCCAAGGTGGCGGAGGCTGGCGCAGTGACCGCAGGAGGCCACAGCATTGAGGACACGGAGCCCAAGTACGGCCTGTGCGTCAGCGGCCTGGTCCACCCCGGAGCGGTACTGACCAACCGGGGGGCCAGGGAGGGGGATCTGCTGGTGCTCACCAAGCCCCTGGGTAGCGGCATCCTGACCACCGCCGCCAAGGCGGAGCTGCTGAGCGGGGCGGAGTACCGGGCGATGACGGATCTGATGGCGGCGCTCAACCGGGACGCGGCCCGGGCGGCCGTGCCCCTGCGGCCCAGCGCCTGCACCGATGTGACGGGCTTCGGCCTGATCGGCCACGCCAGGGAGATGGCGGAGGGGGCCGGGTGCACCATTGAGCTCTGGCCGGGGCGGGTGCCCATCGTGCCCCAGGCCCTGGAGCTGGCCCGGGACGGCATCATCCCGGCGGGGGCCTACCGCAATCTGGAGTTTGCCGGGCCGGAGGTGGAGACGGCGGGGACCTTCCCCCAGGCGGTGCTGGACTGCCTCTACGACCCCCAGACCTCCGGCGGCCTGCTCCTGGCCATTGCGGAGGAGCGGGGGGCGGAGCTGCTGTGCCGCCTGGCGGACGCGGGGGTGACCGCCGCCGTCGTCGGGCGGGTGCGCCCCCGGGGCCCGCGGCGCATTGTACTCAAACCCTAGCCGGACAGGGCGGCGGGAGGCTTGTACCTCCCGCCGCCCTGTGTTATACTGTAGAAAAAACAGGGGGGCGGAAGCATGGAAACCATGATTATCGGCATCGCAGGGGGAACCGGGTCGGGCAAGACAACCCTCACCCTGCGGCTGAAGGAGCACTTTGGGGAAGACGTGTCGATCCTCTACCACGACAACTACTACAAGCAGCACGACGACATGCCCTATGAGGAGCGGTGCAGGCTCAACTACGACCACCCGGACGCTTTCGACACGGAGCTGTTGATCGCCGACCTCCAGGCGCTGCGGCGTGGGGAGGCTGTTCACAGTCCCACCTACGACTACACCGTGCACAACCGGGCGGCGGAGACGGTGGAGGTGCGGCCTGCCCGGGTGATTCTGGTGGAGGGGATTCTGATCTTCGTGGACCCCGCCCTGCGGGAGCTGATGGACATCAAGCTCTTTGTGGACACCGACGCGGATGTGCGCATCCTCCGCCGCATCATGCGGGATGTGAAAAAGCGGGGGCGCTCTCTGGACTCGGTGGTGCAGCAGTACCTCACCACCGTCAAGCCCATGCACGAGCAGTTTGTGGAGCCCTCTAAACGCTACGCCGACCTCATTGTGCCGGAGGGCGGCAAAAACGCGGTGGCCCTGGACATGATCATCCAGCGGGTCAAGAGCCATATGGAGCAGGAATAAGAGCAGAGAGGGGCCGTGCCGCCGGTTTGGCGGCACGGCCCCTTGTTTGCGCGGAAAGCGCGGGGGGAGCGGACTCCGGCACAAGGACGCAGGGGCGGCCCCGCCGCTTCGCCCTATTCGTCCTCCTCCGCGGGATAGAGGCGGTGCAGGGCGAAGAGCCCGCAGCAGATGACGGCACAGGTGCCCAGCCAGAGCAGGGACAGCAGAGCAATCAGCAGCTCCACCCACCGCCAGTTCGCCAGATAGGGGAGCAGGCAGAAGGCCACCCGGAACACCGCGTCCGCGTTGCGGCACAGCCGCAGGCGGCGGCCCAGGGGGGAGCGGCCGCCCTCCCCTGACCGCCGGTCGGCCAGGGCGGCCAGATCGGTGAGCAGTTGGAAGTGGAAATAGAGGGCCACACAGGTGATCAGGGCGGAGAGGAGAAAGAAGCGGCCGGTGAACTCCACGCCGGTGAGGAGAAAGGCCAGCCAGTCCACCCCGGACACCGCGCCCAGCAGGATGCAGAAGGGCCTGAGCAGGGGCAGATCCCGCAGCTCTCCGGCCAGCAGGCCGATCGCGGAGAAAATCAGGAGGTAGCCCGCCCAGTCGGGGAGCAGATCCAGGTTGTTCAGGCGGAAGTGCAGATGGATGAGAAGATAGGCCCAGGCGATGCGGCTCAGGGCGCTCCGAATACCTGCGTGATTCATGGCGTCACCTCCGCGGGATCGGCGGTGCAGGTGTAGGTATGGCCGTTGTAGGTAAAGGTCAGAGCCAGGGCGGCCACGCAGTCCAGACCGACGCCCCTGCCGCTCGGGCCTGCGGTGCCGCCTCCGCCGCCCAGCTCATTGGGAAGGGGGAACGCTGTGCCGCAGCCGCCCCGCTCCCCTGCGCTGTTCAGGGGCCAGACCTCGACACCGGCTAGAGGGATCTCCCGGCCGGTGCCAAGCTCGTAGGCCCGGCCGCCCATGGAGTAGTCATACTCGGTGAAGTGGATGTGAGGCTGGGGGCCGTCCTCCGCGTCACGGGCATAGCCGGTTCCAAGGGAGTACTGAAGGCCGATCTCCAGGCGCAGGCCGGCCGCTTCTGCTGTGTAGGTGAGGACGGGGTGGGCCTCGTTTCCCCGGAAGGGCGGCGCGTCCTCCAGGGGGCGGCGCTCCAGCATGCCCAGGGCTTCCACGAGCCAGTGGTCTCCATCCGGGTGGACGGCCACCTCCTGGGAGACGCACTGGGTGACGTCGGGGGTGTCCACGGCGGTAAAGAACAGGGTGCCGGTATACCCCCCCGCCCCGTCTGGGCGCAGGTTGAGCACCGACCACTCCGCATGCCAGGCACCGTTCCTCTTACAGAAATCGGCCTCCCCAAAGGGGGCGTCCAGACAGAGCCGGATTCCCCGGGCGAAGGCATCATAAAGGGCCGGCAGCTCCGAGCGGGGCGACACCATGGACAGGTAGAGGGGGCTGTCGCTGAGCAGCGCCTTGGCATAGGTGTCCAAGGCTCCGGCCACGGTGGTGGGGCGGTTGAGCTGTGCCTGAGCCAGGGCAAGAGCGCCCCGGTCGGTTCCGCCGGGCACCTCCACCGCCCCGCCGGTGCCCCCCAGGCAGGTGAGGGCCAGCACCACGGCCACACAGCCCGAGGCCAGGGCCATCCCGGCGGGGTAGCGCTTGAAGCGGGCGATAGCCTGGATGCGGGCCTTGATGTTGCTCCCGCCGTTGGCCATGGAGGAGGTGCCGGGGGCGCGGGCGTAGCGGCCGTCGGCCATGGACAGGAGGATCACGCCGTAGGCGCGGCGATCCTCCCCCTCCAGCCGCTCCAGCACCCGCTGGTCACAGAGGGCCTCGCAGTCGTTCTGTATCCGGTCGCAGCAGTACCAGATCAGTGGGTTGCACCAGTGCAGGCACCGCAGGGCGCACACCCCCACCCCGGCCCACACGTCGCCATGGCGGAGGTGGAGCAGCTCGTGGAGGAGCACCTTGTCGTCCACTGGCCGGTCGGGGAGCGCCAGCACCGGGCGCAGGGGGCCGCAGACGAAGGCGCTCTCCAGCCCGGGCAGCACCACTACCCGCCGGGGGGCCTTCAGGCCGTACCGCGCCGCTACGCCCTCCACCTGGGCCAGCACCTCCGGGGCGGGGGAGAGGCCCCGCCGGATGGCAGCGCGCAGGCGCGCGTAGGACAGGAAAAACCACAGCAGAAGGGCCAGCACCCCGGCGGCGTAGAGGTAAAACAGCGCGTCGGTGATGCTCCCCGGCGCGGGCAGGCCGCGGGGAAAGAGGGGCACCGGGGCCAGCACCTCCGTTACGCCGTAGGGATCGGTGAGAACGGAGGACAGGGGGAGCTCCACCTGGAGCCTGGCCGCCTCCAGCACCACCCGCCCGCCGGGCACCAGGGTGCGGCCCAGCAGGTCGGCGGGCAGGAGGGCGCGCAGGGCCAGGATGGCCCACACCCCGTACTGCCACCGGGGGGAGAGTTTGTCCAGAAAGAGGCGCTTTGCGGCGAGCAGCACCGCCGCCGTCACGGACAGGGCCAGGGTCTGAGCGAGAACAGACCAGAGGTTGTCCACGGCTCACACCTCCATCTCGTCCAGCAGCTTCCTCAGCTCGTCCCGCTCCTGGGGGGTGAGCTTCTCGTCCTTCAAAAAGGCGGCCACCAGCTTGCCCGCCGAGCCCTGGTAGGCCCGCTCCAGCAGGCCCCGTCGCTCCGCCGCGGCGCAGTCCTCCCGGCTCACCGCCGCCCGGTAGCGGTGGGGAGAGCTCTCCTTGCGGATGTCCACCAGGCCCTTGGCCTCCATGCGGGTGAGGTAGGTCAGCACCGTGCTGCGGCTCCAGCCCGTATCCGGCCGCAGGGCGTCCGCCACGGCCCCCAGGGCCAGCCCCTCCGGGGCCGTCCAGAGGGTATTCAGCACCCGCCACTCCCTGTCGCTCAGTTTCATGTCACAGCCCTCCTACAGTTGTCGCATCTATGGTGATACTACACCTGTAGGAGCCACCTGTCAAGAGCGGTTGTCAATTTTGCCGAAATGGGAAAAAGGGCTTTGAGGGGGACGGCGGATGTGGTAAAATAACAAATTGAATGAATGACAGGAGAGGATGAGAAAGATGGACAAGCTCGGCTTTGACAATCAGAAGTATCTGGAGCTCCAGTCGGCCCACATCCGGGAGCGGATCCGCCAGTTCGGCAACAAGCTCTATCTGGAGTTCGGCGGCAAGCTCTTTGACGACCACCACGCCTCCCGGGTGCTGCCCGGGTTCGAGCCGGACAGCAAGATCCGTATGCTCAAGGAGCTGCGGGACTCGGTGGAGGTGGTCATCGCCATCTGCGCCAGCGACATCGAGAAGAACAAGATCCGGGGCGATCTGGGCATCACCTACGACGTGGACGTGCTGCGGCTCATCGACGCCTTCCGGGGGGAGGGCCTGCTGGTGGGCAGCGTGGTGATCACCCAGTACGCCGGACAGCCCGCCGCCGACGCCTTCCGCCGCCGGATGGAGCACCTGGGGGTGCAGACCTGCCTCCACTACCCCATCGCAGGCTACCCCCACAACACCGGCCTGATCGTCAGCGACGGGGGCTACGGCAAAAACGACTATATCGAGACCAGCCGTCCCCTGGTGGTGGTGACGGCCCCCGGCCCCGGCAGCGGCAAGATGGCCGTCTGCCTCTCCCAGCTCTACCACGACTACAAGCGGGGGATCAAGGCGGGCTACGCCAAGTTTGAGACCTTCCCCATCTGGAACCTGCCCCTCCAGCACCCGGTGAACCTGGCCTATGAGGCGGCCACCGCCGATCTGGGGGATGTGAACATGATCGACCCCTTCCACCTGGCCGCCTACGGCGAAACTACGGTGAACTACAACCGGGACGTGGAGATCTTCCCTGTCCTCTCCGCCATGTTTGAGAGGATCATGGGGGAGTGCCCCTACAGGTCTCCCACCGACATGGGGGTGAACATGGCGGGCAAGTGCATCGTGGACGACGAGGCGGTCTGTGCCGCAGCCCGGCAGGAGATCGTCCGCCGCTACTACACCGCCCTGTGCGACCGCCGGGTGGGCGCCGCTGGCGACGAGCTGGTGAACAAGCTGGAGCTGCTCATGCAGCAGGCCCATGTGGATCCCTCCATCCGGCCCGTGGTAGCCGCCGCCGCCCAGGTGGCCGAGGAGACCGGCAACCCCGCCGGAGCCATTGAGCTGCCCAGCGGCGAGGTGGTCACCGGCAAGACCACCGACCTGATGGGCGCCTCCTCCGCCACCCTGCTCAACGCCCTTAAGCGCCTGGCGGGCATTGACCACCAGCACCACCTCATCTCCCGGGAGGCCATCGAGCCCATCCAGGCCGTGAAGGTCAACCACCTTGGCTCCGTCAACCCCCGGCTCCACTCCGATGAGACGCTGATCGCCCTGGCCATTTCCGCCACCACCAACCCGCTGGCCAAGCGGGCGCTGGACCAGCTCTCCGCCCTGCGGGGGTGCGAGGCCCACTCCACCGTCATCCTCTCCCCGGTGGACAGCGGCACCTACAGCCGCCTGGGCCTGCGCCTCACCTGCGAGCCCCAGTATGAGACCAATAAGTTATACCATAAGTAATATTTGATATAAAAAATACAAAAAGAGCCTGCTGCGGAGACGCGGCGGGCTCTTTTTCTGCCCACGGCTCCGGCTACCAGGGCCTCTGCCGGGAGACCAAATTTGGATGGTGTGCGCCCGGTTTGGTGAGGGGCGTCTCCCGCCGTCGCCCTCCTTTTTGGAAACTGCCGTGGGTTTTTCTGACGAAGCGTGTATGATAGAATAGAAGGCAGCTTGGGGAAGGGAGGGGACGGCGTGGAACAGCGGGAGTTGGTGGAGCGGCTGCTCCGGCGGGACGAGACCGGCATGGAGGAGCTGCTGCGGCACTACGGGCCGCTGATGAAGTATGTCATCGCCCCCATCCTGCCGGATCCCAGGGATCGGGAGGACTGCCTGTCCGAAGCGGCCCTGCGGGTGTGGGAGCGGATCGGACAGTTTGACGGGGAGCGGGGGAGCTGGGCCGCCTGGCTCACCGCCCTGACCCGGAACACCGCCTTGAACCGCGCCCGGAGCAACGCCCGCCACGGCGGCGAGGCCCTTTCAGAGCAGACCCCGTCCCAGGAGCCGGGCCCGGAGGAGACTGTGCTCCAACGGGAACGGCGGGCGGCGCTACAGCGGGCTCTGGAGGAGCTGCCCGCCGGGAGCCGGGCGCTCCTGTACCGAAAATATTACTACCGGCAGTCCACCGCCCAGATCGCCGCCGAGCTGGGCCTGACCGAGCGGGCGGTGGAGGGGAAGCTCTACCGGCTCAAAAAGAGGCTCCGGAAGTCGCTGGGAGGGGAAGGCCATGCGGGAACGTAAGCAGAATGCCATGCGCGAGGCCGAGCTTGACCGCCTGCTGGAGTGCGGCCTCACTGATCTGCCCCCCGGGGACGTGCTGGAGGACGTGACCCCGTGGAAACGGGCGATGAACCGGGTGCTGCTCGGTATGGCCCTCACCGGCATCACGTTGAACGTGCTGTGCCTCAACTATCTCCTGCCCGCCGTCGGCATGGCGCTGCTGCTGCTGGGCTTCCGTGCCCTGCGGCGGGAGAACCGGTGGTTTGAAGTGTGCTGGGGCATCACAGTGGTGCGGACGGCCTATGGATACGGGCTGCTGGTGCTCAACGCCACCATCCTGCGGGGGGCATTTTACGCCTCTCCGGCGGCGGTCGTGCTGGCCGCCGCCGATCTGGCTCTGCTGCTGGCGGAGTGCTTCTGCCTCCGGGGCGGACTCCGGGCGGTACAGGAGAAGGCGGGGCTGCCCCCCCATGCCGGCGGCGCTGCGGCGCTGATGGTGTGGTATGGCATCCTCGGCATACTGGCTGTGATAGGCTATTCGGGCCTGCTCCTGGGGGTGGCTGTGATTGTGATGTATGTCCTGACCCTCCGCAGCCTGTGGAAGCTCTCCAAGGAGCTGGACGAGGCGGGCTACGGCGTCCGTCCTGCGCCGGTGCGGGTCAGCGACCGGGCCGTGGCCGGCGCCCTCGCCGCCGTACTGGCGCTGGGCTGTGCCTGCGGCTATCTGCTGGGAGGGCGTTACCCCATGGAGTGGGCCCCGGTGGACGCCGGGGAGCACAGCGGAGTGGAGGAGAGCAAGGCGCGCCTGCTGGCGCTGGGCGTACCGGACTATGTGCTCAACGATCTGACGGCGGAGGACTTGGCCGCCTGTGACGGGGCCATCCTGGTGGTGGTGGACGTGGACGACTACCCGGTCAACAGCGGGAGACGGGTATCCCACTCTTACTGGATCGGGGGGGAGCGGCACACAAACATACACACCGTCTATGATGTAAAGGAACTGCGCATCACCGGCGTGGGTGTGGAGCTGCCCGGGGAGCGGTGGATGCTCATTCAGCATTTCCTCTGGACAACGCCCCCCGGCTTCTGCGGCACCGAGTCCATCCAGCTCTGGCCGGCCTATCGGGCCGGTATGGAGGGCTGGCGCTCCGGCGGCGCGCTCACCGGCCGGGTGCTGTACGATGAGGGCGGACAGACCTACGCTGCCCCCTACTGCTTCCTGGGAGAGCAGACCTTTGCTTACGACAGCCTATTTTGGGGGCAGCAGATCAGAGACGACCTGTTCGCGGCCTTCTCTCTGCCCCGGGACGGAGAGAACTGCCGGGGCTATGTGGCCTATCCCATCGAGCGGGTGCGGGACGGCTACATTGTGGACGGCTGGTTCAACTACACCCACCAGCAGAGCTGGATGCAGTATCCCGTGATGACCGCGATGGAGAACCAAATGACCAATGGCTGGAATTGGGAAGGGGTGTTTTATGAGGTGTCGACCGCCTTGCAATTCTACCAGAATGAGGAGGGCGTCCGGCTCCTGGGATAACCGGACGGCGGGACAAGAGAGGGCCGGGCTGAAATCAGCCCGGCCCTTTTTACATATTGGGTTAGTCGGCCTCGTCCTGCATCGCCGCGTCGTCGCAGAGTACGCTTTTTTCGGAACAGCCTGGCGGCCATTCCTCAAACGCTCCCTTGCTCCTCCGCTCCCCAACCGACCCGCTGCGCTGGGCTCGCTTGGGGATCCCGGGGTATCTGATGGCCTTCTCCTGGACGGCGGGAGGGGCGTCCGTCCCGGCGGGGCAGGCCCCGCCGGGAGCCCTCCGGGCGGGATTTGATCTGCCCGGGCAAGTGAATTGCCCCGGGCATCAAGGTTTTGCCCCTTTGGGTCAAAACGCTTGTACGGCGTAAAGCGCCGCCCCGTCTTTGACGGGGCCCCGAGGACGCCCCGCCCGCCGCCTGTCAGAAACGCGCCCCGGCCGGTGGCCGGGGCGCGTTGATGTTTCGTTAGTCGGCTTCCTCCTGCATCGCCTTGGCGGCCTCGATGGCCTTCTCCTGGACGGCGGGAGGGGCGTCCTCGTAGCGGACGAAGCGGAAGGTGAAGGAACCGCGGCCCTGGGTCATGGAGCGCAGATCGATGGCGTAGCGGCCCATCTCGGCCATGGGTACCTCGGCCTCCACGATCTGGTTGCCCTCGCCGTCGGGGTTCATGCCCATGACGCGGCCCCGGCGCTTGTTCAGATCGCCGATGACGTCGCCCATGTAGCTGTCGGGGATGGTGACCTTCAGCTCGCCGATGGGTTCCAGCAGCACAGGGCTGGCCTGGGGCATACCGGTCTTGTAGGCGATCTGCACGGCGGTCTTGAAAGCCATTTCGGAGGAGTCCACCGGGTGATAGGAGCCGTCGTAAAGGGTGGCCTTCAGGTACACCACCGGATAGCCGGCCAGCACGCCGTGAACCACGGCCTCCCGCATGCCCTTCTCCACGGCGGGGAAGTAGTTCTTGGGCACCGCGCCGCCCACGACCTCCTCGCAAAACTGGAGCTCCTCGGTGTCGCCCGGCTCAAAGCGCATCCACACGTCGCCGAACTGGCCGTGGCCGCCGGTCTGCTTCTTGTGGCGGCCCTGCACCTCCACCTTCTTGCGGATCTTCTCGCGGTAGGGCACCCGGGGCTCGGAGAGCTCGGCGTCCACGCCGAAGCGGCTCTTCAGCCGGGAGAGAATCACGTCCATCTGCATGTCGCCGGTGCCGGAGACCACCATCTGGCGGGTTTCGGCGTTGTTGACCCAGTTGAAGGTCAGATCCTCCTCGTTCAGGCGGATGAGGCCGGCGGCGATCTTGTCCTCCTGGCCCTTGGTCTTGGGGGTGATAGCCACGGAGTAGCAGGGCTCGGGGAAGGGGATAGGCTCCAGCTTGACCACCTTGCGGGGATCAGAGAGGGTGTCGCCGGTCTTGACCTTCTCCATCTTGCCGATGGCGCCGATGTCGCCGCACTCCAGCTCCTTGACCTCCTCGGCCTTCTTGCCCTTCATCACGTACAGGCGGCCCAGCTTCTCCGTGGCGCCGGTGCGGGAATTGACCAGCTGCATGTCGGGCTTGAGGTTGCCGGAGATGACCTTCACGAAGGAGTACTTGCCGTACTGGTCGGAGACGGTCTTCCACACCAGGGCGGCGGGCAGGGCGCCGGGGAAGGGCACGAACTCGTCCACCTCGCCGTCGGCGTTCTCGCCCATGAGGGGGCGGCCCTCCAGGGGGGAGGGCAGCAGCTCCACGATGATGTCCAGCAGCATGCGGGTGCCCAGGCCGGAGACGGCGGAGCCGCACACCACAGGGAAGAGGGACAGGTCTTTCACGCCCTGGCGCAGACCCTGGATCATCTCGGCGTAGGTGAAGTCCTCACCGGAGAAATACTTGTCCATCAGCTCCTCGCTGGTCTCAGCCACCGACTCCTTGAGGGCGTCGTACAGCTCGTCCAGCACGGGCTTCTTGTCGTCGGGGACGTCGATCTCGATGCGCTCGCCCTTGGGGCCGGCCTCAAAGGCGCGCTTGTGGAGCACGTCGATAAAGCCGATGACCTTCTTGTCCGCGTCCCAGATGGGAGCGGCCACGGGGGCGATATTCTTGCCGAAGCGCTCCCGCAGGGTGTCGAAGGCTGCGTTGTAGTCGGAGTTCTCCTCGTCGGTCTTGGAGATGTAGAGCAGCCGGGGCAGCCTGCGCTGCTCGCACAGCTTCCACGCCTTCTCCGCGCCCACGCTCATGCCCGCCTTGGCGGAGCAGACGATGATGGCCGCGTCGGCCACCTGGAGGGCCTCGATCACCTCGCCGGAAAAGTCAAAGTAGCCCGGCGTGTCCAGCACGTTGATCTTACAGCCGTTGTACTCCACGGGAGCCACCGCGGTGGAGATGGAAATCTGACGGCGGGTTTCCTCAGGGTCGTAATCGCAAACGGTATTCCCGTCGGCGGGATTGCCCAGCCGCACGGTGCCACCGGTCAAATACAGCATGCTCTCGGCCAGGGAGGTCTTACCATTTCCACCGTGGCCCAGCAGACAGACGTTGCGGATGTTTTGTACGGAATAGCTCATACTTGTTTCCTCTCCTTACATTTGGAATCGTCTGGGCAGGGCTCCCGAGGGGGACGGAGGACTGCCTGTTGTTCATTATACATTAAATCAACCGGAGATACAACTGAAATTTTAGAAAAATCGCGCAAAATACCCCGCAGCAGTCCGCAGGGGGGAAATTTGCACGCGGGAGAGGGGAAGGGAATGTCCGCCGGGGGACAAGCTTGGGGCCGGAGCCGAGCGGGGAGACAGACTCAATGTGCCGCAGCCGAATAAAAACACGCGGCCGGTAACACCGGCCGCGTGTGCAGGTCAGGAGGGTTCCGCAGTGATGGGACTCCCGTCCAGAGGGACGGAGTAAAGAGCCCCGTCCTCCGTCTGGAAGCGGTAGGCCGTCCCGTCCTCCGACCGGCCAAGGGAGGTCAGAGGCGTGCCGGGCTGGCCCAGCCACTCCAGCAGCGCCTGGCGTGCGCCCTCCTCGGTCAGGGCGGAGGAGGGGGGCTGGGTGTCCTGCGGGGCGTCCTCGGGCATCAGGGACATGACGGAGGGCCCCGCGGACGGGGTAGGCTGGAGCTCGGAGACAGGCGGCGCGGAGACAGACGGCTCCTGAGCAGATGCCGGTATCTGGCCGCCCTCCGGTCCATCGGCGGGTCGCGTCACGTCCCGGTTCTGGGGCCTCTCACCGGCGGAGCGGTCCTCCTGGCCGGCACCGTCGGCGCTGCCGCCGGCGGCCTCGGTGGGCTCCCCGGCGGGGCCCGCGCGGTCCTCCTGAGCCGGGGCGGTTTGTCCGGCGGTCCCGCCGGAGGCCGGTCCGGTCAACCCGGCAAGATTGGCTCTGGGTACGCTCCCGGAGCTGTCCGGAGGGCTCCAGAGGTGCACGGCCTGCCCGCCCACCAGTACAAGCACCAGCACCGCGGCCAGAGAGGCCCAGGAGCGCCAACGCCACTGGCGCTTTCTGGTGTGGAAGGGGGTGCATTTGGAGGCGTGGACCGCCTTCATGATATCGTCCTTCAGCCCGGCGGGGGGCTCCTCCGCCAGAGTGGGCAGAAGCTGGTGCAGGGTGGAGAGATCGGCCCGAAGCGCCCGGCACGCCGGGCACTGGGCCAGGTGCTCGTCCAGCGCCCCGGCCTCCTCCGCCGTCAGCGCCCCGTCGAGCTGCGCGCTGATGAGCTCCAGCGCCTGTTCACAGGTCAGCATGCCGCCGCCTCCTTTCCGTCCCGTGGATCTGGTTTATGCTTTGGACGAGGGGGAGCCGAAAAAGTTCCCCTGTTCCAGCAAATATTTGCGCAGGGCCAGCCGGGCCCGGGCGATGCGGGACTTGACGGTGCCCTCCTCCACCCCCAGCAGGGCGGCAATCTCCCCATAGGAGAGGCCCTCCAGCTCCCGGAGAATCAGCACCTGCCGGTGCTCCTCCGACAGGGCCCGCAGGCCCGCCCGCAGGGTGTCCCGCAGCTCCTGCTGCTCCGCCTGGCGGTGGGGACTGTACCGCTCGTCGGGCAGTTCGGCCTGCCGGGCGCCCTCCTCGTCGTCCAGGGAGACCGTCATGGACAGGGTGCTCCGCCGCTTCTCCCGCCGCAGAAAGTCGATGCACACGTTGCTGGTCAGCCGGTAGAGCCAGGTGGAGAAGGAGCTCTCCCCCTGGAATTTCCCCAGGCCCTTCCAGGCGTTGAGAAAGGCCTCCTGGCACAGCTCCGCCGCGTCGTCGGGATTGCCCGTCATGCGCAGGGCCAGATGGTAGATGCGCCCCTGATTCTGTTCCACCAGGGCGGCGAAGGCCCCCTCGTCCCCTTGCCGGGCCCGCTGTACCAGCGCCTGTTCCTCGGTCATGCCTTTCTCACCTCCTCGCCGGCGCGTTTGCCGGCGGTCAGTCCCTCAGATCCCGCTGTATGCCTGCGGTGATGCGGTCAATGTCCTCCAAAGTGGAGATTTTGCTGATCTGTTCCTTATAATACCCCGCGTAGGGAACCCCCTTGAGGTACCAGGCGTAGTGCTTCCGGGCCTCCAGGCAGGCGATGTGCTCTCCCTTCTGAGCGGCGGAGAGGCGGAACTGCCGCACCGCCGTCTCGCACCGCCGGGCCAGCGGCGGCAGGGGCGGGACAGGCCGCCCCTCCAGGGCGGCCTGGGCACGCGCAAAGAGCCAGGGATTGCCGAAGCAGCCCCGGCCGAGCATGGCCATGTCGGCCCCGGTGTATTTGAGAATGTGAACCGCGTCCTCCGGCTCAAAGACATCGCCGTTGGCGAGGACGGGGATGGACACGGCCTCCTTTACCGCCCGGATATAGTCCCAGTTGGCCCGGCCGGAGTACATCTGCACCTTGGTGCGGCCGTGGACCGCCACGGCGGCCACACCGGCGGCCTCCATGGCCTGGGCGAACTCCACGCAGTTGATGGAGCCCTTGTCCCAGCCCAGCCGGAATTTGACGGTGACGGGCCGTCCGCCCGCCCCCCGGATGACCGCCTCGGCCACCTTCACCGCCAGCTCGGGGTTCCTCATCAGGCCGGAGCCATCCCCGGAGTTGGCCACCTTGGGCACCGGACAGCCCATATTGATATCCAGAATGTCCGCCCCCGACTTCTCCGCGGCGATGCCCGCCGCCTGCTCCATGCAGGCGGGGTCGCTGCCGAAGAGCTGCACCGCCGCCGGGTGCTCCCCCTCGCCCAGCTCCAGCAGGGGAAGGGATTTTTTGTCCTGATAGCACAGGGCCTTGGCGCTGACCATCTCCGTCACGGTGTACCCCGCCCCCAGCTCCCGGCACACCGTCCGGAAGCCCAGGTCGGTCACTCCGGCCATGGGCGCCAAAGCCAGCTTTGAATTTATGGTGATTTTGCCTATTTTCACAGTGTCCCCCAATGTGTTATAAATAGTAAATGTATCATACCACAAAGGCGGGGGTTCGGCAAGGCATGGATTCCCGGCCACCGGGTGATACTATGAATTGCGATTTGATCAAAAAGGAGACTATAACCATGGATAAGTATGTCTGCGATATCTGCGGCTACGTGTACGACCCCGCTGAGGGCGATCCCGACAACGGCGTGGCCCCCGGCACCGCCTGGGAGAGCGTGCCTGAGAGCTGGGTATGTCCTCTCTGCGGCGTCGGCAAGGAGCACTTCTCCAAGCAGTAAGACAGCGCAAAAAAACGCCTGTACCATGTCGGTACAGGCGTTTTTTTGCGGAAAAACAGGCTTACTGCTCGTAGCGCGTCCAGTCCTCCACAGGCTGGAGGCCGGTCCAGGTTTCGTGGACAGTGTCGGCCTTGCGCCCGTAGTCGTGGCTGTTGGTGGCCTCCTGGACCGCCAGATAGTACCAGGCCCCCGGCGGGTTGTCGGGCCAGGTGATCATGCCGTCCAGTAGATCGTCCGCGGTCTCGGGCAGGCGGCCCAGCACCCGGTTCACCAGTGTCATCGCCTCGGCCCGGCTGATGCTCCGGTCAGGGGCGAAGCTGCCGTCCGGCTGGCCTTCCACCCAGCCCTTCACCGCCGCCTGGTTGATGTACTCCGCCGCCCAGTGGCCGGAGATGTCGGTGAAGCGGTCGTCGCCGTGGTAGGGATCGCTGTCAAAGCGGGCGGCGATGGCAGCGAACTCGCCCCGGGTGATGGGTGCGTCGGGGTCAAAGACCGCGGGGGCGCGGCCCTCCACGATGCCCATGGCCTCCATGGTGGCCACGGCGGTGGCGTACCACGCGTCGGGGGCCACGTCGTGGAAGGGGCTGGTCTCGGTCAGGTATTCCGCCCGGGCCTCGTCGGTGAGCAGGCGGAAGAAGATGGTGGCCACCTCGGCCCGTGTGATGGTGGCCTCGGGGTGAACCAGGCCGTCGTCCCGGCCGATGATGTAGGCGAAATGGTCGTCGCCGTTGAGCCGGTCGGGCACGCCGGTCTTTTCCCAGCCGGCGTACACGGTCTTGTTGGCGGTCATGCGGATGTCGTCGATGGGCTCGGTCAGGGCCTTATCGGCGTACCAGCCGGTGAAGGTGTAGCCCTCCCGGACGGGCTGCTTGTCCAGCTCTACCAGGGTGTTGCGGCGGTACCGCTCACTGTCGTACTTCGTGCCGCCGTTGCTCTCATAGCGCAGGGTGTAGTAGGTGGTGCCGCCGTGATCCCCGCCGCCGTGATCCCCGCCGCCGGTGTCCTTTTTTGCCCAGGACAGCACAAAGGGAGAGAAGCCGTAACGGTCCTGATCCACAATGAGCTGGATGCCGTGCTCGGTCAGCACGACCTCCTCCACCTGCAGGGAGAGCGTTTTGTTGCTGGCGGCCCCGCCCTTTTCATTGTTGATGTTTGCGGCCGCCTGATTCACCATCGCCTGCACCTCGCCGTTGGTTGTGTACTCGCGGTGCAGGCCGGTGAAGTGGAACACGTCGAAGTCATAGCTGCCCGCCGTCTCATAGGTGATCCCGTCGGGGTAGGGCCAGTAGATGACGAGCTGCCGGTCAGCCTTGACCCAGACGTTGCCGTCTCCGGCGTCCACCAGGTCGAAGTATTTGCTCTCATACTGGCGGCCGTTGGGGTTGTCCAGACCAAGCGCGTCGGCGTTGTCGATGACGGCCTTTTCCAGCATGGTCTGGCCCACCTCGGATTCCGCGCCGCCGTCCAGCTCGTAGCTGCTGAGCACGTCGTCGAACAGGATGCTTGGCTGCTCATCGCCCACCATCGCCCAGTTCTCGTGGCCGTTGACGGTGTACTTCGTGCCCGCGGGCGCAACTACGCCCGCGTTGGAGCCGCCGTCCGTGGCGGTCTCCGCTGCGGCTGTGTCACCGGCGGCCGCCTCCACGGTGCTGTGCGCACTGTGAACCGCGTCGAAGGTGTAGGGCTCACCCCCGGTGGCGTCGTTGGTCACCGTGCGGACGGTCAGCGTGCCAACGCCGTACCGCAGGGCGTATTTCTGGCCGTTCACCTCGGCATACAGGCCGGTGTTGCCCGCACCGCTGGCGTCGGATGTGCTGATGGCGGCATAGAGGTGAGTGAAGTGGTTTCCGGCGATGTTGTCTGTACTGGCGGGAATGGTGCACGCCTCATCCGCAAAGTAGAGGCAGGAGGCATCGGCGGCGGTGGAGGGGTCCGCCGAGACGATATCCCACACCTTTCGGCCGTCCTCGCCGATGGCCTGCTGGTCCCCTTCGCCGCCGTAGGGCGCCAGCTTCCAGGACTTTTCCGTACCGTCCGCGCCGGTGCCGTGGAAGGTGACGCCAGCCAGATGCTCCGCCGGGATTTCGCTGCTCTCCACGTAGAAATGGGGGGCGGGGATTCCGCTGTCGGCGTCGGGAAGGTGGGTGCCGTCGACGTCCTCCCAATAGTCGGAGCTGCCGCCGATATACAGGGTCATATCCACCGGCGTAATGGTAACCGGACCGACCTCCTCCAAGGTGATGGAGCCGTAGAAAGAGAATTCATAATTTGCATATGCGTTCCTGATACATGGGCCATCCAGCGCCCACTTGCCGCTGTAGCTCAGTACTGAGCCGGACTCGGGGGCCAGAGCCTGGCCGTCCCTGCGGAAATATGCGTCGGTCTGTTCCCAGAGGTCGGTTCCATCCATGTAGTCGCCGACGCCCCGCTCATGGCAGGACGTGTGGCCGGAGGGGGATGTGCTCAGGTTGGCCATATCGTCGCCGAAGGCGAAGGCAAACATGGACTGATACCAGCCGTCATAACCGGCACTCTGAAGCCCGGACTCCGGCCACTTTAGCTGGAAGGTGTCTCCCGGCCCCTTTCCGGAGGGGAAGTAGGCCCAGCGCATCACTTCAGGGTGTGTCTTCTCTAACTCAGTAAATTGTTCAGCGGTGCAGGAGAATTTCATGGCATTGCCCTTCTGGATATCCTCAAAGAAGGCGGGGGCGACCGCCATGATCGCGTCAAAAGAGGCGTAATCCGTGCTGTTCTTCTTGTTATACCAGGCCACAAAGTAGTTTGTCGGGCTGTCATGACCCTCTTCCGCCAGGGTGTCGTAGAGGGTGACAATCTGCTCAAGCGAAATATTGACCGAGCTGGTGTTAAACAGGTCTTTGAGCATCTGGTTGGAAACCATGCTGCTGGTAAAACGGAAGGGGATCCACTGTCCGTCATAGCCCAGCACGGGGAGCAGTTCACTCTGTTCCATGCCGCTTGTATCGGCGGATGCCAGGGTGAAGCTGCCGGGTTTGTAGCGGTAGGAATTCCCGGACTCATTGTGAATTTCAATGTCAAACTGCGCCGCGTCACCAGGATACTGCACGGTATCTGCAAGGGCGTCCGCCAGCTTGCTCAGTTCGAGAACCTGGTCGCCCTCTGCACCCTCCTGGATGGTGTAGACCAGCTTGGCGGGCGCGTCCCCGGTTTCTTCGACAAATTCACAGCTTACCGTGTCGGACTGCGGCTTATAGTCTACGGTGCAGGTCGGCTCCGGCCAGTCGATTTCGGCGCCGCCCGACTGGGTGGCAGGCTCTGCCGCATATGCGGCGGGTGCTGGTGTCAGCAGCATGGAAAGGGCGAGCAGCGCTGACAAGACTCGCTTTTTCATAAAAAACGTTCCTCCTTATTCAAAACAGGTGCCTCTATATAAACATCCGAAAATGGATGACCATTTGGAGGGGGAGGGCGAGGAGCTGCGCCTCTTTCGGGCTTTGTTGGGAAACCTCTGCTTTTTCAGCCTGCGGGCAGAAGTGTCAAAACATGCAGACAAAACAAAAGCTATTGCTAAATTTTTAGCAATAGCGCTTGTTTTTGCCCTTCATTTGTGGTATATTATGTAAAAATATGAGGACAGACGTTTGTTTGAAAAGGTAGAGGTTTTCAAACAGAGAGCACCTGCCGGACTGCAAAAAACAGCCCCCGGAACCTTTTGGTTCCGGGGGCTGCTGTTTCATCCGTTCCGGCGGGCGAGCTTGAGGACCAGGGCGGTGCGGTCGTCGGCGGCGCCCACCTGGGCGCCGCTGTCGTCGATGAGAGCCTGGGCCAGCTCCCGGGGGCTGCTGCCGTCAAAGGCGGCCAGCCGGTCCCGCACCCACTGGTCGGATGCGCTGCCGGCCACGCCGTCGGTGACCAGAAGGACACAGTCTCCGGCCTCCAACTGGAGGCGGGTCACGTCGGGGGAGACCCCCTCCCCGGCGGTGAGGCCGGCGGGGAGGGCCGTGCCGGTGATGCGGCTGACGGAGTAGCCCTTTTTCACATAGGTGGGGGCGGCGCCGTACTTGTACACCCCGGCCTCACCGGTGAACAGATCCACCCGCAGCAGGTCGATGGTGGTGAAGCCGCCGGCGGCCTCGTCGTTGCGCAGGGCCAGGGCGGAGTTGAGGGTGCGCAGGGCGTTCTCCGGCCGGACGCCCGCCCGGAGAAACTGCTCCAGCAGGCGGACGGCCAGGGCGCTCTCCTGCTCGGCCAGGGAGCCGGAGCCCATGCCGTCGCACAGGAGCACATAGAGGGAGCCGTCGTCGTGCTTGAACCAGGCCCCTGTGTCGCCGGATACGGTCTGGCCGTCCTTCTTTTTGGCGACCACCCCGGCCACGGCCATCAACGGCTCGCTCTGTACCAGCACCAGCCGGTCCCGGCGGCCCTCCTCCACGGCCCGGAGGGGGAAGTTCACCAGCTTGGAAAGCTTGGCTGTCCCCTCCTCGGTGCGGAGGGGGGCCAGCCCCGCCCCCTCCAGCTCCAGGCGGAGGTGCCCGGCCTGGTCGTAATAGGCGGCCAGGCGGCAATCAATGCCCTGGGCGGTCAGGTATTGCCGCAGGCGCTTTTCCCGCACCGGGTCGGGTACCAGCTCCGCCCCCAGCTCGGCCGCCGCCGTGTTCAGCACCCCGGCCAGCTCGGCATATTGGCGGCACACCGCCGAGCGGTTCTCGCTGAGGCGGCTCTGGAACTGCCGCCGGCACAGCAGGGCGGCCAGCTCCTCGTTGGCGGCAGAGAGAAACTCCGGGAACTTCATGCAGCGGTTGGAGAAGTAGGCGGGGAAGTCTCCACTCTCCCCCCGGCCCCGCTCCAGCATGGCGGGGAGGGCGTCGTTAAGGGCGTTGAAGGTGGAGACGTAGTCCCGCTGCCAGCAGGCGGTTTGCAGAGGGCAGCGCTTGCAGATCCGCCCGGCCGCCCGATCGAAGACGGATGCGGCGTCGTTGTCATTGGGTGCGGCGGGGTGGAAGGCCGACCGCATGGACTCGTACAGGCTCTTGAAGGCGGTTGCCGTGGCCTCCATCCGGGCGCGGACATAGGCGCGGGCCCGCTCCTGGGTGTCGTGCCGGGGCTCCCGGGCCACCAGCGCCCCCACCTGGCGCAGGGCGCGCTCGGGGAGGACCAGAAAGACCACCGAGGCGATAAAGACCTCGTAGAGCAGGGAGAGGTGAAGGCCCTCCGACCAGGTCCACAGCACCGCCAGGGCATTGGAGAGCACGTAGGCCAGGGCGGCGGCCAGACGGCCCTGCCGGTGGAACACCCCGCACATCACCCCGGAGAGGGCGAAGGCCATGGAGTAGAAGGGCATACCTCCCGCCGCCAGATCCATCCCAAGGCCGCAGGCCACCCCCACCGTGGCCCCCACGCCGATGCCGCCCTTGTAGGCGGTGGCCATCACCGCCGCCGCGGCGGCGCAGCGGCCCACCGACAGGTCGCCCAGCAGGGTGATCTTGGACAGGGTGAGCAGCAGGGTGCCCGCCAGAATGAGCAGGCTCACCGTCTGCCGGGGGGTGAGGCCCTCCTCCTCCCGCTTTTCCGTCCAGGGGGTGAAGGCGATGCGGTAGAAGTAGGCCGACGCCCCGCACAGGAGCAGCTCGGTGCCGAAGAAGATCAGGCCCTCTGGCGACCAGCCCCGGTCAGATAAGTACACAAAGCCCGTGATGCCGTCCATCCCCGCCGCCGCCAGGGGCATGAACCAGCTCTTGCGGTAAGCCTTCACGTCGAAGAAGGCAAAGGCCAGGGAGAAGGCCAGGATGCAGCCGGCCACGTACCGCAGCCCCTCGGCGAAGCCCTGGAAGGAGAGATAGCCGAAGCAGGCCCCCAGCAGGGCGCAGAAGCCGTCCAGCCCCGAGCCGGAGGACGCCACCAGCCCCAGCCCGAAGGGGGCGTATCCGCCGAAAATCTCCGCCCCGGAGAGCATGGCCCCCAGCAGGAAGCGGATGACGCACTCGGCCGCCCGCACCAGGGCGGGGGCGCGCAGAATGACCTTGCCGGTCTCCCGGGCCTCCTCCCGGACACGGGCCGCCTTTGTCTTGAGTTTCTCTTTTGTCGCCATGGTTCCGTCTCCTTTTCCAAATCAGGCTTGTCCGCCCTCGTTGAGTGACAGTATAACCCAGTATTTGGAAAAATGTGGTCGGAACGCGGCGCGCCGGGAAAAAGGAGGGGAAGGGATGAAACCGAAGGGGCGGTTTCTCAGCGTGTCAAAAAAGTGGCCACGGCCACTTTTTTGAGAGGGATGTGCGCAAGATGGACCTCGATTCCTCAGGGAAAAGTCGGCCCATCTTGCGCGAGAGGTGTCATTTCCGAGGCGCATGTCCCCGGAAATGACGGATTTTCATTTGATTCCTGCGGCTGCGGCCGCAGGAACTCTGCGAGGCTTTCCTCCGGGAAAGGTTCTTTGACAGTCTGTGAAACCGCGGGGGCGGTTTCTGTGTTAAGATCAGTGAGAGCGCGCTCGAAACCGGAGCAGGGAGGTGGTATGGTTGGAGGAGCGGGAGCTGCTGCGCCGCCTGCGGCGGGGGGACCCCTCCGCCCTGGAGGAGCTGATGGACCGGGACATGGGCTTTGCCTGCGGCCTGGCGGGCTCTGTTCTGCGGGGCCGCCCCAGGGACGCGGAGGAGGTGGTGTCCGACGCCTTCCTGGCCCTGTGGGAGCACGCCGGGCAGGTGGAACCGGGCAAGCTCCGCCCCTGGCTGGGCCGGGTGGTGCGCAACAAGGCCCTCAACCGCCTGCGGGCGCTGGGCGGTGAGCTGCCTCTGGAGGAGGACTGGCTGGCGCTGGAGCCCGACCGGCGGCCCGGCCCGGCGGAGGCCGTGGAGCAGGCCGAGCGGGCGGAGCTGATCCGGGCGCTGCTGAACGGACTTCCGCCCCAGGATCGGGCCATCTTCCTGCGCCATTACTACTACGGCCAGACCGCCGCCGACATCGGAGCGGCCCTGGCCATGCCGCCGTCCACGGTGAAGGTGCGCCTGCACCGGGGGCGGAGGAAGCTGAAGGAGCTGCTGATGGAAAGGGGGTATTCCTGTGCCTGTGCGGATGACTGACCTGCTGGACGGCTGGGAGGACGGCTCGGTGGAGCTGCCGCCGCCCGCCGGGATGTCCCCGGAGCGGATCAAGGAGAGAACGATGGAACAAATCAGACAAACCAAGCGGCCCCGCCGGCGCATGGGCGTCCGGCTGCTGGCCTGCGCCGCCCTGGCGGCGGTGTTCACCGTATCGGCCATGGCGGCCTATCACCTCTGGGGGCCGGGAGAGCTGTTCGACCCCTTCTTCACTCTGGAGAGCGCCCCGCTGGACGACGGGCAGAAGGAGCTGCTGGATCAGATCGGCGCCACCAACCTGCCCCCCGTCACCAGTAACGGCGTCACCCTCACCCCTCTGGCCGCCATCGCTGACGAGCACACCCTCTACCTCCGCCTGCGGCTGGAGGCCCCGGAGGGCACCGTCCTGCCCGACATGGGGGAGCAGGAGGATCACATCGCCCACGGTGTGGAGCTGGTCGACGCGGACACCGGGGAGCGGCTCAACTGGGGCATGCAGAAGGCCCGGTTCCTCCCGGACGACACCCCGGGGGACAACTCCCTGGAGCTGGTGTTCATGCTTCTGGGCGGACCAAACGGGGCCAACTGGGTGGACGGCACCTCCAAGACATTGACCATCACCGACCTGATTCTCTGCCCCCGGGAGCCGGAGAATGCCGGGAAGACGTATCTGGAGGGGGAGTGGAGCTTCTCCCTGGACTCCTTCTACCAGGGAAAGGAGGTGGAGATCAACACCATAAGGGCCGTCCGATGGGATGAGGAGACGGAGCGGATGGTCACCCTGGAGGGACTGACGCTCTCCCCCCTGGCGGCCTCCTATACCATTTCCTACCCGGTGGAGGAAAGCTGGGAGTTTGTCGATCTCCAACTGGAACTGGTCTACAAGGACGGGTCCTCCGTGACGATCGACGGCGGCAGCGGGAAGGGCAGTCACGGCCCCGACGGACAGGGCGGAACCGACTATTTTACCGGCGTCCGCAATTTCGACGCGCCCCTGGATTTGCGTGAGCTGGATCACCTCCAGTACGGCGGCTGCCGTCTGGAGATTCCCGGCGAACCCAGAGCGGTGGTGGAAGCGGACACCGCCGGGGCGGTGTGGTACGATGAGACGCACCAGAACACACTGGTGCTGGAAAAGCTGTCCTTCTCCTCCCTCAGCCTCACCTACCGCATACACTATGACACCCCGGAGAGCGCCACCCTGGCCGACACCGGGATCCGCCTGGTGCTGGCCGACGGGACGGAAATCCCTGTGGATGGCGGCAGCGGCACGGCGGGCGGGACCTTTATGGAGGGCACCACCTACTTTGACGCGCCCGTCCCCCTGGAACGGGTGGATCACGTTCTGTTTGGCGATATCCGGGTTGAGCTGGAATAAGTATGGAAAAAAGTGCCCCCCTGCACCGCAGAGGGGCACTTTTTTGCAAAAAATGGGCAGGAGGATGGACAAGGGTAAAGAAAAGTGATACGATGAGTTTGAAAAACGAAATAGACGGGAGGCTGTACCCATGAAACGGAGACTTGCCCTGTCCCTGGCGGCCCTTTTGCTGTTGGACTGCCTTACCCCGGCGCTGGCGGCGGAGGGGGACGCCGAACTCAGCCTGTACCAGCAGTATGGCCCCTGGGGCGAGTGGCCCCAGGAGCAGAAGGACGCGGCGGAGGAGACCTGGACGGACGGCCAGTGGGACAACTACTGGACGGAGTACGACGCCCAGATGTGGGCGGCGCTGAACCGGTACAACGAGGACTACGATCGGTGGAGCTATGCCCGTTTCGGGGACCCCTGGGACGAGTACCTCCGGGTGGAGAAGGAGGAAATGGGAATGCCCTACCCCGACGGCATCAATGTGAGCCTGAACGGGGCGTATCTGGACTTCGGCGGCACGGCCCCCCTGGCCGCGTCGGGGTGCACCATGGTGCCCTTCCGGGCCTTTCTGGAGGGGCTGGGGGCGGAGGTTGCCTTTGACGGGAGCCGCATCGCGGCGGCGCTGGAGAACGGCGACAGCCTGGAGCTGGTCCTGGGGGCCACTGAGCTGACTGTCACCCAGGGCGGGCGGATCGCCACCTTGGATATGGGGGCGGCCCCCTTTGTACAGGATGGGCACACCTACATCCCCGTCCGGGCCGCGGCGGAGGCACTGGGGCTGGACGTATACTGGGACGATACCTATGAGGCGGCCCATCTGACCGACTACGCCGCCCTGACGGCGGAGCTGGACAGCCGGTTTACCGCCGCCAACGGGATTTGGGCTGCGATACGGGATACCATTCCCCGCGAGGCGGGCAAGGGCTATGAGTCCACAGCATCCATGCGCCTCTCCGCCACCCTGTATGGGGAGGAGAAGCACGACACCGCCTCGCTGACGATGGAAGTGAAACAGCTCACCCGGGACGGCAGCTACCGCATGGAGCAGGAGCAGCAGGTGGATCTGGGCGGTCTGGGGGACACCCTCTTTGCGGGTCTCTCCCCGGAGGAGCTGGCCCAGCTCGAAAACCACAGCGTCACCCTCTACGACCGGGAGAGCGGCACCCTCTACCAAAAGGGCGTACAGCTCTATAGCCTGGAGGGAGAGCCGTTACCTGATGACGTTTGGGTGAGTACTCAGGTGGGGGAGCTGCCTGCCGTGAACACCCTGTCGCTCCCCGGGACGCTGGGCGAGCTGCTGGTGGAGGCGTACGGCCATAGCTGGTATTACTACCGCTCCAGCCCCTGGGAGACGGTGATGGACTCCGCCCTGCCCGTCCGCCTGCTCCTGGACGACGGCAACTTCACCCGCAGCGCCTCCGGTGGACGGACCACCTATCGCTGGGCGGTGGATCTGCCCGCCCTGCTGGAGCGGGCCCGTATGCTGGGTGTTATGGAGGACGGGCCCGCTGTGGAGGGGCTGCCTGCCCTGGACATGCATGGGGAGGCGGTCCTGCGGGACGGTGCGCTGGAGAAGCTGGCCGGCAGCGGACAGATGGAGCTGGATGTGCTGGGCATCCCAGCCGACGCCGGCTTTACCCTGGATGCCGCTCCGGGGCGTCTGGAGCTGGAGATGGAGTTCGCTGGGGCTTACATCGGGAAGGTGGAGCTAAGCCTGAACGGGAGGGTCACGGAAACCGCTGCGCAGCCCGTCACCACGCCTCCGGCGGGGGAGACGGTAGAGCGCCTCGAGGTGCTCTCCGGCCAGGTGGAGCCGGGCGTGCCCGCCAATTTCGGCGCGGCCCGCTACGTCCAGTGCCTGCTGGATGCCCGACTGGGGCGGGCGTATGACCCGGAGTTTCTGACCGCCCTTGGGGAGACGGAGGAGAGCCTGTCCGCCCAAATTGCGGAGGAGAACGTACAGGCGCTCTGCAACCTGCTGATAATTGAATTCCCCACCGAGGAGATCCGCGGAGAGGCGGCCGGCCTGCTGGAGGAGCTGTACGCCAAGGCGGACTATACCGTGGGGGCCGCCGTCCCGACGGGAAACGGCTCCGAGGTGGAGATAACGGTGCGGCCCGTGGATGCGCTGGCGCGGGTAAACGATGCACTCTGGGAGCGGCTGGACGCGTTCAACGCGGGCTACACCGGGGATACGTCCACAGACGAGGGATATGCGGCCTATGACGCGGCCTGGGCGGAGGATGCGCTGGCCCTCTTCCAGGAGAAGCTGGCCGAGGCGGAGTATCTGCCCGGGACGGTCTGCACCGTGACCGTTCTGGACGGGCCGGGCGGCACCATTGAGGCCGGCCGCGACTCCCTGGATACAGTATACGGCGTGCTGTTCCCAATTTGGATGCTCCAGGAGACATGAACGGAACAAAAAGGGGGCGGCGAACCGCGTATGCGGTTCGCCGCCCCTGTGTGTCTGGCCTATAGCTGGTCGCTGTCCACCAGAATGTTGTCAGTGCCGTGCTGCTCGAACTCGGCAATATAGGCGTCAATGCGGCTGGACAGCTCCTCATAGTTGTTCTGGTCGATGGAGGCGTCCTCCATATCCCGGCGGGCCAGATCCTCGGCCAGGATATCGAAGAACACGTTGTTCTCATATTCCATGATCGCCTCGTGGATGCCGCCCTCGGCAAAGGCGCGGGAGGGCACCACCTCGCCCTGCCAGTCCTCGGCCAGCACGCCCATGCCCTCCTCCCGGGCCTTGGCAAAGAGCAGGCTCTCCACGTCGTCGTAATCCTTGAACCGGTCGTCGCCGCGGGTGGAGTTCAAAATCCAGTTGCCGATATAGGCCATATCCAGCAGGCGCCGGAATTGTTTGGTCGTCAGTTCCAGCTTCATCACACGAAACCTCCTCGCTGTCATGACGTTGCGGGGCGTGAACGGCCATCCCCTACCTCATATTATAGTCAGCCCCGCCAAAATGTCAAACGGGGAGAGCGTCGGAAAACATGAAAACGCCCCTTGTCTTCCGGTAAATTTTCGCATATCATTATACAGATAACAAATTTGCGCTCTTTTTATTAGGAGGAATCGCCTTGGATGACAGACCCATCGGCGTGTTCGACTCCGGCCTGGGCGGGCTGACCACGGTACGGGAGCTGTGCCGCCTGCTGCCGGAGGAGGATATCGTCTATTTCGGGGACACCGGACGGGTACCTTACGGCAGCCGCTCCCGGGAGACCATTGTGAAATACGCGCGGCAGGACGTGGCCTTCCTGCGCACCTTCGATCTCAAGACTATCGTCATCGCCTGCGGCACCGTGTCCACCACCGCGCTGGACGTGCTGGCGGCGGAGAACCCCATCCCGGTTCTGGGAGTGGTGGCCCCGGCGGCCCGCGCCGCGGCCCGGGCCACCCGAAGCGGGAGCATCGGCCTCATCGGCACCCAGGCGTCCATCCGCAGCGGCGCCTACGAGCGGCTCATCCGGGCGGAGAACCCGGCGGCCCGGGTGCTGGCCCAGCCCTGCCCCCTCTTTGTACCCCTGGTGGAGAACGGCCGCTTCCGCCCCGGCGACGTGGTCATCGAGACGGTGGCGGCGGAGTACCTGGCCCCGCTGAAGGCGGCGGGGGTGGACACCCTGGTGTTGGGTTGCACTCACTACCCCCTGCTGGAGAAGGTCATCGGGGCCTATATGGGACCGGAGGTGCGCCTCATCAACTCCGGGGCCGAGGGCGCCCGGGCGGCGGCGGACTGCCTGCGGGAACGGGACGCCCTGGCCGGGCCCGGGCGGGGGAGCTGCCGCTGCTTTGTCAGCGACCGGCAGGAGGACTTCTCCCGCCTGGCCTCTACTTTCCTGGGCTGGGATGTAGCCCAGGCGGTGGAGCAGGTGGATATCAGCCAATATTGAGGGGAAAGCCCTTTACATCTGAGGCTCCATTGGGTATAATAATGTGCAATTTGCAGTTTGAACGTGGGACAAGGAAGGAACAGCCATGGAGAACAACGTGATTATTTCCATCCAGGGAAAGCAGTCCTTTGAGGCACAGGGCGATGACACCATCGAGCTGGTCACGGAGGGCTGCCTGGAGCCCGACGGGGATGACGGCTACACCCTGAGCTATCAGGAGAGCGAGCTCACCGGCCTGGAGGGCACCCTGACCACCTTCCAGATCGAGCGGGACCGGGTCACGCTCCTGCGGGTGGGGGAGGTCAACTCCCAGATGGTCTTTGAGGAGGGCCGCCGGCACCTGTCCATGTACGACACCCCCTACGGCGCCCTGTCCGTAGGCATCAACACCCGCAAGATGCGGGCCGAGCTGGACGCCAGGGGCGGCAGCATCGAGATCGACTACGCCATCGAAATCGACCACGCGCTGGCGGGCCAGAACCTGTTCCGCATCCACGTGCGGGAGAAGGGGCCGGCCATCAAGCAGTGACTTTCCCGCGCGGCGGCCGGCTGCGCGGCACACAGAGAGATGAATCGAAAAGGAGATAGAACCATGTCCAACATGATCCAGGCGGCCCGGGAGCAGGTCGCCGCTCTGACCCAGGCGGCCTATGAGAAGGCCGCGGCGGAGGGCCTGCTGCCCGCCGGCGCGGAGGTCAAGGCCACCATTGAGATTCCCAAGGATGTCACCCACGGGGATTACGCCTCCTCCTTCGCCATGGCCGGGGCCAAGGCCCTGCGTAAGGCCCCCCGCCAGATCGCCGAGGTGATCGTCAGCCATCTGGATCTGGCCGGCACCTTTTTTGACAAGGTTGAGATCGCCGGCCCCGGCTTCCTGAACTTCACCCTGGGCAGCAAGTGGTACGGAGGCGTGCTCGCCGACATCCAGGCCGAGGGGGAGACCTACGGCGCGGTGGACGAGGGCCGCGGCGAGAAGGTGATGGTGGAGTTCGTCTCCGCCAACCCCACCGGCCCCATGCACATCGGCAACGCCCGGGGCGGCGTGCTGGGCGACGCCCTGGCCGCCGTGCTGGAGCGGGCGGGCTACGACGTGTGGCGGGAGTTCTACGTCAACGACGCGGGCAACCAGATCCACAAGTTCGCCATGAGCATCGACGCCCGCTATCTCCAGTTGGTGCTGGGGGAGGAGAACGTCCCCTTCCCCGAGGACGGCTACCACGGCGACGACATCAAGGAGCTGGCCCGGGGCTTCTACGACCAGCACGGCGCCGGCTGGAAGGACAAGAGCGAGGCGGAGCGGCAGGCGGCCATGGCCGAGTACGGCCTGTCCGTCAACATCCCCAAGATGAAGGAGGATCTCCGCCGCTACAAGATCGAGTACGACGAGTGGTTCCTGGAGTCATCCCTCCACAACAGCGGCTACGTGGCCGAGACTGTGGGGCTGCTGGCCGGCAAGGGCTGGACCTATGAGAAGGACGGGGCCCTGTGGCTCAACACCACCGCCCTGCTCAAGCAGAAGTTCCTGGCCGAGGGCAAGAGCCAGGAGCAGGTGGACAAGCTCGACCTGAAGGACGACGTGCTCCGCCGGGCCAACGGCTTCTACACCTACTTCGCCGCCGACATCGCCTACCACCGCAACAAGCTGGAGCAGCGGGGCTTCTCCAAGGCCATCAACATCTGGGGCGCCGACCACCACGGCCACGTGGCCCGCCTCCAGGCTGCCCTGGACGGCCTGGGCCTGGACGGCTCCCACCGGCTGATCATCGTGCTGATGCAGCTGGTCAACCTCCTCCAGGACGGCCAGCCCGTCCGCATGTCCAAGCGCTCCGGCAAGGCCATCGCCCTGCGGGATCTGCTGGACGAGGTGAGCGTGGACGCCGCCCGCTTCTTCTTCAACTCCCGCTCCTCCACCTCCGCCCTGGACTTCGATCTGGATCTGGCGGTGCGGGAGGACAGCGAGAACCCGGTCTACTATGTCCAGTATGCCCACGCCCGCATCTGCTCCCTCATTGCCCGGCTGGCCGAGGAGGGACACCTCGTGCCCGACGCGGCGGCGGTAGACCCCGCCCTCTACGCCACGGCGGAGGAGAAGACCCTTATCAAAACCCTGTCCCAACTGCCCGAGGTCATCCGCCTGGCCGCCCGGGATTACGATCCCTCCGGCGTCAACCGCTATCTGGTGACCCTGGCCGGGGAGTTTCACCGCTTCTACAATGCCTGCCGTATCAAGGGTGAGGAGGCGGCGGTGCTCGCCGCCCGCCTCAAGCTGGCCGACACGGTGCGCGCCGTCATCGCCAACTGCCTGTCCCTCATCGGCGTGGCGGCCCCGGAGAAAATGTAACAATCGCAAATGCGCGGCGCCGGGGGCCCCGGCGCCGCGCGGCTGTGACGAACTGGGGAATCCTGTCAGTACAGCATGGCGGTTCCTTACATTTGTATAAAAGAAATAAAAACTTTTTCTTAATAATCTGTTAATTGGTATGTAACACTCTTGTAATCTTTTTGAAACGTGGTATGATAGGCACTACGCGCAGACGGGGCGTCTCCCGCAGCGCGTGCTCCATCCGCCCAAACTATGGAGGATTACAAGAATGACTATGTTGGAACTTGTCAAGCATCTCAATTTTGCTGTGGTGGTTCTGTTTACCCTGCTCTACCTGTACCAGGGCTTCTATGTAGTGGTGGGGCTGGTTCGCCGCCGCTGGCAGGACCGGCACCAGCCAAGCCGCCTGCACCGCTTCGCCGTGATCGTATCCGCCCGCAACGAGGAGGGGGTCATCGGGGAACTGTTGGAGAGTCTGAACCGGCAGAATTACCCAAAGGAGCTGCTGGATCTCTATGTGGTGGCTGACAACTGCACCGACGACACCGCCGGGGCGGCCCGCCGGGCCGGCGCGTTCGTGTACGAGCGCTTCGACCAGGTACATAAGGGCAAGGGCTACGCCATGGACTACCTCTTCCGCCGCCTCAAAGAGGAGGGGAAGGACTGCTATGACGGCTACTTCGTCTTTGACGCGGACAATCTGGTGGACGCCAATTTTGTCGCCGAGATGAACCGCACCTTTGACCAGGGCTACGATGCGGTGACCTGCTACCGCAACTCCAAGAACTTCGCGGCCAACTGGATCTCCGCCGGCTACTCCATCTGGTTCCTGCGGGAGGCCCGGTTCCTCAACTTCCCCCGCACCCTGCTGGGCACCAACTGCCATGTGTCGGGCACCGGCTTCCTGGTATCCGCCCGGGTCATTGAGGATAACGGCGGCTGGCCCTTCCACCTGCTCACCGAGGATATCCAGTTCTCCGTGGACTGCGCCATCCAGGGCAAGAAGATCGGCTACTGCGACAAGGCGGTGGTCTACGACGAGCAGCCCACCACCTTCCGTCAGTCCTGGGATCAGCGGCTGCGGTGGTCCAAGGGCTTCTATCAGGTGGACCGGGAGTACACCCTCCCCCTGCTGAAGGGCTGCTTCCGCCGGGGCCGCCTGGGCACTTCCTGCTACGACATGTTCGTGACGGTGGCGCCCGGCATGCTGCTCACCCTGCTGATGATTCTCTTTAACGGCGTGATCCTGGCCGCCTGCCTCACCCAGCCGGCCTATCTGGCCACCCGCATCATCCATGAGACCGTGGGCTTCATGGGCTCCGCCGTGTGGAATTTCTATGTGGGCCTGCTGTTCTACGGGCTGATCACGGTGCTGTCCGAGTGGCGTCACATCGACGCCGCGCCGGTGCAGAAGCTGGGGTATGTCCTCACCTTCCCGATCTTTATGTTTACCTACATTCCCATTTCCATTGCCGCACTGGTGCAGAAGGTGGAGTGGAAGCCCATCTACCACACCGCCACTAAGAAAATCAACGAGCTGGGATAAACAAAGAGGGGCCGCGGATACTCCCGGCCCCCCTTTGTTTTTGTCTATATGAGGCTGTACTTGCATTCCCGTATCGTTTTGTGATATACTATCTCCCAATCATGCAGCCATGCAATTTTAGGAGGAATAAAACAATTATGGACACCATCCCCCCCTTATCCCTGCCCATCCTGCTGGACGGAGCTACCGGCTCCGAGCTGTATAAGCGGGGCATGCCCGCCGGCGCGTGCACAGAGCAGTGGGTGCTCGGCCACCCGGAGGCCCTGCTGGAGCTTCAGAGGGATTATGTGGCGGCGGGCAGCCAGGTGCTGATCGCCCCCACCTTCGGGGCCAACCGGGTGCGGCTGGAGCAGCACGGTATCTTCGGGCAGGTGGCGGACTACAACCGCCGGCTGGTGGAGCTGTCCCGGCAGGCTGCCGGCGGCCGCGCTCTGGTGGCGGGGGACATGGCCCCCACGGGGCTGTTCATCGCCCCCTTCGGGGAGAGCAGCTTTGAGGAGCTGGTGGCCATCTATACCGAGCAGGCGGCTGCCCTGGCGGCGGCGGGGGTGGACCTCTTCCTCATTGAGACCACCATGACCATGCCCGAGGCCCGGGCGGCGGTACTGGCCTGCAAGAGCGTGTCGGATCGGCCGGTGTGGGTCACCTTTACCTGCGACGAGAACGGTCGCACCCTCTCGGGCACCGACGTGCTGGCCGCCCTGATCGTCATGCAGGGCATGGGAGTGGACGCCTTCGGGCTGAACTGCTCCTCCGGCCCGGCGGAGATGCTGGAGCAGATGCGCCGCCTTACCCCCTACACCACCGTCCCGCTCATTGCCAAGCCAAACGCGGGCCTGCCCGAGACGGTGGAGGGGCAGGCGGTGTACCACTGCCCGCCGGAGGAGTTCGCCTCCTACGCCGCCGGCTTCGCGGCGGCAGGCGTTCGTATCTTCGGCGGCTGCTGCGGCACTACGGCGGAGCATGTGGCCGCCCTGCGCTCCGCGGTGGAGGCGGTGGATTTCTCCGCCTTCGTCCCGACCAGGCGGGATCCCGATGTGATCCCCTGCGCCAGTGAGAAGGAGGCCCGGTTCATTACGCCCGACATCGATGTGGGGGAGACCATCGAGTGCACCTCCGATCTGCTGGAGGATATTCTGGAGGCGGAGGAGAACGCCCCCCAGGGCGCGCTGAAGATCGCCATTTACGACGAGGACGACCTCTACACCTTTGCCGAGAACCAATACGCGGTGAAAGATGCGCTGTGCCTCTGGACCGACGTGCCCGAGCTGCTGGAGCAGGCCCTGCGGCTCTACCAGGGCCGGGCCTTCTGGGACGGCACCGGGGAGCTGGAGGCGGCCTTCCTCCAGGAGATGGCCCGGAAATACGGCCTGGTGCTGCTGTAAATCCCGTCAAGTCCCCTGTTCCAAAATCAGCGAAACCGCCAAAAAGCACGCCCTGTTTTTGGGGCGCGCTTTTTGTTTTGTGCCTTGACGGGCCAACCAAGATACGGTATCATAGGAGACATCAAGAACATAAGAACACAAGATGTAGTGCCAAGCCTGGACGGGGTGTCTTTCCCTGTGTTGGCTTTTTTCATGAAGGAAGAAGGGGGCGGACAGCCATGACACTGACAAAGATCCGCAAGCGGGACGGCCGCCTGGCCGAGTTCAACGAGGAGAAGATCGCCCGCGCCATTGAGAAGGCGTTCAACGCCACCTACAAGCCCGGACGGGGGGAGGAGGCCAGAAAGCTGGCCGACGAGGTGCTCTCCATCCTGGAGGTGGAGGGGCAGGCCCAGCCCGATGTGGAGCACATTCAGGATCTGGTGGAGCGGGTACTCATGGACAACGGCTATGTGCAGACCGCCAAGTCCTACATCCTCTACCGGGAGGAGCGCAGCCGCGCCCGGGAGATGAACACCCGGCTGATGAAGACCTATGAGGACATCACCTTCTCCAAGGCCAAGGACTCCGACATCAAGCGGGAGAACGCCAACATCGACGGGGATACGGCCATGGGGAGCATGCTCAAGTTCGGCTCTGAGGGGGCCAAGCAGTTCTACGACATGTTTGTGCTCAACCCCGACCATGCCCGGGCACACCGGGAGGGGGACATCCACATCCACGATCTGGACTTCCTCACCCTCACCACCACCTGCTGCCAGATCGACATCAAAAAGCTGTTCGAGGGGGGCTTCTCCACCGGCCACGGCACCCTGCGGGAGCCCAACGACATCTCCTCCTACGCCGCCCTGTGCTGCATCGCCATCCAGTCCAACCAAAACGACCAGCACGGCGGCCAGAGCGTGGTCAACTTCGACTACGGCATGGCCGACGGCGTGCGCAAGACCTTCGCGCGGGTGTACCGCCAGAACCTGGCCCGGGCCCTCATGCTGCTGGAGGGCCGGGAGGACCCGGAGAGGGAGCTGAAGGCCTTTATGGCGCAGCTCAAGGCCGACACCGGGCTGGCGCCCACCCTGGAGGACTGCGGAGACTACTTCGCCGCCGAGCGGGCCGCGCTGGTTCCCGCCTTCGGCACGGCGGAGCAGGTGGAGAAGGCCCAGGCCTTCGCCCACCAGCGGGCGGTGAAGGAGACCGACCGGGCCACCTATCAGGCTATGGAGGCCCTGATCCACAACCTGAACACTATGCACTCCCGGGCCGGGGCCCAGACCCCCTTCTCCTCCATCAACTACGGCATGGACACCTCCCCCGAGGGGCGCATGGTGATGAAGAACGTCATGCTGGCCACCGAGGCCGGCCTGGGCGGCGGAGAGACCCCCATCTTCCCCATCCAGATCTTCCGGGTCAAGGAGGGGGTCAACTACAACCCCGGCGAGCCCAACTACGACCTGTTCCAGCTTGCCATGCGGTGCTCCGCCAAGCGGCTGTTCCCCAATTTCTCCTTCCTCGACGCGCCCTTCAACCTGCAGTACTACAGGCCCGGCCATCCCGAGACCGAGATCGCCTACATGGGGTGCCGCACCCGGGTCATCGGCAACGTGTACGATCCCAGCCGGGAGATCTGCAACGGCCGGGGCAATCTGTCCTTCACCACCATCAACCTGCCCCGGCTGGCCATCAAGGCCAGGGGGGATCTGGACGTCTTCTTCGAGGGGCTGGACCGGATGCTGGATCTCTGCGTGGAGCAACTGCTGGAGCGCTTTGAGATCCAGTGCCGCAAGCACGTATACAACTACCCCTTCCTCATGGGCCAGGGGGTGTGGCTGGACAGCGACAAGCTGGACTGGGACGACGAGGTGCGGGAGGTGCTCAGGCACGGCACCCTCACCGTGGGCTTCATCGGCCTAGCCGAGACCCTCAAGGCCCTTGTCGGCGTCCACCACGGGGAGAGCGAGAAGGCCCAGGTGCTGGGCCTGGAGATCATCTCCCACATGCGGGCCCGCATGGACGAGGAGGCCGCCAAACGGGGCCTCAACTTTTCCCTCATCGCCACCCCCGCCGAGGGGCTGTCCGGCCGGTTCGTCAAGCTGGACCGGGCCCGTTACGGCTCCATCGAGGGGATCACCGACCGGGAGTACTACACCAACTCCTTCCACGTGCCGGTGTACTACCCCATCTCCGCCTATGACAAGATCAAAATCGAGGCTCCCTACCACGCCCTCACCAACGCCGGCCACATCAGCTATATCGAGATGGACGGCGATCCCACCGACAACCTGGAGGCCTTCGAGAAGGTCATCCGCTGCATGAAGGAGAGCGGCATCGGCTACGGCAGCGTCAACCACCCGGTGGATCGTGACCCGGTGTGCGGCTTCTCCGGCATCATCGGCGACCAGTGCCCCGGCTGCGGCCGCACCGAAGCCGACGGCGTGCCCTTTGAGCGCATCCGCCGCATCACCGGCTATCTGGTGGGAACCCTGGACCGCTTCAACAACGGCAAGCGGGCGGAGGAGCGCGACCGGGTAAAGCATTCGGTGTAATAGGGACGGGGACAAGCCTAGGGCTTGTTTGAAAAATATCAACATGCCCAATCGACGGGTCTTTTGTCCCCTGGACGGCGCAATTTTTCCTTGAAATCCGTCCGGATTCCCGCGAAAAAATTGCTTGCCAGCGGTCCCAAATCCCTCGCCGCTGGGCACATCGCCAATCTTCAAACAAGCCCTAGCGCTGCCTCGTAGGGGCCGATGCCCACATCGGCCTGCTCAACCAGTCTTGTAGAGGAGAGATACCATGTCAGACACGCCCGCCATCCGTCTCAAGCGGGGAGAGGGCCGCGCCTTCAAGGCCGGCGGCCCCTGGATTTACGACAACGAGATTGCAGAGATTCTGGGCGAACCCGCCGACGGCGGCATCGTCCGCATCGAGGACTACAACGGCTACCCCCTGGGGGTGGGCTTCCTCAACCGGGCCTCCACCATCGCGGTGCGCGTCCTGTCCCGGGACGCCGGGGCCGTCATCGACCGGGATTTTCTGGAGCGGCGGGTACGGGCCGCCTGGCAGTACCGCAAGGACACGGTGGACACCTCCTCCTGCCGGGTGATCTTCGGGGAGGCCGATTTCCTCCCCGGCCTGGTGGTGGACAAGTTTGCCGACGTGCTGGTGGTGGAGTCCCTGGCCCTGGGCATCGACCGGCTGAAATCCACCATTCTGTCTCTGCTGGTGGATCTTTTGAAGGAGGACGGCATCTCCGTCCGGGGCATCTACGAGCGAAGCGACGCCAAGGTGCGCCTCAAGGAGGGCATGGAGCGGGTGAAGGGCTTCTTGTCCGACCCCTTCGATCCGGTGGTGGAGATTGTGGAGAACGGCGTCCGCTATCAGGTGGACGTGGCCGAGGGGCAGAAGACCGGCTTTTTCCTGGATCAGAAGTACAACCGGCTGGCCATCCAGCCCCTGGCCCGCGGCGGCCGGGTGCTGGACTGCTTCACCCACACCGGGGCCTTCGCCCTCAACGCCGCCAAGGGCGGCGCGGCGGAGGTGCTGGGGGTGGACGCCTCGGAGCTGGGGGTGGCCCAGGCCGCGCAGAACGCCGCCCTCAACGGCATGTCCGACCGGGTGCGCTTTGCCTGCCGCGACGTGTTCGAGCTGCTGCCGGAGCTGGAGCGGAAGGGCGAGAAATTTGACCTGGTGATCCTGGACCCGCCCGCCTTCACCAAGTCCCGCGCCTCGGTGAAGAAGGCGGTCACCGGCTACCGGGAGATCAACCTGCGGGGCATTAAGCTGGTGAAAAACGGCGGCTATTTGGCCACCTGCTCCTGCTCCCACTTCATGACGCCGGAGCTGTTCACCAAGACCATCGGGGAGGCAGCCCGGGACGCCCGCCGCCGCCTGCGGCAGGTGGAGTACCGCACCCAGTCCCCCGACCATCCGGTGCTGTGGGGGGCCGACCAGTCCCTCTACCTGAAGTTCTATATCTTCCAGGTGGTGGACGACGCATAAAGCGAACAGGGCCGCCGCATCCGCGGCGGCCCTGCTGTTTGAGGGAGGAAGCGCCATGCGCATCGCCAATACCGTATCCGACTCCATCGTGGACGGCCCCGGCCTGCGGTTCACCGTCTTCACCCAGGGCTGTCCCCACCGCTGCCCTGGATGCCACAACCCGGGCACCCACGATCCAGCCGGGGGGCGGGAGGTCTCGGTGGCGGAGCTGGCGGCGGAGCTGTCCGGCAATCCGCTGACCGACGGCCTCACCCTCTCCGGCGGGGAGCCCTTCTGCCAGGCGGCGGAGTGTGCCGCCCTGGCCCGCATCGCCCGGGAAAGGGGCTTGAACGTGTGGGCCTATACGGGGTATACTTATAAGAGACTGCTCGCCGGAGAGGTGCCGGACGCGCTGGCCCTGCTGGAGCAGGTGGACGTGCTGGTGGACGGGCCCTTTGTGGAGGTGGAGAAGTCCTACGCCGCCCTGTTCCGGGGGAGCGCCAACCAGCGGCTGATCGACGTGCCCAAGTCCCTGGCCGCCGGGGCGGTGGTGCTGTGGGAGCGGCCCGATCCCCTGGCCCACTTCACCCGGCCGGAGTCGTAAGGCCGGGCGGCCACAAGGGCCGCCCCTACAGATGCGGGTGACCGCGCAGGCCCGGGCGTAGGGGCGGGGGTTGTCCCCGCCCGCCATCTGGAGGCATGGCTGTGTGGCCGACTTGGAGACACGCGGGCCGCCTGACACGCTGTTTCTCCCGAAGCGGCACAAATCCGCGGCGGCCGGGCGGACACAAGGGCCGCCCCTACAGACACGGATGACCGCACAGGCCCGTAGGGGCGGGGCTTGTCCCCGCCTGCCATCTGGAGGCATGGCTGTGTGGCTGACTTGGAGACACGCGGGCCGCCTGACACGCTGTTTCCCCCGAAGCGGCACAAATCCGCGGCAGCCGGGCGGCCACAAGGGCCGCCCCTACAGACACGGATGACCGCACAGGCCCGGGCGTAGGGGCGGGGCTTGTCCCCGCCCGCCATCTGGAGGCATGGCTGTGTGGCCGACTTGGAGACACGCGGGCCGCCTGACACGCTGTTTCTCCCGAAGCGGCACAAATCCGCGGCGGCCGGGCGGCCACAAGGGCCGCCCCTACAGACACGGATGGCCGCACAGGCCCGGGCGTAGGGGCGGGGCTTGTCCCCGCCCGCCCCGCGCCGGCGTGTGGACGGCGGGGGGATGCGAGTGCCGGTCCCTGCGGCGTGCGTGTAGGGGCGGATGCCTACATCCGCCCGTGTGCAGCCAGCCCCGCGCCGGTGCGCAGGCCCAGCAGAAAGGCGTGGGCGGCGGCAAAGGCCCGAATTGCCTCGATATCAGTCCATAGATCCGGCGTGCATTCGTTTTTGACCAGATCGTGATGGTACTCGTCTGCTGCGTCCATGGGCATGGCGTCTATATACGACTGGATATACTGGGTATACAAAAATTGCACAAAGTCAGTCATGCCTTAAATCCCCTCTACACGAATTATGATGATGTTATTATACTACACGAAATTTGATGATGTGTCAAGGGGGAAGGAGAAGAAAATGGAGATTATTTTGCCCAGACTGGCTGAACGGCTGAAACCCCTCAGAAAGAGGTTTGGAAGGACTCAAAAGGATATGGCGGAACTGTTGGGTGTCACAGAGCGCCACTATCAAAAGATTGAATATGGCCACATCAATGTCTCTGCCACCACGCTGATTCTCTTGGCGGACTATTTTCACGTGACAACCGATTACCTGTTGGGACGGGAGGATACCGATGACCATCATTGACAAGGAGACCTGGCCCCGCCGGGCCCATTACGACTTTTTCACCCCCATGTCCGACCCCTTCTATACCCTGACGTTCCCGGTGGACGTGACCCCCCTGCGGGCCTGGTGCAAGGGCCGTTCCCTGCCCTTTTACCCGGCCATGGTGTTCGCCGTCACCAAGGCCATGGAGGCGGTGGACGCCTTCCACTACAAGGATCGGGACGGGGTGATCGTCCGCCACGACACCCTGGTGCCCAGCTTCACCGACCTGAAGCCGGGGAGCGACCTGTTCCAGATTGTCACTGTGGAGGCGGGGGAGGACCCGGCGGACTTCTGCCGCCGGGCCAAGGCCCAGGCGGCGGCCCAGACCGAGTTCATCACCTCCGGCCCCTGGGACGGGGATCAGCTCGTCTACTTCACCTGCCTGCCCTGGTTCCCCCTCACAGCCCTGAAAAACGAGAAGGATGTGAATCCCTCCGACTCGGTACCCCGGGCGGCCTGGGGCCGCTGGGAGGAGGAAGGGAGCCGCACCCGCCTGCTGCTGAGCCTGGAGCTGAACCACCGCCTGCTGGACGGGGTCCACGTGGGCCGGTTTTACGAGGCGCTGAACCGCTGGATGGAGGGGCTATGACCGCGGAGGAGTTTCGCACCCGCTGGACGGGACATGTGCCCAAGGTGCAGGACGTGACGGGGGAGTACGCCGTGCTGGTGCCCCTGGTGGAGCGGCCGGAGGGCCTGTGCCTGCTCTATGAGGTGCGGGCCGATACCCTGGGCCGCCAGCCGGGGGAGGTGTGCTTTCCCGGCGGGCGGCTGGAGCCGGGGGAGGACGCGGTCTCCTGCGCCCTGCGGGAGACGTGGGAGGAGCTGGGCATCCCCCGGCCGGCGGTGGAGGTGGTGGCCGAGCTGGACTGGCTGACCCACCAGGG
>ERZ1694977.125-NODE-125-length-41180-cov-33.653325_pt1 | contig 41180 bp, 36 predicted proteins | sample MGYA00581609_ERZ1694977 | MGnify/ENA primary metagenome ERZ1694977 (study PRJEB42213, sample SAMN07424467) | human gut metagenome | biome: ENVO:00009003; feature: ENVO:2100002; material: ENVO:00002003 | host: Homo sapiens | place: USA | collected 2014 ... | reverse complement strand
CTACACTTATGCGATCGTCGGCAGCGTCAGATGTGTATAAGAGACAGGTATTGCGGCGGCGGTATTCCTCAATGCGGATATTAAACCGGGTATTGAGATTGTACTGCGGGCAGTCAACCTGGAGCAGGCGGTGCAGGGTGCAGCGCTGGTGATCACCGGGGAAGGGCGCATCGACTCGCAAACGGCAGGTGGTAAAGCGCCGCTGGGCGTGGCGTCGGTGGCGAAGCAGTTTAATGTCCCGGTGATTGGGATTGCTGGCGTATTGGGTGATGGCGTGGAAGTGGTGCACCAGTACGGCATTGACGCGGTGTTCAGCATTTTGCCACGTCTGGCACCTTTAGCCGAAGTGCTCGCCAGCGGTGAAACCAATCTCTTCAACAGCGCACGAAATATTGCCTGCGCCATTAAAATAGGTCAGGGAATTAAAAACTGACTCTTGCCATTAGAGCGGATGCATTTTATCCCGCATCCGTTTTTTACCTGAATTTACCGCAAAAAAAGCCACGGTATAAACCGTGGCAAAATCCAACATAGCTAAAAATAATCAGGCGAGTGGTATGACTTAAATCTCTACGTCGCGGTTGCAATCTTTTGAGTAAATATAACTAAACGCTTCACCACGCCCTACGCCATAACCGGCCTGTAAGGAATAAGCGCCCATAAAGATGTAATCGCCTTTTTTCACCGGGATCCAGTTATTGTCGAGGTTATAAACCCCCTGACCGGAAAGAATATAGGCACCGTGTTCCTGGACGTGAGTTTCGATATAACCGTGGCTGGCACCTGGCGCAAAAGAGAGGATATGCATGTTCATATCAAAACCTAACTCTTTGGGCAGAAAATCCAGCAGAATAACATCGTCCATGCCTTCATAATGAATGCGTTCGAGTTCGCTGGCATTGCCAGAAACTAGCCACGGCGCATGACCTTCTACCGGAACATAGCGACGCTTATATAAAAAGATTTGGCTGTCTTCGGCCTGGGCGTTAACAAACGTCATTAAGGAGCCTGGTGGGCAATAAAGATAGCCACCTTCGCTTAAGGCAAATGTTTTATCTTCGGCTTTGGCAGTGATATTTCCAGAGATCACATACAGGAACGTTTCAATGCCTTCGCCCCCGAAGCCCTGTTGGTTGCCACCGTTTTGATGCAGTGTGACCAGATAATCAACAAAAGAGGCCCCCAGCTTTGGCGTGGAGAGGATTGTCGCGTCACAATTTTCAAAGCCAGGAATAATATTTTTTACCAGACCATCCGGGGTTAACAGCGCGAAATTACCGTGTTTAACAATCGCACGGTTAGCCAGTAAATCATCGCGGTAACCGGTGACGTTATTTAAATATCCCATTTATAACTCCTTATTTCTTCCAGGCAAGTTGATAAAGCATGAGTGCCAACGTTTTGACCCCTTCGGCAAGGTCGGTAATATTGGTGCGTTCCGCCGGGTTATGGCTGATCCCGTTGATGCTGGGAATGAAAATCATGCAGGTCGGCACGCGCGGCGCGAAAATTTGTGCGTCGTGCCCGGCACCACTGTGCATCACCCGGTAATTCAGTTTTTCGCTTTCACACAATTCTGTCAGGGTGGTGACCAGGTCCTTATTCATCGGCACGGGTTCTTCGTCCATCCATAAATCGATATCAATACCAATGTCCATTTCATCGCAAATCGCCCGCATGTCGTTTTCTAACTGTTGGGTGAAATCGCGCAGCACGGCAGCATCGGTATGGCGACAATCAATGGTGAACGTGGTTTTACCCGGCACCACATTCACCGTATTCGGGCGCGGCTCTACTTTGCCAAAGGTCAGAACCAGCGGATCGCCCATCTTTTTCGCTTTTTCGACAGACTGATGGCAAATGCGACTGAAAGCGTAAACCGTATCACGACGATAACCCATCGGCGTGGTGCCTGCATGGTTTGATTCGCCATTCAGCGTCACCGTATAACGACGCTGCCCGACAATTGCATTCACCACGCCAATTGACTGCCCATTACTTTCCAGCACACAGCCCTGTTCGATATGCAGTTCGACAAAGGCTTTAATATCCTGACGCGGAGTTAGTGGGGCGTTCGGCAGAGTAAATCCGCAAGCCTTCATCGCATCGACAAAACTATTTCCTTTGGCATCACAGATATTCCGCACGTCGTCAGGATTCGCCAGCCCAAAGATATTTTTACTGCCCCAGAAGACATACGGGAAGCGGCTGCCTTCTTCTTCTGCCATCGCCACCACTTCGACCGTACGTAACGGCGCGCCGTATTGCGTTTTCAACCAGTCAATTGCCAGCCACGCCGCCAGCGCGCCGAATTGCCCGTCGAGGTTACCGCCGTTAACCACGGTATCGATATGCGAACCGCTCAGAACCACTTCTTGTGGATATTCGGTGCCACTCAGGCGACCATATAAATTCCCCACTTCATCGAAACGTGTTTCCAGCCCGCTTGCTGCCATTCTTTTTTTAAATTGCTGCTGAGTTTCCAGCCATTCCGGCGAATAAAGTAAACGGGTCATCCCACCCGTTGGGTCAGCGCCAAAAGAGGAAAGCCAGGGCAGCGTTTCTTCTATGGCTTGACGAAAATGTGTAATCATAAGAAAGTCCTGTCTCAATAATTATTGCGCAAAGGGATTTTTCGTTTCGTATGACGTGTTATAAAGCGCGTCGGAAATTAAATACTGGTAAATATCATCAACAATTTCGATGCCTTCGACGGCGGCTTTGCGTTGTTTAATATCCTGATCCTGTCCGGGATAATAAACCTGGTTAAAACCGGGCGCGGGGGTTATGGCATTTAATTCGCGCATGGTCTGGCTAAGATGTTGACGGAATAGTTCGCTGGAGGAGAAAAAGTTCGGATTAATAACGATATGTAATTGCCCCAAATTACGCCCGGCGTGTAAATCGTCATACATCGAACTAACCTGTCGCCCGAACGGTAAGCCGAGTAAGACGCCTGAGAGGACGTCAATCATCATCATCAGGCCATACCCTTTCGGCCCGGCGGCGGGGAGCAGAGCATGTACCGCGAACGGATCGGTTGTTGGTGCTCCGTTTTTATCGACCGCCTAGGTATCCGGGATAGACATATTACGCGAGCGGGCGTCGAGCACTTTTCCCCATGCCTGTACGGTAGTCGCCATATCAAAGGTAAGGATCTCGTCGCCTTCTCCCGGCGCGGCAAAGGCCAGTGGGTTAGTACCGTAGTAAATTTCCGCGCCGCCAAACGGCACCACCATTGGATCGGACTGGCACATCGAAATGCCAATTAATCCGGCGCGGGCTGCCTGCTGCACAAAATAAGAGATTGCGCCGCTGTGACCCATCCGGCTGATACCGACCACCGCAACGCCATTTTGCTGGGCGGTTTTGATGGCATGTTCCATACCCATTTTCGCCGCGACCTGTCCGGCGGCATTGTCAGCATGTAAAATTGCTGAACATGGCCCGGTTTCTTCAAGACGAAACTCCGGTTCGCGGTTGGTGCCGCCTTTTGAAATGCGTTCCGCGTAGTATTCCACGCGCACCGCGCCATGAGAGTGGATCCCTCTGGCATCGGCGTAAACCAATACTTCAGCCACGGTTGCAGCGTGCTCACGTTTTAACCCAGCCTGGCAGAGTTTATTCTCGATTAGCTGGTGGAGTGTTTCCCGACTGATTTTCATCTGTCTTCCTTTTTAACGACGGTGTGAAGCATGACTGCAATTAACATACAGGGAAAATATCTGGATTATGTGATCCAGACAGGCAAAAAAATATAGTTAGAATTTATTTGATAATCCGCTCGCTTTTAACCTGGTTTTTAAAACAACCACGCTTATTAAAAAATAACACGTAATAGCCTGGCGGTTATTTGAATTCTTTTGTTAATAATCCCTGTGTGATATTCATCACCTTATTTACTCGTTGTCATCGATACCGTAATCGCCACATTAACACTGCTCGTGCAATTGCCATGGGTGCAATTTTTAAGGAGTTGTTATGATCCACGCCTTTATTAAAAAAGGGTGTTTTCAGGATTCGGTCAGTTTAATGATTATTTCACGAAAACTCAGCGAATCAGAAAATGTTGATGATGTTTCCGTAATGATGGGTACGCCCGCCAATAAAGCGTTATTAGAGACCACAGGTTTCTGGCATGACGATTTTAATAACGCCACGCCGAACGATATTTGCGTGGCAATTCGTAGCGAAGCGGCGGATGCGGGGATCGCGCAGGCGATTATGCAACAGCTTGAAGAGGCGCTAAAACAACTGGCGCAGGGTTCAGGCAGCAGCCAGGCGTTGACGCAGGTGCGTCGCTGGGACAGTGCCTGTCAGAAATTACCCGATGCCAGTCTGGCGCTGATTTCAGTGGCTGGCGAGTATGCGGCGGAACTGGCGAATCAGGCGCTGGATCGCAACCTCAACGTGATGATGTTCTCCGATAACGTCACGCTGGAAGATGAAATCCAGCTCAAAACCCGCGCACGCGATAAAGGCTTGCTGGTGATGGGGCCGGACTGCGGTACGTCGATGATTGCCGCCACGCCGCTGGCTTTTGCTAACGTGATGCCGGAAGGCAACATTGGCGTCATTGGCGCTTCCGGTACCGGGATTCAGGAGCTGTGTTCGCAGATTGCGCTGGCAGGTGAGGGAATTACCCACGCGATTGGTCTTGGCGGGCGCGACCTCAGCCGTGAAGTGGGCGGCATCAGTGCGCTAACGGCGCTGGAAATGCTCAGTGCAGACGAGAAAAGCGAAGTGCTGGCATTTGTTTCAAAACCACCTGCCGAAGCTGTGCGTCTGAAAATTGTTAATGCCATGAAAGCAACTGGCAAACCGACGGTGGCGCTGTTTTTAGGTTATACCCCGGCGGTAGCCCGCGACGAGAATGTCTGGTTTGCCTCCTCGCTGGATGAGGCCGCACGCCTGGCTTGCCTGCTTTCACGCGTTACGGCGCGACGTAACGCAATAGCGCCTGTCAGCAGCGGATTTATTTGCGGTTTGTATACCGGCGGTACGCTGGCCGCTGAAGCGGCGGGATTACTTGCCGGACACCTTGGCGTGGAAGCCGACGATACCCATCAACATGGCATGATGCTCGACGCCGACGGACATCAGATCCTCGACCTGGGCGATGATTTTTACACCGTCGGGCGTCCCCATCCGATGATCGACCCGACCTTACGCAACCTGTTAATTGCCGATCTCGGCGCTAAACCGCAAGTGCGCGTGTTGCTGCTTGATGTCGTGATTGGCTTCGGTGCGACCGCCGATCCTGCCGCCTCGCTGGTGAGCGCCTGGCAAAAAGCCTGTGCCGCGCGTTCTGACAGCCAACCGCTGTACGCCATTGCCACGGTGACAGGTACCGAACGTGACCCGCAATGCCGCTCGCAGCAAATCGCCACGCTGGAAGATGCGGGGATCGCGGTTGTGAGTTCGCTGCCGGAAGCCACCTTGCTGGCGGCAGCGTTAATTCATCCGCTCTCGCCTGCCACACAGCAACACACACCGTCATTACTGGAAAACGTCGCCGTGATTAACATCGGATTACGCAGCTTTGCGCTGGAGCTACAAAGCGCCAGCAAACCGGTTGTGCATTACCAATGGTCGCCAGTCGCCGGCGGCAATAAAAAACTGGCTCGTTTATTAGAACGTTTGCAATAAGGGGTTTCCATGTTTACATCAGTGGCGCAAGCCAATGCTGCGGTTATCGAACAAATTCGTCGCGCTCGTCCACACTGGCTGGATGTGCAACCGGCTTCTTCACTTATCAGCGAACTAAACAAGGGCAAAACACTGCTTCACGCCGGGCCGCCAATGCGCTGGCAGGAGATGACCGGACCCATGAAAGGGGCGTGCGTGGGCGCATGTCTGTTCGAAGGCTGGGCGAAAGATGAGGCGCAGGCGCTGGCAATACTGGAGCAGGGGGAAGTGAACTTCATTCCTTGTCACCATGTGAATGCCGTCGGGCCAATGGGCGGCATTACTTCTGCCAGTATGCCGATGCTGGTGGTCGAGAACGTGACCGACGGCAACCGGGCGTACTGCAACCTCAACGAAGGTATCGGCAAAGTGATGCGTTTTGGCGCTTACGGCGAAGATGTCCTGACTCGCCATCGCTGGATGCGCGATGTGTTAATGCCAGTATTAAGTGCGGCGCTGGGGCGCATGGAGCGCGGTATCGATCTCACGGCGATGATGGCGCAGGGCATTACCATGGGCGATGAGTTTCATCAACGCAATATTGCTTCCTCTGCACTGTTAATGCGTGCGCTGGCCCCACAAATTGCTCGCCTCGATCATGATAAACAACACATCGCGGAAGTGATGGATTTCCTCAGCGTGACCGATCAGTTCTTCCTTAACCTCGCGATGGCTTACTGCAAGGCGGCGATGGATGCTGGTGCGATGATCCGTGCAGGCAGCATCGTCACGGCTATGACCCGCAACGGCAATATGTTCGGGATTCGGGTCAGCGGGCTGGGCGAACGCTGGTTTACTGCGCCTGTAAACACTCCCCAAGGTCTGTTTTTCACCGGCTTCTCGCAGGAGCAGGCGAACCCGGATATGGGCGATAGCGCAATTACCGAAACCTTTGGTATCGGAGGTGCGGCAATGATCGCAGCGCCTGGCGTAACGCGCTTTGTCGGTGCGGGTGGCATGGAAGCGGCCAGAACCGTTTCTGAAGAGATGGCGGAAATTTACCTTGAGCGCAATATGCAGTTGCAGATCCCCGGCTGGGATTTCCAGGGCGCGTGCCTGGGACTGGACATTCGTCGCGTGGTAGAAACCGGCATTACGCCACTCATCAATACCGGTATCGCCCATAAAGAGGCGGGGATCGGGCAGATTGGCGCAGGCACTGTGCGGGCACCGTTGGCCTGCTTTGAACAGGCGCTGGAAGCACTGGCTGAAAGCATGGGGATTGGTTGAGGAACGCGCAATGACGATCATCCATCCTCTGCTTGCCAGCCGTAGCGCTCCGAATTATCGCCAGTCCTGGCGGTTAGCGGGCGTGTGGCGGCGGGCGATTAACCTGATGACGGAAAGCGGCGAACTGTTAACGCTGCATCGTCAGGGTAGTGGTTTCGGCCCCGGAGGATGGGTGCTTCGCCGCGCGCAATTCGATGCGTTATGCGGTGGATTATGCGGCAATGAACGACCACAGGTTGTGGCTCAAGGCATTTGCCTCGGACGTTTCACGGTTAAACAGCCACAGCGTTATTGTTTGCTGCGTATTACGCCGCCTGCGCATCCTCAACCGCTTGCAGCGGCATGGATGCAACGCGCGGAGGAAACCGGGCTTTTCGGGCCGCTGGCGTTGGCGGCAGGCGATCCGCTGCCTGCTGAATTACGCCAGTTTCGTCACTGTTTTCAGGCCGCGCTCAATGGCGTTAAGACCGACTGGCGGCACTGGCTGGGTAAAGGGCCGGGATTAACGCCGAGTCATGATGACACGCTGACGGGAATGCTGCTGGCAGCCTGGTATTATGGCGCTTTAGATGCGCGCTCCGGTCGCCCGTTTTTTGCCTGTTCCGACCATCTTCAACTCGTTACCACTGCGGTGAGCGTTAATTATTTACGTTATGCCGCGCAAGGATATTTCGCCTCGCCACTCCTGCACTTTGTTCATGCTCTGAGTTGCCCGAAACGTACCGCTGTTGCGATTGATTCGCTGCTGGCGCTGGGACATACGTCAGGGGCAGATACGCTGCTGGGGTTCTGGCTTGGTCAACAATTATTACAAGGAAAACCATGAAAACACTGGTTGTAGCTCTTGGGGGCAATGCCTTGCTTCAGCGCGGTGAGGCGCTGACGGCAGAAAATCAATATCGCAATATCGCCAGCGCTGTACCCGCACTGGCGTGCCTGGCCCGTTCTTATCGGCTGGCGATTGTTCACGGCAACGGGCCACAGGTGGGGCTGTTGGCGTTACAGAATCTGGCGTGGAAAGAGGTAGAACCGTATCCGCTGGATGTGCTGGTGGCGGAAAGCCAGGGGATGATTGGCTATATGCTGGCGCAGAGCTTGAGCGCACAGCCGCAGATGCCGCCTGTCACGACGGTGCTGACGCGCATTGAGGTTTCGCCTGATGATCCGGCGTTTTTGCAGCCAGAGAAGTTTATCGGTCCGGTTTATCAGCCAGAAGAACAAGAGGCACTGGAAGCGGCTTACGGCTGGCAGATGAAACGTGATGGTAAATATTTGCGCCGGGTGGTAGCGTCTCCGCAACCGCGTAAAATTCTCGACAGCGAAGCCATCGAGTTGTTGCTCAAAGAGGGGCATGTGGTGATTTGCAGTGGCGGCGGCGGTGTGCCTGTGACGGATGACGGAGCAGGGAGTGAAGCAGTGATTGATAAAGATCTCGCCGCTGCGTTGCTCGCCGAGCAGATTAATGCCGATGGGCTGGTGATCCTCACCGATGCTGATGCGGTATATGAAAACTGGGGAACGCCGCAGCAACGTGCCATTCGCCATGCCACACCGGATGAGTTAGCGCCATTTGCCAAAGCCGATGGTTCGATGGGGCCGAAGGTAATGGCGGTGAGTGGCTATGTCAGAAGCCGTGGCAAACCTGCGTGGATTGGGGCGTTATCGCGGATTGAAGAGACGCTGGCGGGCGAAGCGGGGACCTGTATTTCGCTGTAGTGATTGGGGTATTTGGCAAGAATTAAGGCTCTGAGAAAGATTCCAAACCCCAAATAAGAACGCGGACAGTCCCCTCGCCCCTGTGGGGAGAGGGTTAGGGTGAGGGGGAAAACTGCTTGCGCATTAGCTTTTAAGCAGGTTTGTGCACCAGGTTAACTGAACTTACTCTGCGCCCAAATCACGCCACTGGCATACTCCGGCGGCAGCAGCGGGATTAAGGCTTCCAGCGCCGCGGTCAGACGCGATGTGTCGCTGTCGGTCAAATTCAGATGCCCCACTTTACGCCCCGGACGGACTTCTTTGTCGTACCAGTGCAGATGCACCAGCGGCAATTTCAGCCAGTCATAATTCACATCGCTACCAATCAGGTTGATCATCACCGACGGACTATTCACTACTGGTTGCGGTAACGGCAGATCGGTAATCGCCCGCAGATGCAGCTCAAACTGGCTGATGCTGGCACCGTTTTGCGTCCAGTGACCACTGTTATGCACACGCGGAGCCAGTTCGTTGATCAGCAGACCTTGCGGGGTGACAAAGCACTCCATCGCCATCACGCCCACATAGCCCAGCTCCTGCATAATCGCCGACAGCATCTCTTCGGCTTGCGCTTGCTGCTGCGCATTGGCCTGCGGGAAAGCGACGCTGGTACGCAAAATACCGTCCTGATGCAGGTTATGCGTCAGCGGATAAAACACGGTGCTACCATCAAAGCCGCGCGCGCCAACCAGCGACACTTCGCCAGAGAAGTTTATGCCCTGCTCGACAATACATTCGCCGTAGCATTCAGCCGGTAACTGTTCGGTTTCATCGGCGCGTAAACGCCATTGACCGCGTCCGTCATAGCCACCAGTGCGACGCTTAACAATCGCCAGCTCACCTAAACGCTTAAACACCGCAGGCCACTCGCTGCGATCGGCAAGTAACTGCCACGGTGCGGTCGGTAGGTGAAGCTTGTCGAAAAGCTGCTTCTGAGTCAGACGGTCAGCAATAATCGGGAATACATCGCGGTTCACAAAGGCCGGATGGCGCGCCAGCTCGCGGGTTAATGCGGTTTCCGGCCAGCGTTCGATCTCAGCGGTAATCACGCTTTGTTGAAAAGGCACCGCCGCCGGTTCAGCGTCCAGCCCGACTGGCCAGACAGCAATGCCTAACGGTTCGCCTGCCTGGCGCAGCATACGGCCTAACTGCCCGTTACCGAGGACGCAAACCTGTTTCATGCCGCACCTCGCGGGTCTGGGTTTTCCAGCACTTCGTCAGTCTGGGCTTTGCGCCAGTCATTCAGACGCTGGTGCAGTTCTTTATCATGAGTCGCAAGAATTTGTGCTGCCAGTAACGCCGCGTTTGCCGCGCCAGCTTTACCAATCGCCAGCGTACCCACCGGAATGCCGCGCGGCATTTGTACGATGGAGTAGAGGCTATCGACACCGCTCAGTGCGGCGCTCTGTACTGGCACGCCCAGCACTGGCACCAGCGTTTTGGCGGCAATCATGCCTGGCAGGTGCGCTGCGCCGCCTGCGCCCGCAATAATCACCTGATAACCGTTTTCTTCGGCACTTTCGGCGAAGCTGAACAGTTTATCGGGGGTGCGGTGAGCAGAAACCACTTCAACGTGGTGTGGGACATTCAGGATTTCGAAGATTTCGGCGGCGAACTGCATGGTAGCCCAGTCGCTTTTGGACCCCATCACGATGGCGACACGCGCCGGATTATTGCGGGAAGACATGCGTCTTAAAACTCCTGTGGTGCACAACTCTCGGCTTTAGAGGGCACAGAGAATAGCACGGAAAGAGAGCAAGGAAAACGGTTGCGTGGCTGTGAAATCAGCAAAGTTGCGGGTATTTAAAACGGAAAATGAATCAGCTCAACGTCATCTGCCGTGACTTTCACCATTGAACCTTCCGTATGCCAGGCACCCAGTACCACGCGAAAAGCAGGTTGCTGATTGGCGATAAGTTCATGCACCGCCGGGCGATGGGTATGCCCGTGGATCAGCCATTGCACCTGATGTTTTTCCATCGCACTGACCACCGCGTTTTGGTTAACGTCCATGATCGCCAGCGATTTACTGCTGTTGGCTTCTTTGCTGTTCGCGCGCATTCGCGCGGCAATGCGTTTGCGCACAAACAATGGCAGAGCGAGGAATAGCGTCTGCAGCCAGGGTTTGTGGACTTTGGCGCGAAAAGCCTGATAACCGGCGTCATCGGTGCACAGCGTGTCGCCATGCATAATCAATACCCGGCGACCATACAGTTCGAGCACCTTTTCTTCCGGCAATAACGTCATGCCGCTTTCACGGGCAAAGCGTTTGCCGAGCAGAAAATCACGGTTGCCATGAATGAAATAACAGGGAACACCGGAATCGGACACCGCTTTGATCGCTGCCGCCATCTGGCGATGGAGTGGGTTGGGATCGTCGTCGCCAATCCACGCTTCAAACAGATCGCCAAGAATATACAGCGCGTCGGCCTTGCGGGCTTCCCCCGCTAAAAAACGCAGAAAACCGGCGGTGATCGCCGGTTCTTCCGCGCAGAGATGAAGATCTGCAATAAAGAGTGTCGCCACGATTACTCGCTAACGGTCACGCTTTCAATGATAACGTCTTCTTTTGGCACGTCCTGGTGCATACCGCTACGACCGGTTGCAACACCTTTGATTTTGTCTACCACGTCCATGCCTTCAACCACTTCAGCAAACACGCAGTAACCCCAACCTTGCAGGCTTTCGCCAGAGAAGTTCAGGAAGTCGTTATCAACCACGTTGATGAAGAACTGTGCAGTTGCAGAGTGCGGTGCCTGAGTACGGGCCATTGCCAGCGTACCACGGGTATTTTTCAGACCGTTGTTGGCTTCGTTTTTGATCGGGTCTTTGGTGGTTTTTTGCTTCATGCCCGGCTCAAAACCGCCGCCCTGAATCATAAAGCCGTTGATTACACGGTGGAAAATGGTGTTGTTGTAAAAACCTTCGCGGCAGTAGTCCAGGAAGTTTTTAACTGTTTCAGGTGCTTTATCGTCAAAAGTTTTGATGACAATATCGCCGTGATTGGTGTGGAAAGTAACCATTTTTGCATCCTGTTCCGTTTGATTGGTGCTTCAACCCGGTTCGGGTCATATATAGGGTGGTGTTATAGCATAACCGCACGATCGGATCATCACGCAATGTATGCTGATTCGCGCGGGAAATATGGGTATTATACGCAACTCAATTACCCACACATGTCTAAACGGAATCTTCGATGCTAAAAATCTTCAATACTCTGACACGCCAAAAAGAGGAATTTAAGCCTATTCACGCCGGGGAAGTCGGCATGTACGTGTGTGGAATCACCGTTTACGATCTCTGTCATATCGGTCACGGGCGTACCTTTGTTGCTTTTGACGTGGTTGCGCGCTATCTGCGTTTCCTCGGCTATAAGCTGAAGTATGTGCGCAACATTACTGATATCGACGACAAAATCATCAAACGCGCCAATGAAAATGGCGAAAGCTTTGTGGCGCTGGTGGATCGCATGATCGCCGAAATGCACAAAGATTTTGATGCTTTGAACATTCTGCGCCCGGATATGGAGCCGCGCGCGACGCATCATATCGCAGAAATTATTGAACTCACTGAACAACTGATCGCCAAAGGTCACGCTTATGTGGCGGACAACGGCGACGTGATGTTTGACGTACCGACCGATCCGACATATGGCGTGCTGTCGCGTCAGGATCTCGACCAGCTGCAGGCAGGCGCGCGCGTTGACGTGGTCGACGACAAACGCAACCCGATGGATTTCGTTCTGTGGAAGATGTCGAAAGAGGGCGAACCGAGCTGGCCGTCGCCGTGGGGCGCGGGCCGTCCAGGCTGGCACATTGAATGTTCGGCAATGAACTGCAAGCAGCTGGGTAACCACTTTGATATCCACGGCGGCGGTTCAGACCTGATGTTTCCGCACCACGAGAACGAAATCGCTCAGTCCACCTGTGCCCATGATGGTCAGTATGTGAACTACTGGATGCACTCCGGGATGGTAATGGTTGACCGCGAGAAGATGTCGAAATCGCTGGGTAACTTCTTTACCGTGCGCGATGTGCTGAAATACTACGATGCTGAAACCGTGCGTTACTTCCTGATGTCAGGCCACTATCGCAGCCAGCTGAACTACAGCGAAGAGAACCTGAAGCAGGCGCGTGCGGCGCTGGAGCGTCTCTACACTGCGCTGCGCGGCACAGATAAAACCGTTGCGCCTGCCGGTGGCGAAGCGTTTGAAGCGCGCTTTATTGAAGCGATGGACGACGATTTCAACACCCCGGAAGCCTATTCCGTGCTGTTTGATATGGCGCGTGAAGTAAACCGTCTGAAAGCAGAAGATATGGTAGCGGCAAACGCGATGGCGTCTCATCTGCGTAAACTTTCCGCCGTATTGGGCCTGCTGGAGCAAGAACCGGAAGCGTTCCTGCAAAGCGGTGCGCAGGCAGACGACAGCGAAGTGGCTGAGATTGAAGCGTTAATTCAACAGCGTCTGGATGCCCGTAAAGCGAAAGACTGGGCGGCGGCAGATGCGGCGCGTGACCGTCTTAACGAGATGGGGATCGTGCTGGAAGATGGCCCGCAAGGGACCACCTGGCGTCGTAAGTAATTGCGCTATTGCCGGATGCGAGTTTTCGCATCCGGTTATCGTCTGCGCCACCACAACATTCCCATCAGTAGCATCCCCGGCAACCACACCCACATCAATTCAGAAATAATCACCTGATGCCCGTACGGCGTGCTGTAACGAGACAATGCAAACGGCGCGACTTTAATCACCTGCCAGGGAGCGAAAAAGCGTTCATCTGACCACGGCCATAGCCAGCCAACGCCTTTACCACCAGTGGTTACCGCATCCAGCAAGCTGTGCGATAGCAACGAGACGGTTAAAAACAGCCAGCAGCGAATCAGCCCAGCCCTGAACCATCGGCGTCCAATCAGCACACATAACAGCGGGACAACAAACGCAAACACCAGCGAATGGGTAAACCCGCGATGACCAAAAACATTGCCGTAAGCAACGCCAAATTTAAACGACAAGACGTCGGCATCGGGCAGCATCGCCAGGATGATTCCGGCAAATAACAGGCGCGGAGGGATGACTTTCGAACCCAACCCTAAAGCAATGCAAAGGGGAACGGCTGCGTGCGTAATAATGGTTGGCATGATGGTCGCTTCGGCAAAATGTCGATGCTATCAGCATGGATGAACGGGGCGTAGAGGGCAAAAGTCTGAAAAGAGAACCGGCCTGTTGTTACAGGCCGGGAAAGGGATCAGGCAACAATCTGTACGCTGTGACCGGCAAAACTCACTGTCTGCCCGGCAACGATTTTGCAGCGTTTGCGCGTTTCAACCGCACCGTCGACTTTCACCTGGCCTTCGGCAATCGCGATTTTCGCCTGCGCGCCGCTTTCGCTCCAGCCTTCCAGTTTCAGCAAGTCGCACAGCTCAACGTGCGGATGTTTACCTAAAGAAAATGTCGCCATGTTACTCATCCTGTGGATCATGATATTCAACGCACGCCTGTAGCGTGTTTTCAATCAGCGTGGCAACCGTCATCGGGCCAACGCCGCCGGGAACAGGCGTAATGTATGAGGCGCGTTTAGCCGCGTCTTCAAACACGACGTCGCCCACAACTTTGCCATTTTCCAGACGGTTGATGCCGACATCAATCACAATTGCGCCTTCTTTGATCCAGTCACCGGGAATAAAGCCTGGCTTACCGACGGCAACGATCAATAGATCGGCATTTTCTACGTGGTGACGCAGATTTTTAGTGAAACGGTGAGTCACGGTGGTGGTGCAACCTGCCAGTAGCAGTTCCATGCTCATCGGGCGGCCAACGATATTCGATGCGCCAATCACCACGGCGTTGAGGCCGAAGGTATCAATGTTGTAACGCTCAAGCAGCGTGACAATACCGCGCGGGGTGCAGGGACGCAGACGCGGCGCGCGCTGGCACAGGCGACCGACGTTATAAGGATGGAAACCGTCTACGTCTTTGTCCGGATGAATACGTTCCAGCACTTTGACGTTATCAATACCCGCCGGTAACGGCAGTTGAACCAGAATGCCATCGATGGTGTTGTCGGCATTCAGCGCATCGATAAGCTCCAACAGCTCCGCTTCGCTGGTGGTTTCCGGGAGGTCATAAGAGCGGGAGACGAACCCGACTTCTTCACAAGCCTTGCGTTTACTTGCGACATAAATTTGCGATGCAGGGTTACTACCCACCAGCACAACGGCCAGTCCTGGTGCCCGCAGTCCGGCTGCAATACGCGCCTGAACTTTTTGAGCAACTTCAGAGCGCACCTGCTGCGCAATCGTTTTACCGTCAATAATCTTTGCTGCCATCAGAGAGAGGATTCCATCTGTTACGTAGGTCGAAGGGGATGCGCCTATTTTGTCAGAAGCGGGGCGCGCTGTCAGGTTTCGTTTCAGATTTATCGCGTGAAGCGACCTCTTGCGAAGGTGAGGCGCACTGTCGCTGAGATTGAAAGCTTCATTTTTCGTCCATGATGGCGTTGTAAATCTGGAACTGATTTATTTCCTTGTTTAAGGATTAAGATAATTTAAGAAATACCTGACAATATAAAAAGAATTTTCAGCCTGGTAATTTACCGCTTCAGGTCTATATTTGTGTTGAATATATTTTGCGCGGAAGTATTCATCTAACGGGGCTCTCTATTTTTTAGAATAGAGTGCATATTTTCAATTAAGACATTCTTAGAGGATAAAAAGGAATTTACTACTATCAGTGTCTTAAATAAAGTAATCGGTTATATACGGATGTGGAGTCGATAAATGAGATTGAAGGAATATATATGAAATTAAGATTTATTTCGTCTGCGCTGGCCGCCGCACTATTCGCCGCTACGGGTAGTTATGCTGCCGTTGTAGATGGCGGTACAATTCACTTTGAAGGCGAACTGGTGAATGCTGCCTGTTCAGTGAATACTGACTCGGCAGACCAGGTTGTCACACTCGGTCAATATCGTACCGATATTTTCAATGCTGTTGGTAATACCTCTGCATTAATTCCATTCACTATACAGTTGAACGACTGCGATCCTGTCGTTGCCGCTAATGCTGCCGTTGCATTTTCTGGTCAGGCGGATGCAATCAATGATAATTTATTGGCCATTGCATCCAGTACTAATACAACAACAGCAACGGGTGTCGGTATTGAAATACTTGATAATACATCCGCAATTCTCAAACCTGATGGGAATAGCTTCTCAACCAACCAGAACTTGATCCCCGGGACCAACGTTCTTCATTTTTCTGCACGTTATAAAGGCACCGGTACAAGTGCATCAGCAGGGCAAGCAAATGCTGACGCGACTTTTATTATGAGATACGAATAATCAAAACCACGTTGTTTTGAATTATATATCACGTCTTATAACAAAGTAATGTACCGGTTGTCTGAAGCGGTATGGTGGCAATGTAAATCGAAATCATGTTCACTTTGTATCATGCCGCTTTATTAAATGAAAAGGGAATGATGTGTTGTAAGAAACCAAAGCAATCATTTCTTTATACTCCTTATTTTTGCCGTCAGGAATACACAAGGCGTATTAACTATGATGACTAAAATAAAGTTATTGATGCTCATTATATTTTATTTAATCATTTCGACCAGCGCCCATGCTGCCGGAGGGATCGCATTAGGTGCCACGCGTATTATTTATCCCGCTGATGCTAAACAGACTGCGGTATGGATTAGAAATAGCCATACCAATGAGCGCTTTCTGGTCAATTCGTGGATTGAAAACAGCAGCGGTGTAAAAGAAAAGTCATTCATCATTACACCGCCACTGTTTGTTAGTGAACCCAAAAGCGAAAATACCTTGCGTATTATTTACACCGGTCCACCGCTGGCGGCAGATCGTGAGTCTCTGTTCTGGATGAATGTTAAGACGATCCCTTCGGTAGATAAAAATGCATTGAACGGCAGGAATGTTTTGCAACTGGCGATTTTATCGCGCATGAAGTTATTTCTCCGTCCAATTCAACTACAAGAATTACCCGCAGAAGCGCCGGACACACTCAAGTTTTCGCGATCCGGTAACTATATCAATGTTCATAATCCATCACCTTTTTATGTCACCCTGGTTAACCTGCAAGTGGGCAGCCAAAAACTGGGGAATGCTATGGTTGCACCCAGAGTTAATTCACAAATTCCCTTACCCTCAGGAGTGCAGGGAAAGCTGAAATTTCAGACCGTTAATGATTATGGTTCAGTAACCCCGGTCAGAGAAGTGAACTTAAACTAACCGAATCATCTGACAATATCAGAGCTAATTATGAAAATACCCACTACTACGGATATTCCGCAGAGGTATAGCTGGTGTCTGGCCGGAATTTGTTATTCATCTCTTGCCATTTTACCCTCCTTTTTAAGCTATGCGGAAAGTTATTTCAACCCGGCATTTTTATTAGAGAATGGCACATCCGTTGCTGATTTATCGCGCTTTGAGAGAGGTAATCATCAACCTGCGGGCGTGTATCGGGTGGATCTCTGGCGTAATGATGAGTTCATTGGTTCACAGGATATCGTATTTGAATCGACGACAGTAAATACAGGTGATAAATCAGGTGGGTTAATGCCTTGTTTTAACCAGGCACTCCTTGAACGAATTGGCCTTAATAGCAGTGCATTCCCCGAGTTAGCCCAGCAGCAAAATAATAAATGCATTAATTTACTGAAAGCTGTACCTGATGCCACAATTAACTTTGATTTTGCAGCGATGCGCCTGAACATCACTATTCCTCAGATAGCGTTGTTGAGTAGCGCTCACGGTTACATTCCGCCTGAAGAGTGGGATGAAGGTATTCCTGCTTTACTCCTGAATTATAATTTCACCGGTAACAGAGGTAATGGTAACGATAGCTATTTTTTTAGTGAGCTCAGCGGGATTAATATTGGCCCGTGGCGTTTACGCAACAATGGTTCCTGGAACTATTTTCGCGGAAATGGATATCATTCAGAACAGTGGAATAATATTGGCACCTGGGTACAGCGCGCCATTATTCCGCTGAAAAGTGAACTGGTAATGGGAGACGGCAATACAGGAAGTGATATTTTCGATGGCGTTGGATTTCGTGGTGTACGGCTTTACTCTTCCGATAATATGTATCCTGATAGCCAGCAAGGGTTTGCCCCAACGGTACGTGGGATTGCCCGTACGGCGGCCCAGCTAACGATTCGGCAAAATGGTTTTATTATCTATCAAAGCTATGTTTCCCCCGGCGCTTTTGAAATTACAGATTTGCACCCGACATCTTCAAATGGCGATCTGGATGTCACCATCGACGAGCGCGATGGCAATCAGCAGAATTACACAATTCCGTATTCAACAGTGCCAATTTTACAACGCGAAGGGCGTTTCAAATTTGACCTGACAGCGGGCGATTTTCGTAGCGGTAATAGTCAGCAATCGTCGCCTTTCTTTTTTCAGGGCACGGCACTCGGCGGTTTACCACAGGAATTTACTGCCTACGGCGGGACGCAATTATCTGCAAATTACACCGCCTTTTTGTTAGGGCTGGGGCGCAACCTCGGGAACTGGGGCGCAGTGTCGCTGGATGTAACGCATGCGCGCAGTCAGTTAGCCGACGACAGTCGTCATGAGGGGGATTCCATTCGCTTCCTCTATGCGAAATCAATGAACACTTTCGGCACCAATTTTCAGTTGATGGGTTACCGCTATTCGACACAAGGTTTTTATACCCTTGATGATGTTGCGTATCGTCGTATGGAGGGGTACGAATATGATTACGATTATGACGGTGAGCATCGCGATGAACCGATAATCGTGAATTACCACAATTTACGCTTTAGCCGTAAAGACCGTTTGCAGTTAAATATTTCACAATCACTTAATGACTTTGGCTCGCTTTATATTTCTGGTACCCATCAAAAATACTGGAATACTTCGGATTCAGATACGTGGTATCAGGTGGGGTATACCAGCAGCTGGGTTGGCATCAGTTATTCGCTCTCATTTTCGTGGAATGAATCTGTAGGGATTCCCGATAACGAACGTATTGTCGGACTTAATGTTTCAGTGCCTTTCAATGTTTTGACCAAACGTCGCTACACCCGGGAAAATGCGCTCGACCGCGCTTATGCCTCCTTTAACGCCAACCGTAACAGCAACGGGCAAAATAGCTGGCTGGCAGGTGTAGGTGGGACCTTACTGGAAGGCCACAACCTGAGTTATCACGTAAGCCAGGGCGATACCTCGAATAATGGGTATACGGGCAGCGCTACGGCAAACTGGCAGGCCACTTACGGTACGCTGGGGGTCGGGTATAACTACGACCGCGATCAACATGACGTTAACTGGCAGCTGTCTGGCGGTGTGGTCGGACATGAAAATGGCATAACGCTGAGCCAGCCTTTAGGGGATACCAATGTTTTGATTAAAGCGCCTGGCGCAGGCGGTGTACGCATTGAAAATCAAACTGGCATTTTAACCGACTGGCGCGGCTATGCGGTGATGCCGTATGCCACGGTTTATCGGTATAACCGTATCGCGCTTGATACCAATACGATGGGGAATTCCATCGATGTTGAAAAAAATATTAGCAGTGTTGTGCCGACGCAAGGCGCGTTGGTTCGTGCCAATTTTGACACCCGCATAGGCGTGCGGGCGCTCATTACCGTTACCCAGGGCGGAAAACCGGTGCCGTTTGGATCACTGGTACGGGAAAACAGTACCGGAATAACCAGTATGGTGGGTGATGACGGGCAAGTTTATTTAAGCGGTGCGCCATTGTCTGGTGAATTACTGGTTCAGTGGGGAGACGGTGCAAACTCACGCTGCATTGCGCACTATGTATTGCCGAAGCAAAGCTTACAGCAAGCCGTCACTGTTATTTCGGCAGTTTGCACACATCCTGGCTCATAAAGGAAATTATCAATGAAGATAATCTGCAGATTATTATTGGCAATGGCATGTTTGTGTCTGGCAAACATATCCTGGGCTACTGTTTGTGCAAATAGTACTGGCGTAGCAGAAGATGAACACTATGATCTCTCAAATGTCTTTAATAGCACCAATAACCAGCCAGGCCAGATTGTTGTTTTACCGGAAAAATCCGGCTGGGTAGGTGTGTCAGCAATTTGTCCACCCGGCACGCTGGTGAATTATACATACCGTAGTTATGTCACTAACTTTATTGTTCAGGAAACTATCGATAATTATAAATATATGCAATTAAATGATTATCTATTAGGTGCGATGAGTCTGGTTGATAGCGTGATGGATATTCAATTCCCTCCGCAAAATTATATTCGTATGGGAACAGATCCTAACGTTTCGCAAAACCTTCCGTTCGGGGTGATGGATTCTCGTTTGATATTTCGTTTAAAGGTTATTCGTCCCTTTATTAACATGGTGGAGATCCCCAGACAGGTGATGTTTACCGTGTATGTGACATCAACGCCTAACGATCCGTTGGTTACACCTGTTTATACCATTAGTTTTGGTGGCCGGGTTGAAGTACCGCAAAACTGCGAATTAAATGCCGGGCAAATTGTTGAATTTGATTTTGGTGATATCGGCGCATCGTTATTTAGTGCGGCAGGGCCGGGGAATCGACCAGCTGGTGTCATGCCGCAAACCAAGAGCATTGCGATCAAATGTACGAATGTTGCTGCGCAGGCTTATTTAACAATGCGTCTGGAAGCCAGTGCCGTTTCTGGTCAGGCGATGGTGTCGGACAATCAGGATTTAGGTTTTATTGTGGCCGATCAGAACGATACGCCGATCACGCCTAACGATCTCAATAGCGTTATTCCTTTCCGTCTGGATGCAGCTGCGGCAGCCAATGTCACACTTCGCGCCTGGCCTATCAGTATTACCGGTCAAAAACCGACCGAAGGGCCGTTTAGCGCGCTGGGGTATTTACGCGTCGATTATCAATGAGGTACGGAGAATGAGAAGAGTGCTCTTTAGCTGTTTCTGCGGGCTACTGTGGAGTTCCAGTGGATGGGCAGTTGACCCTTTAGGAACGATTAATATCAATTTGCACGGTAACGTTGTTGATTTCTCCTGTACCGTAAACACAGCGGATAAGGATAAGACGGTAGATTTAGGCAGATGGCCTACGACACAATTACTGAGCGCTGGCGATACCACGGCACTCGTCCCTTTTAGCCTGCGGCTGGAGGGATGTCCTCCGGGTTCAGTTGCGATTTTATTTACGGGAACGCCGGCATCTGATGCCAACCTGCTGGCTCTGGATGATCCCGCAATGGCACAAACCGTCGCCATCGAATTACGTAATAGCGATCGCTCCCGGCTCGCACTGGGGGAGGCGAGTCCGACTGAGGAAGTAGATGCAAATGGCAATGTCACACTAAACTTTTTTGCCAATTATCGAGCGTTAGCCAGCGGTGTTCAGCCAGGTGTGGCGAAAGCGGATGCGATATTTATGATCAATTATAATTAATATTATATTAATTCATATAATTTGGCGTAGTCGATAAGCTCTACAATTGAATGCAAACCTAGCTTGCCATAAATATTAGATTTATGCGCACTAACTGTTTTATTGCTAAGTAATAACTTATCGGCAATTTCTTTATTGGATAATCCGCTGACCAGATAACGTAATATCGTCACTTCACGATTAGATAGCACAGTGATCGTTGAACTATTCGTGCTACATTTATTGCTTTTTATATAGTTGAGCGTTTCGCTGGGAAAAAAAGTGTATCCGGAGAGGATCATCTGAACGGCGTGAAAAATATCATTCTGATCATTGCATTTACTGACAAAACCGTTAGCACCAGCTTGTATCGCTCTGCCAGCATAAAAGCATTCTGATTTCGATGATAAAAATAATACTTTCACTGTGCTCTGGATTTGTTTGATCCTTTTCAGGAAGGTAAAACCGTCTGTTCCGGGCAAGTCTATATCCATAATGATTAAATCAACAGGACGGGTTCGGAGATAATCGATGGTTATGCGATAATCATCCGTTTTCAGGACAATTTGCAATTCACTGTTTTTTTGCAACAGAACTTCAATAGACATTCTGATGATAGGATGAGTATCCATAATGATCACCGACGTTGGTTTCATAGTTACCAGTCTCATTGGATCGGACAATTTTCCGTTAGGGCGGGAAATTGTACTTTGATACATGAAAATACGGGTTTTCTTGATTCAGACGCGCAGCGGTGTACGTTTGTTTGCCGCTATAGCGAAATAAATCAGAAAATCAGACGCGGTCGTTCACTTGTTCAGCAACCAGATCAAAAGCCATTGACTCAGCAAGGGTTGACCGTATAATTCACGCGATTACACCGCATTGCGGTATCAACGCGCCCTTAGCTCAGTTGGATAGAGCAACGACCTTCTAAGTCGTGGGCCGCAGGTTCGAATCCTGCAGGGCGCGCCATTTCTTCTTCATTTATCCCCGTCTTATCCGTTTCCGCTTTGCCCTTCACCACATCACTTTTTGTCGCTGTTTGGCGAGATAATTCAACGGTGTCAGGCCGTAAAATGCCTTAAAAACAGAGATAAAGTACGACGTGCTGCTATAGCCACATAATTGCGCCACCTGAGTAATATTTTTGTTATCCATCAATAACATCTGTACGGCGTAACGCATACGACACTCTGTGACAATCTGGCTATAGCTGGTATTTTCGTTTTTTAATTTCTTTTTGAGCAGGCTGGGGCTTAAACATAGCGAACTGGCGACAATTCGCAGATTCCAGTAATGCTGAATATCGCTTTGAATAATGCGGCAGACGCTGTCGCGGACGCTGCTGCGTAAGATATACATCAGTAGGGCAATAAACCGCGATTGCTCAAGAAAGTTAGACAATACGGTAAAAAGCAATGCGCGCGTCAACTCCGCTTCGCAGGGTTTGCTGGGTTGCTGCTTGCTGTGGTTGGCGGCTAGCCGGAACACTTCCGGTGTACGGCTATGACAAGCGATAACCGGGGTAGCCAGCCGCGACCAGGGCTTTACGCAGGTTAAGTTCTTATTTAAAAACAACAGATAATCGTTGATGATGTTGCGGTTGATGTGGGTGATTAATACGTGATTTAACGTTGAGAGTTCAATGACGTTATTGTTGCACGCGAAGGCGGCCAGGTAGTTTTTCGGAAGGGTAAACGTAGCATGGTTATTGACGCTTACCTCTACCTCTTTTTCGGTCTGGATCACCACGCAAGGTTCACTGCTGCTCAATTGCATTTCGCACTCCTCAGATATCAGAAACTCCGCTCAAAGGATCTATGCTTCCTGCATGAGTGATCGGCCCGTTCGCCGATAACGATCTTCTTTCTTTAGCACGCTTTTTAGCAATTAATCTTGATGGAATTCTGACGAGAGCGAAAGTGGTAAGTCAGGTCGTACCCGACTTACCTGGAGGGGATTTAATACTCGAGAATGCCGTGCGCGACGGGCAAATAGCGCAGAGAGAAATAGAGCGTGTCTTTACCGCAAGAGGAACGTTTCGCTAACAGCGAGGCGATCTCTGCATCCGGTTTCGGTTTCGCTGTAAAGGTTTTGCCTTTGCCGGCGACAAACAGTTCATAAACAATGCCGCTGGCAGGGGCGGAACTTTGGCAATCGGCGCTGGCCTGTAGATAACGTTCACGCTGTTCAGCTGTAAGTTTATTCACGCCGCTGCCATCCTGTACCCAGACATTAACGCCGGTTGTTTTAACGTGTTCCAGCAGTTGGCGATAGCCATCGGGCGACATGTTTCCGGCGAAAAAACTACTGATATAAACCGGTTTTGCTGAAACATCGCTAATCAACCGCTGCGCGTTGTTTAACCATGTCAGCAAAGGCTGACGGGCGGCTTCGCTGCGCCAGTTCAGGTCGTCAATTTCCGCGCTGATGTACCAGCCATCCGGCGTTACGCCAGGCGCGGCGCTCCATAATCTGGCTTGTTGGAGATCGGCAGCCAGCAGGCGATTAAGATAGCTTTCCAGCGCCGCGGATGACTGTTTCTGGTGCATAAAAAATTCCGGATCGGCATTCAGCCCGACAATCAGCTTCAGGCCAGCCTGTTGCGCAGCTGCTGCACGCTTAAACAATAACGCGCGCTGTTCTGGCTGGGTGAATGCATCGCCGTAACGAGTCCATTGCAAAACCAGGGTATCGAAGCCTTGCAAACGTAACTGACTCATCAGCCCCTGCCACTGGGTATCGGTAACCTGACTATCACGGTTTTGTGGTTGCCAGATAATACCTTTCATCGCAAAGGAAAAAGGGCTGACCAAAAGCAGTGTCAGCAATACGAAAATGAACTTACGCATTTACCAGTGCACTCCAATGGTGAGAAACGCGTTGTTGCGCTCTCCGTTACGTTGATTAATCGCCTTAAAGGTATGTTGATACTCGACGCCGAGACTGACTTTGTGCGGCCAGGCGTCGTAGTGCGTCTCGCCGGTCCTGATATTCCAGCGGACCCCGACACCGCCAAGCTGCGCGCCCTGAGTGCCTTTATCACGATAACCGTTGTCCTGAACGTGAGCGTAAGGCTCAATAGTCTGTCCGTTCGCCACCTTCTGATGCCAGCTTACGCGATAATCTGCCGTCCACGCCTGAATATCCTGGCGGACATATTGCGCCGCATCGAGGTACAGGTTTTGGGCAAACCAGCCTGAACCGTTCGGGTGCCATTCGTCGCTGTATTTGCCGCCATTAAAGAATGAGGCGCTGGCGCGCAGCATGGTATCGGATGCGCCATTTTGCCCGTTCAGCGGCAACTGCTGTTCGACGGCGAGGAAAACGATCTGATCGCGCAGCGGCTTCCAGCGCAGACCGGTGCCGGACATCGGATTTTTCACCGGCATCATCACCCCGTTTTCTCCGGTATCGGCAAAGACGCGGCTATAAACTGAGAGCAGGTCGCCTTCCAGCAGCATATTGCGTCCGATGCGGTACTCGGCTTCCAGTTGCCCGTAGCTACGATAGCTTTTCCCTGGCGCTGCGCCGCCGACATTATTGTTAGCGGTACTCATCGCGCCGGAACGCAAGCCGATGGAAGAATCGAAACTGAACGTCCAGCGGCGACCGACCTCCTCATGCAGACGGCGGAAATTGAAGCGTTGCTGATTTTGCTCTGGGGTCAGTGGGGTTATCAGCGCCTGATTATCAATGTCATCAATCACCAGCCGGGCGTAGTGCTGCGTCGCAGGCATGTCATCCAGACGCTGGTTCACGTAGGCCAGTTGTCGGATAAGTGCCGGATCGTCCGGTAGCCCTTTATGCGCCTGTTCGAGCATTTCCCGCGACTGTGCGATATCACCGCTATCCCACAAGGCGTAACCAAGCGCTGCCTGGGTGTTGCTATTATTCGGCTCCAGTTCCAGCGCGGCGCGCAAATCACTCACTGCCGCCGGGACATTATGACGTTGGCGATAAATTGTCGCCCGCGCAACGTAAGCGTTGGCAGAAGGCGCAATATTGATTGAGCGCGTGAGATCGTTCAGTGCGAGTTCCGGCTGACCAGGAATGTAACGTTGCGCATGCAGCCACCAGTAGAGGGCATTGTTTCCCAGCCCACGTTGTTCTGCCTGCTGAAGCCAGCGATCGCGAGCCGCACCATTTCCTGCCGCCTGGGCGGTATTGGCAGCAGCAAGCAGATCCTCATTGCTCATGTCGTGAAGACTGATTTTCTGCCAGGCCGCCAGTGCGGTGGCGTAGTCCTCAACCTGATACGCCTGATAGGCTACCGCACGATGTTGCCAGGCGTTCGGTTGTCGTTGTTCGGCCTGAAGCCATGCATACAACGCCACACCGGGTAGCGTGTCCCGATAACACTTTGCCAGACGGTTCCAGGCGGCGGCATCGTAGGAAGGCGACATATCGCCCAGCAAGCGAACTATTGCCGGGCAATTATCTGCAATACCCGGCAACTGACTTTGCCACTGACGTTGCTCCGCCAGCGGTAAGGGTTTCGATAAAATCGCCACCTTCGCCGGCGTTGCCAGGTAAGGATGACTTTCCAGCAGAGACGCCAGTCGCGCCATTAAAGTCTGGCTGACACGCGCATCGCCCTGGAAAGGATAGCGTTGCAGCAATAAATCGGCAGCTTCGCGTGACTGCTCGTTCTGCATCAGTTGCCAGGTCAGTTGATCCAGGCGGGTAAGATTTGCCGGTTCTTGCTGATACAGCAATCGTGCCAGACGCAGAGCTTCAGCCTTGTTATGGGTCGCTACGCTAACGGTATAACGCTCCTCAAGCATTTCATTGGCGGGGAGGGTGGCGAGCAGTTTTTGCGCTGCGTCGTACTGACCTTTTTTTAACAGCACCGGTAGCGTCGCGCCAACAACATACTGGTGGTTGTCGGCAAACTGTACCGTATAATTCGCCAACGCCTGAACGGGGTTGGCGCTGTATTTAGATAACAGATAGAGCCAACTTTTCTCTTGTGCGTCCGTGGTAAATAGCGGCGTATTTTCAATGAGATAATGCTGGAGGCGTGCTTTTTCGCCACGATAAGCCAGCGCGGTCGCGTAAGTAATATATGACTGAGGATCGGTGAAGATCCCCTGTGATTGCAGCGCCAGGATCCGATCGTCCAGATGCCCGGCAAGAAGCACATCAAACCACTGGCGGCGTTCTGCCGCGCTTAATGTGTTCTGCTGGCGTGCTTCATTGTATAGCGTATCTACCTGGGACCATTGTTTCAGGTAGATTGCGCGTTGCAGCAGATCGGTTCGCAGCGTTTTTCCTTCCGGCGATGCAGCAAACGTCGCATCGTTCAGTTGCGCTCTGGCGACAGGTAATTGTGCCAGCCGCAGGGCATTCTGCCCGACTTCACTGCGACAACGCAGGGTCGGCGCAGCGTCGCACGCTTTTTGCTGGGCAAGCAGTTCTTCAACAGTCGTAACGCTTTTCACTTCAACTGGAATAGCCGCCAGACTGCGCTCAAGTCGGGCATCTCCTGGGTGACGTTTCAGTTGATCCTCAAGCAACAGCCGCGCCCGGTCATCATGACCAAAATGGCGATAGGCTTCCGCAAGGTATAAAGTTAGCGGAATATTATCCGGCACCTGTTGGTGTATATATTCAAATTCGCGGATGGCGGTTGCTTCGTCGTTATTTTTCTGTGCCTTCAGCGCCTTATCGAGACGGGGATAAATAACAAAATGGCGATAATCGCTCAGCCCCAGCTCTTCTGCGCTGGTGCCGATATTGTCTGCGAGTGCGCTGGTACTCAATAAAGACGTCAGCAGTAAACCAGACCATCCGATGACGCGATTAAGGTTATTCTCCTTCATTTTCGGACTCCAGTTGCGCAACCTGTTCTGTGTTTAAACCTGCTTTGAGTAATAGTGATTGCATCGAAACTTGTAATTCGCGTTGAATTGTCAGGACGCGATCCAACGTTTCCTGGCTGATAACGCCTTCGGTGACCAAAAACTTGCCGAGCGGCAGAGAACTGCGTTCATGGCGCAATAACAACACGTTAATTGCTGAACGATTAATATGACCGAGCGTGGTCAGTATTTCGGCGAACAGGAACTGATGCGGCACATATTGCCGCCAGATTTCACCGGCCTGCTGTTCCGTGAGCCACTGATGCTGAACCGCATTGTACAACATTGCCCGCGGATCGTGACCGCGTCGGCGCGCATACCAGTGACGTAACCCCGTGACAATTTGTCCCCGCAGAACAATGACGTAACGCACTTTGCGTCCGACTTTACGCGTCAGGGCTGCCAGCGAAACCGGGTCAATACCATCTTCACTGCCGACAATTAACTCATCATTTTCCAGACGCAGCGGCAGTACTGCATAATGCAGCGCCACGGAAGCCGGCATTTCGGCAATCAGTGATGAAGGGATCTGCCAGGCGTCGATCGACTCCCACGCCACGCCGTTTTGCTCTGCCAGCGCCTGTGCCAGCTGTTCGGCGCTAATCAGCCCCTGCATCAGCATTGAACCGCCCAGGCGTAGACCTTCGACGCGATTACGCAGTGCTGTATCGAGTTGTTCTTCAGTGATGACCTGATTTTCCAGCAGGATTTGACCTAACGGACGCAACGAGCGGGTATCGCCAGTCACGCTGGGGAAGTCATGCGTTGTTTTATCCCACGCGACACGACGTGGATCGCCGTGTTGAAGTACCTGTTTTAACGCGCGCCAGTTGGCCATGAAGTTAATCAGGTTGCCCCAGAAAAGACGCAGGACAGATAGCAGCCCCTGCGTCAGGCCGTAGTAGCCAGTAACGAAAATCACCCGCTGCACGATGCGGTTAATCATCAAGCCAAAGTTTAGCCACAGCAGAGTCATTAACCATGTGCTGCCGCTGAAAATAGAAAGGAAATGCCAGGCATCGGGCCACAAACTTTCATACGCCAGCAACAGCAAAAGCTAGATCATCACCAGCATCGCGAGGAAGCTGACAAAGTTACTGATTGCCCCTTTGCGGTCGCGCCAGAGAAAGTAGTTCAGCGTCAGACTGGAGGTCCATTTGTGGGTTTTAAAGCCCTGGAAAACAATGCCGATGATCCAGCGAGATTTTTGTCGAACCGCAGTCGAAAAGGTATCAGGGAAATATTCGCGCACGCAGATCATGTTTGACGTCCGCGCGTGCTGTAAAAATTTACGCTGCTCGCGTTCTTTGGCTTCGTCCACCACCGGAAAACGGACAAAAATTTCCGTCATACCTTTTTCTTTCAGGCGGAAACCAATGTCGTAATCTTCAGTAAGACTCTGCACGTCGAAAGCAATACCGTCACCGTCAGCTAACAGTGCGGTCACGGCGCGGCGGCTGAAACAGGTACCGACGCCTGCGCTGGGCACTTGTCCGGCGAGGGCTTCACGCACCGGAACATCTTTGCCATGCAGTTCTGAAAACTCATCAATGTAAGTCATGCTGGTGAAGTGCGTCCATTCGCGTTCGAACGGATACACCGGGATCTGAATCAGATCTTTACGCTCGACCAGATAGTTGAACAGACGCAATTCCATCGGTGAAATTACGTCTTCGGCGTCATGCAGAATAAAACCAGCAAAAGCGAAATTGGCGCTACGCTCAAACTGGGTGATGGCGTCCAGCACGTTGTTCAGGCAGTCGGCTTTGCTGGTGGGGCCAGGACGCGCGCAGACTACCTTATGCACGTTCGGGAAGCGAGCGCACACTTCGTCAACATCACGCTGTGTATCGGGGTCGTTGGGGTAGGTGCCAACAAAGATATGATAGTTTTCATAGTCGAGCGTGGTCGCCGCCAGCTCGGCCATATTGCCGATGACGCCCGTTTCATTCCACGCCGGAACCATAATCGCTAACGGTTTTTCATCTGGTTTATACAGTTCGCGGTAACTCATTCGCGGGTAGCGGCGATAAACACTCAACTTGCGTTTAATGCGGCGTACCCAGTAGACGACATCAATAAAAAAATCGTCCAGCCCGCTGATGAACATGATGACCGCTAACGTTATCGCGATTACTTTTAAGCCGTAGAGCCAGGTAGCAAAAACATCAAGAAGCCAGTCCACACAAAAACCTTACATTAACGCTGGTTATGTTTAGGGTGGCGTATATTAAGGTTTTTTATGAATTGTGACAGCTTTTTACCATTAATAGGTATGACTATTGCGGCACGTTATTTTTACACTGGTTATAAAAGTTGCCGTTTGTGTAGAATGTAGACAAAAGCGTGGTGTCAAGGAGGGGCGGTTAACGCAGGGCAAGATTACGAAAGCCCGCTCCCCGCAAGGACTGACGCGAGATAGTTTCTGTCCATGGCTGCTTTTCGCATCTTACGTCTTAACCCTGCCTTGAATACCTTATCATTCGTCAAAATATTAATAGCGATGTGCCGTATCCCTGAAAATAATTCTGCTGCATTTCCTCTTCTTATTTTGCAGTCGTCTTCATTCATTACCACGTCCAGACGCCAGTGCAGCTTATTCTCCACGTGCCAGTGGTTTCGGATTGCTGTGGCGAACTTCTCTGCGGTTAAATCAGCAGAACTAATATAATATCTGACCGTCATTTCTGGCTCTTTCTTTTGTTCTGCTATTATTGACCGAAAAGAGACTGCCACGCATAATTTCTTCAGTCCTTTCCATTCAAACGTGAAATCAATAAGTTCATCAGAGACATCGCAAACAATATGAAGACGGATTTCTTCTCTGCCGTGACTCTTTTCACTAATGGCGTAACTGTCATGCTCTGGATTATTTAATTCTTTCAGCGGAAATTTTTCCTCGAAGGCTTTATTTAGCCGCCCCTGGTTTCCTTTTACAGCGAATAAATAATCACCGCCCTGTTTTTGTATCTTCTCTGCAATATCTTTCTGGCAACCCATCGCATCAGTTGTGATGATTTTTCCTTTAATATCCAGCATGTTAAGAAGTTCAGGGATAGCTGTAATTTCATTGGATTTCTCATCCGTCCTGATCTGTCCGATGACCAGACTGTGCATTGTTGAGAACGCACTAATGACATGAATCGCTCCCCTGCGGCGACTCTAGTCATAAGAGTGCCGGAGCGTTTTTCCATCAATTGCGATGACGCCTTTATCATCTGAAGAATGGCAGTCACGCATCCAGTTAATAAAGCACTCGTGAAATTTTTCAGGACTGATACAGGATACAACTCTGGCAATGGTATCGTGAACAGGAATACCATTTTCAAAATCACCATATTGCTTCAAAAAATCGAGATGTGTTTCCCCAAAATCCTCTATATCTTCCCAGCCTTCTGCACCCGAAATAACGGCACAAATAGTCAACAGTAGAATATCCGATAATTTATGTTCCACTTTCCAGGCTTGTCTGTAATCGGGGATAATAGAAATATGTTCCATCAATTTTTTAAGTTCCATTTTGTTCTCCTTAATTATGTAAGGAGTATTTGATCATGTATAAGCAATAAAAAACAGCTTTAGGTAATGAGGAATATCTCCATTTTTAAACATAAAATGCGAATTATTTAGTACAAAAAGTGTACTTTGGATGATCTTTCCCTGCCCTGAGTGGTGACATTCACCCGCCCGCGTTCTTCATAGCCGGTGCGCTGTGATGTGTCGTCCGGGCTGAAGATACCCGTCAGCCTGCCGGATTTGTCATACGCATACTGCGTTTTGCCTTCCGGCGTGATGACTTCTGCCAGGCGGCCTGTGGCGTCCCGGTTGTAGAGAATAGTTTCCTCCCGGCCGTTAATCTTCGCGGTACACAGGCAGCAAGTATTACACCGGATTAGGTATCACTCTGTTATTTTTATCATATCCTTAAATGCTTTTTTCGGTACCGGGCCTCTAGATATAGCAAGACCATAGTTCGCAAAATCAGAAACAAGGCTAAATTTTTTTTTCTCATACTGGTAGTTCATACACATCAAAGCTAATCTTACGCTGCTTACACCACTTAGCTCATCGCAAATATTTCTCTCTTCAATATCTACAACACGAATAGCATCGAATATTTTATTCAATGAATCAAAGTATTCAAAAAAACAAAACGCTTTGTTTTTTATCTCATTGATAACAAACTCACTACCTTCAAAAGAATGCAGCAAAGATATACTTAGTCCATCACACACACGGTTACGGATGTAACAATCTATTTCTTTTTTCGGTGGTTCATTGCAAAAATTTTCGAACACAGGATGAACACCTGTGTTTATAAAAAAAATATCACCTGTACTCTTTTTTTGAAAATTTATACAATTTACAAACTTATCATGAACTTTATAAAAATCATTGTTACCATTTTTTATAAACCCATTTTTGTTTAAAAAGTCACCAATCGGTTTGAGTTTCACACTATCACTCCTTATCGATAAATAATCGGTATACCATGTTTATTTAAAAGATCTTCAAGTGGTTTAGTTGGCCCAATCTTCCCTGTAGTTGAACTTCTTGTAAACACCCATTCAATTTGATCAAGTTGCTCACTTCTCAAAATCTTAATATCCCGCGCTACCTCTTGCCGTACTCGGGTTGTTAACCCTGTTCGACCGACTTTAGATTCTATACCCGTTACTCCATCAACAACGTCAATACGCTTTAATCCTCCTGTCACTCTATAATTTTGTTCAATTAGAGTGGTTCCCCTCTCTTTGGCAATCATATCCCTTACTTTATCGCCAATCGTTTTATTTCGCTGGACCAGAGGCTTACCAAAATTAGATGCAGCCCTTGCTGCCCGACTGGCTTCAAGGTTAGTCAGCGCCCACTGTCTGAGTATAGGACACGTTGCTAATCCCAGAGGATCAACATACCCACTAGGATTAGGCACATACCGGTAAGTCTGCTCACCCCCCAGCAACCCCAGGGGATCACTCACCAGGTACATCCCGGTTTCCGGCTCGTAATACCGGAACCGGTTATAGCACAGTCCGGATTCCGCATCCTGCCACTGTCCTGCATACAGCAGGCCGGGGTCGGCTTCCGCGTCCCGCTCCCCGCGCGGGTCCGGGTAGTCTGTGTCTGCGGGCAGGCTGCTCCGCCCACCACTCCACGTTACCTTCAATGAAGGCGGTTTTTTACTTTTGTTTCAAATTATCCTTTATTATCAATCCACTCCGAGACATCTTGTATAACCAAATGTACCCATTCCCAAAAATCAGGGTAAAATTGTATAATATCAAACCCGTTAGGAGTCCACCCATTAATTAAATAAACACCCTCACAGACTCCAGATTCATTAATTTTGAAACAAGCCAATTCATCATTATCTTGACGTTTAGCAAAAGCGAATAATTGTTCACCTATGACATTTGGCCATTTTTTATTCGCAAAAAAACACCTGTTCTCATCTAGATAAAACCATGGTTCTAATTGGCTAAATTCACTGGTGCCAATAATTTTTTTTTCATTCAACCAACCATATCCTATAGGGAAATGGATTTCATTTTTATTCATACCCACTATCTTTTACCTCATTTGGGTTTAGGTAATCTTGGTGGAACTGTATTTAGGTAATAAGGAATATCTCAATTATTGAACATTTAGTGCGAATTATTTAGTACAAAAAAGCAGCGTTACGTGATCTTTCCCTGCGCTGGCGGCAGAAGATAGCTGGCTATCGTTATTCCCCCCAGGATCATTCTCTGCCACGGCGGGAACTCCGGCTGGATATCCAGATAGGTGACCTGCTCACCCCCAATAAAGACGTCCGGCGAACCTCCCACGATCGCCGCACTGCACTCCAGTTTGTCCCCCTTGCGCGCGGCGGGCTGATTGTTGATAAAAACGTTGCTGCTGCCCTGGGCTATCCTCGGCGGTTTAGTCTCCTTGTCGCAGAGCGCTGTGTCTTCACCGGCTTCCGGGAAATCCACGTCTTTTTTGATTTCGCTACGATCTTTCCCTGTCAGATCATGTAATACCAGCCACGAACTGAGGATATATGTAGAGGTCATCAGTCATGAAAATCATCCTCGCATATAAGTTCACCTAACAGACCCGCATCTTTTAATTTCTTTAAGAAAAGAAAAGATAATTCCCGTTGATATTCTAATGTTGTGTCTACTCCCTTTAATGGGAATATGGATAATATGAATTTATAATACATCCATCCATCAACTCCCTCTGCTTTTATAGGGTCATAAAGATCATTATCTTCAATAACTACCATGTTTTTTCTTCTCTTAATGCACTGGGAGTTATTTCAATAAGCCCTGGGATTATGTTTTTAATTTTTCCATTAATTCTATCTTACTTGAGTTGGAGTTAATGGATATTGCAAATCTAATATCTTTTTTCTTCATGGTAACATAATACTCGGATTAGTGTTAAATGGTGAAGTTTTGGTCATAACAGAAACTTGAATGCTTGAAAACTCACCTTTTGGAAAGGAGTGAAAACCTCATCCGATACAGTAGATTCAAAAGTTTTAGAAATTGCTCTTGAATTTATTTTTTGATTTTTAGCAACGGCCTTCCTGATTAAATTTCGAGTCCTTCCTGAGGATCTCAGCAATACAGAGCAAGATCACAAAGGCCCACACCTTGCAAGGACTGATGTGAGGTGGGCTGCTACTGCACTGCTTACAGTAGGTTGCTTCCAGGTCTAGCTCCCTGTGTGAGTAGGATCAGTAGTCCAGGTCAGTCAGATGCTGAGTGCCAGACATCACAGGCATATTCGCTCCTGGACATCATAAAAGAACCTGCTGTTCAAGGCAGCTCTGTTGAACAGATAGGTTCTAAATTTAATGATTTTTGAAACAGATAATTATCCAATCCAACTTTAATACACAGATGACCAGTCAATGTCATCTGCATTCATCCATTTTACTTTTTTTGATTTCTCTAAAGGATTTTTGAAAAAATCTTTTATTACTGATAAAGTAATATCAGGAGGTAAGCAAGAACCTAAAGGGATAAATTGTTCTGTATCAGCATCGACGATGATATTCATTTTATCATCTTCATGGTTACTATACCAGCATGACACTATTCCATCAGAACTTTGTGTACAATCATAGCGCAATGAAAAATTATCACCATAATTCACAAAAAACAAAACACACTCTCTGTCATCATCTCTAAAAGTAAAATATCCTCCACATGAATCTTTATTCCAGTCATTACGAGAGAAATTCTCAAAATAATGTAAATAATTGTTCAGTGAGGCGTTGTAGTCATAGGGATGAGTAAGGGAATTAGCTTCGATTTTCATACTAAACTCCATTATTTTGGAAGTAAAACCACTTTACCATTTTTAGAATAGGCTATTAACTTATCTATTCCCATTTTTTTCATTAGTACAGGTTATAGTTTGTTTAAGAGATTTATTATACGTTCTCCATTTATTAACCCTCTAAAAGTATCTTTATCAACCCGTCAACGCATAATATCTGAGGGATATAAATGCTTCCATTTGGATCTTAGACTTCAACAAATAAATGTCTGGTTCAAACCCTGCGGGTATATCCATTCTTACAGAAATAACCCCTCCTTTTTGCTATCATCATAAAATTTCCTGCCAATAATATAATTAGCATGCATCATGTCGCTCACATAAGATATATTTCTTTCATACAACTCTTTCTTCACTAAAGATATTGAAGTATGTTTTTTAATGGATTAACATTCCATTGTTTCCTCCAAGATGGATGTTTTTGTATTCATTCATAGCTATCATCTCTCGGTAAGTTTCAAACACTAAAACTATTTAAATAACTTTAGAATATCTAATTTTTCTTGATTGAGGTCTAATATTTCCAATGTCGAAAGTTCCCTACTCAAAGAAAAACCAAATCTTATATTCCTATTAATGATATAACAAATGGGATTTGTTGCTTTTTTAAATAATAATTTAATGTAATTACTACCAATTATTAACTTGATATTGCAATCAAAATCATCAATAAATCTGTTTGAGTATTCGGAAATGTCTTTATTAAGCCACTCGCTTGTCTGAAATATAACAGACCCTTGTATTTCAGGAAGGTTGTTGGCTAACATCTCATCTGTAATGTTAATTTCACCTGAATCGATATTTGCTAGTGTGATGTTACTTACTTCTCCGCTGTACATATTTAACCCAACTTCAACCAAAGAACTTTTACCATTGCCGCCTCTCCAGTACAAACACTGTTCGCTCCCCTTTCCAAAAGTTATATCAAAAGGTACAAATTCATCTATATTAACAACAACATCTTTGTAGTTTGTTTCATTTTCTAATGTAAGCATAATCGTCATTTATAAAGAGCATGTTTAATAACTGATAAAGCCGAGTCAGATTTAGCTTGACTAAATACTAGTTCCCAGCCGCCAACATTCATCATTTCTTCATACTTTATACCTTGAGCACTAGCCAAACTTACAGCTTCGTGAAAACTTGTTAACATTATTTGGCTCTCTACAGAAGTTGAATGTGAGAGACCGTTCCGAGTCAAATATTCAGCCATATGTTTTGTAGCATTTGGGTGTACCCAGAAAGTACCATTAGCAGTTATAATCTCAAAAGATTTTGGGATAGAGGTGCCAGGGATAGCAGATTGAGTTGCCTTGATAAAATCATAGATATTTTTCTTACCAAAATTAGATGCAGCCCTTGCTGCCCGACTGGCTTCAAGGTTAGCCAGCACCCGTTGTCTGATTATGGGACATGTTGCTAATCCCAAAGGATCAACATACCCACACGGATTCGGCACATACCGGTAAGTCTGCTCACCCCCCAGCAACCCCAGCGGATCACTCACCAGGTACATCCCTGTTTCCGGCTCGTAATACCGGAACCGGTTATAGCACAGCCCGGATTCCGCATCCTGCCACTGTCCTGCATACAGCAGGCCGGGGTCGGCTTCCGCGTCCAGTTCCCCGCGCGGGTCCGGGTAGCCGGTGTCTGCGGGCAGGCTGAGTGCCAGCCCCCACAGGCTGGTCTGCCCCGGTCGCCAGACGGTTTTACCTTCACTGTTAAAGAGCATCAGCGGACGGCCCGTCAGGTCGCTCACCGCATGATTCGTCCGCGTCACCCACTGCGGGGCCACGGACGGATGCGGCTGCCGTACCCGGCTGCACTGCTGGCTTATCAGCTCAAAGCCGTTAAACACCAGGTGCCGTACGCTGTACAGTTTATCATCGCGGTATTCCCGGATTTCCGCAATACTGTCGCCGTCCCACAGGTACGTGATGCGGATTTTCTTCCGGTCGCAGCGTTTTTCCGTCCGTCTGCCGCTGGCGTCGTGGCGGTATTCCCACTGTTCACCCTGTGCGCTGCAATACCCGGTCAGCTGGTCACGGCTGTCCCACCGGAACCGCTCTGTTTCCGGGCGGTAGCCGTCACGGTGTTTTATGCGGCTGACCATCCGGCCTGCGGCGTCATAGTCATACTGCGTGTTTCCGGCCTGTTTCAGCCGGTGGCCTCCGGCATACAGGTCAGTCTCTTCACTTATCTGGTGCCTGCCCGCAGACTGCGCCTTCAGGTAGCCGCAGCTGTCATAGCCATAAGTCTCGTCGCCTTCGCCATAGCCCAGCCCGGTGCCTGAGGCTGTCACCGCCGTGACCTGGCCGTTCCGGTCCAGCCGGTACTCCCGGCGAGTTTCCCGTCCGTAATCTTCCCGGCTGGTGACAGCCGACACATTACCCGCGCTGTCGTAACGGTACTCCCGTACCAGTGAGGGGAGCAGTCCGCCCCATGTGGCTTCCGCCGGGAAAAATCCGGCGCGCTGGCTGGTAAGCTGACCGGCTGCATTCCAGCCCTGTTCACAGGCAAAACCCCGGTTACTGTGCCGGAGCACTTCACGTCCTGCCTCATCACGGCTGAACGTCAGCGTCTCATCCCCCGGCAGGATAACCTCCGTCAGTTCTCCGGCGGCGTTGTAGCGGTAGGTGGTTTTCAGCAGGGATTCACCGGGGTGTCTGTCGTGTTCATCTTCCGGTGGCAGGATACAGCGGATGACGGTGTGTTCGTCGGGGTAGTGGTACTCAATGCCCCGTCGGCCCTGAGTGGTGACATTCACCCGCCCGCGTTCGTCATAGCCGGTGCGCTGTGATATGCCGTCCGGGCTGAAGATACCCGTCAGCCTGCCGGATTTGTCATACGCATACTGCGTTTTGCCTTCCGGCGTGATGACTTCTGCCAGGCGGCCTGCGGCGTCCCGGCTGTAGAGGATGGTTTCCTCCAGACCGTTAACCCTGGCGGTACACAGGCCATCGGCATCATAACGGTAACGCCAGACCACGCCGCCCCAGTCGCGCTCTTCCGTCACCCGGCCACAGTTGTCCAGAAGATAACGGTATGACTCGCCCTGCGGATTGATGACTTCTGTCAGTTGCAGCGTGTCTTTATCGTAGCGGTACTGCCAGCGGTGGCCTTCACCGTCCGTTCGCGCCACCGGCAAATCAAACGGGCCGTACTCCATTGTCCAGACAACACCGTTACCGTCCGTGTACGCCAGCAGGTTGCCGTGACGGTCGTAGCGGAATCCTTCCGCGCCGGTGCCAGTGCGCTCAAGGCCGCTCAGTTTATGGTGCTGCTGCCACTGTAACCGCACTGACTGACCGCCGGGGCCGCGCATCTTCACCGGCAGGTCGTGACCGCTGTATTCGGTGTGGTGTTCACGGCCCATCACGTCGGTGAGTGTTTCCGGCCGGTTGTGGTGGTCGTACTCTATGCCCAGACGCCGTTCATCCTGGCGGAATATCCCCGACAGCAGCCCCTGAGCGGTATACGCCAGCCGGGTCTCTTCGCCCTGTGGCGACACCAGGCTTACCGGCAGGCCGCGTTCATCGCACTGCTGCGTCCACGTCTGCCCGGCAGGGTCGGTGATGTTGCTGAGCAGGCCGCGCTCATCATAGCGGTACTACCACTCCACGCCGTCTGCCGCCGTGTAACGGCTTAACTGACCGTGTGCGGCGGCGTATTCAAATTTCTCCACCCGTCCGGCAGGGGAGTGGCGGGCCAGCAGGTGATGGAATTCATCCCATTCATACGTGATGGTGCTGCCGTCCGGCGCTTCTTCCCGCAGAATATTGCCGTCAGGATCATAGTAATAACGGTGAGTGCCCTTGCCGTCCGTCACGGTGGTGCAGCCGTCCCCATAGTCCAGCGTGGCGTTGTAATAGCCTTCCGCCCCGGTGACGGTCACGCACCGGCCCTGTGCATCGTAGGTGAAACGGCTCCACGTCTGGTCGTTATCGGACCAGCGGATGATCCGGTCCGCAGCGTCGTACTCATAAAACAGGTGGTAGTCCAGCCGCGCATCCGCTTCTGTCAGCCGTCCCCGTTCGTCCTGTTCGTAGGTCGCCAGCGTCTGTATGCCGTTATCCGTGCGGTGAATGGCTTTCAGGTAGCCGCTGGCGTGGTACGTCAGTTTAAGCCGGATCCCGTCGGTGTGACTGACACCCGTGATCCGGTACTGACTGTCGCGCTCAAACGTGATGCGGTTGCTGGCGGTGTCACTCATTCCGCCCAGCATGTACATCCGGTCACCGGGGCTGTGTGCCAGGCGGTCATCATTGGTATCGCCGGTCACCTGGTGGCGCAGGCGCATTCCCGGAAAGGCGTCATAAAAGAAGCGGCTGCTCAGGGCATCACGGTCGAACAGCTCCAGGTAATCGTCGCGGCGGCGCAGGATATACTGGGCGTGATACGGGTTAACCGCCGTATCACTGTCTCCGTCGAAGGCAAATCTCAGCGTGGTTCCCTGGGTGATGATATCCACCCGGTTTCCCTGTTCACGCACCCAGGCGTATTCGCTCCAGGAGTCGCTCCAGCCCACGCCCGTCAGGCCATGCAGCGGCAGTACAGAACTGTGGAAACGGGTGAAGGAGAGGGGGAGTGTCTGGCCCAGCGTAAAGTCGGTACGTTCGTCGCAGTATGCGCCGGTTACCGGATCGACAGGATCTGTTACCCATCTGATGACTTTATTGGCAATACTTTTTAACGACTTACCTGTTTTCCCCAGCAACGCGCCGAGCTTTGCCCCCAGCAGCTTCCCGCTGTTCCCCAGCAGGTTTCCCAGTTTGCCGAGTTTCGCCAGATTCTTCAGTTTTCCCAGCAGTCCCGCGGGCGGCAGAAGATAGCTGGCTATCGTTATTCCCCCCAGGATCATTCTCTGCCACGGCGGGAACTCCGGCTGGATATCCAGATAGGTCACCTGTTCACCGCCAATAAAGACGTCCGGCGAACCTTCCACGATTGCCGCACTGCACTCCAGTTTGTCGCCCTTGCGCGCGGCAGGCTGATTGTTGATAAAGACGTTGCTGCTGCCCTGGGCTATCCTCGGTGGTTTGTTCTCCTTGTCGCAGAGCGCCGTGTCCTCACCGGCTTCCGGGAAATCCACGTCTTTTTTGATTTCGCCACGCCCGCCCACCATGGTGGCAAACTCCATTAATACCGGACCGGCGGGAAACAGAAGCGATGCGCCGGCGCTGACGCGATCCATAATACCGGCATTGCTGTCCGTCAGGGTGATAACAGCGTTCCCCCAGGCCTTCGCCAGTGGCACTGCTTTTTCCGCTGCCGATTCAAGCAGGTCAGTGGCAATATCACCCCATGAGGGGTCCCCCTGTGGGACTTCAGGTATTGCTCCTGGTGGGGGAGGAGGGGGAAGGGTGACCGCTGCGCGTGCGGCCAGCTCTCCGTTAATTTTTACATTTTTAGAACCGGTATTGATGGCGCCGTCCGTGTCACAAAAGCTGTTTATCCATGATTCAAGCTGGTTCTGTTTCTCCTCCACATAATCACTCGCCTTATAGCTGGCATACATCAGCGCAGGCACCAGAACCAGCGCATAAGGGCCGGTGGCACAGGCGGCCATAATCAGGCAACCTTCTGCGATGGTCACTATCGCCCCCAGCACGGCCCCTGCCAGCGCCCCCAAAAAACTCTTGTGCTGAATTTCATCGCCCAGCCTGGCGGCGGGGGGGCCAGACTTTTTTGATGCCAACATCTGTGCAATGGCTTTGTCGTTGGCTGCCCGTTTATCTGGCTGGCGACCATCGCCTGCTGTGACAGCATTCGCATTGCCAGCGTACCGCCTGCGGTCGCTCCCTGTGGCCCGCCTGGTCCTTCACTCATGTGTTATCCCTCGTTTATGTCAGCGCGGCTGGTCCTTTTGGATGTCATTCTCCGGTGGCAACGGGGTGAAGCTCTTTATCACCTCCAGCAGCATCGTCTTTTGACTGTTCTTCAGGGATAAGGAGGTGCTGAAAGTGAAGGTCAGCAGCGTATCTCCACGCCGCTGGAATACGGCTATCTGGCTAATCCGCCCCTGATTCCCTTCATCTTCCGGACCGTTCCAGGAATAATCCAGCAGCCAGGCCGGGGCCTCTGCCAGAGTGATTTCCCGGCAGGCATGTTCGGTGTACCCATCGAGTTTGCCCTGGTACAGCGCCAGCGTTTCCTGGTACAGCTCTGGTGTCAGGGTTCCCTGTGGAACGGCTTCGCGGGTAATGACCAGGTTGATGCCACTGTTATCTGTGGACACCAGGACCTGCATTGACTGATCCTGCCATTGAGACGGCAGTTGAATGTGGCCTTCATTAAAAGTGAACTGCATAAAATACTCCCTGATAATCTGAGTGAATCAGTTGATGAAAACAGAACCGCCCACGATGGTGATGCCATCCTTCGACAGCCTGATTACCGTCGATTCCCCGACCTGTAGCTGAATGCCATCCGGCGTCAGCGCAATTTTGCTTTCCTCCACGGCCAGCAAAATTTCCTTAATCGCCGTATAAGCCTGTATACCGTCGCCTTCGCCACCATTGTTTACAGCGTCAACATGCACTGAACCGGCAATCGTGCCTCTGTCCTGAAAAACATCCTCAGATAAAGACCCTTTTAGTACGCCTGTGATTTTGTGGCCTTTTTCCACCGTAAGAAGGCGGTTACCTTCCTGGATCGTGACTGTCTGGTCATTTTTTACGGTTTCGCGGTGATCGTGTTTTACGGTGGTGGTACGGTCGTTGAGCACTTCGGTATCCATGTTCTTCTGCGCGTGGATGTAGACCTGTTCTCTCCCTGTCGCATCATCAAACTTCAGCTCATTAAATCCGCTGCCCATGTACGTTTTGGAGCGGATGGTCATCTGCGTCTTTGTTCCCGGCAGGCTGCCGGGGGTGCGGTTTTCCTGGT